>Ga0105044_10008080_pt1 | contig 14483 bp, 13 predicted proteins | sample MAT01_FD_78092 | JGI IMG/M metagenome (GOLD analysis project Ga0105044, IMG submission 78092) | Freshwater microbial communities from Lake Fryxell liftoff mats and glacier meltwater in Antarctica - MAT-01 | ecosystem: Environmental > Aquatic > Freshwater > Ice > Liftoff microbial mat | place...
GCCACTTCGCGATCTCGGAAGACGCGGCTTCTTCTTGCGAGTCCGGCGAGCCAATGAGAAGGGGCCACGAGCCTTGAACGATCCGGGCTGAGGCCGGCGTAGCCAATATCTCTTCGCAGAAGGCTCCCATGCGAGAAATCGTTTTCGGAGGACGATCCCCATTGCGGACATCGGCCACAGGCCTCAGTAAAGCGATCGCAACCTTCCGGAAAATGGCAACCTCCGGTAAACGCCCACGCATCGTGCATCGTCCAGACAATCTTCACGCGCGACGGCAATTTCAGAAAAAAGTCGCCAAGATTTACAAAGTCAGAAATCCAATGCAGGTGCAAAATATCGCAATCTCCCACCACCGCAGCGAGATGCTTGGAAGCCGGTGCACGATCGTCGCTGAAGCGTTCCCAGCGTGGACGTCCCGCCGCGCGGAGGTGCTGGCGGAACGCTCGAAAATCCCAACGATGGCGTGCCCGCTGGAGCGCAGTGAGCAACGACGCCGGACGTTGAACTACCGGCACTCCATTACCCCGCATGGCCAGCAGCGTGGATTCGACACCGGCCTGCACAAGCCCGCCGCTTAGGTTTAAAGCGACACGAGCAGCCCCGCCTTCCGGCGTAGTGAGGAGGTGCAAGACTTTCATTTCGCGTGGCCCATCGCACGCGCGAGGATTTGGTCGAGGAGCGGAATGCGATGTGCGAAACAATGGTCTCGCAGCGTGCGCACTTGGCCAGCACGTGCGATTTTTGATCGTTCGGCAGGATTCGCAATGAGCCACTTCGCTTTTTCGACGAGGTGCTCCGGGTCGCGGTATGTCGCGACCTCGACATCGGGCACAAAATAATTATGCAGATCGTCATGGGCCTCAGTCAGCAAACACGTGCCCATGCCCGTGGCCTCAAAGAGCCGCATATTGCTCGCCTGTCCGCGTGCGGCATCTATGTGGATGTTGAGCGTTATGTCCGAATCCGCGAGGCATTGGAACATGGGTTTGCCAAAAAGTGGGCCTAGGTTTTTGCGTCCCAATTCATGCCGAACCCATGCTTGTCGAAGGTGCAAGTGTCGCAGGAGCCGCCGTTGCTCGCGATGGCGGAATGACCAGTTTGCGATGGTTCCCGAGGCATGCAACGTGAGAGGGAGCGATCGCAGGGCTCGGTAAAGGCATTCCGCTCGGCGGAAGTGGAGATTGGACTTGAGTTGGATAGAACCCACAAAGCTCACGGGATAGCGTTGCTCGGAAGGCGTGAGGTTCTCCAGAAGGTCGGGGTGGAAGCTGTAGGGCAAAAGAGCGGATTGAAAGCCTCGCGAACGGTAAAAATCCGTGACGTGGGGGATGCACGAAAGCATGAGGTCGCAGCCGCAAAAAAGTTCACTGTCGTTTTTTGCAATACCATCCCAACCAAGAACCAAAGCGATGGTCGGTGCGCGTCGGCGTGCTTCGCGTCGGAAGTCGGGTCGCAAAAATTCAAAGTCATGGCTAAAGAGAATTTCCGGCGCGAATGCCTGAATCTGGGCCAGCAGAACGGGTAGGTGCCAGTCGCCCGCGGGCCATGAATAGGCATTCTCCCGAGCCCATGCGCGCTGCAACGGTTCGCAGTTCAGAACTGTCTCAAAGATTTGAAATGGGGAACTGCCTCCAAGCCCTCTGCTCCAAAAATCCGTGCCTACGAGGAGCTGTGCGCTCAGCGAAGCCCATTGCTGCGAGAAGGTCTCTTCGGCCAGACCCGGCGCGTTGCGGTAGTGTGCCTCCAGCGCGCCGGGATAGAAGCTGGATGCTTTGAAGAGTCTTCGCATCTCACTCCGTGCGCGCGATGATGAGGCTGCGCAGTTCCGTCATTTCCTCCATCGCGTAGCGGAGTCCCTCACGTCCGAACCCGCTGTCCTTAATCCCGCCGTAGGGCATATTTTCGACTCGAAATGTGGGGACTTGATTGATGAGGACGCCGCCTACTTCCAGCGTCTCGAATGCGAGTAAGGTTTTTTGTAAGTCATTCGTGAAGACGCCCGCTTGCAGGCCGAAGGACGAGTCATTTACGAGGTCGAGTGCTTCTTGCAACGTGTCGTAGGGATGAAGGACGGCCAGTGGTGCGAAGGCTTCCTGGCAGATCACAGGTGAACCTTTGGCGACATTTTCGAGCAGCACCGGATGCAGAACCGAGGCCCCCTCCACGCGCAAGGGCGTGAGGAGCTTAGCTCCCGCAGAGATGGCTTCTTCGACCCACCGGACGACTTTGTCTCGGGCCGCAGGTTGAATCATTGGGCCAATAAGCGTGCTCGCCGACGCAGGATCGCCAGGCACCAGATTTTCCACTGTATGGCGCACGAGTTCGACGCGGAAGGATTCGTAAATGCTGCTGTGGACGAATATTCGCTGAACACTAATGCAAGATTGTCCGGCATAGGCGAAGGCGCCCGCCGCAATTTTAGGAATGGCCGCGCTCCAATCGCAATCCGGCTCAACAATGACTGCGGCATTACCGCCGAGTTCCAGAGCGACTTTCTTCTTGGCTGCGGTGGCCTTGATTTTCCAACCCACCGTATCACTTCCCGTAAAGCTGATCATGGCCACGCGCGAGTCGTGGAGGAGGGCATCAATGTGCTCATGGTCGAACGGCACGATCTGGATTTGGCCTGCGGGCACCCCTGCTGCCTCAAGCACTTCTGCCAAAAGCAGCGCGGTGAGTGGCGTTTTGAGGGCCGGCTTGATGATCATCGCATTTCCCGTCGCGAGGCATGGGGCGATCTTGTGAGCGACGAGATTGAGGGGAAAATTAAACGGCGTAATGCCTAGGATCACGCCAATGGGAAACCGGCGCACGAGGCCGAGATGGCCTGCACCCGGCTTACTGGCATCCACGGCAATTCCATGGCCATCGTCCCCGAGCGCGAGAGCCGCACCAAAACGAAATGTGAGTCGGGCCCGATCTGTTTCCGCTGCGGCTAGCGAGAGGGGCTTGCCGGCTTCTTTGCAAATGATCGCGGCAAATTCGTCGCGACGTTCACCAATGAGACGAGCGATATTTTCAAGAACGGTCGCGCGCGCATCCGCCGTCGAGCGGCGACTCTCCGAAAAAGCAGCGCAGGCTGCGGCGACGGCATCTTCTACTTGGTCGGCATCTGCAAGACAAACGTCCGCAATATGCTCGCCGGTATAAGGATTATGGACGGCTGCTGAGTGGGAAGACTTCTGCCAGCGACCGGCCAGAAAAAATGGCTTCATTCAGATGCGTTCGACTTCTCGTTTCTCGACGAAGATCGGCAAGCCTTCACGCGTGAAACTGTTCATGAGTTCTTCGGGATCGAGTGCCTCGGGCATCATGACCCCACGCTCAGGAATTTTGCCTGTGGCGAGGAGCCTTGCCGTGACTGCGGGCGGAATGCCGGTCTGCACCAAGGTTAGCGAGTAGCCATATTTCTCGTATGTATCGCGGTGGCTATCCATCGTGTAGACGAAATACTCCACGCGCCGGCGATCCTTGGTTCCCCGCACTTCCGTGCCCACGCACGAATAGCCATCCACCGTGGCCCCAAGCTGCGCGGGCTTCGGCAAGTGGGCAGTTGCAACGCGCACGGGCGAGACCTCCACGCCGTCCACGCGGATTTTTTTCCATGTGTCGAGGTTGAGGAGTTGAAGCGTCTTAGAAATATTGACCACCTTGTCGGGCACGCTGTATTTGAAGACCGAGTATCGCACGCCCTTCTCAACAAAAGGCGGATAGATGCCGAGGCTCACCCCTTCCTCATGGGCGACGGCGTAGGTCTTTTGAAGGCCGATTGGATCAGGAAAACGCACCCACTCGATTTCTGTCTCAAGCGGTTTTCCGCTCACCACGCGTCCGTCTTTTACATAATAAGGTGCTGCTCCCAATTCTTCAAAAAACGTCTCTGGCGAGAAGAGCACTGCAAACCGGTAGCCGCGAACCTCCGCGTTGTCGGCATCAAGGACCCGAATACTCGAAGCCGTATCCAAGCGATCAATCGCCCAGCGCGCAAAGACATTCACCGCCCCAGGATCCATGCCCATGCAGAGGATTCCCGCCAGTCCGCGATCGAGGTAGGGTTGATGGAACTTTTCGATTTCTGCTTCGAAGGAATTTTTGCCCGGACGTTTCACACCCGGTGCCGAGTAGATATCGGCCGCCATGTCGAGGTAGTGCGAGCCTGCACGCAGGCATGCTTCCATGACAGAATGGTTCGTCTGGCAGACGCAGGCGTTGCACGTCACCGTCACGCTGTTCGACTTCATAAGCGCAGTAAGGCCGTCCGTGTCCATGGCATTTGCCCGCACAATCGTAAAGCGATGCTTCGACGTGCGTGCAGCCAAGGCATCCGCAAAAACCGGGTCGAGATCCGCAAGAATAATGCGGTCAAAACAATCGAATTCGTGAAGCTTTTGCGCAATCACAGACCCCACCCCACCAATCCCGATAACCATTGCATTTGCCATAATATAAAGACGGAAGATCCGCTCTCCTGTTGCCATGCCTACCCGGAAGCCTTAGTGCTGGCAAGCTTGGTGGTTCCGTTCTTCGATCGGCGCGCCCCCAGGTGCAGTCAGTCCCATGCCTTGGCGATTTCTTCGCCGATGATGCGGATACCGGCGCGGGCGTCGTCTTCGTCCATGGCAAAAGAAATGCGCACGCACTCGTGGCGGTGGTGGTCGGTGTTCGCTTCGGAGAGGCCAAAAAAGAAATATTCACCGGGCACGACAAGGACGCCGCGGGCTTTCAGGCGATCGTAGAGTTCGCGGGACGTGATGCGTGCGCCTGGCAGCCACAGCCAGAGGAACATCGCACCGTCGGGTTCGTGCAAAAAATACGGACGATCTTCAGGAAAAAACTCGGCAATGGCGGCAAGTGCCTTGTCACGCTTTGCTCGGTAGTAGGGACCCACGACCTCGCGGCTGAGTCGCACGATTTCCCCACTCTCCATGAGCGGGCAGACGATGCTTTGGCCGAAGTTGCCATTGGCGAGGCCCGTCACAGCCATCATCGAAGAAACAGCGGAAGCCACGTGCGGTGGGCCTACGACAAACGCTGTCCGAGTGCCGGGAAGTCCAAACTTCGAAAGGCTCATCACGTGAATTGTCTCCGGCGACCAGATGGGTAGCGATTCCGCGAAGAGAATACCCGGAAACGGTGCCCCGTATGCGTTGTCAATAATGAGCGGGATATGATGCTTGCTTGCAACATCCGCCAAGCGCCGCATCTCAGCCGGGGCAAGCACATTTCCGCTTGGGTTCGTGGGGCACGAAATGCACATGGCCCTCACGTCGGGGCCGAGGGCGAGTGCATCAAAATCAATCTGGTAACGAAAGCGGTGCGGGCCTGTCTTTATGATGAGTGGCTGGCGTCCCACGAGGCCCCCTTCCGTAAGCGATTGGTTGGCGTAGCCGATGTATTCCGGAGTGATCGGGAAAAGAATTTTTCCGAGTGTCCCATCCTCTGCCGGACCGCTGAAGAGGTTGAACAAAAAGAAAAATGCCGTCTGCCCGCCCGGCGTCACGGCGATATTTTCTGCGGTGACTGGCCATCCGAATTCTCTATTGAGCAGGTCGGCAAGGGCCGCTATGCAGCGCGGATTTCCACGAGGCGGGTCGTAGATGGCCAGCGTTCGGCGCAAGCTAGGCGCGTCGTTGACAAGCTCCTGCATGCGACGTGCCCAGACTTCTTCCATTTCGGGAATGTGGGCCGGGTTTCCCCCGCCGAGCATGTGCATGGCTGGGCCTTTGCCCGAGAGCGCATGGCCAAGGTCATCCATAAGAAGTTCGATTCCGCTACCGGCAGCGAGGCGTTGGCCGAGTTGGGAAAACTTCATGCTAGGTCGTCCTGGATGGCGATGAAGCGGTCGTAGAGCGGACGCAATCCTTCCGGAATTACCCGTGTGCCAGCCACGACGGCGATGAAATTTGAATCACCGATCCAGCGCGGGACGATGTGGATGTGCAAGTGGTCATCTACGCCGGCACCGGAAGCACGCCCGAGATTCCACCCGATATTGAAGCCCTGTGCGCGCACGGCTTTATCGAGAAGCTTCTGGGCGTGAATGGCGAGGCTCCAGAGTTCAAGGACTTCTGCATCCGTGAAATCGGCCATGTTCACGATTTTGCGATAAGGCACCGCCATGAGATGTCCGGCGGAATACGGGTATTTGTTCATGATGAGGAAGGCGGTCTTGCGCCGAGTGACGACAAGGTGATCGGCATCATTTGTGGCTTGTGCAGCCTCGGTGAGAAAGTCTCGACCCGTGCGATGTTCGGCCTGAAAATATTCGACCCGCCACGGAGCCCAGATCGCTTCGGCCTGTTCTTTTGATAATCCATCCGTCATGGCTGAACCTTCATCGTCTTTGGACGGAGTTTCACGCAGAATCTTTTGGTGAGTGGACACTCCTCAGCAAGGCCGCAGCCGCGCGATGGCTCGCACCCTCGGCGTGTAGGTCGGAAACCAAGGCCTGCAGGCGAGTCGCAAGCGCTGCACGGCTCTGTGCATCTGCGAGCAAGCGGGAAACTTCTGCCGAGATGGCTTCGGGCGTGGCGCCACGTTGGATAAATTCTTTCACGACGCGAGGAGCCTCACTAGCAGGCCTACGCGGATCGCTTGGAGGGTTCACGCGGTAGTTTTCCAGGACATTGATAATGCCGAGGCACTTGAGATCCACGACATGGCGACCGACCTCGAAGGTGAGCCACGCGATCTTATAGACGAGGCAATAGGGTAGTCCAAAAAAAGCCGCCTCGAGTGTCGCCGTGCCCGAGCAGACTACGCCAACGGTTGCTCGCTGCATAAGATCATGCGCACGACCCGTGGTGATCGTGATGGGCGCGTCGCCGGCCATGGCGCGCAATCGAGGAACATGGGACTGGCTGGCGGCTGCTGCCTCAAAGCGCAGGTGGGGCATCTGCTGAGAGAGGCCGCGCGCGGCCTCCACCATGACAGGAAAAATACGCCTTACCTCGCGTTCACGACTACCAGGGAAGAGCCCCACGAGCCCGTCTTCCCGCGGCAGCGGCGAGGTCTCATTGCGCAATGCCTCAAGGAGGGGATGCCCGACGAAGATGGTGTGCAGGCCGCTGGCTTCATACATGGCAGCTTCGAAGGGAAAAACGCAGATCATCAAATCCAGAAGCTTCGCCATCTTCGGAATGCGGCCCCTATTCCACGCCCAGACTTGGGGACTTATGTAGTAAAGAATTTTCCCGTGGTATCCCTGCGAGCGCAGGGCTCTCGCCATGCGAAGATTGAAGCCCGGATAGTCCACAAGCACGACGGCATCTGGCTTCTCGCGGATAATACTCCGCAGCATCGCGTCAAACTTCCCTCGAAAGTAGGCGTAGTTCTTCAAGACATCCCAAAGTCCCAAGACCGCCGCGCGAGCGATCCAGTCATCAAAAGCGCCGCCCGCCAAGCTGTGCATCTTTGGCCCACCGGAACCCATGAAGACGACGTCTGGGCAGAGTTCGCGCATGGCTCGCATGACCTCTGCCGCACGGGCGTCGCCACTTGCCTCGCCTGCCACGAACCAGAAAGTCGGTGCTGCCGCTCGTGGGCTGTCTGTGTTGATCATCGTTGCTAACTCAACACTAAAAGACCCTTGGAATCAAAACTCAAAAGACCGCAGGTAAACCTCCACTTGGCTAAAGAGGCTGCCCATTCCTTACAGCTCACGGAATTCGGCTTGAGTTAGCTGAGCCTAAAGAAAGAGTGCGACGTTTCGGCTCATGGATGGTGCAGCAAACAGCATAGAAAAACCGAGGATTGCGATCGCAACCTTGCGGGCCTCAAAAAATACCACTTGCTTTCATGGCATTTCAAGATTCCATTCGCCGCCATGTTCACGATCTCGCCGACTGATTTGCTCGCATGCCTCCAGTGGCGCTACGCGACCAAGCAATTCGACGCGACCAAAATAATCAGCGCCGAGACATGGTCGGCCCTGGAGGACGCGCTTGTGCTGTCGCCTTCGTCATACGGGCTGCAACCTTGGCAGTTTTTTGTGATTACAGATCCCGCCGTAAAATCGGCTTTGCGTCCCCATTCATGGAACCAGGCACAGGTCACGGATTGTTCGCATCACGTCGTTTTTGCCATTCGCGATGCGGTGGATATGCCGCTTGTGGATCAGTTGATCACCCGCACGGCAGAAGTCCGTAGCACGCCGATCGAGTCGCTCGCCTTCTATCGCGACATGATCAGTTCGGACATCATTAATGGCCCCCGTTCTCAGCAATCGGCGCATTGGGCAGGCTTGCAGACATATATCGCTTTGGGCAATTTTATGACTTGCGCGGCCTTGCTTGGTGTGGATACGTGCCCGATGGAAGGTTTTGACCCGCTCAAGTATGACGAAATACTTGGCCTACCAGAAAAAGGATTTCGCGCTCTCGTCGCCTGCTCAGCTGGCTACCGATCTGCAACCGACAAATACGCCACTTCGCGAAAGGTGCGCTTCGACAAATCTCACATCATCCAACACATTTAAAAAATCTATGAACGACCTCAATAACAACCTCATCCGGGCGATTGTCCCGATTCTCGTCGTCCTAATCATCGCGTTTGCCGCGTTGAGTGGACTTACCGTCATTGTCCAGAGCGGACATGTCGGAATCATCCGCACGTTGGGTGCCGTCCAGCAAGTGGCGCTTCCGGAGGGCCTTCACTTCAAGAAACCATTTATGGATCAGGTTGAGCAAATGGACGTTCGCTTGGCAGCGAGCAACGCGCTGGCCACTGCGGCATCGAGTGACCTACAAACGGTGACGACCCAAGTGACGACGCAATTTTCGATAAACGGCGATCTTGCGCCGCTGATCTTCCAAAAAGTCGGGACTCTCAGTCGTGTGGCCGCCACCATTGTCGAGCCCGCCATTCAAGAATCCGTGAAGGGAGTGACGGCTAAGTTTACTGCCGAGGAACTCGTGACAAAGCGCGACGTTGTGAAAAGCCAGATCCAAGATGCTCTCACGAATTTCATTAATACAACGCTGCGCGAGAAGGGCCTTGAAAATGCGATCACGATTGCGAATCTTGCAATTACAGACTTCAATTTTTCCGACGACTTTAATCGCGCGATTGAAGCGAAGGTCAAAGCCGAGCAAATGGCACTCCAAGCAAAAAACGAGAAGATCATGCGCGTGACGCAAGCTGAAGCGTCAAACCAAGAGCGCAAGCTCGCTGCGGAAGCCGAGGCTTATTCGACAGAAATCCAATCCAAGGCCCGGGCCGACGCGATTTCCCGTGAGGCCCTTGCTCTCAAACAAAGCCCGGAAATCATCCAGCTTCGCTCTATTGAAAAGTGGGATGGCAGCCTCCCTCGCATCAGTGGCGGCGGAGTGCTTCCCTTTATCAATATGGATGATGCGTTGAAACCTACCCGCTAATTTCGCTCCCAAACACAGCCATCTCACCACTATGCCCCAATTATTCCTCTACATCGTCTTCGGCGTCATTCTTGTTGTCGGTCTTATTCTCTTTCTGGTTCTTGCGAATTTCTTCGGCGTCTGGCTCCGTGCCAAGCTAGCCGGCGCAGCTGTGAGCTTTTCGACCCTCATCGGAATGCGGCTCCGAAAAGTGCCTGTCGGCCTCATCGTTGATAGTCGAGTCACAGCCGTAAAAGCTGGCCTTGCCCTTGAGACCGACGAGCTCGAAGCCCACTTCCTCGCAGGTGGCAACGTCGCCCATGTTGTGCTGGCGCTGATCGCCGCAGACAAGGCCGAAATCCCGCTCAGCTACAAACGGGCTTGCGCCATTGACCTAGCCATTAAAGGCACAAACAAAACCGTGCTCGAAGCCGTCCGGACCAGCATTAATCCCAAAGTCATTGATTGCCCAAACCCCGCCACGGGCAAGGTAACGATTGATGCTGTTGCCCGCGACGGCATCGGCGTAAAAGTTCGTGCACGAGTGACCGTTCGTTCGAACCTCGATCGCTTTGTCGGTGGTGCCACCGAGGAAACCATTATCGCACGCGTCGGTGAGGGTATCGTGACTTCGATCGGTTCGGCCCTTTCCTACAAAGACGTCCTTGAAAATCCCGACCGGATTTCTAAGACCGTCTTGCAAAAAGGCCTCGATAGCAGCACCGCTTTCGAGATTCTCTCCGTGGACATTGCCGATATTGACATCGGAGACAACGTCGGCGCCAAGCTCCAAGCCGAGCAAGCGGAGGCCGACAAAGTCGTCGCTCAAGCCCGCGCTGAAATGCGCCGTGCCGCTGCCGTCGCCAGCGAGCAAGAACAAAAGGCCCGCACCCAAGAAATGCGTGCCAAGGTCGTCGAAGCCGAAGCCCAAATTCCCCAAGCTATGGCCGAAGCCTTTCGGAACGGCAACTTGGGTATCATGGACTACATGCGGATGAAAAACATAGAATCGGATACTGCCATGCGCGACTCGATTGCGACCCCCGATAAACCAGCCACCTCGTAGGGCCCCGTGGACCAATTCGTCATTCTCGTTATTATCGGCCTGATCAGCCTTGTAAATTGGCTGATCCAGCGTTCTGCCGAGCAGCGAGAGAAGAAGCGCCTAGAGCGCAAGGCGCTTGATGGAGACGATGCAGAGGAAGTGCAGGCAGACGTCTTTACGGCGCCGCGGCCCGTGGCGGAAAATCCCGGTGCCGAAATGCGCAAGCTCATGGAAGCACTTGGCCTGCCGATGGAGGAGCCCCCTCCTGTGCTTGAACCCGAGCCGCAGAGAACCTTCGTGGAAAAAGCGCCGCCCCAGTTGCCAGCCCCCAGCCCCGTGCGCACTTACCGGCAGCCTTTTTCGAACCCAGCCACTGCACGCCTCGCGAGGGCCCGCCCCGCTGTCACCACGACCAGCGCTCCGCATCCGCTGGCCGCTCTTCTCAACAATCCATCCCAACTCCGCCAAGCCATCGTCCTCCGCGAAGTCCTTGGACCCTGTAAGTCGCTCCAGCAACACTAAGAGCGCAATTCAGGCCGGATCTTCCTTGTACGTTTCGGAAAGCCTCGGCGCATGTGCGGCGAGGTCTTTTGGGAATGGGGAACGGAATCGCAGGTATTCCGTGGTGATGGGGTGCTTGAAGCGAAGAAAAGTCGCGTGGAGGCCGAGCCGTCCGGCAGGATCGCTGCGCGCGGCGTATTTTTCATCACCAATAATGGGACATCCCTCTGCGGCCAGCTGCACCCGGATCTGGTGCCGGCGACCGGTCTCTAGGCGAAGCTCTAGGAGCGAACGGCGGCTGTCCTCAGCGAGGACTTTGTAATGAGTGATTGCATGGCGCGTGTGTTCTGAGGGAGGGGCGACGTGAACTTTATAGCGATTGCGCTCGTCCAGATCGCACGAGAGAGTCCCTTCCTGCGCTGCCAGATGGCCATCCACCACGGCGTGGTAGTGCTTCTCGACAGCATCCCAATTCGTTTGTAGTGCTTCCTTCACGTCGGGTGTTTTGGCAAAAACCATGAGGCCCGACGTTTCCTTGTCGAGGCGGTGAACGATCCACACGCGTTCGCGCCCCTTGGGTTGGTTTCCACGAAGGTAGTCGGTCAGCAAATAATACGCCGTGCGCTCATCTTCAGCCGTGCTGGCAATGCTGAGTAGTCCCGCCGGTTTATCAATGACGATCAAATGCGCGTCCTCGAACCAAACCTTGATACCCGCCGAAAGCCGCGTGCGTGGGGCCGCGTAGCGAATCGGACGAATGAGTACGAGGTCACCGGGCACGAGCGGATGGTTAAACTGCGTGATTGGAATTTCGTTCACCAGCACGGATTCGTGCTTGAGCCAGTTGCGAACTTTAGATTTTGCCGTATCAGGCCATGTCGCGAAGAGGAAGGGTAGTAGCTCAGATGGCTCTACGACGGGTATGGGCTTTGTCATCGGTGTGGCGGAGGGCCCCATGTTGCCACTCTGCGCGATTGAGTAAAGCGAAGCTTCTTCTCGCCGAGCGTGCTAGTCTCCGCCACCACGCATGAAAGTGATTCACCTAGATATGGACTGCTTCTACGCCGCCGTGGAAATGCGGGAACGCCCCGAGCTTGCCGGGCAGCCCGTGGCTGTCGGTGGAGGCTCCCGCCGCGGCGTAGTCACCACGTGCAACTACGAAGCGCGCGCGTTTGGCGTCCGGTCTGCCATGCCGGGCTTCATGGCCAGAGAACGGTGCCCGCACCTTGTCTTCCTCCCGGTGCGTTCCGACCTCTACCGCGCCGAGTCGGCGAAAATCCGCAAAATCCTCACCGAGGTGACGCCGCTCGTCGAACCCCTCTCTCTCGACGAGGCCTACCTCGATGTGACCGACCTTCCCCGATTTGCTTGGGACATTGCGAAGGAGATCCGTGCGCGGATTTTCCAAGAAACCGGACTCACCGCCTCGGCGGGCATCGCTCCAAACAAAATGCTCGCAAAGATCGCCAGTGATTGGAAAAAGCCGAACGGTCAATTTGCGATCACGCCAGAACACGTCGAAGCCTTCATGCGCGACCTCCCGATTCAAAAAATCTGGGGTATGGGCCCCAAGGGCACCGAGCGTTTTGCCCGCCAAGGCATTCACACGTGCGCCGACCTCCAGCGCGTCGGGCTCGCGGATTTGGTTCGTGAAAACGGCAAGTGGGGACACGAACTCTACCAGCTCTGCCGCGGCATGGATACGCGCACTGTCCAACCTCACCGCCTCCGCAAATCCCTCAGCACAGAACGGACTTTCCCGGACAGCATCGCCTCTCTTGCAGATTGTGAAAAAGCCCTCTCTCCGCTTGTCGTGGAGCTAGAGCAAGAGATCGCCGCCAAGGCCTCCGACCGCGAAATTCACAAGGCACTCGTCAAACTCACCTTCTCCGATTTTACGCATACCTCGCGCGAAATGTTGTCCTCGGAGCCAACCCTCTCCATCTATCGCAAGCTCCTCGCAGAGGCCCGCCAACGAAGCCCGCTCCCCGTGCGCCTGATCGGAGTGGGAGTCCGATTTGCAGAAGATACGGCCGCATCCTCCCAGCAATGGCTCCCGCTATGAGCCTACTCCATTTCCAAGATCTCGTTCATTGTGGACGACATGTGCGAAGTCATGCCGACGATTCGCGCCGCGACAACAAAGAGAATCAGCACGTAGATCATGCGAGGAAGCCACGCAGCGAAGGCGTTGAGGCGGGCTAAAAAGCGCGTGCGGAGGATCCCCTCCCATCGGAGCATTTCCGCATCAAGGCGACCTGAGACCTCGCCGACTTGAAAGGCGTTTTCCAAATCTGCCGGGAAGACGTGATCTTTACGAAGGGCCTCCGCGAAGCCAGCCCCTTCGCGTATGGCACCGACGGCGACTTCACAAGCGCGCGCAATTCGGGCACTCCCCGAAGCGCGTCCTGCACGGCGCAGTCCCGCGAGCACACCATCCGCAGAACGCAGGCCCAGCGAGAGAACAAGGCAAAAGCGGGAGAGGGCCCGCGTGCGAAAGAAGCCCCCGAGCCCGGGCACGGACGATAGGACTTGATCTCCAAACACGTCACGCTGTGCCCAGCGCAAGGCACAAAGAACTCCTCCAACGAAAAGGGCTCCCGCGAGGTAGGCACTTCCTAACCAAAGCGCCACCTCGCTTGCAAAGGCCGGGATTCCCCCGGCAACAACGGCTGGAGGAATCGCGAGAAGAATCACGCCAAGGTGGAAGATCACGACCGGATAGATGAGCGCACTGAAGATTTGCCGCCGCGCTGCGGCCATGCTTGCATAGTATTCCGAGAGGCGCACGCAAGCTTCATCCAGCTTTCCGCTTTGCTCACCGGCTCCGACGATGCTGGCATCGAGGGGTGCGAAGCCAGCAGCCTCCATCGCCTCGGCAACGCCAAGCTCAATATTCGTGCTGACCGCTGCTGCCGCGCTGGCGCCACGTCCGCGCGATTGCGCCAAGAGTAAGAAGGCCTGCGGGGCTGTCACCCCGCTCTGGAGCATCTGGGCGAGGCTATGAAAGAAGTGTTCCTTCGCGGATAACGAGAGTTGCATGGGTGTGCGAGCCGTGAATGAATGGCAACCATGCACGACGCGCGACAAATCAGCGAGGATGAAAAGTTCATGCGCCTTGCACTCACCGAAGCCAGCAAAGGCCTCGGCCTCACTTACCCGAATCCCGCAGTCGGGGCGGTGCTCGTAAAGGGGCGCCGCTTGCTCTCGAGTGGTTATCACCACCGCGCAGGAGCACCTCACGCAGAAATTCTCTGTCTTCGAGGATTGGCCAAACCCTCCGCTGCCCGCGGGGCCACGCTCTATGTGACTCTTGAGCCATGTTCTACCCATGGGCGCACACCGCCCTGCACCAGCGCCATCGCCGCAGCCGGGATCGCTCGCGTCGTCTATGGAACAACCGATCCAAATCCCCTCCACGCAGGCCGCGCCGATGCGATCCTCCTAGCAGCCGGGGTGAAGGTCTCCCACGGTATCCTTGCGAGGGAGTGTGCTGCACTCAATACGGCGTGGAACCACTGGATCGCTACCGGCCTGCCCTACGTGGTAGCCAAGGCGGGCATGAGTCTGGACGGCCGCATCGC
>Ga0105044_10008082_pt1 | contig 14481 bp, 14 predicted proteins | sample MAT01_FD_78092 | JGI IMG/M metagenome (GOLD analysis project Ga0105044, IMG submission 78092) | Freshwater microbial communities from Lake Fryxell liftoff mats and glacier meltwater in Antarctica - MAT-01 | ecosystem: Environmental > Aquatic > Freshwater > Ice > Liftoff microbial mat | place...
CCGACGAACTACGCCACCCCGGGCTTCCGCCGACGATCGATCCGATGGTCGTCGTGGGGACGTCGGTTCACAGTCAGGTCGCCACGATCGCTGCCGTGGCCCGGGTGCTGGCCCCGTCGGCCAGCATCGTGTTCGTCATGACCGACGGGGCATCGCTGCCCCTGGCCCTGTCCGACCTGGTCCACGAGCTCAAGGAACGGTCCATCCTGGACGCCACGGTGACCTGTGGGCACTCATTCGGTGGTGATCTCGAGGCGGTGAATGTGGCCAGCGGACTCCAGCTGGCCCGATGGGTCCTCCAAGCCGACATCGCGGTGGTGGGCATGGGGCCAGGAGTCGTGGGCACCGGAACCACGCTGGGGAACACCGGCTTGGAGGCCGCCTCGATTCTTGACATGGCGGAGCGGCTGGGCGCGTCCCCCGTCCTGGCCGTTCGTGCGTCCAGTGGCGATCAACGGGAGCGCCACGCCGGAATCAGCCACCACAGCGAAACGATCTCCCGGCTCTGTCGGTGCGAGCCATGGGTGGCCCCTGTGCCCGTCGAGGCATCGGCGTTGTCCGGTGTCCGCGTCCGCCGAGTCGAGATTCCCGACACGGCGCGGATCCTCGACGATCTGGGCCTGACGATCACGACCATGGGTCGTTCACCAGCGCAGGACGAGCTCTTCTTTCAAGCGGCTGGAGCGGCCGCAGCGGTCGCGGTCGACCTGCTCGCCCTCTCCTAGAGTCGGCGCTGTGGCCGGACAGGAGAAGCTCGAACGTCTGATGAACCTCTACGGCTCGTTGATGGCAACGTCCGTGCCGATCCCGATCGGTGAGCTACGACAGCAGGTCTCGGGGTACGAGCACTACGAGAACGACGCCAGCTTCCGGCGCACGTTCGAGCGGGACAAGGACGATCTCCGCGACATGGGGGTGGACGTCCGGGTCGAGCCCGTGCCGTTCGGCGAACCGGGCCAGGAGGGCTACATCGTCCACCACCGTGATCAACTGCTTCCGCCGATCGCCCTCGACCCCGATGAGCACGAAGCCGTCCAGCTGGCCATCGAGACCGTTCGCATGGGCGGACGCGCCGAGGAGGATGGGCTTCGAGCGCTGGGTGGTCGCGTCCGGCCGGTAGGGGCAGAGCCAGTCGCGGCGGAACTGCCGCCCTCGCCGTTGCTGGCGCCGTTGTTCACGGCCCTCACCGATCGTCGCGTCGCCCGCTTCCTGTATGGCGGCATGGAGCGCGTGGTCCACCCCTGGCGGGTGGAATGCCGTGGTGGCCAGTGGTATCTCGGCGGTCACGACGAGCTCCGGTCGGCCCATCGAACCTTCCGGCTCGATCGGATCCAGTCCGAGATCGTTCTCGGTGAGTCCGGGGGATTCGAGCCTGCGGTGGACCCGCCCAGATTGCAGCTCGATCCCTGGCTCATCGGTGGGGGCGAGCGGCGGATGGCCCGGGTGTCGTTCGATGCGGCCCACGTCACCCGTGCCCGGTCAGCGTTCGGGGCCGACACGGACTGGGAGATCGCAGCCGACGGCAGCGGCGTTGCCTCGGTGCCGGTCACCAACACCGAGGCCTTTCGTTCCGCTATCCTCGAGTTCCTCGATCACGCCGTGGTACTCGGTCCAGAGGACCTGCGCCAGGCGGTGCTCGACTTCCTCGACGGGTCAGTGGGGGAGTCCTGATGGCCGCCACAGCTCCCGAGCGTGGGCGACGGATCCTGGCCATCATCCCGTGGGTGTCAGCTCAGGGCGGAGCAACGATTGGCGAGATCTGTGACCGATTCGGCGTCTCGGCCCGGGAGCTCGTCCGGGACCTCGAGACCTTCGGCATGACGGGGGTGTATCCGTACAGCCCGGACGTGATGAATGACATCATGATCGAAGGCGACTGGGTCTCCATCGACGTCGCTCCGCATTTCCGCCGTCCCATCCGGCTCACCGTCGATCAGGTCGTCGGAGTCCTTGGCTCGTTGAGCGCCGTGGCCGGCCAGCCTGGCGTGGAGCCCGACGGGCCCCAGGCCCGAGCGCTCCAGAAGGTACGCGCCGCATTGGCCGCGCCGGGTGCCGAGACGTTCGATGTGGATCTCGGCGACGTCGATGCCGACATCCTCGAGGTGCTACGCCGTGCCGCAGCCGAGCACCACAGCGTCGAGATCGACTACTACGCGGCCGGGCGTGATCGGTCCAGCATCCGGCTGGTCGATCCGCTGGTGGTCTCGACCCGGGACGGCCACTGGTATCTGGCCGCGTGGTGCCACACGGCGCAGGACGACCGGCTCTTCCGGGTGGATCGGATCTCTTCGGCCCGGCCCACGGCCCAGGCGTTCGAGCTGGGTGAGTTCACCGACGCGAGATCGGGCCCGTCGGTCGACCCGACAGCGCCCCTGGTCACCGTCCGGGTCCGGCCGGCCGGTCGGGTGTTGTTGGAGCGGGTCCCGGTGGAGGGATTGGTGGAGCATTCGGACGGATCAGTCGAGATCACATTGCGCGTCGGCGGGGTGGGATGGTTCGCCACGCTGCTGCTCCGGTTGGGTGCCGATGCCGAGGTGCTCCGGGTCGAGTCGGAGGAATCCGATGGCGAGCTTGCCGGGCAACTCGCGCCGGCTGCGCTCGCCGCTGCCGTGCGCACACTGGCCCGTCGGACCAGGGCCCGATATGGCTGAGATGACGACTCGGGACAGCGGGCCCGATCAGGTCGCCGAAGCGCTCCTCGCGGAACTGTTCGGCGCTCCCTACCCGCCCTCGCCGCCCGCACCGCGCCCCGTCACCCCGGAGTCGACCGTCGATGAGACGCTGGACCGGCTCCAGCCCCTTCGCATGCAATCAGTCGCGCCGATACATGTCGAGGCGCCTGTCGACTCGCCAGGCGGAGCACCCAAGCACCGCAGCCTGGCCCGAGATGTGGCCTTCGCGCTGCTCGTGGCCGCCCTGGTGGCCGGCATTTTGCGTTGGTTCGTGGTCGGTGCGTATGAGATCCCGTCGGAGTCGATGACCCCGACGCTGGAGGTGGGCGATCGAATCCTGGTGAACAAGTTGTCGTATCGGGCCCATGATCCCCGTCGCGGCGATGTCATCGTGTTCGACCGTCCGCCTGCCGCCGGCCCGGGGCCTCTGGAGCTGATCAAGCGGGTGATCGGCCTGCCCGGTGACGTGGTCGACCTCAAGGACGGCGTGGTGACCATTGACGGCCGCGAACTCCGTGAGCCGTACCTGCTCCAGGACGGAACACAGAGCTCCATGGACGGACCGGTGCGGGTCCCACGGGGCACCGTCTTCGTGATGGGTGACCATCGGTCCGACTCCACGGACAGCCGGGTGTTCGGGCCCGTGGCCGAGGCATCCATCGTCGGCCGCGCCTTCGTGGTGGTGTGGCCAACACGTAGGGTCTCCTATCTGTGACCTCAGCCGACGACATACCGCTCGACCCGGTCCAGGCGAAGACACCGGCGCCGGGCGGGTCCTCTCGGCGATCGAAGGGGCGTGGGGCGCTCAGCTGGGTCCTGACCGTCGTGGTCGCCCTGGCGGCGACCTTTGCCATCAAGACCTGGGTACTGCAGGTGTACTCCATCCCGTCGGAGTCCATGGTGCCCGCGCTCATGATCGACGACCGGGTCGTGGTGTCCAAACTCAGCGGTGATCCGGGTCGCGGTGACATCATCGTGTTCGACCGTCCGCAGAACGACGTCACCATCGATCCCGCTGCCCCGAAGGTCTTGATCAAGCGGGTCATCGGCCTGGGCGGCGAAACCGTCGACGCCCCAGAAGGCCTGGTCACGATCGATGGAAAGCCGCTGGACGAGGGCTACCTGCCGGACGGCACGCGTACGGTGATCACCGCGCCGATCGTGGTTCCCGAGGGCAAGGTCCTGGTCATGGGTGACAATCGTGGATCGTCGAAGGACGGACGGGTCTTCGGCCCGATCTCGACCAGCACGATCGTCGGTCGCGGCGTCCTTCGCGTCTGGCCGCTGGATCGATTCGGCGGTCTCTGACCCCAGGATGGTCAGTTCGTCGACGACGAGAACACCGCCGCCACGTCGACCAGCCGATCGACGTGATCTGAGCTGACTGCGTCGACTCCCATGTCGATCAGTGAGGCGATCATGCGCTCGTGTTCGGCGTCAGACCCCCAGCAGTGTCGTTGGAAGCGGTGCCCCATGGTCACCAGCCCGCCAGTCCAGTCGTTGTATCGAAGGCTCAATCCGTTGACCCCGATGGTCCGCAGGTCAGCGAAGTGTCGTTCGATGGTCGACTCGATCTCGGCCAGGCGAGTCGTATGGATCAGTCCGACCACCGAGCTCTCCGCCCGCACAGATGCGCAGTCCTCGACCCGAGCGAGGCAGAGCCACAGACGGGGCACCCCGCCGTGGACCCGGGCCACCTCCAGGCACGGCCCGATGGCCGGGTGCTCGGGCACTTCGAGGGCCAGCCGGACGTCTCGCCCGCAGGCGATGTACAGCTCGGCCAGGGACGGGATCTCCGAGGGGAGATCAGAACGCTCGAGGCGGCTGATGGGCACCCGGCGCAGTCCCCGCCGGACGAACCCGTCGTGGTGGAGGACGATCTGGGAATCGGAAGTGAGCCAGGCTCGGGACTCCAGCCCTGTTGCCCCCAGCCGGAGGGCCAACTCGAAGGCCTCGATGGTGTTCGCAGGCGCATGGGCGGCGCCGCCCCAGTGGGCGAACAGCGTGGCGGGTCCATCGAGCGGGGCGAGGCGAGGCTGCATCGTGATCATCCTCGCACGAGCAGAACTCGCCACTTTCGTCGGAGAAGGGTCAACCCGGACTGGTTCGGTGCCGACAGAGGAGCAGACCTGTGTGGAGGACGGAACGATGGCACTCATCCGAGCGACATGTAGCGAATGCGGCGACGTGGAGTTGCGGTCCCGCGACCTCACGGTACGAAGCTGTGAGGACACCGGGAGCTCGACCTACTTGTTCCGATGCCCCGTTTGTCGGATGACCGAGGTCAAGAACGCCGACGAGCAGATCGTCGACATACTGAGCGCAGCCGGTGTGCGGGTGATCCACTGGCACCTGCCGACCGAGCTGTCCGAACGGCCGATCGGAGCGACCATCACCCACGACGACATCCTGGACTTCCATGACCTGTTGTCGGGTGACAGCTGGTACTCGGATCTCACCGAGACACACGAACGCTGAGGCGTGTCGGCCCGGAATCGGGTCGCCGGTAGGATGCGCTCATGAGCTTTGCCGCCCCGCCGTTGGCGTTGCTCGACACCCTCACCTTTCCGGAGACGCTGGCCATCCTCGTCATCGCCCTCGTGGTGCTGGGACCAGAGAAGCTCCCGGCTGTAGCCCGTCAGATCGGCGTGTGGATGCAGACAGTGCGTCGGGTGGCCAACTCGTTGCAGAGCGAGGTCCGCGAGGTGCTCGACGACCCCGCCATGCAACCGCTCAAGGAGCTGGGCGAATTCGCCGCTCAGCCCCGTCAGAAGATCGCCGACTACGTGCGTGGGGCGGCCGAGCTCGACCCCACTCCTGATCCCACACCTGATCCAACACCTGATTCAACACCTGAGCCGGAGGACGTGGCGTCGGACCCGACGGCGGACGAACCTGGTTCGGACGACCCCCAGGAGTCGCCCGGACCGGTGCGCATCGTCGCCAACGGCCTGGCACACCCCATGGAGGCACTGTCGCTGCCTGTGGCCGCCGCGTCGGTACCGGCCGATGCCGTCGATCCCATGTTCGCGCCGCCGGCCGAGGCTCCAGATCACGACGTCCCGCCGTCGTTCTCGTGAAGAAGCCCTCGTTTCTGCGCCGTGCGGCCCGTGGGGCCGAGACCGAGGCATCACAGATGTCTCTCATGGATCACCTTCGAGAGCTGCGGAACCGTCTGGTCAAGATCTGCGCAGCGTTGATGGTCGCCACCATTGCCGCCTACTTCGTCTACGACCCGATCTTTCGTTTCATGACGAACCCCTACTGCCGCAGCATCGAGGGTGGGGACAAGGCCTGCACCTTCTATCTGACCGATCTCCTCGGCGGCTTCCTGCTGCGCATCAAGGTGGCCGGCTGGACCGGATTCATCGTCTGCCTGCCGATCGTGCTCTGGCAGCTCTGGCGGTTCATCATGCCTGGTCTCTACAAGAACGAGCGCCGATACACCATTGCGTTCGTGGTGTCCTCGGTGGTGCTCTTCGCCTTGGGTGCGACGCTGGCCTACTACACGCTGCCTCCCATGTTGACGTGGTTGACCGACGCAGCCGGACCATCGTCGCTGATCGAGGAGATACCGAGCCCGGACCGGTACTTCTGGCTCTCCGCGTTGATGATGCTGGGCTTCGGGATCGGCTTCGAGTTCCCCCTCCTTCTCATAGCGCTTCAGATGGTCGGCGTCCTGGACAACGCCGTGTTGCGAAAGAACCGGCGGTTCGCCGCAGTCGGCATCGTGATCGTCGTGGCCCTCTTGACGCCGGGCGGGGACCCGATCAGCCTGGTGGTGTTGTCGCTGCCCATGTACCTCTTCTACGAGGCGTCGATCCTCGCCGGATTCTTCATCAATCGGAGGAAGCGGAAACGTGAGGCGGAGCCGGCAACGGCGGGCGCGTGAGCGGTTTCGGGTTTCCCCTCGATCGGTTCCAACTCGACGCCATCACGTCGTTGGACGTCGGGCACAACGTGTTGGTCTCCGCTCCTACGGGGGCGGGCAAGACGGTGGTGGCCGAGGCGGCCATCGACCTGGCGCTGCACGCTGGCGGCCGGGTCTTCTACACCACGCCGATCAAGGCATTGTCGAACCAGAAGTTCATCGACCTCGTGCGCCGGCTCGGGCCCGAGCAGGTGGGACTCCTGACCGGGGACAACGCCATTCGCGGTGATGCTCCAGTCGTGGTCATGACCACGGAGGTCCTGCGCAACATGATCTACGCACGTTCGCGGGCCCTCGACGATCTGCACGCCGTGGTGCTGGACGAGGTCCACTACCTCCAGGATGCCTACCGGGGCCCGGTGTGGGAGGAGGTGATCATCCACCTACCACCCGCCGTCCGGCTCGTCTGTCTGTCGGCAACCGTCTCGAACGCCAACGAGTTGGGTGAGTGGATCGAGACCGTTCGCGGGCCCACGGACACGGTCATCGAGACGGAGCGGCCCGTCGAGCTGACGCCCTGGTACCTGGTGGGTGACCGCGGGGCCGAACAGGACCACTTGTTCGAGGTCCTCGTCGACGCCAAACCCAATCCCGATGGCCTCCGGTTCGTGCAGGACCCGCGGAGTCAGCAACGCCGGGGCGGCCGCGTGACCCACCGGTACCACATCCCCTATCGCATCGACACCGTGCAACGACTGGCCGATGAAGACCTCCTTCCATGCATCTACTTCATCTTCAGCCGCAACGCCTGTGACGACGCGCTGGCAGCGTGCCGGGATGCCGGAGTGCGGTTGACCGACGCAGACGAGCGCCGGGAGATCCGGCGGCTGGTGGAGGAACGCACGGCGAGCATCTCGGACCACGATCTCGGTCTGCTGGGCTACGACCTCTGGCTGGCTGCGTTGGAGCAGGGCATCGCCGCACATCATGCGGGGATGGTCCCGGCGTTCAAGGAGGCGGTCGAGGCCTGCTTCACCAGAGGACTGGTGAAGGTGGTCTTCGCCACGGAGACCCTGGCGCTCGGCATCAACATGCCGGCCCGGTCGGTCGTCATCGAGAAGCTCACCAAGTACAACGGGGACACTCATGAGTTCTTGACTCCCGGCGAGTTCACTCAGCTGACGGGACGGGCCGGCCGTCGCGGAATCGACGACCACGGGCACGCCATCGTGGCCTGGTCCCCATTCGTCCCGTTCAGTCAGGTGGCCGAGCTGGTGGCGAGTCGGTCGTTCCCGCTCACCTCCAGCTTTCGGGCCACGTACAACATGGCGGCCAACCTGATCATGCGCTACGAGCGCCACGAGGCGCTGGAGATCCTGGGCATGTCCTTCGCCCAGTTCCAGGCCGATCGAGCACTCGTGGGCCTGCAACGTCGGCTGACCGACGAGCGGCGGCGCAGCGAGCGACTCGAGGAGGCCATGGCCTGCGAACGCGGCGATGTGGCCGAGTACGCCGCCCTGGTCGAGCGGGCACGAAAGGCGGCTTCGTCACGGGTCGAGGACCGTCGAGCGGTGACTCGGGCGGTGGAAGGCCTCCGTCCTGGAGACGTGATCACTGCGCCGGATGGAACGGTGGTGGCCATCGTCAGCATCGCCCACCGCTCGCAGTCCGAGATTCGACTCCGGTGCGTCACCATCGACTCCGACCTGACGAGCGTCACTGCGCAGGATTTTGTTGCCCCCCCACACCGGATCAGCGCCATCGACCTCCCGGTGCCGTTCGCTCCGGACGACTCGGACTTCCGTCGGGACTGTGCGCGCCAGCTGGCGGCTGTGCCGCGCAATCGGGCCGCGAGACGTGCCGCAGAACGATTGTCCGACCGGACAACCCAGGTCATCGACGCCCATCCGGTCCACGGCTGCCCGGATCGTGACCGGCACCTGGAGGCGTTGGCGGACCTGGATCAAGTCCGTCGAGCTGTGGAGCATCTCCGGACGTCGCTGGGACGCCGACAGGGGTCGGTGGTGAGGCGTTTCGAGGCGGTCGTCGACCTGCTGGCCGCCCGGGAGATGGTGTCCTCCTGGGCGTTGACCCGTTCGGGGCGGCTCCTGGCGTCCACCTACCACGAATGCGACCTCTTGATCGCTGAAGCCATCGAGGCGGGGCTGCTCGACGGCCTCGAGGGTCCGGAGCTCGCTGCGGTCTGCTCGTTCTTCACGTACGAGGAACGCCGCCGGGATGCTCCTCGTGCCCCTCGACTCCCGAGCGCCACGGTGGGCGACCGGTTCGCACGAACGTTGGCAATCCGTGACGGCCTGGCGCGCGCCGAGCGCCAGCGAGGCCTCCCCGAGACGAGGATCCCCGAGAGCGGGTTCGCCTCGACGGTCTGGGGGTGGGCCCGAGGCGGGGAGCTGGACGCGGTGCTGGATGCCGATCTCCCGGCGGGAGACTTCGTGCGAAACATCAAGGTCCTGGTGGACCTCCTGGGTCAAGTGGCCGTCGTCGCGCCCAGCGAGGGGACCCGTCGGACCGCCGCCCACGCGGCGAGCCTGTTGTCTCGCGGTGTCGTCGCCACGTCGTCGGACGTCGTGGTTCATGATGTTGTCGTTCATGACGAGGTGGCACTCGAGCCGTGACGATCCGACCCGGCCAATCCTGGGGCTCCGCTGGAGTGCTCGCCGCCGGCCAACCCGTGGCCGAGGACGACCGCGCCCTCGCCCAGCTCATCGAGAACGGCGAAGTTGGTCCGTTCGGGCTGCTCGGAGGTGACCTCCATCGGATGCTCGGTGAACCCGGGCCGGAGCGAATGTGGACTGATGAGGCCATGAGCTTTCCGATCGATGTGGTGGAGATCGTGGTCGACGACCGCGCCCCGGTGGTCATGGCGGCGCACCTGGTGGCCGGAGGCCGGGTGCTCTGGCGGGGTCGAACGGTGGTGATGATGAACGCATCGTCGATCGGGAACCTCGACCTGGGACCCAGAGCGCACCCGAACGACGGTCTGCTCGACGTCACCGACGGCTCGCTGCCGCTGCGTGACAGGCGCCGGGCACGCAGACGGATGCCCGCCGGCACCCACCTGCCGCATCCGCTGCTGACCACCGTGAGGGCCCGCAGGGTCGAAGTGGTGTTCGGCGCTCCGCACCCGGTACGGATCGACGGGGTGAGTGTGGGCAACGCCCAGCGCATCCTGGCTGAGGTCCTCCCAGATGCCGCAACGATCGTGGTGTGAGCGAGGGGTATCAATCGCGACGTCGCCTCGCTACCCTGAGTGGTCATGTGGGCGTGGCATCTCAACGAGTCTCCCGGCGACTACGAATGGGGCGAGGTCCCGACTCCGGAACCCGGACCCGGCGAGGTCCGAATCGAGGTGAGGGCCTCCGCGCTCAACCACATCGACCTGTGGATGACCCGTGGCATGCCCCGGCCCCGAGCATTCCCTCACGTCGCGGGTTCGGATTGCGCCGGAGTGATCGACGCGGTGGGCGAGGGCGTGACCGACTGGACCATCGGGGACGAAGTGGTGATGGAGGCAACGGTCACGAGCCAACGAGCAATCCTGGAGCTCGGGATCGACAACGTCATGGATCCGGGGATGCACCTGCTCGGTGAGCACTGCTGGGGCGGCCACGGAGAGTACGTGGTGGTCCCCGGTTGGCATCCGGTCCGCAAGCCCGCGTCGCGTTCATGGGTCGAATGTGCGGCCTATCCGGTGGCGTATGTGACGGCGTGGCGGATGCTCCGAAAGGCGCGGGTCGAAGCTGGCTCGACGGTGCTGGTGGTGGGTATCGGCGGCGGCGTCGCCACCGCCGCCCTGATGCTCGGTAAATATCTCGGTGCGGAGATCTTTGTGACCTCGCGTGACGAGGCGAAGCGTCGGCGGGGAGTCGAGCTCGGCGCCGTCGATGCCTTCGATTCGGCAGGTCGGTTCCCGATCCAGGCGGATGTGGTGATCGACAGCGTGGGCGCCGCGACCTGGGAGTCGTCGATCCGTGCGTTGAAGAACGGCGGGCGCTACGTGTCGTGCGGCGGAACCTCTGGCATCGATGTCCCGCTGCAACTGCCGCGGCTCTTCTTCAAACACCTCGAGATCATCGGGGTCACCACCGGATCTCATCAGGAGTTCGTCCGGGTCACCCAGATCATCGATGGCGGGATCGACGTTCTGGTCGACGAGGTGTTCCCCATGTCCGGTTACGCCGATGCGGTGGCCAAACTGGCCAAGGGCGACCAGCTGGGCAAGCTGGTGATCGATCACACCGCGTGAATCGGTCGTACGATCGGCCGATGGAACAGGCCGCGGCGCTCGATGAGGTCGCTCGAGCGGCCCGGCACCACCGAGAGCTCATCGTGGAGGTCAGCCACGACATCTGGGCTCATCCGGAGCTGAACTTCGAGGAGCGTCACGCCCACGAACTCCTGACCGATGTCCTGGACTCCAACGGCTTCACGGTCGAGCGCCACGCTTACGGGCTCGAGACAGCGTTTCGGGCCTCGCTGGGCACGGGCGATGGCCCGACCGTCACCATCTGCTGTGAGTACGACGCGCTCCCCGGCATCGGTCACGCGTGCGGGCACAACATCATTGCGGCGGCGGGACTCGGAGCGGGCCTGGCGCTCGCCGGGGTGGTGGAACTCCTCGGTGGTCGGGTAGTGGTGTTGGGGACACCTGCTGAGGAAGGCGGTGGCGGCAAGATCTTCATGGCCGAGCGCGGGGCCTGGGATGACGCAGATGTCTCCTTGATGGTCCACCCCGCCGACGCGGAGCTGGACGGGTTCAACGCCATCGCCGTGCACCATCTGGCGTGCGACTACCACGGGGCTGCCTCGCATGCCGCGGCGGCGCCGGAACTCGGCCGCAATGCCCTTGACGCAGCCGTCCTGGGCTACCAGGCGGTGGCGGCCCTTCGCCAGCACATCGCTGCTCATGAGCGAATCCATGGGATCTTCACCGATGGCGGCGCCAAGCCGAACATCGTTCCGTCCCATGCCTCGACCGAGTGGTACGTCCGTTCCGGTACAGCGGAGAGCCTCGCAGCACTCGAGCCGCGGGTGCTCCGATGTCTCGAGTCCGGTGCGCTCGCCGCCGGGTGCGACTTCGAGCATCGCTGGGTCGCACCCCCATACTCGGAGTTGGTCGAAGTTGCGGTGCTCCAGGATCGCTGGCGGCACCACCTCGCCGGGCTGGGACGCACCGTGGGACCTCGGGCGGAGCGGCCCTCGCTGATGGGTTCGACCGACATGGGCAACGTGTCCAAGATCGTCCCCGCCATCCACCCCATGATCCGCGTAGCGCCGGACGGCGTGTCGATCCACACCCCCGAGTTCGCCGAGTTCGCCCGGGGGCCTGCCGGCGATGCCGCCGTGGTCGACGGAGCAGTGGGCCTCGCGCAGGTGGCGGTCGACGTCTACAGCGATGCTCGCCTGTTGGAGCGTGCGCGCTTGGAATGGTCCCATGCGGACTCGCCCGGGACGGTCTGAGATCTCGACGATCCGCGGCAATTGGACGGGTCGGCCCTAGATTCAGCGCCCGTGAACCCGTACGTCAGCGAGCCGTTCAGTTCCGACGAGCGAAGCATCCTGCGGCGGTACTTCACGGATCTCGACGGGCCGGTCTTCGCGCTGGTGAACCTGCCGGAGGTGGTCAAAGGGGCGTTGTTCGCGCGCTACTCACGATCCGCCAAGTCGCTTCGGCGGCTCTTCCTCGACGAGTTCGTGGGAGAGCTCGACGTGTCGGGCGACGTGACCGTGGATGCCACCGTGGGTCTCGAGCGTGCCGATGCGCTCTACGACAAGGTGTTCCTGGAGTACGGCGACGACTCCGTGGCTCAACTCGGTGGCGTTCACCTGGCTTGTGAGCAGGCGTCGAACATCCTGACGAAGTTGCTCGAGTGGGGTCGGCTCATGTCCTACCTGGAGCAGTCGACGCGGTACATGGCCTACGACTCACGTCTCGGCGGTCGTTACCGGTACTTCCGTGACCCGGAGGTCCTGTCGGGGCCGCTCGGCGCCCGGTACGTCGGAGACATGGATCGGATCTTCGACGTCTACGCCGAGTTGGTGCCGATCCTGACCGAGCACTATCGCGTCGTGGTGCCCCAGGGCGCCGGCGACAGCGACTTCGTCTATCGACAGGCCATCCGGGCCAAGGCCTTCGATGCGCTTCGCGGCCTGCTCCCGGCAGCATCGTTGTCCAACGTTGGCATCTACGGAACCGGCCAAGGCTACGAGGGGCTCCTGCTCAGATTGCGATCCCACCCGTTGCCCGAGGCACGCGCCTACTCGGACATGATGTTGACGGAGCTGCGGAAGGTCATTCCCTCGTTCCTCAAGAGGGTGGATCTCCCAGATCGAGGACAGGTGTGGAGCGACTACTTCGCCACGAATCGAACGGCGGTCGGTGACCTCGTCGGCGGGTGGGAACACGATGCCGAGCTGGATCAGGATCCCGAGTCCCACGTGAGCTTGGTCGACTTCGATCCGGACGGTGAGGTCAAGCTCGTTGCCGCCATGCTGTACTCATCGACCCATCTGAGTGAGGCCCAACTCGAAACTCGGGTGGCAGCCATGAGCGTCGAAGATCGGGTGGCTGTGATGCGGGCGTACTGTGGTGATCGAACGAATCGACGGCATCGGCCGGGCCGGGCGTTGGAACGCACCGACTACCGCTTCGACATCCTGTCGGACTACGGCGCCTTCCGGGACCTGCAACGCCATCGTCTGTTGACCATCGAGTGGCAGGAACTGTCACCCCGTCACGGCTTCGTCCGACCCGAAGCCGTTGCCGACGCGGGGTGCATGGAGGTGTACGACGCGGCCATGGAGCTGTCGTCCAGGCTCTGGGGGGACCTCCGGGAGGTTCATCCGGCCCAGGCGCCGTATGCGGTGGCGCTGGCCTACAGGGTTCGCTACGTGATGCAGATGAACGCCCGGGAGGCCATGCATCTCATAGAACTCCGTTCCGGTCCGCAGGGCCATCCCACCTACCGCTCGGTGGCCCAGGACATGCATCACCTCATCGCCGACGTCGCTGGGCATCGGGCGGTGGCCGAGATGATGACCTTCGTCGACCATTCCGACGGAGCCGAGTTGGAGCGTCTCGAGGCCGAGCGAGCGGCGGAACGGAAGCGCTCGCTGAGCTCATGATCGGGTGGGTCGTCACGGGAGGCCGCCGGGTGTGCCATGATTCCGCCCGCATCGGGCCGAAACTCGGCCCGGAGAGACATGGTGCGAAGTGATTGAGGACGAGACCCCAGACGACTTCGAGGTCGTGGACCTCGCAGCCGACGAGCTCGATGAAGAACTGATCGGCGACGACGATGAACCGGTCGAGGCTGATGCCGACGTGGTGTTGGACGACGTCGGTGTAGTGGCGGACGTGATTGTCGAGGACGAGGAGGAAGCTCCTGAAGTTCCGGTGCGGCGCAAACGTCCCGGAGCGACGGACGAAGAGGACGAGGAGGAGGACGAAGCGGACCCCGACGACGTCGAGGCCGACCTGGACACCATCCTCAAGGACCGGATCGCCTCCGGCGACGACATGGACGAGGAAGAGGAAGAGGAAGTTCCGGATCGCAACGACCCGGACACCTCCGACGGCGTCGCCGCCAAGAAGGAAGGGGAGTTCACCTGTCCCGGCTGCTACATGATCGTCCATCCCCGCCAGTTCGGTCGCCGCGCGGCCATGGTGTGTCCCGAGGGATACGAGCCCTGCCCGGCCATGGATGTTGTCCGGACGATGCGATGAGTACCGCCTCCCCTCTGGACGAACTGATCGCCGCGGCCAAGGAGTTGGCGGGGGAGGTTGGGTCGCTGGTTCCCCGGCTCGTGGCGCGCTCCAGGGATCAGATCGGCCTGGCCGGTCACCTGCTGGAGCGACTCGGTTGTCTCGGCGACACTCAGCCAGTGCCTGTCCCGGCCCATGTGGTGTCTCCGGCC
>Ga0105044_10008084_pt1 | contig 14480 bp, 11 predicted proteins | sample MAT01_FD_78092 | JGI IMG/M metagenome (GOLD analysis project Ga0105044, IMG submission 78092) | Freshwater microbial communities from Lake Fryxell liftoff mats and glacier meltwater in Antarctica - MAT-01 | ecosystem: Environmental > Aquatic > Freshwater > Ice > Liftoff microbial mat | place...
CGTGCGGACGGCAGCCTTTTGGTGAAAAGAGTGCTCGACGGTGAGATGCCTCCGGGCGAATCGCATTTGCCTGCCGTACATATGGAAGTGCTCAAAAAATGGATCGATGCTGGGGCTAAAACGGAACGCCCCGAACCGGATGAGATCGGTCCTGGAGTTCCCATCACGATCGAAGATCGAGACTATTGGGCCTTCCGACCCATCGTTCGTCCCACGGTTCTGGATCTACCCACCACGGAGCGCATTCGTACTCCGATCGATGCGCTCTTGATGCAATCGATGCCGACAGGGCTTTCCTTTTCACCCGATGCAGACCGGGAGACGTTGATTCGTCGTGTCTACTTCGACCTCGTTGGCCTGCCTCCTGAATTGGACGATTTCGAACGCTGGAAGAACCTCGCCGATGCAAATTGGTTGGAACAACTAGTAGAAGCGTTGCTGGAAACTCCTCAGTATGGGGAGCGTTGGGCACGGCACTGGTTGGACGTCGCTGGTTACGCCGATTCGGAAGGGCAGACTGCGCAGGACGCGGTCCGCCCCTGGGCTTGGAAGTATCGCGACTATGTGATTCGGTCGCTCAATTCCAACAAACCGATCGATCGGTTTATCTTGGAGCAACTCGCTGGCGATGAACTTGCCGGAGTTCGGCAAGGGGATTGGACCGCCGATCAGATTGAGTTACTCACAGCTACCGGTTTTCTCACCATGGCAGCCGATGGTACCGGGGCTGGAGACAATAGCCCGGAAGCCCGCAACAAAGTCATCGCGGACACTCTCAAGATCGTTAGTTCTTCGCTTCTAGGTCTTAGTGTTGGATGTGCGCAGTGTCACGACCATCGCTACGATCCGATTTCTCAGCTGGACTACTACGCGATGCGAGCCGTTTTTGAGCCAGCCCTCGATTGGCAACAATGGCGAGTACCTGATGCTAGGCGCATTTCGCTGTACACCATCGCCGATCGCGAGCAAGCCGATACCATTGAACGTGAGGCCCAAAAAATAGCAGAGGAGCGTGCCGTCAAGCAGGCGGGTTTCATGGCCGAAGCCCTGGACAAAGAGTTGATGAAGTACGAGGAACCGCTTCGAACGGAACTTCGCATGGCATACGACACAAAGGAAATGGAACGTTCCGAACCGCAAGCGATGCTATTGAAACAGTATCCGAGCGTCAACATTACGCCTGGGGTTCTGTACCAATATCTCCCAAAAGCGGCTGACGAACTCAAGTTGTACGATACCAAGATCGAGGAAACCCGAGCACGCAAACCCAAGGAAGAATTCTTGCGGGCGATGACCGAACTCCCGGGCCGTGTACCGGACACACTATTGTTTCATCGGGGCGATCATCAACAGCCCAAACAAAAAGTGTTGCCGTCCGATCTGTCGATCGCAGCCAACGAGGGAGAGTTGCCAAAATTGCCCGAACGAGATCCCAGTCTGAAATCAAGTGGTCGACGCTTAGCATTTGCGCGTTGGTTGACGAGCGGAAGGCATCCACTGGTCGCCCGTGTACTGGTCAACCGAGTTTGGTTGCATCACTTTGGACAAGCGATCGTTCCAACTCCGTCTGAGTTTGGCAAGCTCGGTATGCCCCCGACCCACCCTCAACTCTTGGACTACCTAGCGGATGAGTTCATGAGAAGCGGTTGGGATTTAAAACATCTTCATCGCACCATCCTGCATTCCACCGCTTGGCGACAACGCTCAGTCATGGATACAACGAAGTCAGGCGAGGATTCAGAGAACACTTACTACTGGCGCAAGTCCATTCAGAGGCTGGATGCTGAAGTCATACGTGATCGCATGCTGATGGCGTCGGGCACGCTAGTACCCTCTCTGTTCGGTCCTCCCGTGGCTATCAAGGTAGATGAAGCGGGCCAGGTCATCGTAGATGGCCAACAGAAACGGCGGAGCCTATATCTCCAAGTTCGCCGTTCCCAACCTGTCGCAATGCTACAAAGTTTCGACGCTCCCGTCATGGATGTGAATTGCGAGCGACGCCCTGTATCTACCGTTGCAACACAATCGTTGATTTTGATGAATGGGGAGTTTGTATGGCAACAAGCCAATCTTCTAGCCGAGCGCGTCATTCGTGAGGCAGAGCTCTTGCCGGCTCAGCTGCATCTCGCTTGGCGACTGGTCTATTGCCGTCTTCCTACGGACGAAGAGTTTAGGCTATCGGTAGCCCATGTTGATAGGCAGCTGCAGGCCATGCAAATCGACCCTCGAGGCATCGCTTCAGGGTCGAGCATTGCGAAACAAGTTTTGGTCAATTTCTGCCATACTTTAATGAATTCTAACGAATTCGTTTACGTTGATTAGGAGTGGAATCGAATATGGGCATCTTTGGTCGTCGTCAGTTCTTGGCTGAAAATGCAATGGGGATCGGGTCTATTGCTTTGAGTTGGTTGTTGCAACAGGAGCAAGGCAAAATGCCAAAGGCCATTGCGTTGGCGAAGCCCCACAATGACTTGCTCCCGCGCAAGTCACATTTTGAACCCAAAGCGAAAGCCATGATCTCTTTGTTCCAGCATGGGGGACCGTCCCATATGGACTTGACCGATCCCAAGCCTGAACTGACCAAGTACAGTGGAACCGACTACAAAGAGGATATCCATTTCAGTTTCGTGAATGAAGCCAGCAAAAAGCTCTTTGGCAGTCCGTTTCAGTTTGCTCATCACGGTCAATGCGGAACGGAGATTTCGGAGCTGCTGCCCCATACAGCTGAGATCGTTGACGACATTTGCTTGATTCGCAGCATGCACACGGGCGCCAATGGCCATGAGGTTTCCATTCGTTATTTTCATGGTGGAATACCTGGGGTGTTAGGACGTCCGAACTTGGGATCTTGGCTGGTTTATGCATTGGGGTCGGAGTCACAGAATCTCCCCGCTTACATGGTCTTAACCGATCCAGGTGGCTTGCCCGTCGATGGGGTGACGAATTGGTCCAATGGATTTATGCCTGCCATGTTCCAAGGAACAGTTCTGCGGCCCATCGAACCGAGGATTCTCAACCTGGAACCACCCCCACATGTACGAGGGAAATTTCAGGAGCAGAATCTGGAGTTCCTTCAGGATTTGAACAGGCGACATTTGGAAAGCCATCCTGGCGAAGCGGAGTTGGAAGCGCGTATCGCAAGCTATGAGCTGGCAGCTCGCATGCAAACGGCGGCCGCAGAGGCACTCGATATCGAACAGGAGACGGACGCGACGCACCGACTCTACGGGCTCGACGAACCTGAGACCAAAGAGTACGGCACGCGTTGCTTGCTAGCGCGAAGATTGGTAGAGCGGGGTGTACGATTCGTTCAGCTGTTTCACCATGGACAGCCTTGGGATAACCATAGCGCAATCGTCAAAGGGTTGGCTTCGATCTGCAAGAAGACCGACAAGCCGGCAGCAGCATTGGTCAAAGATCTCAAACAGCGAGGTATGCTTGATTCGACCATCGTCCATTGGGGCGGCGAGATCGGTCGATTGCCCGTAACTCAGGAGCATGGCTCTCCGGAAAATGCGGGCCGCGATCACAACGGTCAAGGCTTCAGCATCTGGCTCGCAGGTGGCGGATTCCAGGGCGGTATGGCGTTCGGAAAGACAGATGATTTCGGACATCGCGCGGTGGAAAACATCGTTACACCAAACGATTTCCAAGCCACTCTCTTAAATCAATTCGGGTTGAAGCACGACGAATCGCTTTACATTCACAGTGGTCAAGAACAAACCATTGCCAACAAGCGACCAGCCAGGGTAGTCCGAGAGATCATTTCCTAATGTCCTGCTGGGTGGACACTGTAGGTCCTTTCCTCGGTAGCGGGGGCATGGCGGATCCATTGGGGGAGAGTCGAACCGGCAACCATTCCTAGGATGCTGGCGAAAAGGCCGGCTAGCTGACTTGGGAACTCAGCCCCCCAGCTGCGAACGAGCGTCAATGTTAGCCAAACTCCGATACCCAAGGCGATACTCAGGAGGGCTCCTTGCGTGGTCGCGCGTTTCCAATAGAGACCAAACGACAGCGGAACGAAAGCGCCAACTAGAGTGACTTGGTATGCCGTGGATACCATGTCGTAGATCGGAGTACCGTGCATGACGATAGCGTAGGTCAATACTACGGAGGCGAAAACAAAGATGGAGATCCGCATCGCCTTGAGCAAATGGCGATCATCCAGGCTGGGCCATAAGTGACGCAGAATATTCTCTACGAAACTGGTGGCCGGCGCCAGGAGCGTAGCCGACGAAGTCGACTTGATGGCCGATACCAGTGCCCCAAAAAAGAGGACTTGCGCAAAAAAAGGCATGTGGGTTAGGATCAGTGTTGGCAGCACTCTCTGCGGATCACTCTTCAGCAATTCAGCCGTCTCCGCCGGCATGATGATCAAGGACGACACAACCACAAACATGGGAACGAAGGCAAAGGCCAGGTAGGACAAGCCACCGATCACGGCACCGTTTCGAGCCGTCTTAGCATCCTTGGCTGACATCACTCTTTGGAAAATGTCTTGTTGTGGTATCGAACCGATCATCATCGTTAAGGCGGCACCCACGAAAAACAGCCAATTCTTGAGCGTAGGTTCCGGGAGCACCGTAAAGAGCTCTCGTTCATGGGCCAAGGCGAACACCTTGCCCGCTCCACCTGCGAGACTAGACGATATCCAAGCGATGTAGGACAAACCAATGACCAATACGATCACCTGAACAAAGTCGGTATACACCACCGCCAGCATCCCGCCCATAATCACGTAGATCAAAACTAAAACGGTCCCGACAATCATGCCTACCGGCATGCTGATAGCACCATTGGATAAAACCGAAAATACCAACCCCAGGGCTGTGATCTGAGCAGCCACCCAACCCAGGTAACTCAGAATGATCAAGATCGAGCAAAGAATCTCCACCACAACACCGTAGCGATTTCGAAAGTAATCGCCGATGGTCAACAGTTTCATCTTGTAGAGACGCTGGGCAAAGAACAATCCTACTAAGACCAAACACATTGATGCCCCGAACGGATCTTCCACGATCTCTCGCAGGTTGCCATTCACGAACTTGGCCGGAATACCAAGCACGGTTTCTGCGCCGAACCAAGTGGCGAAACTAGTCGTAATAACCATGATCAGCGGTAGCCGACGGCCTGCGACTGCGAAGTCGGCGGTGTTCTTTACGCGAGAACCGGCCCAAGCGCCGATCGCCAAAGTCCCAAGCAAATAGAGGATGACGAGGACGAGTAGGGCTACATTCATTCTGCTTGATCCGTAAAAAAATCTTGATCCGTAGTAAAATCCGTGTGGTTTTGTGTTGCGGTTGGAGAGGAACTAAACCCTGTGGAGTCGGTTGAAAAACAGGTGACGTAACTTCCAGCCTCGGGTCTTTCCTTCGGCTGGAAGCACTTATCACCTCTGGTCATTAACCTCTTTCACTGAGAAAGGGCAGGGGGATGAGCACTCCATCTCGATCCCGGCAGTCCATTTCCAAATGCTCGGGAAACAGGGTATCGCTTCCCAGGATTTGAACGCTTACGCCGGCCGATTCCTCTAACTGGATCATCTCCCGGCGTTTCTTATTATTCAAGTAGGCAGCAACATTTTCGTTTACCTTGACAATGACCCTTACCGCATTGGGCATTTGGCAGGCCATCATCAAAAGTCGCGTGACTTCAATCGACATGCTTTCCGCCGTTTTGACTAGGCTGCGTCCGCGGCAGCATGGGCAGTCTTCGTACACGCTCCGCTTGAAGCTTGGTCGAATTCGCTGCCGCGTCATTTCGACTAGGCCGAAGGGACTGGTTCGAAGAATTTTGGTTCGGGCTCGATCGCGGTCCATCGCATCGCGCAACGTCTTTTCGACTTTGCGCCGATGCGAGTCCTTGCGCATGTCGATGAAGTCATTGACGATAACTCCGCCCAAATCTCGCAATCGCAACTGGCGTGCAATCTCTCTGGCTGCGTTCATATTCAAATGAAAAGCATTGTCCTCAGCGTTTTGCTCGCCTCCTCGAAAGTTTCCGCTGTTGACGTCGATGGCAACCAAAGCTTCGGTTTGATCGATGACGATTGAGCCTCCACCTTTGAGCGGCACCACGCGTTGATGGATACGAGCTATCTCTTGTTCCAATTTGTATTTGTAGAACAATGGCTCGCGGCCCTCATACATTTGCAACCGGTCGGCAACGCGCGGCATGACCAGTTCGACAAACTCTTTTGCCCGTGCATACGCATCTGGATGATCGATGACGACAGAATCGATGTCCTCGGTAAACGTATCTCGGATCGTTCGAATAAGGATGTCGCTCTCTTCGTAGACATCGCACGGTGCGGGAGTGGTTTGAATCCGCTTCACGATGACCTTCCAAAGGCGCAGAAGGTAAGCTACGTCGAGCGAGAGCTCTTTCCGAGTGCGTTCTTGGCCTGCGGTGCGGACGATGAACCCCACCCCTTTGGGCAATTTCAGGTCGAGCATCATGGAACGCAGCTTACGTCGTTCGTCATCATCCTCGATTTTGCGGCTAACCCCGACTCTCCCCAAGGCTGGCATCAGGACCAGATATCGACCAGGGATGCTGATATAGGTCGAAAGGGTAGGTCCCTTGGTCCCAATCCCTTCTTTGATCACCTGCACAAGGACCTCATCTCCGCGGCGGAAAATCTCTTGAATGGGTGGCTTGAAGCGGGGCCTGCCGCTTCGGAGTTTGTTGCTGCGTCGACGTTGGTTTCCGCGACCGTTGCCACGTGGGCCTCGGCTGCTGGAGACTTCTTCTTCGTCTTCATCATCGTCGTCGGGACCGTCGTCCTCCGATTCTTCCTCGATGTTATCATCGTGATCGTCATCTGCGCCTGGGTAGTTCCCCTCCATGATTTCATCGGGGTCGTAACCGGCTTGGCGGAAGTACTGTGCTTCGACGTCGCTTATATGAAGGAATCCGTTGCGACCGACGCCGAAATCGACGAAGGCCGCTTGGATGGAGGCTTCGATGTTGACAATTCTACCTTTGTAGATATTCCCAACCCAGTTGTTTTGACTGGTTCGTTCCGTATAGAGTTCTTCCAGAACTCCGTCTTCTAGCAAAGCTATTCGGCATTCTTCGGGCTGGGATACATTGATGAGCATTTCCTTTTTCATCAGACTGTTGTGTTCCTTTCGATTGTCAACATCCGGCGTCATGCGGCCGCAGTTCGGGCGAACGGTCGGCGCCGGGATGGTTGAGCGATTGTTTATGCTTGGAGTACTATTTCGGGCACGAGCCCGGCAAGTTGATTCATCAAAAAAACGTCGACTTCGCGAGCCGTCGAGAGACGTAGCGCTCGCCAAGCCATCGCTTCGCATTGGCCAATGGTGACCGAGCGAATGGCTTTCTTTAAAATGGGTATTGCGGCTGGAGCTAGGCTCAAAGTTCGAATTCCCATTCCGACCAACAGCAGCGCATAAGCGGGGTTATTGCTCATCTCGCCACAGACGCTGGTCGACTTCTTTTTTTCCGATGCGATTTGCTGGGTCCTTTGGATAAGTCGCAGGACGGCGGGATCGCACGCTTGGTAGAGGTCAGCAACCGAGTCGTTGCTGCGATCGACGGCAAGCGTATACTGAGTCAAGTCATTGGTACCGATGCTAACGAAATCGATTTCGTCGATGAACCGATCGAGCATCAGCACTGCAGCGGGGACTTCGACCATCATCCCGACTTGAACTGCACATTGAATGTGTTTGCCTTCGGATGCGAGATCTTCTGACACTGAGCGGAGTACAAAACGTGCGTTTCGCAGCTCATCGAGAGTCGTGATCATCGGAAACATCACACGCACGTCACCCAAACAAGCGGCGCGCAAGATCGCGCGAACTTGGATTCGGAAGAGTGCGGGGTTTCGAAGACTTAATCGAATACTTCGCAAACCGAGGAACGGATTGTTCTCTTGTTCGGCGAGCATCGTCAACCCCATCTTGTCCGCACCCAGGTCGAGTGTGCGAATGACAACGGGTCTGTTTTGCATATCGCGCACTACCTGCGCGTATGCTTGATAGTGTTCCTCTTCCGTAGGCTCTTGGTCGTGCCCAAGGTAGAGAAACTCTGTGCGGTAGAGACCAACTCCGTCGGCTCCCCGTGCGACGCAGGAAAGCGCCTCGTGAGGGAACTCAACATTGGCCATCAGTTCGATGCGAACACCATCGCTGGTGCACGCTGGTAAGTCGCGAATTTCTTCCAATTGCGTCGCGATCGATTGCCGGAGCAACCGCCGTTGCATATACCGGTCACGGGTCGCGTCGTCTGGCGAAACGATGATTCGGCCCAAGTGGCCATCGACGATCACTTCATCGCCGCCGCGGATGTTGTGCAGAAAATTGCCAACTCCAACTACTGCGGGAATCTCCATGCCGCGAGCTACGATGGCCGTGTGGCCCCCCGTGCCGCCCGCTTCGGTACAAATCCCCAGCACCTTGTCACGCTCGAAGGCGGCGGTTTCACCCGGCGTCAAATCGTGACTGACGATGATGGCTTCGTGCGGCAAGTTCTTGAGGGTTGCGATGGGCTGACCCGTTAAGGCTTCCAACAGCAGGCTTTCCACGTCGCGAATGTCGTGAGCGCGTTCGGAAAGAAACGTGCTGGTGGCTTTCTTGAAAGCAGAAGCGTACTTGGTGAAAACTTCGCTCACCGCATACTCGGCAGAATAAGTTTTTTTGCGAATCAGGCTTTCGAGCTCGGACTGAAGATGCGGATCGCGCAGAATCTGCTGTTGTGCAGAGAATATATTGCCGAGTCGTTCGCCGAGTTTTGCAGTTGTCGATTGACGACTTGTTTCCAGTTTTGTGTTGGCTTGCTCGACCGCAACGACGAGCCGATCCCATTCGCGTTCGTCTTCTCCGACGGCGACCAAACAACGAGTGATACGGTAGCCCTCGCGATCAAATACGAGGGCTCGTCCTATCGCGACACCGGGCGAAACCGCGATGCCTTGCAATTCCAGCATACTGAACAGAATCTATCTGGTTAAGGGGCTGTTTTGGACAGCCCAATGTGCGGTAAAAAAGGGATAATGGGCTTCGGTTGGTTGGATAAACGACATTGCGTCGCGTCGCTGGCAAAACGATACAAACTAGGCGATTACCTCATCGAACTGTTGATCAAACATAAGCCGGATAACGCGAATCGCTTCGTCGGCATCTGGCCCTTGGGCTCTCAAGACCAACTCCGAGCCGTGGGTTGCTCCGAGGGTAAGCAAGCTGAGGATGCTGCGGCAATCCGCTATCTGACCAGCGCGTTCAAGCTCTATCTGGCACTGAAAGCCAGTTGCAGCACGCACTAGTTTGTCTGCAGGCCGCATGTGCAATCCCTCAGGATTGTTGACCGTGACCGTGCAGTGTTGGATAGCCGATGACATACAGATTTAGGAAGTGAATTGATTTCCGTCAGCTTCTTCGAGCAATTGATGAATATCTTCCTCAGTCTTGGACTGACGCAGCAGTCGGCAAAACATGTCGTCGCGAAGCTGTCTCGAAATGTTTTCGAGGGCTCGCAAATGATCGCCGGGTCGATCTGGAGGAGACACCAGCAAGAAGAACAGCGAGGCAGCCTGTCCATCGAGCGATTCAAAATCGAGCCCGGCGGGACTGACTCCTACGGTGCCAATGAGTTTCTCGACACTCGCATGCTTGGTGTGTGGAACCGCGACGCCGCGGCCGATGCCGGTGCTGCCGAGCTCTTCGCGCTTCATGATCGCCTTGATGATGTCCGCTTGATCTGCAGCTTTGATGTCGCCTGCCTTGACTAGGGACTCCACCAATTCAGTGATCACCCCTTCCTTGGTAGTAGCGGTCAGCTCAGAGCAAATTGCTTTTTTGGATATGAATACGGCAAACTTCATTACTGGAGGACCCTTGCAGCGAACCGCGACTCGTCGATTAGCAATTTAGTTGGCGATAGAAGCCAAAAAAGTGAAAAGGAGAGTCGAATAGTGGAATGAATGGGGATAGGAACGATAGAGGCAAAGCCTAAACTTCGCCATTGCCAGTATGTTTTACCGGCGTAGCCTTGTGGTCAGTGACCTTTTCTTTGTGCTTGCGAATCTGTTGCTCTACTTTTCCAATCGTTAGATCGAGGGCCGAAAGGATCGTGGTGGATTGCGTGGTGGCAACGAAATCATGCGAATGTTCAGCCGAAACGTTGATTTCCACTGTCGGCTTATCCAGATGCTCGAGATCCACCGTCACCTCGATAGCGCTGATCTTGTCGAACAACCGCCGAACCTTTTCTGCCTTCTCGACAATGATGGCTTGGTCTTCGGCCTTGAGGTGGCCATGGCGAGCGGATACGTTGACTTGCACGGACGGTCTCCAACTGGAGGTAGATTGGGTGAATTCGGGAGATTTGATTCTACAAAAGCCAGATTTGCTCTGGGCAGATCGGGCCGGTAGTCTCGGCCGAATTGTAACTCTTTCCGAAGATAGCCACAAATCCCCGTATCCGCGGTTTACTGGCATTGGGGCTAAGTTTGTGGCGAATGCAGTCGGAATTTGGCAAATTAGGGAGCCTGCAACGTGGCGAGACGCCCATGGCTGGCCCGCGTCGGCACAATCAGCCGCTCGACATACTAAGTCGGGGACTACCGCCGGATCGCTGATAGGACCCTGGCTTGATATGCAATTCTCTGCAATCAGACATCGAGCTTTTCCTCAATTTAACACACGAATCGAAGACTGCGATTGACTATCGAAGGGACTTTCCGCCAAGCTGAGGTTTGGTTCCATGACGCTTCCAGAGAGCGTTTCGGGGGACTTCCAGTCCTTTTCCCTGATTCTCACCGCGGAAGTTTTGTGATGCAACATCAGTCGTAGAGCGAGCCCCTGCGCCCTGCTAGGACGTTTTTTAAAGTCTGTCCTAGAATCGAACGATGCTTGTACAACCAGTCAGATGATGCTGGAATAACCGTTGAGAGCAGCTGCGAAGCTCTCAGCACCCGATTGCCTTTGAAAAAGCTGTACTAGAAATGACAACCAATTCCGAGCCAATCCACTCGTCGCTCGCTTCGGACCCCGACTACATCGATTTGGTGAAGGAGTTCGTAAGCGAGTTCCCAATCAAGTCGGAAACGATTCGTCGATGCATCCTCGAAAAGAATCTCAACATGCTTCAACGCACCATGCATCAGATGCGTGGTGCATGTGGAGGTTACGGTTTTCCAACTCTAACGGAGTCGGCCGGTAAAGTAGAAGAGAAACTCAAAGCAGGTCAAACTTTGGAAAGTGTTGAAGCCAGCATCTCCGAATTCCTCAACCTGCTAGCAAGAGCGACTGCTGAAAAGGCTTAGCTCAGCCATGATGATTACCAGCCCCAGATCGTAGTCACTCTCGGCACGCGTGACCCACCGTGGGTCGCACCTGCCGGGTGCGACAATGAGTTTGAATCCAATTCCCCCCAATGATGGCCTAATGATGGCATTGACGAAATGCCGCGTAGCGGGTGTGGCAAGTGTTCCTAGACGATCTATCGATTTGCAAAGGTAAAGCTGCATTCACGTTTTTTGGGTCGTGGCTGGGTTGAGTGGGGAGAGAAGAAACAAAAGTTGGGCTGCAGATTTCGCACCCAGTTTCTTCGAAATATGGCTGCGATGTACTTCAATGGTCTTGATACTCAGGCCAAGACGAGAAGCGATTTGTTTGCTGGGCGTTCCTTCACGCACCAGCGTCGCGATTTCCAGTTCGCGAGCGGTCAATGTTTTGAACTTTTTCTCGTACTCTTGGACGTCAGAGGAGCAAAGGATTGCTTGCCGATCGAATTCGATACATTGTTTCACACATTCGATCAATTTGGTCGGTTCCACCGGCTTTTCGAGATACTCGACTGCTCCGAGCTTTATCGCTTCCACCGCAGATGGCACGGTTCCTGCAGCCGTCAAGAATACGATCGGTTTCTTGAAATCTCTTAGCTTCAGTTCTCGAAAAAGTTCCATGCCTGACATCAACGGCATTGCTTGATCGAGGATCAGACATGCGGGTCCAATCTCAAGCGTCGCCGCTAGAAAATCGGCTGCATTTTGGAACGGAACGCAGTTCAAGCCCGCCTGGCTCAAAAGAAAAACTAGGCTGGCCAGAAAATCCTGGTCATCATCCACCAGGAAAACCCTCCCCAATTCGTTTGTATCATACGGAAGCGAGAGCAATGTCCTCGTTTAGCTCCTCGCCTAACATCACGCCTGCAATTCTACCGGCTTGTCAAGTTGAGTTATACGTGCCAAGTACCCCCTGGTTGGATTGTTTTGTTAAAAAACAGCTTTGAACTATTGGGAAAGCAAACTGTAAGCTTTCGATTTTCAGTAGTAACAGCAACTCAGGACTGCAATTTCTGCAAGCTTCCTTGAAAAACAAGGTTCATCCTGCGGACGCGTTGTACGCTTCGAAGTCGAAAGGAAGAAGCTAAAGGATGTTCCCCTGGAAACTTTAGAAGTGGATTTTACACCTGCATCAAGCCATACCGACAGCGGCCAGCCATGAATAAACCCAACAGAGCATCCCAATCGAAGCCGCGGTTGTTGCTGGTTGATGATGACCAAATCATCCACTCTATTGTCCAGGCCATGCTAAAGTCACTTGACGTGTCGATCGAGCATGCGTTTGGCGGGGAAGAAGGCCTAGCCTTGGCGATCTCGCAGCCGCCCGATCTAATACTGTTGGATTACCAGATGCCAGACGTCGACGGATTGACCGTATTGAAATCCCTCAAGCGAGAGCCGACCCTCGTAGCCGTACCAACGATTCTCATTACGGCTTCGGATGATCCAACCCTTATCTCGCAAACGTTTGCCTTGGGTGCTGTCGACTACGTGCGCAAACCGTTTATCCAGAGTGAGTTGGAGGCAAGGGTTTTTGCTGCCTTAAAAACGCAGCGTCTCATGCGAGAGCTTGAAATCGCCGCTCATACGGACCTTTTGACGGGTCTCCTGAACCGTAAGGCATTGAGTCAACGCGTTCTCGATTACTGCTCGAAACAGACCTTTCCTTCGGGAAACTCACAAGCTGTACTCTACATTGATCTCGACCAGTTCAAGCGTATCAACGACACGCTTGGACATTGCGTAGGTGATCAATTGATTCAAGAAGTCGCAAGCCGACTCGACCAGCAACTGCAATTCAACCCATCTATTCGCCGAATATCCCGTTCGTACTCACTGGCCAGGGTCGGCGGTGACGAGTTCTTAGTGGTCATCCATGGAGTTGCTAACTCGCAGGATGCGATGTGTATCGCGCAACAGCTTGTGAATGCCCTGGCGAAGCAGTATCTCATCGGTTCCAACAGCCTTTACTCATCCGCGAGCATTGGGGTTGCCTATTCTTCCCAGGAACGCATCCAAATGGAGGAGATGGTGCAGAAGTCGGACATAGCACTCTACGAAGCCAAATCCGCCGGTCGCGATTGTGTCAGGCTTTTTGATCGAAAAATGCAAGAGCGATTGCTGCACCGGGTCTCGCTCGAAAGTAGCCTGCGATCTGCGGTCTCCAATCGTGACTTCCATCTCGTATACCAACCGATCGTCGATTTGAGTTCCGGTCGAATCGATTCTGTTGAAGCTCTCATTCGATGGGATCATCCTGAGCATGGTGTGGTTTCTCCTGGTGAGTTCATTCCCTTAGCAGAGGAAACCGGGCTTATCAATGAAATTGGCAGCTGGTGTATGGAAGAAGCGTTCCAGCAGTTCTCCGCGTGGAAGCGCACCATTCCATGCGACGCTCCCAAGAGCATTAGTGTTAATCTAGCCCGTCAGCAGTTGCTGCAGCCACGGTTCGCCGAACAGGTCCTGAGAATCGCCAATAAGTGTGGAGTTTTTCCCGAAAACGTCCATCTCGAAGTCACGGAATCCGAAGTGATGCTCGACCTGAATATCTCGTTGGAAACAATGAGGAGCCTTCGACAAAGTGGCTTTAAGATTCATATGGATGATTTCGGAACGGGTCACTCCTCATTGGCATGCCTGAATCAATTTCCTATAGATTCGCTCAAACTCGATCGAAGCCTTATAGCGAATATCACGACGCAGCTGCATGCTCGTAAACTGGTTGAGTTCGTAGTTCGACTTGCGAAAGAAACCAACGTTTCGTTGGTTGCGGAAGGAATTGAGATACAGGACCAGTACGACCTGCTGATCGAATGGGGCTGCCAATTCGGTCAAGGATATTTGATCGCACGCCCCATGCCAGGAGAATCCTACTCGAGCTTTGCAATCGCATGGAATCGCAAGCATTTATCACGTGCGTGGATGCCAACTCAGGCTGCGATCCAATAGACTCTTTGAAGCACGCGTCTCCATTAGCCGGTCGGGCACGTCTCGGTGTACCACACATATCCGGTCAACGTTTTTTGGATCCTGTGCCGAATGCCTTGCAGCCCGGAGGGCAGAACATCTCAGCCGAGGGCGTGAGCCCTCGGAAAGGTGGCACTCAATTAACAGCCCGGCGGGCAACACATCGCACTCTGTAAAGGAGTCGCGGATGAAATGCCAG
>Ga0105044_10008087_pt1 | contig 14476 bp, 9 predicted proteins | sample MAT01_FD_78092 | JGI IMG/M metagenome (GOLD analysis project Ga0105044, IMG submission 78092) | Freshwater microbial communities from Lake Fryxell liftoff mats and glacier meltwater in Antarctica - MAT-01 | ecosystem: Environmental > Aquatic > Freshwater > Ice > Liftoff microbial mat | place...
ATCAATTTTATCGCGAGTAGCATCGGTCCACTTCGGCGCGACCTTCGCGATTACGATGGAATGAAGGGGCAAGGCAGCGAGGCAACCGAGCTGCGCGACGAGATCATCATACTCTTGAACGGCATTGAAACGGGTGCACAACGCACGGCAGAGATCGTGAAAAGTCTTCGGTCGTTCACGCGACTGGACGAGGGCGACGTGAAGAACGTAGACCTTCACGAGGGACTCGAATCAACGCTCATGCTCTTGGGCACCAGACTTCGTGACGGAGTAGCCATCGTTCGCAACTATGGCGAACTGCCGCGCGTGGAGTGCAATGCAGGTCAGGTTAATCAAGTGTTCATGAACGTGATCGCCAATGCGCTTGATGCTCTTGAGGGTCGGCCCGACAAACGCATCGAGATCACCACCACCCAGCCCGACCTCAAGCATGTGGTCATCCGTATTGCCGACAATGGGCCTGGGATCCCTGAAGATGTTCTCGACCACCTGTTTGAGCCCTTCTTTACCACGAAGGACGTTGGAAAGGGCACCGGACTGGGTCTTTCTATCAGCTACGGCATCATTGAGCAGCATCAGGGGACCATTTCTGTGGAGATCGACAACGGAACGGCGTTCATCATAACCCTTCCACTCGTACATTCGCAGAGGGGATCAACCCAATCGGAAGCCGCATGAACACAGACAAGCCGCACATCTTGTACGTCGACGACGAAGAATTCAACCTTGCCGCCTTTAAGGCAACCTTCCGTCCGTACTACACCATTCACACTGCACTGAGTGCTGAAGAAGGTCGCGTCGCATTGAAGACGCATCCCATCAGCGTGATCATTACCGACCAACGCATGCCCGGAATAACGGGCGTGGAGTTTCTCGAGAGCATCATTGCCGAGCACCCAGACCCCATTCGTATGGTGCTTACGGGCTATGCAGATATCGAGGCCATCATAGCTTCGATCAACAAGAGCCAGGTGTACCGATACATCACCAAGCCATGGGTCGAGAACGATCTGAAGATGACGATCGATAGTGCACTTGATGTGTCGCGCCTGAAGGCCGAGAACGTTGAACTGCTCGCACATCTTGCACGGTACAACAAAGAGTTGGAAGAGCGTGTTGAAGAGCGTACTGAACAACTCCGCTTTAAGTCTGAAGAACTCGAAACATCGAATCGTAACATCTCGCAGCAGAACCTTCTCATCCGACAGCTCGACAAAGAGAAGTCACAGTTTATCGAGCTCGCAGGTCGCGATCTCAAACGACCCGTCGAAGCGATCCACGCAACGGCGCAGAAATGCAAAGACAAACTCGGCAAACTTTCTGCAGACGACCTGCGAGAGCATCTCGATGGTATCGATACGAATGCGCAGAAGCTGCGCGACATCGTAGAAAATCTCTTGCTGATCAATGAGCTCGAGATGCGCGGCGTTCAGTTGTATCCAACCATGCTTGATCCTGCGATGATTGCGCAGACCGTTGTGATGACCCATGCTCCCCATGCTCGCACCAAGAGCATCGAGATCCTCTACGAGCGCGGTCCGGGAGGTATGACGCACAACGATCCGACGGCACTCACACAGATCGCCGACCATTTGATCTCGAATGCCGTCAAATTCTCGCCGGCAAACTCCACCATTCAAGTGCGCACGGCCTGCATCGAGCAGGCCATTCACCTTACGGTGAGCGATCAAGGACCTGGCTTCACCGAGGACGACCGCGCGCAACTCTTCCGGACGTTCTCGACGCTCAGTGCCAAGCCAACAGCATCGGAACTCACAACCGGCCTGGGCTTGAGCATCGTCAAGAAATACGTCGACGCGCTCCACGGCACGATCACGCTCGACAGTCCTGTGGGCAAAGGCGCATCGTGGACCGTTGTTCTGCCGGATCTCAAACGATGAATAGTTCTCTGGACATCGTCTTCCAGCGCGCCACGTTTACGCCAGCTGTACTGGCACGACTGCAACGTCACTACCCCGCTCTTACGTGGATCGCACGCAACGAGAAGGCCACAACGTTTGATACGACGGCACTCGATTTCGACCAGTTCGAAAGTTTGAGTTCCGACCTTGCCTTCTTCGATCGGAATCCGTCGCTGCCACTCGAGAGTTTGTGTTCGCATCTCTCGACGTATCAGCCGCGCAACAACTCACAAGAGGAGATGGTGCAGTATGCGCAGCGCCTTGTGGACCTAGACGACGACGCGCGCGGCGCAGGCCTGTATATGTGGGGCGAGGCCGGCATTGGAAAGAGTCACATCTCCATTGGCATCAGCAAGCTCTTTATGAAAAAGGGCCTCGAGCCCATCTTCATGGTAGCAGACACGTATACATTCGACACACGCATCGATCTTTCTCACGGTCAAGTGTGGATCCTCGACGACATGAATAGTGGCTATGGCATTGCATCACGGCTGTTCAAGCAAGTGGTCTTGAATATCCATGATCGCGGTGGCCGACTTTTCGTCACCTCCAACAAACCCTACGATCAGCTCATGCGCGAGCTTTTTGTAGGCGATAGCGAAGCAAATCGCATACGCTACGAAGACCGCACGAAGGGGATGTTTAAGATCCTCGAAGTGACGGGCGAAAGCTTCCGACAAGACACAGCCTGGTACCGATAAGAACACTATGACCCTTTTCTCTGCATCCAACATCTCGAAGTCGTACTTCGAGAAGGTTCTCTTCACCTCCATATCCTTCGGTCTGCAAGACGGCGAGCGCGTTGGCATCATCGGCAAGAACGGAGTGGGCAAGAGTACGCTGCTTCGCATCGTGGCCGGCCTCGAAGAGCCCGACGACGGCATCGTTTCCTTCAACAACGAAGCACGCTTCGAATACCTCGAGCAACTCCCGATCTTCACGTCAACCGATGGCAGCGATCCTCGCGTCCTCGACACCGTTGTTGCCGCCTATCCCTCCGATCATGCCCACATGGAGATCTGGGAGATCGAAACCCTTGCAAAGCAGTTTCTTGGCAAACTAGGTGTGAACAGACTCGATGATCATGTAGAGTCGCTCTCTGGCGGACTCCGCAAACGCGTTGCACTTGCACGTGCCATTGTGAGCGATCCAGATCTTCTTATTCTTGATGAGCCCACAAACCACTTGGACGCAGACTCTGTGCAGTGGCTTCAGGACTACTTGATGAATTCGTCGAAAGGTCTGCTCCTCGTCACTCACGATCGATACTTCCTTGATGCTGTGTGCACACGTATCATCGAGATCGATCAAGAGAAGCTCATCTCCTACGACGGCTCCTACGAATACTACCTCGAGAAAAAAGAAGCCCTCGTCGCAACGCAAGAAGCAACGGCCGACCATATGCGCAACAAACTGCGCACGGAGTTGGCATGGTTGCAGAAGGGCGCAAAAGCACGTCGTACCAAGCAGCGCAGCCGCATCGATTGGATTGCCAAGATGCAGGCCGAGCCAGAACGTCCAGACGAAAAGAATATCAAGATCGAACTCGGCGCAAGATTCTTGGGTGGCAAGATCATCGACGCCGTAGACATCTCGAAGAGCATTGGCGGCACGCTCCTCTTCAAAGACTTCACCTACCGTGCAACTCCCAAAGACCGTATCGGCATTATCGGTCCGAACGGCGCCGGCAAGAGCACACTCTTGAATGTGTTGGCTGGAAGGAGCAAGGTGGATGGGGGCTATGTAGACATTGGCGACACAGTGAGTATTGGGTTCTTCGATCAAGAGATCCGCGACATGCGAGACGATGCAACCGTGATCGCCACGTTACGCGAAGTAGCGGAATACATCGACGTAGGTGTTGGTCGCGACCGGTTTATCACGGCAAAGGAACTGTGCGAGCGATTCCTCTTTTCTTCCAAGCAACAGCATGCCTATGTGCACACGCTTAGCGGTGGAGAAAAGCGCAGACTTGCTTTGCTCCGCATCCTCATGAAAAATCCGAACGTCATCATGTTGGACGAACCAACAAATGATTTCGACATCATGACCCTTTCCGCCCTCGAAGACTTCCTCCAACACTTCTATGGCGTGCTCCTCATTGTCTCGCACGATCGGTCGTTCCTCGATAAAACCGTCAACACCATCTATGCCTTCGAAGAAGGCGGCGTGATCAAGGAATATCCAGGCAACTATTCTGTATACCTGGAGAAGAAGGAAGCGCGCGGCTCGCAGGCCAATGCGCAACAGCGAGCAAGTGCGTCAACCACAGGCACTGCGTCATCACCTGTCGCACCATCAAAGCAGAAGCTCTCGTATAAAGAACAGAAAGAATTGGACTCGTGCGAGCGCCGCATTGCCGATCGCGAAGCACGCCGCTCCGAGATCGAACGCGCCCTCGGCAACACCGATGCCGATTACAAAACACTTCAATCACTTGCGGCAGAGCTCCAGGTAATCCTGGACGAGATCGAGAAGATCACGGTGCGGTGGCTCGAACTAAGTGAAAAGATGAACTAACACACAACAGCCCGCACACCTTTGCTGGTACACGGGCTGTTTCTCATCACACACTTCGACGTATCGTTGGGTTTACAAGTTGTAAATGCGAATGATGCCTTCTTTCTGAGTCGAATAGAAGGAGGCAAGGTGCGTGCCGTCAGGAGCAAAGGTAAATGCGCTGCCGTAGGCATTGAGGGCTGGTATGGGAAGGATCCTGACGGTACTTCCATCACTCACCTTGCGGATCGTGGGCATGGATGCATTGGATGTGCCAAACGTGATCCCTACATACGTTGCATTGTTGGGCGAGATCGACGATGGCATGGCTGGATACGTGGAGGGGTCATTCGCGGTAATCGAGCTGATCAAGGCGCCTGATACAAGGTTGAAGAATTCGAGCAGACCGCCCTTTAGGTTGACACCTGGTTTGAGTGTGCCCATCACCGTTCCGTCTGGTGACAGACTGCCTGACGTTTCGCGCGAATAGGTAAACGGGATCTCGAGCACTTTGCTATCTGTTGCTACATCCCACACAACGAATGCCGCCGATGGCGAGTATCTCGAGATTACAAACCGCGCCCCGCCACCTTGCAAACCAAGCATGTTGTAGGCACCCGCAGGCAAGCTGAATGTTTTCACGATCTGACCCGTCGCCACGTCGAATGTTGATGCTGCTCCGGAACTGTCCATGGTGATCACAAACTTCCCATCCGCTGTCAGATATCCGCTTCCGGGATCTGTGATCTTACAAAGCAACGTTCCACTCGCTGTTTGAAATACTTGTGTCTTGCTATAGGGTCCACCGATCATCATCACCGTTTCATCCGCACTGAACATGAGGCGCGAGCCGCTATAGGTGCTTGGTGTGCCGTTCGCAACGTCGATCGTTCTCATCAATGCACCAGTGCTGGCATTGAAGAACTTCACTGCCGACATGTCGAGCACTGCAATCGTCGCACCATTGTCTACATAGGCCATCGCCGTTGTTGATGCGCTTCCAACCGGAATGTCGAGGTACGTTGTCTGCACACCGCTACACGCTTGCAGGGCGCCCATGTTGAAGACGTCGCCAACGGCGATGGCTGCAACGGATGTCTGCACGGAGGACTGTGCGTCGACCGAAAAAGCCGTGACGTTCAGGATCTCACCGCCAGGCACATTCATACGGAACGTACCGTTTGACGTCGACGCCATTTGAGCGCCGAGCGTCGACATAACCTGCACAAATCCACCAATGGGTTTGTTGTTGCAATCAACCAACGTTCCTTCGAGCATCGTCGGACATGGACTCACCATCACGTCTACCATTTGCGTTGCATTCTCTGTAATGCCCGATACCGCAAACGGCGTTGCGCTCATGTCGTTGTTCCGCAATGGATCAACTTCAATCGTAAAGGCGAAGTCTGCCGGCACACGTCGCTTGTACAACCCATTCTCATCCGTCATCGCACTTACTTGACCAATCGTCACCAACACATGCGGCACAGGACGATTCGCAGCGCATCGCACCGTTCCTTCCACATATGCACGTTTCGCACTCGGAACGTCAAGGTTCCAATCCGTGAAGTGCGACACACTACCAACGTACATGCCACCCGTAAGTGTGGCCTGCCCTTCCTCCTTCCACATCCCTATCGATTCATCGAAGTACCAGAGCGGGATGTTGGAGGGTTGCGAGGAGGCAAGGCTGATGGGAATGGAATAGCGAAGTGTAGCCGCTGAACCTGCCTTTAATTGCAACTGCTCTCCGGATGCACCGAAAAGTTGAACGCGCAAGACGCCATAGCTTACGAGATCGGTGATCGTGTTATCTGTCCGCCGCGCTGCAGCATCTCCCGCAAAGAATTGCTGGAAGGATGTGCGATTGTCTGGTGTGAGATGGGCAACAGCTACTGATACCGTCCCCGTGTATGCAGAGCCCGACGCAGTGACAACGGCGTTCGCAGGAAACACCACAGATGACGCCGACGCAGTTGCTGTACCACCAACAGAGGCGGAGAACGATGTTTTGATCGTTGCCTTCTGCATCGTGAGCTGTACCATCGTAACGCCATTCTGCTTCGGCCATTCTGCATGCGCTGCGCTGAAGTAGCCGCTCTTGCGAGCAATCACACAGGCGCGATCAATGGGAACAGAGATGTTCTTGAATTGAAAGACACCTTGTGCGTTGGTGGCAGCCGCAGATCCATGAGCGGAGACGGATACACCGGCCATAGGAAGCCCAGACTCATCAACGACCATCCCTCCAACCGTTGTCGTCACCACCGCCGTAGAAGGCGGATCGTTCGGATTGATGGGGCTCTTAATGCACGACGTAACAACGAGCAACGCCGCAAGGAAAAGCGTGCGGACCGCAACCGAGAAATGCTTGACGTACATGGGATGTCCTTTGAATGGAACGCGTAGTACCTGCAACTAGCACGAGAACGAGGAATGGTTACATAAACAGACACGTATGGAACGGGGTTAAACTGGTGATTAATTTCTTCATAATTCAGTTGCTATTCTGTTTTAGTTGTACGATATTCGTATCGATGAATATGTCGTACAACGATTGACGGTCGATATGAAAAGCCAAGCGCTGACGATATCTCCCAAGTATCAAGTGGTGATTCCACAAGAAATCCGGGAGAAGTTCGGTCTCCTACCCGGACAACTTGTTCGCTGGATGATCCACGATGGGATGCTGGTACTAATTCCAGTACTTTCGATTGACGACCTGCGCGGGTATTTGAAAGACCACGATATTCGCCTCATACGTGACAAGGAGAGTCTCGAACCATGAAAAGCGAACCCGTTGTCCTCGATTCCTCGGCGTGGATCGAATACGTCTTGAATGGACCTAACGCAGATGAGTACGCTCGTGTGTTGAAGAGTAAAACCGCACGAGTGATCGTTCCATCGGTCTGTGTCTTTGAGGTGTATCGATCCGTCGACCGTATTGTATCCATGCGCGAAGCACTAGCTGTAACGATGAGCATGCAGGCATGTGAAGTAGATGAGTTGTCGTCGGACCGTGCTCGACAAGCAGCTACGATCTCTCGCGCACATTCACTCTCGATTGCTGATGCCATCATCTATGCAACGGCACAGGCATATGGAGCCACGCTCTACACGCAAGACCCTGATTTCATGAAACTAGACGGCGTGAAGTACTTCAAGCACAAACGCTAACACGAACATTCCTCTCACAATCAACTGAGAACAACATGGCAACGCAAGACCTCGACATGATTCGCACGTCCTACGCAGCACTACCAGCCAAGGTAGCCGCAGCTCGCACGATGCTGGGCAAACCGCTTACACTTACCGAGAAGATCCTCTATTCGCACATGGTTGAGTTGCCTTCTACGGGCTATGCACGTGGCAAGGCCTATGTAGACTTCCATCCGGACCGAGTTGCAATGCAAGACGCAACGGCACAAATGGCTCTTCTGCAATTCATGAGCGCCGGCATTCCAAAGGTTGCTGTGCCAAGCACCGTGCACTGCGATCACTTGATCCGTGCAGAACACGGAGCAGCATCAGACCTTGAGAGGTCGCTCGTCGAGAACAAAGAAGTGTTCGACTTTCTTGCATCCGTATCCAATAAGTACGGCATTGGCTTCTGGAAACCAGGCGCCGGCATCATTCACCAAGTGGTGCTTGAGAACTATGCCTTCCCAGGTGGGCTGATGATTGGCACAGACTCGCATACGCCCAATGCAGGTGGACTCGGAATGGTTGCCATTGGTGTTGGTGGCGCAGATGCTGTAGACGTGATGGCTGGCATGCCGTGGGAATTGCAAATGCCAAAGATCATCGGCGTAAAACTCACCGGCAAAATGTCGGGTTGGACCTCGCCAAAAGATGTGATCCTCAAGCTTGCAGGGATCTTGACGGTGAAGGGCGGCACGGGCGCCATCGTTGAATACTTCGGTGATGGTACGGCAACCTTCAGCGCAACAGGCAAGGCAACGATCTGTAATATGGGCGCAGAGATTGGCGCAACAACATCGGTCTTTCCGTACGACGATAGCATGGACCGCTACTTGCGTGCCACAGATCGCAACGATGTTGCAGACCTTGCAGCAGTGGTGCGCGAACATCTGGTTGCAGATGCAGACGTGGCTGCGTCACCAGAGGTCTATTACGATCAAGTGATCCACATTGATCTCAACACACTCGAGCCACACATCAACGGTCCATTCACCCCGGACCGCGCAATGGAACTCTCCGAATTTGTCAAGGCCGTCAAGGTTAACAATTGGCCTGAAGAACTTCGTGTTGCGCTTATAGGATCGTGCACGAACTCGTCGTACGAAGACATGTCTCGTGTTGCAGAGATTGCTGCGTTTGCATCGGCACACGGCCTCAAGGCAAAAAGTGAGTTCACGATCACGCCGGGTTCCGAACAAGTTCGCGCAACGATCGAACGCGACGGATTCTTGCAAAAGATGGAAGCCATTGGTGGGACCGTGTTGGCGAATGCATGCGGACCTTGTATAGGTCAGTGGAAACGTCACGACGTGCAACCGGGCGACAGAAACTCCATCATCACGTCTTTCAATCGCAACTTCACAGGTCGCAACGACGGCATCAAAGAAACACACGCCTTCGTTGCCTCACCAGAAACGGTTGCCGCCTTTGCGCTAGCCGGCAACCTTACGGTGAACTTCATCACAGAACCTATCGACGGTGTTATGCTCGAAGCGCCCGTTGGACACGAACTACCAAACGGTGGCTTTGTACCAGACCCTGATGGATTCATCGTCCCCGCGGTGGACGGCTCTGCCGTAAGTGTGCTGATCGCCGACGAAAGCAATCGTCTACAAGCACTCGCGCCATTCACAGCGCCAACTGTGTCGGACTATCTCGACATGCCATTGCTCCTCAAGGCGAAGGGCAAGTGTACCACGGATCACATCTCGATGGCAGGTCCATGGCTGCGCTTCCGAGGTCACCTCGACAACATCTCGAACAACATGTTCATCGGTGCCATCAACTACGTGAACGAAACTGCAAATGCCGTGAAGAATGTTTTCACGGGTGAGTATGCAGAAGTACCGGCAACGGCGCGCGACTACAAGGCTCGCGGAATTTCGTGGGTAGTGGTGGGCGACGAGAACTATGGCGAAGGCAGCTCCCGTGAACACGCTGCCATGGAACCGCGCTTCTTAGGTGGCAAAGCCATCATCACGAAAAGCTTTGCGCGCATTCACGAGACTAACCTCAAGAAGCAAGGCATGCTGCCGCTTACATTCGTCAACACGGCAGATTACGACGCACTTCGTGAAGGAGACCGCGTCTCCATCGACATCTCAACACTCGTAGTTGGCAGCAATATCACAGCCACAGCAAAGCACGTAGATGGCACATCCACAACCATCGAGCTCAAGCACACCATGAATCAGCAGCAGCTGGGTTGGTTCTGGGCTGGTTCCGCACTCAACCTGATCGCTGCACGCAAGCACTAGACGCAGGCGCCTCACTCTTCACTTCTCACTTCACTTCTCACTTCTCACTTGACTTCTCAGCGGAATTTTAAGCAATCGCCAGAAGTGTAAATTGCGCTAATGTACATATGTGTTAGAGTGAAAACTGAGGGCGATCCATGTGAGTACTGTTCATACCGAAGCTAGTCAGTTCTTCAGCCGACCTATTCTCAACTCGCCATACAAGCGACCAGAGTTGCATTGGGAGTTGGATGCGTCTGGGCAGCCAACACAAAGGATACTGGAGCACCGCCGACCTGCCGACTTCATTACCCCGATTCCAAAACCAAAGAAGCGCAGAACTGCCGACCAAGAAGAGCTCTTGTTTGAAGCAGGCGATGGCATCTCTACGAAGGGGCAGCAATACGACACTCGTACCATCATCAATGAGGTGCGCGGCCTTGTAGAAGAGTGGCGATCCATTCCTCAATCGGCACTATGGCAGGTGACGCCTGAAACTGCGCGGCTGTTGCAACATTGGCGACACTATGAATTCGGTGGCGTGCGTCCGTTCTTTTGTCAGATCGAAGCTGTAGAAACGGCCATATGGCTTACAGAAGTAGCCCCACTCACAAAGCCGGGCAAGAGGATCTTAGAATATCTCGCCTCTGCAAATAGAGATGCAAACCCAGAGCTCATGCGTATGGCTCTTAAGCTCGCAACTGGCGCAGGCAAAACAACGGTAATGGCGATGATCATCGCTTGGCAGACTGTGAACGCTGTTCGCCGGCCAGCGAGCAAAACATTCACGAGGGGCTTCTTGGTTTGTGCTCCGGGACTTACGATCAAGGACCGACTGCAGGTACTGCAACCCAACGACCCGAACAGTTACTACAAGGACAGAGAACTTGTCCCTAACGACATGCTCGAAGATGTGAACAAGGCCAAGATCGTTATCACGAACTACCATGCCTTTAAGCTGCGAGAACGAATCGAATTGTCGAAAGGTGGACGTCAGCTTTTACAGGGTCGAACGGGTGATGCCCCTTTGACACTTGAAACAGAAGGTCAGATGGTGCAACGTGTAATGCCTGGACTTATGGGCCTGAAGAACATCATGGTTCTGAATGATGAGGCGCACCATTGTTATCGTGAGAAGCAGAACCCGGATGAAGACAATTCCGATCTCAAAGGTGATGACCGAAAGGAAGCCGAGAAAATAGCGAGGCAGCTCGACTATGGATCTCGGGAATTGAGGCCGTGAATCGGAAGTTGGGTGTTAGGCGAGTGATGGACCTTTCTGCAACGCCGTTCTTTCTCAGTGGCTCTGGATATGTGGAAGGAACGTTGTTTCCGTGGACGATGAGCGACTTCTCACTGATGGATGCCATCGAGTGTGGGATTGTGAAACTGCCTCGTGTGCCGATAGCGGAGAACATACCTGGCGATGAAATGCCAATGTATCGGGATCTCTGGGTTAACATCAAGGCAGATATGCCAAAGGCAGGACGTAGAAGCGGAGTTGAACTCGATCCACTTAAACTTCCAACCAGACTTCAGACGGCACTTGAAGCTCTCTACGGTCACTATGCAAAGACGTATGAATCATGGAAGGCGGAAGGGGTAACCGTTCCACCGTGTTTCATTGTTGTGTGTCAAAACACTGCGATCTCCAAGCTTGTATACGACTTCGTTTCCGGTTTTCATCGGACCCACGAAGACGGCACACAGAAATTTGAGAATGGCAGGTTGGCGTTGTTCAGAAACTTCGATGACTCAGGACATGCGTTGTCCAGGCCAAACACTTTACTCATAGATAGTGAGCAACTTGAAGCTGGCGATGCATTGGATAGCACGTTTCGCGAGATGGCTATAGACGAGATCGAGAGATTCCGTCGAGAGATCGTAGAGCGTTCAGGAGATGCTCGTGCCGGCGACAACATCACGGACCAAGAACTTCTGAGAGAAGTGATGAATACGGTGGGGAAACCAGGTCAGCTTGGCGCCTCCATACGATGTGTTGTCTCTGTGTCCATGCTTACTGAAGGTTGGGATGCAAACACTGTAACACACGTGTTGGGCGTGCGTGCGTTTGGGACGCAGCTCCTATGTGAACAGGTTATCGGTAGAGCGCTTCGCCGTCAGTCGTATGATCTCAACGAAGAAGGATTGTTTGATGTGGAGTATGCAGATGTCTTTGGTATTCCTTTCGACTTCAATGCACAGGCGGTAGAAGCCAAGGTGCAGAAGCCCCGTCAAACAATACAAGTAAAGGCGGTACAACCAGAGCGCGACCATCTGGAGATTCGGTTCCCTCGCGTAGAAGGATACCGTGTAGATCTTCCTGAAGAACGACTGGAAGCAACGTTTGGTGCGGATTCGATCCTTGTGCTTTCTCCCGATTTAGTTGGTCCGTCAAAGACGCGGAACGAGGGAATCATCGGCGAAGGTGTGAACATGGATCTCGAGCACCTGAACGATATGCGTCCAGCAACCATTCTCTACAACCTTACGCATCGGCTGTTGTACAACATGTGGAGAGATCCAGGAGAAGAGCCCAAGCTTCATCTTTTCGGTCAGCTAAAGCAGATCACGAAACGGTGGCTAGAAACATGCCTCCAATGCACAGGAGGCACGTATCCTGCACAGCTCATGTATTTGGAGTTAGCGGACATGGCTTGTAGCAGGATTACGGCGGGAATCACTCAACACTTCCTTGGTGAACGACCAGTAAAGGCTTTACTCGATCCATATAATCCAACAGGATCAACCAGCCACGTCCGCTTCAATACATCGCAGATGTTACGCTGGGAAACCAGCCCTGAGCGGTGTCACATCAATTGGGTGATCCTCGATAGTGATTGGGAAGGCGAACTGTGTAGAGTTGTTGAGTCACACCCTCGTGTACGTGCCTACGTTAAGAACCGCAATCTTGGTTTAGAAGTCCCATACAGATTCGGCTCTGAGATGCGTAGATACTTTCCAGATTTCATCATACTTGTTGATGACGGTCACGGACCGAGCAACTTGCTGCACCTTGTGATTGAGGTAAAGGGATATCGGAAGGAAGACGCCAAGGAGAAGAAGCTCACGATGGACACGTACTGGATACCCGGCGTAAACAATCTTGGTTCATACGGTAGGTGGGCTTTTGTAGAATTCACAGACGTCTATGAGATCGAAGACAACTTCGAGAAGATAATTGCGGAAAGCGTCACATGAAACAAGAGCACATACATCAACTCACTACGGACTTCGAAGGTCATGCACAGAAGACCGAGAGCGGCGTTGAGTTTTGGTTAGCCCGAGATCTACAGGTCCTTCTCGGATATTCCAAGTGGGACAACTTTCTAAGTGTTATTGCAAAAGCAAAGGTCGCTTGCGAGGGCTCAGGAAACGATCCAGCAGACCATTTTCCCGACGTCGGGAAATTGGTGGTAATTGGCTCTGGAAGCCATAGAGAAGTCGACGACATCATGCTCACTCGATATGCATGTTATCTGATAGCACAGAATGGTGATCCTCGGAAGTCAGAAGTGGCCTTCGCGCAGACCTATTTCGCAATTCAGACACGTCGTGCCGAGCTGATCGAGCAGCGTCTGTTGGAGAACGAGCGCGTCTCTGCTCGTAGGAAACTGACGGAGACTGAGAAGGAACTTTCAAAGATCATCTTCGAACAAACGGGCGACTCACAAGACTTCGCGAAAATCCGGAGCAAAGGCGATCACGCCTTGTTTGAGAAGAATACACAATCCATGAAAGCGCAATGGAATGTTCCAGACAATCGCCCCCTCGCAGACTTTGCACCAACGATCATTCTCAAGGCGAAAGACTTTGCTAGTGAGATTACTATCCACAACGCACGTGAAAATCAGATGTCCACTGAGCATCAACTATCCAATGAACATGTTGCCAACAACAGTGCTGTTCGAAACGTACTGCTGGACAGAGGCATTCGACCCGAAGCCCTTTCTGCTGCTGAAGATGTAAAGAAGGTAGAACGTAGGCTTACGTCAGAAGACAAACGCGCATTCGATCAGCCCGAAGGATTGGAGAACGAAACACATGGCTAAGAAATCACCAAAGGTCGTCGAAACACTACGTCACGACGAAAGCAAACGCAAAAACATCCCCACGGCTGAATATCAGTCGATGGTGCAAAGCGGCGAAAAAGACGTGCAACAGATCCGTTATCCGCGCAATACCGACCTCGATCCCCAACTCGTCTGGCGCGGCAAGGACAACCAGGATTGGAGCGATCTTGTTGTGAATGTTCCGCCTCTGTACATTCAGGAGAAGGTGCACCCCAAGGTGCTTATCGATGATCTTCTGCTACAGACAAAGCAGAAAAAATCCGGCGAGTCAGGTTTTCAAGTAGACCTCTTTGGAGACTTCAATGGCGTTCCCGAAGGGGCAGACAAGACCGATTTCTACCAGCACGACCAGAACTGGAGCAACCGGATGATCCTGGGCGACTCCCTGCAAGTGATGGCGAGCCTGGCCGAGCGCGAGGGACTGCGCGGCAAGGTGCAGTGCATCTACTTCGACCCGCCCTACGGCATCAAGTTCAACAGCAACTTCCAGTGGTCCACCACCAGCCGCGACGTGAAGGACGGCAACGCCGGCCACATCACCCGC
>Ga0105044_10008089_pt1 | contig 14472 bp, 20 predicted proteins | sample MAT01_FD_78092 | JGI IMG/M metagenome (GOLD analysis project Ga0105044, IMG submission 78092) | Freshwater microbial communities from Lake Fryxell liftoff mats and glacier meltwater in Antarctica - MAT-01 | ecosystem: Environmental > Aquatic > Freshwater > Ice > Liftoff microbial mat | place...
AACCTACCTGTATTGTCTTGATTAGGATTACATACCCAATCCCTAGCATAATTAGTCATTTTCTTTTATTTACAAACTTTACTTTTTTATGATACCTTGTATATACAAGGAAGTAAATAAGCTGAAGTCAGTAAAAACTTTTCTATCACCAGAATTTATAGGATTAATACGAATGGCTAATTATATAGGGTGTACTATTTGCGGCTTAAGATTTATTGGGCGTGGTGATGAGGGCTGCAATAGCTGTGGGTCTTCTTTGATTTGCTTAGAAAAAGATTTATCACCAGAAGTAGAAAAAATTCTCCGAGAACACGGGCAGCGCCCGGCTGAATCAGAAAAAGAATTTCAAGCTAGAAAGAAAAAGAAATTACTGTAGCTCCCTCTGCGAAAATCGACCATTCATAAGCGCTATTTATATATATTGCCTCTAATGCGCATTCTCTCGTTGGAGTGCAGATTTTTAATTGATAAGTAATTCTTAAGCGCTAAAGAATCAACCTCAATGGCAACGTAATAATAAGCATTACAACCATGATGTGACAAAATAGGGATAATGAGTACTGGGGCGTGAACCTTGAAAAATAATGGCAACGGACAAGCAAAAGTTCTCAATCCTTCAGAAATAAATCGTCTTTTCAAAGAACTCAATAAAAATCCCAAACACGCTTGCCTATTCGCTGTATGTTATTTTACCGGTTGCCGTATTTCTGAGGCCCTCTTTTTAGAAACGGCCGATATAAGCATAGAGACAATCAGCTTTAGAAAGTCTATCACGAAGGGGAAGTTGCAAACCCGAACAGTGGCAATCAATCCAGCGCTTCAGAGATTTCTCGATAATTATCACCCAGGTAAGCCGGGCCCATTCTTCCCCGGTCGCTGCAATATCAGGCAATTTTTAGGGAGAAGCGCGGCGGATCATATTTTAAGGAAGGCTTGCAAAACTGTGGGAATCGATGGATGCTCCACTCACAGCTTTAGGCGATCGGCCCTCACTAATATGTATCGAGGCGGGGTTCATGTCCGAACGATTCAAAAAATCTCTGGACACAGTGATTTGGGAACCTTGCAACTATATCTAGAGGTCAGCGACGCAGACGTTACGAATGCGATAAATTCCCTTAGTTTTTAAAAATCAAAAAAGTTTTTAAAAACAAACCACCAAAAATATCAGTATTCCTACTGTAGTAATTGCTGGGCTAATTTTGAAATTATAAAAGCACTAGTAATCCCTCGGAATAAAATAAGATGATTGCAATGAGTGTGAAACTGTCGACCACTTACGAACAGCTGTCAAATATATTCTCTTCTCTGGAGGTGGCTAAATTTGAGGAGGGGCTAGATTTCGGGGAAAATTTAACCGGCTGCTTTAAGTGGTTCATCTCGCCGCCAGCTGTTCTTTTTTTGGAGAGACGCAGAATCACTTCTTGGGTCGAACTCAAGCATAATGAGCGCTTTAAGTGGTATTTGGAATCTTGGCAGGGGCACAAATCTCAAGGCGTTGGTATTGATCTAGTTTTATAAATTATGCGAATTTATAAATAAAAGATACAACAGTATAGAAGTCTCAAAAATCTCTTTATGCCCGAACCCAGTTTAATCCAAGTATTCGGCGCAGGCGCAAGCCAAACAGCCACAAATTTTACAATCTTAAAAGCTGATTTAGCAACCGTAGGGCTAACTGCGTCCGCAACCAATACGGCTGAATCTTTAATTGTTGCTCTTCTCTTGCTAGCTGGGGGATATTTAAGCACTACTAATCAAGATTCTACTAATCAAGATATTCAAATTACAGTTACTGATTCTGGCTTCCCGCAACTCATATCAAGAAATAGTGCCCAATGGAGGCAAATAACCTACAACATAAATCTACAAACTCCTGACTCTGGATTCGTGATTGATCCAGATAATTATTAATGGCGATAGCAATCAGAACGATTACCACCCTAGCTGCACCATTTACACAAGCCCAATTAAGCACAGCGCTGCAAGCGGCTTTTATCAATGCTGGCTTTTCCTCGCCGTTCGATAGCTACACCAGTGGCACGGATTTATTTTTAATTTATGCCTTTGTTACTGATGCTGCACAAAATTTTGGGACAACTTATCTTAGGGTAAGAATTAGCAATACCTTTATTATCAGCCAAACGCTTTTTAGTATGTGGAATGCAGCCACAGATACTGGGACAAATGCTAGTGCTGAAGTGGCTTATACCACGCTAATTCTTACAGCAAGTGTGACTTTTACCGCGCTCAATGCTAGCGGTGAGCTTCGATTAGTTTTAGTTAGTCAAGGTGCTTTATTCTTGCCTTTAGGAATGATTAGCCCAGTCACTCGCCGGAGTAGTTGGAATTTGGCTAATTGGAATTGGGGGTTTATTTTTACTCTGAATACAATGTTAGTTTTGAGAAGTGCTGGATTAAATCAATATTCTAATACTGAAAATGACATTGCCTTGGCTGGTAGTAGCAGATTGTCAATAGCAAATGTACAGGATAATGAGAGGGATCTGATTACAGGGCTGATACTACTTAATCACAGTAATCAAGGCTTTTCCGGTAAAACTTCTGATGATATTGCTATTACTGCTTCTAGTGGGAGTTCTCGGTACGATATTTTCACTAGAAGCGGAACTTCACAGCAATTTCTATTAATAAATCCTGGGGCTGGTGGATTAGCGGTGAGAATTGTTTAATGTTTATTAACAGTTGTGAAGTTAGCAGCGCAGTAGTTTTTAGTAATAGTAGTTTAGTAGAGAATCAAAGTATTTTTACTTCTCTCTCAAATAGCATTAGCCAATTGATAGAAAGTCAAAACTTTTTATCTTCCATCTCGCTAATTATTTCTCAAGCCCCTACAAGTCAAAGTATTTTTACTGCTTTAAGCTTTGCTAGGGGGAATTTTAATACATTGACCCCACACTTTTCGCCCAATCTTTTTTCTTATTTTTTTGGTAGCAGTGCAGTACAAACAATTAATAGTATTACCATTCAAAAAAGCGATTTACCAGGCTTAACGCCAACGGTAAGCAATACTGCTGAAAGTCTTTTCGTAGGCTTGCTTAGTGTTCCTTTGGCAGGGAAAAATATAGTGGAATTCCCGGGAATTACTTTTAAATATTGGGGGTATGGGAAGGATGGAAATAAGAGAGTAGATACGTTATTGATAGATATCAGAAAAAAATTGACTATTACCAATAGCTACGAGCTTCCAGAAGAAGTTATTACAATTATTGATCCGGACGACTACTAATGGTTTGTTCCCCAGGCGATAAGCCAATAATTACTTATAGATTTGGCAATGGGAATGAAAGAAGATATCAATCTGATTTCGCCCCCATTGATGTAATCATCGGAAACCAGCCTATAGATACTACTAGTAATTTTAATAGGGAGGGGTATAAAATTACTTTTTACAGTCCCAACAATTTCAGAACCTATGCTGTTTTTATCAAAGATTATTATCTTAATTTTTTTTCGCTGACTAACGGATACCCTGAAATGAATTTTCTTGAATGTAATAAATCAAGCTTTACTCCTTTTGGCTCTGTGGATATTTCAACTATTGTGATCAACTATGCGGAAAAATGCCCAACGCAGCATGTGGACACTCAAAAAGCTTCAATTGAAATTTTTTATAATAATTTGCGAATATTCCAAGATCAGGGCAATGCACCTATTGCATTTAATGTGCAATGTGGCAAATGTCCGCCGGGTACTTGTGAATGTGTATCGCCTATTTATCCAGGATATTGCTGTTTAGATTGTTCGGCTACTGCTGCTAGTATCCGCGCTATCACTAATGAATTGAGGGCAAAAAATGGCTGATACTTGCGCTAGTTTAGCGGCTGAAATTGCGGCACTTAAGGCGGAAATCGGAAGAATAAAATCACTCTCAGAAGCGCAGGTAAGGGTAATAATCCAATCGGTAATTGAGGCTAGTAAACCTGGGATTATCACTAGTACAAAATCAGCTTTACAACCAGATATTACTACTGCTGTGGCTGCTGGAATAGTCGTGGTGAAGAGTAACTTTGAAGCTACTTTAGCATCAATGAAAGCTGCCATTGGAATTGTCAAAACTACAGCCGACGGCGCTAGTAGCACTGCTAAAGGAGCGCAGGGAGTAGCAGATAAATCTTTAGAAAGAATTAGTACTTTTGAGGGGACACTTAAGCAGGTAGAGAGTAGTGTTTCTGAAGTTCGCGCTACAGCGAATACAGCAAAAAGTACAGCCAGTAAAGCTGATATAACCGCCGAAACTTCCTTGCAACAGGCTATTAAAGGCCAAAAAGAAGCCGAATTAGCCCGCGGGCTTTCGGTTCAAGCAAAACAAGAGGCTATTTCGGCTAAAACTGCTGCCACTTCTGCTGCTGCACAGGCTAATACTGCAACAGGAAAAGCAGCAGCAGCCTCAAAAGATGCTCTAAATGCAGCGACGGAAGTCACTGGAATTAAAGGAATAGTCAAGGGAATTGGTAGCAAGGTAGATGACTTCGGGCGGGCTATCGGAAAGCTCGAAACGGCTGTTGGCGGTGCTATTATCAAAGCAGGCGAAGCGGTGGGAATTAGTAAAAATGCCCTTGCTGCTACAGGGAGGCTGGCAGGGCAGGTATTACAAATCTTTAATGTCATCGGCACTATTTTTACGATTCTTGATGGGATGGCAACGCGGGAAGTACTGGGAGCCAGAGTTGATGCTCTAGAAGCTGGTTCCATTCGACTCGGTAACGATATTTCTGGTGTTCTTGGTCGAATGCTTCAGCTTAAGAATAGAGTCGCACGCAATGAAGGCACGATTATCAGTGTTCGGGGAATAGCCCAAAGCGCGTCCTCCCTAGCTTCATCGGCAAACTTAAGGGCTGATAGCGCTTATGCAGCAGCAAGGCAGGCGCAGCTTACTGCTGATGGTGCGGTAAAGAATGCAAAAATCGCTAATAATAACGCTACGATCGCTTATGAAAAAGCAGTAGAAGCGAAAAAACAAAGCAATGAGGCCCTATATGAAACGCGGACTAACAAGAAAACTTTAGAAGGGCAGATAACCGCATTAAGAACGGCATTTGATGCGAAAATTCAATCAATTAATGCTCAAATATCAAAATTTAATAGTGGTACTTCAGACGGGTTCCAAAAAGCTGTAAATGCCGCAATTTCAAAAATACAATCAGAACTTGCTGTAATGAAAGCGCAAGTCCGCGCAATTAAACCTACCACCCCTGTAGATACTGCATCCATTAATGCGAATGCTGTTTCGGCGGCGCGGGCACTTGTTCTGCCGTTACAGAATCAATTAGGACAACTGAATGGACAAGTTATTGGAATCACTGCACAAACGGCGCAAATACCTGTTTTGGCAAGTGGATTACAAAATCTAGCAAGTAAGCTCAATACAGTTGATGCAAAAGCCGATGCTGCTATGAATGAGGCACGGAGAAAAGGTATTCCAGATTTAGCACCAATCCAGAAGCAGCTTGATGACAAGTTCAATCGGTTTGTCACAGAAAATAACAAAGCTCTTGGAATTGTTGGGTTTAATCAATCGAATTTAGCGAAAGAATTTGATAGCAAACTAGCTGATTTTAATCGATTAAATAATCTAACATCTGAACAAAGATTTAATGAATTTAAAAGAGACAATGATAAAAAAATAGGGCTTCTTGGATTCGAGCAGTCTAATCTTTCAAAACAATTTGATACTAAATTTGCTGACTTTAAACGACTAAATGATTTAACTGCTGACCAGCGTTTTAATGAGTTTGAAAAAGATAATAAAATTAGCTTAGGCCTATTTAAATCTGATTTAGGAACAGTCAAAAGTAATTTAAAAACAGTTGAATTTGATATCAAAAAAATTGACACAGGCTTAAGAGAACAAGAAAAAGTGAACGATCTTGCATTGCCAAAACTTGACCAGATACTCGGAATATTACCTTTCATCCCAGCCCGTGCGGCCGATGCAATTAGACCGAGCATCGCCACAATTCCACAGATAGAAGCAGCATCAGCCACGGGTACATGTCGGACTCTTCAGCCCGGTGGGTGCATGAATAGGGCGCTCGGAGACAACGCAGCAAACATCACAAATAATAACAATAACAATGCAGCTAATATTTTAGATGCTGTAAATACTGGCGCAAACGCTGCACTACTGGCAGGGCAGCAAACAATATTGGCTAGATTGGGCGCTCAACTTCCGGGTGGCATCGGGGGCAAGCTGTCAAGATTTGCCGATTGGATGCACTTGGATCGGGTGCTAAATATTATGATTCTTGCTGCAACTGTTCACAATGCTTTAATGCTATCTAATGATATCGGGCAAACTTTGATTGGAGCAATCAATAATGTTCTTCAATTCATTGGGCTTAAAAAGGAAGATGGAAGCGGTTTTGATATTGGTTCTGCGATTAGTGGTTCTATTGAGAGTTTAATTAAGGGGGCAATTGGAGCAGATAATTATGTTGAATTGAAAGCAGGATGGGCAAAAGCTAATAGAATATATCAAGCGACGACTAATATCTTTAATAGTTTTCAAGGGCTGGTTTCTAGCATTCTTGATGCTAATGAAATGCTCGGAGCAATGACTGGGAAAATTGGCAATGCTTTACGAAAATCAGGAACAGTGCTAGAAAAATCGTATGAATGGTTTAATCCACAGCCAAAATATAATCGTGTTACTCAAGGCTTAGAAGCTTTGCAACAAGGAGCCTCGACGATTCAACAGGTAACTCAAATACCACTTGATATCACAGCACAAGTAACAGAATTAACAACAGCATCTACTGAATTTGTACAAGCTATTAAAGAAGATGATAAGCCAGCCAACAAAGGAATCGGTACACCCGAACCAGATAAAATAAAAGCTGATGAATTAGCGGCGAAGACTGCTTCTGCAACTGGTTTTAATTTGCTTGAAATCTTTTTCGATGAGGATGAGTAATAATGCCTCTACCAAATAATTTTAATGAATTTGAACACCTGCAAGATACAATTAGGCTATGGCATAATAAAGCCGTTGCAAAGTTTTTTAAAAATCAAGAAGTTGATAGTATTGCTACTCCTAAAGCAAGCTTGCGTATGGCTTGTACTATGAAAGATGGTGATACAGCAGACATGACAATCTTAAGAAAGATGCTATTTGAATTTGACGCTGGACACGCTCAATCTTTGCAAGCCCCTATTTATGGTATTCCTGTTGCTGATTTTCAACGTGATGTCGCCTTCAAACCACAAGTAAAATTGTATTTTCGAGAAAGATATACAAATTTAACGAATCGCACTGCCCCAGGACGCGGCGAAATTTGCTTTCGATTAATGAATGAATCGGCACAAACTTACACTCGCGCCAAAGCTGAAGAAATGGCACGGGATATCAAACGCGAATTTACATCCCCCATATTTGTTTGGGAAAAAGGTATATATTACTACTACTACCGTGATTTAGAAAGGGGGTATGATTTACGGCTTTTGGTGAAATCAAAAGCCGAGGGTGAGAGGGTGGCACGGGCAGTAGCCGGGATTCAGGCTCACCCATTTGAAAGTAATTCTGTGGATTTTATGGACACTGATAAACTTTATCCCAGCAATCCGGGGACTCAATTTGTTTACGGTCGCCAGGTAAAAAAGCCTGTTCAACGCCCAGTTCTAGACGTTCGTTTTCGTCACGCTCAACTATTTCTGAATGGCCGCCAAACAGTTATCAATTTGGTATCAACTCCAGAAAGCGCCTTGCGTTCGGTAATTGAAAGGGTAAATACCGCGTAGTTTTCTGATGGAAATGACTATACTAATTGATACGAATTTTGTACGCTTTATTGCGTGTTATACAAGAAGTATAAATCGCAACTGAGTAGTTAAGAAAAATGCCTAAAAGATTTAATAATTTAGATGCAGCCTTAAAGTATTTGCGCTCCACTGGCGCAACACAAGATGCTGTAGCCCCAGATGCTCCGGCCGGAACCCAATTACGGAAATATCAAGACTTTAAAGCTGGAAAAATAAAAGTAAGCTACACGCGAGCGGCCACTTCCAACCAAATCGCTTTAGATCCAGTAGCTTTGTTACCTTTTTCGGGAGAGGCTAGTTCTACTGATAAATTTATTGTTGGCTTAAGTCGTCGAGCCAAAAATAACCTTACTGATGCTGCCGTAACTTTGGCTGTATTAAATATTACTGAAACTCTTACAGGAGCCAACAAAGTATTTGGTTTCACTCCGGCGACCGTAACCATTCGCAATATTACAGGAACCGGATCTGCTAATAAAGATTCTAAAATAACCGGTGCACCATATAAAATTAAGGGAACTTCATCTAGCTTTACTTTTCCCCTTGGCACTAAAGCAGCTACCGGAAGCTATTCAGAAGTTAGATCAGCAATATTAGCGGCGATATCTGTTGATGGGAATCGCAGCGCTAGTTTCAAGCCAGAAATACTACGGTGATCAGAAATTTATTATCAACTGAAATTTTGATAGTAGAGAAGATTTCTAATGAAGAAGCAAGGCAACTAGAAAAGAAATTAGAACTTTCCGAACTTGCTTTGCAAAAATTCTTGTCTTCACAAATTAATCTCTCTGATTATCTAGAAACGCTAGAAATGTGCCAGATTGACATTGATGATTATCTGCTGACAGTTGAAAATAATTTGTCGCTAGTGGGAATCCAGTAGTGAGCGATTTTAGCAATGCAAGCAAGTGGAATCTAATTATGGATTCCACTAAAAACGCAACTATTTCAGGTGAGGCGATTATTCAGCCTATAGCAACTTTCGAGCCTTCTCACTTTTTTTCTTCCTCGGTCGTAGCAGTTCAAATTTTTAGCGCTACGGCTAAACCGAATTGGTACAAAGCCGGATATTTGTATCAAGTTGTACCCGTACCATTTTCTTCGGGGACAGCACTTGGGGAATCTCGGTTTATCTCTCTTTCCACGCCAGTAATTATTAAGTTTTTGCGCTTTTCAAGTAACTACCGAGTTTCTTTTGAAGTGCAAAAATACTTTAAAGATTGCACTTTTAAAATATGGGAATTTATAGATAATTAATCATAATGACTATTGAAAGGTCAGAAATGGCTATTCCTTCTCCTTCTCCTTCACCAGGAATAATATTAAATCTTGAAACTACTGGGGTTTTTTTAGGAATTCTTGTTAGTTTCAGCGTTCTCGCTGGTGTAGCAATCAGCATCATTAGCAAAATAAATGCAATTTCATTTTCAATTGATAAAATTCAGGAGGCATTGAAGGTGTATGCTAGCAATACCGATAAAATTAAGGATTTAGATAAAAGGCTTGATATACACCTTCAAGATTATGTGAATCACAAAGATGCAATTTTATTGGAGCGAAATGGCATTAGGGAAAGGATTGATCACAAGTGGGAACGGACAGAGCAAGAGTTTAACGAAATCCGGCAAGAGGTAAAAGAGATCCAAGGCTATCTTCAGAAGAGAGATGAATTTAAAGTTCGGCAATAGAAATTATTCCTCCGGTACATAATCTTTATTTTCAGAAAGTTTATCTCGTAGCTCCAAGAGTTCTTTCTCAATTTTATTTTGCTGATTTTCAAGCAGTTCTATTTTTTCTTTGAGTGCTGTTACGTAGTTTTTCTGCTTTTCTAATTTACTTCCGGTTTTGTATTGCTCCATACAATGATTTAGCCCCCAGTGGGGCGGCAAGGCGAAGCGTGAAGAACTTCAGCGAGGTGGCAAACCATCCCTCAATTGCTTTTACTCGCTACTCCATTCTTTGTACGGCGTAGCCGTGCGTAAGCGGCAGCGATACTCGTGCAACGCCTTCAGCGTGCCACGAGCCAGCCCACTTGTTGAGAAGCCGATGGCGCCTTTTCTTTGAATTTGTTGCGGGATAAAAATTTTGTGGCAATAGATGTATTCATTTGGGGATTCTAACAGCTATATTATCAGGGCTAAATATTTTCTGTGAGCGTCGGGCACAGCGCACTTGTAAAAAAGCGCCACGCTCCCAATATTCAACGACTTCCCCAAGTTCCCAATCACGATTTCTAAGATTTTTAATATAGACTTTCTCGCCAATCGGAATGCGAGCGATCGCTCTTGGATTTGCCCAGCCTGGGGGAAGTTGATCATAAGTCGGAATATCGCCAAGCAATTCTGCAACAGATAAATGCTCCGTTGCCGATTTTGGGGTTTTGGTCATAATTGCCTTAAAATAAAAATTCTCAAAAAAGTCGCTCATATCCCGGTAGGTTTTCCTGCGTTCTTAAATCTCCGGCTGCCATTCTCCACTGGCTAGGTCTAATTTTCAGTAATACCACTGCTGATTAATTTGGTTTTCAACCAACCAACACCCCATCCATAATTGCAATTCCCCATTGCGGAAACTTCACCAAAAGCTTTCTGATCAGAATTTGTAAAGCCGGATCATCATTCCAGCACGAAACCAAGTACTCAAACCCTGGATTCTCAGCCCAATTTCCCGCTCGATTGAGCTTTTCCGTTCTTGCAGGTCGCAGATTTGACCTTGCAGCAATCGCTTCATGCGACCACTTTCCAGTATCGGGCGCGGCGGAACAATTACTCTGCACAGCATCTACAAGCGCCAGCGTCGTGCAGTCATTCGCCGTAGGTGAGCCTTCTTCCTTCTCTGACACGCCTTGAACAGTCTGACGCGACGCGTCCACCAAGGGAGCGATCGCCGCCGCCTCCTCACAGTGCGAAATAATGGGTTTTGTATCAGATTTACACCACACAAACTCTTTTGTAGAGTTTGTGTGGTGTTCTTGAGCAGATTGTGAGGGTTTCTGGAACCCTTGCTCTGAACGGCTTTGACCTAAAATAGATGCTTGATTTAAAGCATCTAATTCTCTAGATTCAGCACCTAATTCTCTAGATTCAGCATCTAATTCTCTAGATTCAGCATCTAATTCTCTAGATTCAGCATCTAATTCTCTAGATTCAGCATCTAATTCTCGTTTTTCAGCATCTAATTCTCTAGATTCAGCATCTAATTCTCGTTTTTCAGCGCTGGCTTTTTCCCAAAAATCCCTAATTCTGCTTCCATGTAAATTTTTGACCATCCACCTCACAGTCTCGCGGCCATCTTGTATGGATTTGTCGGGCTTGAAAATAAACAACCCGCTTTCAGATAGAATTTTCTTTGCAGAGATAAAAGTACTGTAACCAATCTCAGTAGAAAGGGGCATCCATCGAGAACCATAAGGGTCAGCCGTCCAGCATTCCTGCCACAATTGCGTCACGGAGGGCTTTTGCTGCGAAGCCCACAACATATCTTCAATCGGAATAATCACATGAAGCCGCTTATACGGCGACTCTGATTTAGTAGCAGCAGATTTTTCGGGTTTGGGACGAGTAATGGTTGCAGTCATTTTTCAATCTCCTGTTATATTGACGCACGGAAATTTTCCCCACTCTGGTTGTGGGGTTTAGTACTTGTGTTTAATATTTAGGTTGTAGTTGAAGCTATCGCTATTAGTAGAGAAGTTCACAAAAACTAAGCCTATATTAGTGACTAGGTTTGTTTTTGTATGCCCCCGTAGACTTAAAGCCTTAAGTTGTGATAGCGTTTTAGTAAGAAATTTGTTTTTGTAAGTTGCTGGTCACGCTTTTTGTGTTGAACGCTTGTAATGCTCGCAACGCTCGCAACGCTCGCAACGCTTGCTATCGACAGGCTTAATTTTAAAATCGTATCCGGGGCATACAAAAACTTTCCTAATGGACAACCAAAAATACCTCGCCCCTAGAAAGAGAGGGAGAGGAATAGACAAGAGGCAGTTTCCGCCCCGGTTAGGGCGGGGATAGATTTATGGATTTTTCATTGCTTGAATCTCTTAGAGAGGTTTTTTTCGATTCGCTTGATAGCATAAGATAAATTCACTTATTACCTAATTGATTACCTAACAAGGTATCACGATGCTGATTGCTTGATAGTACCGAGAATCTACCTAAAATATAAAAAAGATAGATACTCAGTGGTATATCAAGATTTTTTGATTTGCTCTAAAATTTTTTTCCCCCTTGTAAACTGTCCTCCCTGATAGCCCAGAATTTCTTTAATAATTTTAGAGTCGCTGAAATTCGCCTCCAGGCAGGCTTTTACGGCTCTAATCGTCGAATCGGGTATTGCATTTTCGGTGGTAACAATTGGTTGAAAATCTTGCCCTGTAACGGCTTCAGCCATTACTACGGCTACTGTTCCCGCCGGGGATTGTAACCGCATAGTAACTGCTTTCATTTCCCGATATGGAGGGATTTTACAAGGATAATCATCCAGCAAGCAATGGGAGCGATCAGACTGCAACCAAGTCATTAAAGTTTCATTTTTGAGTGATTTGGCGTGAGCAACTGCTTTTTTACCAAGGCGCAATCTATAAAAAGCGTCTGTTAAATCGCCTTTGCCCTCTAAGCCCCACGCGGCAACCCGGTCGTATTGCGATAGCAAAATCGTAAATCTCCGCCCTTTCCTGCCTCTTCGGGCGTGTCTCTCTAGCCATTCCCCAGAGGATGCCACTTTAGATACCAATTCTGGGTATTCCTCACAGATAATTATCTGCTCGGTTCCATTTAGGGCCGCATCTCCATGTTCATTTCTCAGTCTGATTTGATTACTTAAATCTTCTAAATCTGCTTGCATTCCTGCCTCAATTGCCCCCCAGTCCTCGCCTTTACCAACGACCTCAAGCCCTTGCCAATCTTCTGGAGTGCCCTCACACTCATACACTTTTACTTTGCCGCCAATCGTGTAGGCAATATATTGGGCTATGGTGCTTTTTCCCGTCCCCGTTTCGCCAATAATCATCAATTGCCTACCTTGAATAGCGGTGATTAAATCAGCGATAATCTCTAAATTTTCACTTATAGGTACGGCTGTAGCTTCAATTACATTTTGTAGTGGCACTCCCATATAAGGAAGTTGATCATAAATTGTAATTATTCTTAAGGTTCCGCCACGAATAAGTTCGGCAAGATGGATAATACCTCTGCACGATTGTATCGTGCCATAAAGAGAGAATAGCCACCCTGATAATAAAACCCGGCCACCACTCCAAAGCATAAATCTAGCCATCTGCTCACAATTGGGGAGCTCTAGCCTAATCCAATTTATTTTCTCCATAATTGATTTCTATTTTTAAGTGAAATTCGCCTGATCGCCTTTCTCGGATTGCCAAAAGGAGGCAAGCGACGGCGATTAATAGAGCTCCGCATAGCTGCAAAATGCCGTCACTCCTCATTCGCTATTTACCTAAAAGCAGCTTAGAAGCTTCTTTTAATATCATTTCTTGCTGTTCGGAGGAGAGGTTGTCATTGCCGTCGCACTCGATTACCTCCATTTGAGTCCCGGCCCGATAAAGGTAATTGTTTTTTAGATTTGGATTATCGGTGGCTTTTGCTTGATTGATTTGGCGTTCTACGTATTTTTTATCGATTTCTGTCATGATTTGAGAGTTCCTTGAATTGTGGTTTGTCCCAACTACTGCCCGCAAGGTTCCGCGCTGGGCGGCGGATCGGCTGTGCAATCTATGCCGATCGCTGCCCTAAAAAATTATTTTGTAGCAACGACCGCCCCCAACTGGGTAAGCTCTCCCTGTTCGGAGATCGCAATATTGCCGACGACTGACTTTTACATGAGGGTAGCTGCCATCTGGGGAAAGAGAAAATGCTGTCCATAGTGGGAGGGCATCCCACGAAATTGGTGCGTTGTCAACCTTGACTCCATAAGTCGCATTTCCCATCTCTGAAGCGCTTGCGACAGAAGGGAGCGGCGGCGGTTGTTTTCTAATTCGCCTGGGGTTGGCAATAGGAATACCGGCTTGTAAAGATTCCATAGGCTACCTAAAGTGCTATAAAGGATATCATAACCTTACCTCTTTAATTATGCAATTGCAACGCAAAGGGTATATAAACAAGTTATGAGTGTTTTTAGAGCGAGATAGATACCCTATGTCCACGCGAGTACAAGTTTACTTGGATGATGAGAATTACACCTATTTAAAAGAAAAGTGCGACCGCGAACGCCGCAAGCCCGGTAATTTGGCCTCATTGTGGATTACCGAACGCATAGAAGCAGAAAAAAAAGGATTAACTCGCTTGCCAGAAAGCGCTTAAAAATTATTTACCCCTTAGGATGGCGGGAGCAACCCGCCACTCGCTCTATTTTAAAGATTCAAGATAATCAGATTTCCATTCCTCGAAATTCAAATCAAAATTTTCGATCGCATTATCGAAAAAGATTAAATTCTCGCTATTTCGCGTAAGCGACGATGGGCTGTTCGGCGTCGCTCCTACTCAAAATATATTTTAATTAATTCTCATCGAGTGTACACTACATTCATGATATTATTTAGTGATAGTATTCGACCAAAATATTATGCCTAATTACAATCCTAAGACCGAGCATTTAACTAAACAAAAAACGACGTGGCAACATCTACCGACCAAAGCTGTTAGAGTACCTGAAATATTCTTAGAGGAAATTGAAGGA
>Ga0105044_10008090_pt1 | contig 14471 bp, 13 predicted proteins | sample MAT01_FD_78092 | JGI IMG/M metagenome (GOLD analysis project Ga0105044, IMG submission 78092) | Freshwater microbial communities from Lake Fryxell liftoff mats and glacier meltwater in Antarctica - MAT-01 | ecosystem: Environmental > Aquatic > Freshwater > Ice > Liftoff microbial mat | place...
GCGAGTCGCGCCGCCTGGGAGTATTCGCAGAAGCATCTGCTCGACGAGTTCAAGGGCGTGAAGTTGCTGTCGGTGCACACGCACGACGCGGGGCTTCTGCACATGGTCAAAAAGCCGGTGCGCACGCTCGAAGATCTGCGTGGCGAAAAGTTACGCGCACCGAATCGTGTTGCCAACAAGATGCTTGCTGCACTCGGCGCGTCACCGGTATCGTTACCGTTCACCGCGTTGCAGGAAGGCTTGTCGAAAGGCATTCTGGATGGGCTCTTCATCACCTGGGAAGCACTGCCTTCGACCAAAATCAACGAGGTCGTGAAGTTTCACACGGAAATGCCCGAAGGCTCGCCCGCGCTCTACACCAGTGTGATCGTGATTGCGATGAATGAGGCGAAATACAAAGGGCTTCCCGCTGAACTGCGGGCGATTCTCGACAAGAATTCGGGCATGGAATTGGCTGCGCTCATCGGCCGCACATGGGACCAATCGGCGATTGCCGCACGTCAAGCTGAAATGGGCAGTGGCGACAAACTCCTCACGCTCGACCCGAAAGAGTATGCGCGCTGGCAGGAAGCAGGACAGCGCGTGACGCGCGACTGGGTCGCTGAAATGAAGGCGAAGAATATTGATGCGGTCACACTGCTGGATGATGCGCAACGACTACTCGCAAAGCATGCCGTGAAAGCAAAAGGACAGGCGCTTTCACGGTAGTGCGCCCCGCTTCACACTGCGCTTAGCACTACGCTGAGCGGAAAAACTACACGCAGCTACAGCGCCGACACGGTTCCGTTTCTGGCGTTCTTTGCCGCGTCAAGACCGCGAATACGGATAACCACATTGACAAGGGTTTAAGACTGTGAAACGCTGCAACTGGGCGGTCGTACGACGACTGATCCGCGCAACTTCCGCACATGACGGTCGTGCGAAGTTCCCAAACACAAGGAGACACAATGAAGTTACGTATGCAGCTTGGGCGCATTGGTTTTGCGCTGTCCTTTTCCATGGCTTTGCTGTCTGGGCCAACGCTCGCGCAGGCCCCAATCACTTTGCATGGCGCGGTTCAGTTCGCTGACGATCACGCGTTTAATCGGTCGCTACTCAAATTCGAGGAGCTGGTCAAAAAATACTACGGCAAGCCGATCAATTTTGTGCTCCATCGCAACAGCGAACTGGGCCTCGAAAAGGATTACTTCGCGTACATGAATCAGGGCAAGGCGGTCGACTATGCCATTGTGTCGCCCGCACACATGTCAACGTTCTCCAAGGCCGCACCCTTCATCGATGCGCCGTTCCTGTTTCGCGATCTCGCGCACTGGAACAAGGTGCTCGATCAGGATGTATTGAAGCCGATTGCGGATGAAGTTGCGCAAAAAGGCGAGGTGATGCTCATTGGCTACGCTGGTGGTGGTACGCGAAATATCTTCGCAACGAAACCGTTCACCACCATGGCCGAGATGAAGGGCCTGAAAGTCCGCGTGCAGGCGCGCCGATCTGGAGCCGCACGTTTACAGCGGCAGGCATGGCTCCCACGGTCATCGCCTACAACGAGGTGTACAACGCCATTCAGAACGGTGTGATTCAGGCCGGTGAAAATGAAGCGGCGGGTGTGGAGGCGATGAAGTTCTTCGAGGTCGGCAAGAACCTGAACGTCACGCAACACGCCATCACCATTCGCCCGATCTGTTTCTCGGCCAAGACCTTCAAGACGTTGCCCGCCGACTTGCAGGCGGCGATTCTGAAGGCTGGCAAAGAAGCGGGCGTCTATGGTCGTCAAATTGAATCCTCCGAAGATCAAGCCAAACTTGATTCGCTCGCCAAGGCCAACAAGCTCACGCTTGTGCCGTTCAAGGATCGCGCCGCTATGCAAAAAGCGGTCGATCCAGTGATGGCGGCTTACGCGAAAGAAATCGGCGCTGAGGCCATTTTCGCGCGCATCAACGCGATCAAGTAGTCCGCAGTTCTCAGGGCAGTATGGATGCCGCCTTCATGGCGGCATCACTTGCCCGTTCCGGTGATTGCCGCGCAGGCCACGCCGCTTTCACCCCACCCTCGCCCTTCCACGAAAGGTCTTTCCGTGACCCGATTTCTCGACCGTTGGTATCAACTGCTGATCTGCATCATGGGGGTCACCGTTGCCGTGCTGATCATCCCGGTTTCGCTGCAAATTTTCTCGCGTTTCACACAGTTGATTCCCACGTACATCTGGACCGAGGAGATGAGTCGATTCTTCTTTATCTGGATGGTGATGCTGGGCGCCATGGTCGGCGTGCGCGACAAGCTGCATTTTGATGTCGACGTCTGGCCCGATCTATCACCCCGTAAAAACCTGATCCTCAGCTTTTTATCGAACACTCTAGTGCTCATTTTCACGGTAGTCATAATCTGGTGGGGCATTGAATTCACTCGCTTCGGCTGGAATCAAACCTCTGAGTTGGCGGATCTTCCGATGTGGCTTATCTTCATCGCATGGCCGGTAACGGGTGTGAGCTGGCTGGTGTTTCAGATCGAGCGCTTTCGCAATGATCGGGCCGTCTGGTTGGCACTCAACGAGCAGAGCAAAGCATGAACAGCGCGGTCGTACTTTCGTCCGGCATGGCGTCGCTCGTGCTCTTTGGAACGTTTTTCGCCTTACTGGTCGCGCGGGTGCCCGTCGCGTTTGCGCTGGGCCTTGCAGCATTGCCGTTGCTCATCCTGGAGCCGCGCCTGTCGCCGATGGTGATTTTTAACGAAATGTTCAAGTCTTATAACTCGTTCATTCTGCTCGCTGTGCCGTTCTTTCTGCTCACCGCAAACCTGATGAATGTCGGCGGCATTACCGCTCGACTAATGCGACTGTCACGCGCGCTGGTCGGGCATTTTCCCGGAGGACTGGCGCAAATCAATGTGATACTTTCCGCCTTCTTCGCTGGCATCTCGGGCTCGGCGACCGCAGATGCAGCGAGTCAGGGCAAGCTCTTCATCGAAGCCCAGGTGAAGGAAGGCTACGACCTGTCGTTTTCGATCGCGATCACCGCCGTTACCGCCGTGCTTTCAGTGATCATTCCTCCGTCGATCCTGATGGTGGTTTGGGGCGGTGTCATCTCGACCTCGATTGGTGCGATGTATCTGGCGGGCGTGATACCCGGCGTGCTCATCGCGCTGGCGCAAATGGCGACCGTGCACGCCTATGCCAAACGGCGTAACTATCCGGTGTATCCGCGTTCGAATTTCATGGAGATCGTGAAGGCTTCACTCGTCTCCATCCCCGCTCTCATGACGCCAATGATCATCGTTGGCGGCATTCTGGCGGGATGGTTCACTGCGACAGAATCGGCTGCGGTGGCGGTTCTCTACGCAGCGGCTCTGTCGATTTTTTATTATCGTGAAATGGGCTTGAAACAGCTCTGGAATGCAATTATCGAGACCGGAAAGCTCTCAGGTGCAGCGCTCTTTTGCGTGGGCACAGCTTCGGTTTTTGGCTGGTTGCTGGCTTATTACCAGATTCCAAAAGCGTTGCTTGCTGGCGTGCAGGGCTGGGATCTCGGCCTCGTTGGTACCGGCTTTTTGATCGCCGCTGTGTTCCTGATTGTGGGCTGCTTTCTGGATGCAATTCCGGCCATCATCATCGTCGGAACTACACTGCAACCGCTCGCCGAAGCGTCGGGACTGCACCCCGTCTCGTTCGCCATCATCGGGATCGTGGCGCTGGCGTTTGGTCTCGTAACGCCGCCCTACGGGATGTGTTTGATGATCTCATGCGCCGTGGCGAAGGTACCGCTCAAGTTCGCGATTAAGGACACCTTGATCATGCTGGTGCCGATGCTACTGGTGCTGGCGCTGCTGATCATCTTCCCCGAGATTCCGCTGCTGTTGCCGCGTTGGATCTCGCCTGATTTGCTCAGGTGATAACAGCCTGTTTGCAGGCTGGCGCTACGCGTCCACCTGCAAATATCGCTGCGTCAACGCCACCCAGTACGCGGAGCCAACACCGATGTTGGCATCATTGAAATTAAAGCCGGGGTTGTGCACCATGCAGGCGCTGGTCGGCTTGCCGTCCATGCCAATGCCGCCATCACCGTTGCCGATGAAGAGATAACAGCCGGGCAATTTTTCGAGCATAAAGGCGAAATCTTCGCTGCCGGTGAGTGCAGGCGCGGGGTACACCACCTTGGCGTCGCCCACCAGATCGCGCGCCACACCGTAGGCAAATTCTGTCTCGACCTCGGTGTTTACGAGCACCGGATAGTTCCGCTGATAGTCGATCTCGGCGCGCACGCCGAAGCTCTCGGCCTGCGCCTTTACCAGCGCGCAAATGCGTGTCTCTAAAGTGTTCCGAACATCTCGGTCCAGCGAGCGCACGCTAAGCTTTAGTGTCGCGCTGGCGGGAATCACGTTGTTGGCAATGCCTGAGTTAAGTGCTCCAACGGTGACCACGGCGGTGGCCTGCGGATCGACGTTGCGCGAGACGATGGTTTGCAGCGCCATCACAATGCTCGCCGCCGCCATGATTTCGTTTCAGAGTTTGAGTGGGTGAAGGATACTCGCTGGGCAGGGCGATCACAGCCGTAGCAGTAGCGTGTGCACCAGAGTGCGCACCATTGGTTCGTTGTAACCACATACAAACAGGTGCGGCGACGGCGCCTACTCTGGGGCACAGCCCGCGACGCTATATTTTCGGGATCGCTCCACGCGCTTCAGTGCCACGTAAAAAATCAAAATCCACGCCCTGATCTGCCTGCGTGACAGTTTGCAGAAAGAGCTTGCGATAGCCACGCTTCGCAGTGGGAACTACGACTGGATTTTCCGCAGCCCGACGCGCGAGTTCCTCTTTACTCACCAGCAAAGCAATCTCACGATTCGCCACACTCAACCGAATGCGGTCGCCGTTCTGCACGTACGCCAGCGGCCCGCCCATCGCGGATTCGGGCACGACATGCAGCACAATCGTGCCGAACGCGGTGCCGCTCATGCGACCGTCGGAGATGCGAACAATATCCTTCACCCCCGCGCGTGCGAGCTTTTTGGGAATCGGAATGTAGCCCGCCTCCGGCATCCCCGGTGCGCCTTTCGGGCCAATGTTTTTGAGCACAATGATGTCGTCGCCAGTCACATCCAGATCGTCGCGATCAATGCGTGTGGCCAAATCCGCTGCGTTCTCGAAAACCACAGCGCGGCCCTCATGCTCCATGAGCTTCGGGTCAGCCGCAGACTGTTTGATGATCGCCCCACCCGGAGCGAGATTGCCTTGCAGAACGGCGATGCCGCCCTGCGGATAAATTGGGTTCGCCGCACTGCGCACGACCTCCTGTTTGAAGCCGGGACCCGCTGCTTCAATCTCCTCGCCAAGCGTACGGCTGGTCACCGTCATCGCGTCAAGATGCAATAGCGGCTTCAGTTCACGCAGCAGCGTCGCCATGCCGCCCGCATGATGAAAGTCCTCCATATAGTGCTGACCGGATGGTTTCAAATCGAGCAGCACCGGCGTGTCGCGACCCATGCGATCCAGCGCTTTCAGATCAATGTCAAATCCGAGACGACCAGCGATTGCCGTGAGATGCACGACAGCATTGGTGGAGCCGCCAATCGCGAGCAAAACGCGCATCGCATTCTCGAACGCCTTCGCGGTGAGCACCTTGTCAATCGTCAATCGCTCATGGGCCATCTTCACGGCGAGCGTGCCAGTTTCCTCGGCGACACGAATACGATCAGCCGTGACGGCGGGTGGTGAAGCGCCTCCGGGCACCGTCATCCCGAGTGCTTCCGCAACGCAGGCCATGGTGCTCGCGGTGCCCATGACCGAACAGGTGCCAACGCTGGCGACGAGTTGATTATTCACCTCAGCGATCTCTTCCGCGTCGACTTCATCGGCGCGATACTTCCCCCAGTAACGACGGCAATCGGTACACGCACCGACGCGTTCCGAGCGATGGGAGCCAGTTAGCATCGAGCCCGTGATGAGCACAATCGAAGGGATGTTCGCCGACGCCGCACCCATCAATTGCGCAGGCACGGTCTTGTCGCAACCGCCGATCAAGACGACCGCATCCATTGGTTGCGCGCGAATCATCTCCTCGGTGTCCATCGACATCAGGTTGCGCAGATACATACTGGTCGGTGCCGCGAAACTCTCGTGTAGAGAAATCGTCGGAAAGTCCATCGGCAACCCGCCAGCGAGCATGATGCCGCGCTTCACCGCCTCGATCAGCTGCGGCATGTTGCCGTGGCAGGGGTTGTAGGCACTACCCGTATTGGCGATGCCAATCACCGGGCGATCTAGCGCGGAATCGGTGAAGCCCGCACCTTTGATGAACGCCTTGCGCAGGAACAACGAAAAACCTGCATCACCGTAACTGGTGAGGCCTTTTTTCATGCCGGTGGCGGCGGGCGGTGTGTCGTCTGATTTTGCGGGTTCGTCCATACGCGAAGCATATGCGAGGCCGGACGACACGAGCAGCTCGCGTGTCATTACCGCAGCTAAAACGAATCGGACGACCGCTTCACTGCACGACAGCGACGATACTCACGGCGATTGCTTTTTAAGGAGGACTGCACTGTGAATCCCGTTTCGATATTCCGCTTAGTCGGGCTGACAACCATCGCCTGTACGTTCATCGCGTCTGTGGCACACGCCCAATACCCCGACAAATCCATCCGTCTCGTCGTGCCCTATCCGCCGGGTGGCGCGACTGACGTGATCGGCCGCGTGATGGCGCAAAAGCTGGGCGCTGCGCTCGGGCAAACTGTAGTCGTTGACAACCGGTCCGGGGCGACCGGTGCGCTCGGCGCCGCCATTGTTGCCAAAGAAAAGCCCGACGGCTATACGCTCCTGATGGGCGCGCTGACCAGCCATTCCATTAGCAGCATTTTGAGCGGATCAAACGCTCAATACGACATGATCAAGAGCTTCGCACCAGTGGCTATTGTCGGTCGCGTGCCGCTGGTATTTGTGGTCAATCCGGGGGTAAAGGCCAATACGCTCGACGAGTTGATCGCACTCGCCAAGGCCAGCCCTGGCAGTATCAGCGTGGCATCCTCCGGCACCGGATCACCTCAGCATCTGGCCGCCGAAATGTTTCAGCGGCAAGCGGGCATCAAGCTCCTGCATGTTCCATACAACGGCAGCGGCCCCGCGATGACTGGCCTGATTGGCGGGCAGGTAAACATGATGGTAGAGACCGCGCCGGCTGCGCATGCGCTGGTGAAAACCGGCAAGCTGCGCGCGCTGGCTACCGCAACTGCCGAACCTATCGCCTCGCTTCCCGGTGTGCCCACTGCGTCGGAAGCAGGGCTTAAGAACTTCGATGTTCACTCGATGTTTGGCATCGTGGCGCCCGCAGGTACGCCAGCGCCAATCATCGCCAGACTCAACGCTGCGTTGAAGACCATTCTGGAGCAACAAGACACCAAAGATTCTATGCTCGCGCAGGGAGCAAACGCCACGTGGACCACGCCAGAACAGGCTGGGCAAGCCATTCGCGATGAAGTAGCGAAGTGGACGCAGGTGATTCGGGACGGCAATATCAAGGGGGAGTAAGCGCAAGGACTCATCGCCAGACAATTCCAATGCCGCCGTCATCCTCGCGAAGCGGGGATCCAGCTCGTAGTCCACGCACAGCGCATTCCTCTCGCCTTCACAGCAAGGCAGGTTCTGGATTCCCGCTCTCCGTACTAGCCAACGGCAATATGCTTGTCTACAGGGCGAGAATGACGGCGGATATCTGGTAGTCACAACTCTCTGATCTGACCTCTTATGAAACTCACCTCCACTGCTTCCGGCGTCATCGTCATCGCCCCAACGCCCTTCATGCCCGATGGTGCAATCGACACTTCGTCCATCGACCGTATGACGGATTTCTTCGTCGCCAGCGGTGCAACGGGCATCACGGTCCTCGGCCAGCTCGGCGAAGCGCCCAAGCTTGAGCACGCCGAATCCGTCGACGTGGTGAAGCGCGTGATCAAGCGAGCTGGCGCGTTGCCGATCATCGTTGGCGTCTCCGCGCCCGGCTTTGCGGCGATGCGTGCGCTCACGCGTGATGCAATGGACGCAGGCGCAGCGGGCGTGATGATTGCGCCGCCGAACACGCTGCGCACCGACGACCAAATCGCCATGTATTACAAGCAGGCCAGCGAAGCGATTGGCACGGACGTGCCGTTCGTGATTCAGGACTACCCGCTCACGTTTTCCGTGCAGATGACACCCGCCGTGATCCGCCGTATCGTGATGGAAAACGCCGCCTGCGTCATGCTCAAACACGAAGACTGGCCGGGACTCGACAAGATTTCCACGCTGCGCAGCTACGAAAACGACGGTTCAATGCGCCACATCTCCATCCTCTGCGGTAATAACGCCCTCTTCCTGGATTTCGAGATGGAGCGCGGTGCCGACGGGGCGAATACGGGCTACTGTTTCCCCGACATGCTGGTCGATGTTGTGCGTTTATCGAAAGAAGGCAAGCGCGACGAAGCCCATGATCTGTTCGACGCTCATCTGCCGCTGATCCGCTACGAACAACAGCCCGGCCCCGGCCTCGCGGTGCGCAAATACGTCATGATGAAGCGCGGCATCCTGAGCCACGACACCTTGCGCAAACCGGGCGCGGCGCTGTCGTCAGTGGCTCGCGCTGAGGTGGATTACCTGTTGTCACGTATCGCCCGCGCAGACTCGCGGGCGGGTAAATTGCTGTAACTGGACCGTCTCGCCACGGGGCGGAGAATCCGGCGCATACGCTTTGATTTGACGGCAATTCCCGGGCACAATTGTCGTCATCATGTTTCACCCGACACTGCGCTGCGGTCTATGATCACGCCACCACCATCGTACCGAACGCACCGCATTCTCGTTACCGGAGGCACCGGATGAAACGGTTCGCTCAACTTGGCCCCCCAAACGACATCCCGATGCTGGTGCTGGCCGATACCGCCGTCGCTGCGAGCTGCGGCACATCCACCCTTTGCGTGAAACCGTTGCCGCACAACGACATGCTTCAGCGCGGGCCGAGCGCTACCCTGACGCGACGGCTGACTGGCTGGAAGCCACGCGCTCCGCTAGCGGCGGGGATGCATGCGACTGCGCACGACTTTCGGGAGAAAATCAAATCCACAAAGGGTGCATCGCAGTGACTAAGTTCGCAGACCAGCGAAGCTCGTCCATGAACGTGCGTATCACGCTGGGACCGATTGCGCGACCGGTAGACACCATGCGCTTCGTAACTATTGCGGCGTTCGAACAGATGTTTTCGTGCCGGATCAACTCGCTTCCGCAGAACGTTTGTCTGATGGGATGGCTTAAGGCCGAACAGCGCTGGTATTGCGCGCCGGAATTCCTCGCCCACCCGCACCCGGTGCGTGCTAATCATATCTTTCACGTCTCCGGCACGAAGCAACTTTTGCAGTTCCTGTCGACGCTGGTGCTGCCTTCACTGGATGTGCCGTCGATCTGGTTTCCGTACTGCTTCTACGATGGTTGGCGAGAGCGCACGATCTTCTCACCGCAGTATCGATGGGTGGTACCGCCGGACATGTCGAGCTGGGTCGAGTGGCGAGGCTCACCCGGCGAAATTCCCATCCTGAGCCCGACCCGACCCTGGCTGCTTTGTCTGGGAGCGCACCGCGACGATCCCAGCGCGTTCGTGGTGCCCGACTCACACTACCTGCAGCAAAATCACTACGTCGAGCGTTTCGCAGAAGTGAGACGACATCTCGTGTCCTGGGACAACAGGAAACCACGAGCGATTCTCGCCGCTGGCGATCATGGCGAGAATGTCAACTTCTTCCGCCCTTCCGACGAAGCGGCTCTGCATCCCCGCCGCCTGTTGCAGAGGACAGTCGCGGATCAAGGCCTCGCCGCCGACGTCATGCTCGGCCAAAAAGTTTCACTCGCCGAGCAACTCGGATACCGCTACATCGTTGATGTCGACGGCTACACGCGCACCTGGAGCGCCTGGGCCTGGAAGATGATGAGTGGCGCCACCGTGCTCTCGGTTGAATCGCCGTGGACTGCATTTTTCAGTGACCAGTTTTCGCCATGGGAGCACTTTGTGCCAGTCGCCAATGACTGTTCGGATCTGGCAGAAAAGCTCGACTGGTGTCGTGCCAACGACGCCGAATGTCAGGCGATAGCAAGTCGTGCGCACGCACGAGCCACGTTGGTCTACGACCTCAACACGGTGACGAAACGGGTAATCCACCGCCTTCGAGAGCGACTGGCTGCACCGCTGCCGAAAGATTGGGCCGGACGTCCTTAGCTACCGCAACATTCCAGAAAAAAACCTGAATCTAGCATGCAGCTTCTCGAATTTTCATTGGTTCACGAGGGTCGGCGCGCCGGAGAACAGATCGTCGACATTGTTAATGATGAGCCGATCACCGCTATCAATTGATCGTTTCGTCGATGCGGTAAGGCTGCTCCGGTCAGCCGCAATCCAGAGCAGTGACGGCTTGCCAAACCAGCACCGGAAACGGCAACCCGAAAAGGCATCCGCGTGATCCTTAGCGGCAATCCCGCCGACCGCGTCGGCGCTATGAGCCTGCCTTCACCTCAACTCACCATGACCGCGCGGATGACGCCTGACATGGCGAACTTTGCGGGGAACGTGCATAGTGGGACGATTCTCAAGTTTCTTGATCGGGTGACGTATGCTCTCGCTAGCCGATATGCGTCGAGCTACGAGGTGACGATGTCGGTGGATCAGGTGAGGTTTCGGAAGCCAAAGTATGTGGGCGAGTTGGCAATTTTTTTGGCCAGAGTGAATTACACGGGCACGTCATCGATGGAGATCGGCATCAAGGTGGTGGCGGTGGACGGCACGCGAAAACCTGCAGCGGTTCCGCCGCTGCGACCGTTTTCACCAGACAAAAAAATTGCGCTTTAAGGGCTCGGTGCTGCGCAAGAAATTGCGGGGCAATTCTCGATGAATAACCGTCGCGCTTCGTCCTCGCGCTTTGCCTTGATGCTGCGGAGAAATATCCACGCGACAAAGGCCACGATCAGTCCAGCGAAGACGAGCATGGGTTTCATGCTGATCTCAATCTGAAAAGCGTTCTCGAACGCACGTCACTCGTAAATACTGAAAAAATTATCGCAATCTGACGACGTGACACCCGCATAATTGGCGCAATTACACCAAGGAGACGCAATGAATGCAATTGATCTGAAGGGCCGCGTCGCGGTCATCACGGGCGGCGCACGCGGCATCGGCTACGCGGTCGCTGAGCGCTTTATCGCGAGCGGTGCGAAGGTCGCGATCTGGGACATCGATCCTGAAACGACCAGATCGGCTGCCGGAAAATTAGGCAATAACACGCTGGGTATCGTCGTTGACCTGACGCAGGAAGGCGCGGTCACTGCCGCGACACAGAGCACGCTGGAGGCATTCAGCGGCATCGATATTCTGATCAACAGCGCGGGCATCACCGGGCCCAATTTGAAGACGTGGGAGTACACGCCGGCCGACTTCAGAAAAGTGATCGACGTTGATCTCGTTGCGCCGTATCTCGTGTGCCGTGCCATCGTGCCGCACATGATTAAAGCCGCCTACGGTCGCATCGTGAATATCGCGAGCGTTGCGGGCAAGGAGGGCAATCCGAATGCGCCTGCATATAGCGCGGCAAAGGCCGGTTTGATTGGTCTTACCAAGTCGTTAGGCAAAGAACTGGCAACCACCGGTGTGGCCTGCAACTGCATCACGCCCGCCGCCGCACAAACCGAAATGTTCAGCCAGATGTCCGCCGAGCACATCAATTATATGAAGTCAAAAATCCCGATGAACCGCTTCGTGCTGGTCGAGGAAATCGCCTCGATGATCGCGTGGTTGTCGTCTGAGGAATGCTCGTTCACGACAGGTGGGGTTTTTGACATTTCGGGTGGGCGCGCGACGTACTAAAGACGCACAAGCAGCAGGCGGGAGCCGTGATGAGTGCGAGCGCAATCGCGGCATTTTCAAGGTGGTGCCTACCCGCTTAATGAATAGCAGCTTTTTCACGAAAGCGCAGCTGCACTGGGCCTAGACGCCACATTAATTTATTTTCGACATGTAGCCAAAATCAGCTCAAGCCCCAATAGGACAAGGCATTCAGCACAAAGCTGTTGCCTCTGGATCACTAATCGACCCTCGCGCCAGACGCTTTAACCACCTTTGCCCACTTGTCGATTTCCGACTTGATGGGGGCGCTAACTTGCTCGGGGGTATTGCCCGCGGATTTCCACCGGCGCCCGCCTTGTTGTCGACGATGACTGGCTGTCCCAATGATTTTTGCAAGTCAGCGGCAACCTCGCGCGCCAGGATGTCGGTCGTACCGCCCGGCGGGAACGGCACCACCATTTTGATCGGCTTGTTCGGGTACTGCGCGTAGGCCGAAATCGCAATGCTTGACACGGCCACAGCCAGCTATTTGTTAACCACGTGTTTCATGTTTGTACTCCTTGGAAATTCTTCAAGCTAAACCCGGCGCGCGCTCTGCACGCCCTTCACCTGTGTCACCTGCACCAGTGCACCACGCAGTTGATCGATACTTTTCACCTCGGCCGTGAATTTCATTTTCGCCATGAAATCACGGGACAAGGTGTTCACCGCAGTGACGTTAATTTTTTCACGCGCCAGCACGTCCGAGATGTCGCGCAACAAGCCCTGACGATCATTCGCCATCACCTCAATCTGCACGCTGAACACATCATCCTGCGCCGCTTCCCCCCAATCGGCGGTGATGATGCGACCGGGCTCCTGCGCCATCATGCGGATGACGTTGCTGCATTCGTGGCGATGAATGGTGATGCCTTTAAGCCGTGTGACAAATCCCACAATCGGATCCGGTGGCACCGGTTTGCAGCACTTGGCGAGCCCGGTCATCAGCTTGTCGACACCGACCACCAGAATGCCGCCGCCACCTGATTTCGCCTTGCTGCGGCTGGTGTGGACTTCACGTGCCTGCGGGTCGGGCGCGGCATCGAGCAAGCCCGCCGCCTTTCGGATCGCGAGGTCAAGTTCGCGCGTACTGAGTTCGGCGCGACCGACAGCACCAAACAATTCCTCGGGCGACTTGAAGCCCGCTTCATGCGCCAGTTTGTCGAGGCTCAGCGCGGTCTGTCCGTGTCGCTGCAAATCTTTTTCGACCACGGCGCGACCATGCGAAAGTGTCTCCTGCGAATCGAGCGCATTGAACCACTGCCGCACTTTAGCCCGTGCACGACTACTGTGCAAATAGCCGTTGTCTGGGTTGAGCCAGTCACGCGACGGACCGCCCTCTTTCACCGTGATGACGTCAACGCGTTGACCATTTTTGAGCGGCGTCGTGAGTGGCACCATCATGCCGTCAACCTTCGCGCCGCGACAGCGATGGCCAAGCCCCGAATGCACAGCGTAGGCGAAATCAATCGGTGTCGAATCTTTCGGCAGATCGATGATCTTGCCTTGTGGCGTTAGTACGAAAATCGTCTCTTCGAACAATGACGACTTGAACCCAGCCAGCAACTCACCAGGCGAACTAACCTCATTACCCCACGACAGCACCTGCCGCAAGCTAGCGATCTTCGCGGCGAAACTGGCGTCACGCGCGGCCTGCCCGCCCTCTTTGTAGTTCCAGTGCGCGGCGACACCGTACTCGCTCGACTGATGCATGTCCTGCGTGCGAATCTGCACTTCAAGTGCGCGGTTGTGCGGACCAATGACGCTGGTGTGCAGCGAGCGATAGTGGTTCGCTTTCGGCTTCGCGATATAGTCGTCAAACTCGCCGGGCACCGGCTGAAACATGCTGTGTACGATGCCAAGCGTCGCGTAGCAATCCTTCATTTCGGGAACGATTACGCGCAAGGCGCGGATGTCGTATAGCTCCTCAATCGCACAGCGCTTGCGCTTCAGTTTGTCGTAAATCGAATAGATGTGTTTTGAGCGCCCGGTGATTTCACCCTTGATTCCCGCCTTCTCCAGCGCGTCACGCAACACCGCTTTGGTGGTGTCGATGTAGGCCTCACGCTCGATGCGCGTCTCGTCGAGATAGCGCGAAATGCTGTGATATTGAGCTGGCTCCAGAAGACGCAGGGACAAGTCTTCAAGCTCCCACTTGATCTGCCAGACACCGAGGCGATTGGCCAGCGGCGCGAACACTTCCATCACCTCGCGCGCCTCGGCTTTTGCGCTCTCGTTGCGTCGGGCTTCCGTTGACAGCGCGGCGCTGCGAAGCGATACCAATCGCTCCGCGAGCTTGATCAGAACCACGCGCACATCACCCACCATCGCCAGCAACATCTTGCGCAAGGCCTCGGTTTGCTGCGCTTGCTCGGCTGCATCTGCGGGTGTTGTCGCCGCAACCGCCGACTTCGATAGCCCCTGCATCGTGGCCATTCGGTGCACGCCTGAGAACAGACTTGCGATTTCGGAGCCGAACGCTTCGAGCACCGCCGCCTCGGTCTCCGCATCTGCGGGCAATACAGTGAGCTGCGCTGCGATCACGCAGTCCTCATCAAGGCGAAGTTTTTGCAGCAACTCACCCGACGCCGCGCC
>Ga0105044_10008091_pt1 | contig 14471 bp, 6 predicted proteins | sample MAT01_FD_78092 | JGI IMG/M metagenome (GOLD analysis project Ga0105044, IMG submission 78092) | Freshwater microbial communities from Lake Fryxell liftoff mats and glacier meltwater in Antarctica - MAT-01 | ecosystem: Environmental > Aquatic > Freshwater > Ice > Liftoff microbial mat | place...
ACCAGGATGCAGCCATTCCCAAATTAAATTATGCCGATAAAGATGCCAGCCTTTTTGCCCAATGGCTGCAAAGCAAGGCTGGCGGAAGCGTACCGGGTTACCACATAAAATTATTAACCAACGGGAACGCCAGCATAGCAGCAATATATGCAGCACTTAATTGGCTACAGGATATGGCCGGGAAAAATGATATTGCGTACCTGTATTTTTCAGGTCATGGTGATGTGGAAATTGATTCTGCGAGCATCAGCAAAGGATACCTATTGGCGTATAATTCGCCGCCAAATAATTATTCCAATAATGCCATCAGTATTGATGACCTTAATAATACCGCCAACGTACTCACCATTAAGAACGGTGCCAGGGTAATTTTAATAACAGATGCCTGCCACTCCGGCAAACTTGCCGGAGATGTTTTCAAAGGAAAACAATTGACTGCAAAAAATTTGCGTGCGGTGCAGAATACGCAGGTAAGAATGACCTCCTGCGCTGATGATGAATTGTCTGCGGAGGGACCTGCCTGGGGTGACGGTCGTGGTATTTTTTCCTACTACCTGCTTTTGGGGCTGAATGGCATGGCGGATACTGCGGAAAGCAAAACAATTACTGTAGGCAATCTTGGCAATTACATTCAAGCAGCATTTAAAGAAGATGCCACACTTAAAAAAGATAATTTTAAACAACATCCTCTTGTTGAAGGCAACCCATTTTTTCCAATCGCACAGGTTGATGCTGCAACTTTTGCAACTATTCAATCCGGATTTAAAAATAGCAATTCTGCTTTCATTACACAGCCTGCCGGGTTGCAATCCTTGAAATCGCTGGGCATTCAACCCATTGATTTTTTCTTCGAAAGGGCAAAGGCTGATACTTTCGAAAGGGCGCTTGATTTTTCCCATTACTATGATCTGCCTGCAGATTCCGTTCCGATTAACATAACACGTGATTTTTTAGCCTATCTGGAAAAACCTTTAAAAGAGCAATTGGCAAGTCCTTCAGACGACATTGAACTCAATGACCCGATTCATCCATCAACATTAGGTAAGCTAGATGAATTAAGTAAACAATTGGTGTCTTTAAAGTACGTGGTCGCTCGTTTTAATGAAAAATTTGTTCAGATGGTTCAAACAAAAGGACAAGATATGATCAACGCCTACCTGAAAGGCGACCTGGCTGAAATTGAGCGGCGTCAATATTATTACACAGGCAACCGAACCTACACAAATTTCTTACAACAACTGCAACTGGCACGTAAACTGGTTAACCCCAATAACTATTTGGCACGGATACTTGCCATACAGTACAGCTACCTGGCAGGGCTCAACTGCAGGTTGGCGATGGAAACTACACTGGAAACAGATAGTTTATTACAAGCCGCATTTAATCACCAATCTGAAGCGTTAAGACTAGACCCATATGCACCATACATACACAATGAAATCGGCAATTTATACGACCAAACAAATAGGTTTGATTCTGCTGACTACCATTTTGGTATGGCAACAATCCTTGCGCCCACATGGGCTATTCCATGGAGCAATAAAATAAAAATGAACGTTGCCAATAATAATATTGCAAAGGCTAAAGAAGCCATTGTTAAAGCAATTGGCCTTCAGCCCAACCTTGCTTACGTAAAACTGAATGCTGGCATTGTGATGGAAAAAGAGGGGGACTTACTTGCTGCCGAAAGTTATTACCTGCAGGCCATCGCACAAAATAATATTCATTATCTGCCTTTCGAGCGACTGGGAAAACTGTATATACAAACGGGTGAAATTGGTAAAGCAGATTATTATTTATACCAGGCAAATAGAAGGAGAACGTCTTTTACGATTAATGATAAAATGTTTACCACGGGCAAGAGTTTATTAGGAAACCAGGCCTTTCTAATAAATGAAAATTACTGCCAGTTCACGTTGCAGGAAAATTTAACGCTGAAGTCTTATGCCGATCTTTATGAAGCCTTGCGTAAAATGACAAACGAAGATGCTGATACCAACTTAGTGATGACGCAACTTGCCAACGCACTCAGCATAAATCCAACGCTTCCGCTTGCTCGTCATTACCTGGGTAAAATTTATTTTCACCAGGGCGATCTGCAGGCTGCAGAAAATGAGCTAAAATTAGCAGTGCAGGATTTTAAAGATAAAACATCTTTAAAAAAATATCTCTATGATTCCTTGGCAGGAATGGAGCATACGAATGAATTGAATTGCCTTGCAGAAAAAATTCTTGATCAATCCTATAATGAAACTGAAGATCATTATATGCTGGCATATTTGTACAAAAAGCAGGGATCAAATGATGAAGCGCTGGAACATTATAAACAGATTATCAGCATAGAAAGCAAACAGTTGCTGGTTCATGCTTCATTGGCAGATTACGAAATAGGTAATTGGAGCAATGCTAATTTTTTAAAGTTTGATGGCGATACCAATAAATTAAAAGTTGCCATTCGTGAATATTATGAAAAACCACCAACAATGGGGGGATACCTGACATCGGCACTTTTGTACGAAGCAACTGACAAATATTTTGAAGCCGAAAAAGTTTTGCTGGATCAAATAAAACTTATACGGTTGGCTGCTGACCGCAGATACGAATTCATCGATCGAAAAACTGATATTCATCTAAGATTGAATGCTAATTATTATTGGTTTTTGATCAGCCGCGAAGCAGAGGCGGCCACCTGCCTTTTTTACAATCGCATGTTGGCGAAGGACCCCTTAAACCCCGACCCAATTTGGAAAGAAAAGGGCGCTCTTTTCTTACACCATCGACTGGCACTTTCTTTTTATCAAATTCCTGTGAGCGAGCAGTATCTCTTTTACAGTGCTGTTATTACGTATCGATATTATCTGCAAAAGAATCCACCAAATACCGCAGCCCTTTTATATCGATCCATGCGCAAATATGCATACCCCTGGCTGAGTCGTGCCGGAACAATATACAATCCTAAAACTTTTGACGTGCAATTGCCCGGAAGTAACCAAATAGTTAAAATTGGTATTCCCGATTTCGACCCCGTTAAAAGTGCCGTAAACCTGATGGAACAAGCCATCAAACTTTCTGGTGACCTGCGTCCACGTAGGGAGCTTGCAGAGGCTATGGCCGATTTATATAGTTGGAGCGGAGAGGCTGGCGAGGCGCTACATCTATATAACAGTCTTGTTATTCAATTTCCAGCAGACTCAATACTCAGAAATAAACTAGTTGATAACCTCGTTACCTTCGGCCGTTTACCAGAGGCAAAACAGCAATTAGACAGCTTGTTGCTTCGGAAACAAATTCAAAACAAACAACTGCTGGTACTTGCGAAATATCATTTACTCAGTGGAGCATTTAGTAAAGCAGACCAAGCGATGAAGCTCTTTAATATAACAGACACAGCCTTAAAAAATGAACGGATTAAATTCTTGGTCTATAAAAACATATATGAGAACAAACCTGCAAAAGCCTTGCGGTATTTGATAGATTCGTTGCATGTTCCTGAAATAAAAGAATTCAAAGAATGGGAACAAAATTATGCCGAAAACGAAGAAGCATTTTTTAAATGGTACAGCATAGCCGCAAACTACGAGCGACAAAACAAAAAAGGCAAAGCTATAGAAGCACTAGAGAATCTGCTGAATGCAGGATTCATGTACAAACATGTGTTGGATAATGACCCGGTTTGGGACAAAATAAGAAAAACAAACGCTTGGGTTAACCTTCTAAAAAAATACGAATTTAAAATTGATTACGCACAAAAAACAGTTGTAGATCTCAACTACGGCCGCTGGTTCTTTCTCCCACTTGTAAGTTTTAGTACAGGCACAGAAGAGTAATACCAACCCAACAGCCAATTCTAAAAATCAAAATATTCAGTAGGAGGAGAAAAAATTAAGCAGAATATTTAAAAATTTCCATACCTTTTAATGAGATTGAAATGTACAACTGATAAAACTATCTACATGAAAATGGTCCGAATTTTTCTGTTTATAATTTGTTGTGCTCTTTCAACAAGTGCCCAAAACGATTTGTCGCTGGCGCCTGGTAAAACAGTAACAAACACCTACGCTTTAGTAGTGGGTATTTCGGGCTACCAGGATGCAGCCATTCCCAAATTAAATTATGCTGACAAGGATGCCAGGCTCTTTGCGCAATGGCTCCAAAGCAGGGCTGGGGGCAGTTTGCCAGGCTACAACATACAATTGTTAACGAATGAGAAAGCCAGTATTGCAGCAGTGTATAATGCGCTGGATTGGCTACAACGAAAAGCTGCATCAGGCGATACCGTTTTCATTTATTTTTCTGGTCACGGCGATATTGAAACAAAAGACAATAACAGTCAGGGCTACCTGCTTGCCTGGAACTCACCTTCCAATAACTACCGGAACAACGCCATAAGTGTGGCCGATCTGAACAATATGGCCAATTCGCTTACCACTAACAATAGGGCAACGGTGGTGATCATTACAGATGCTTGTCATTCAGGCAAAATGGCCGGCGACTTTTACAAAGGCCGGGAGCTGACGGCATCTAACCTCAGGCTGGTATTAAATAACCAGGTAAGAATGGCATCCTGCCAAGCAGATGAGCTGGCAGCCGAAGGCCCTAACTGGGGTGGTGGAAGAGGGGTATTTTCTTATTACCTCTTAATGGGTTTAAATGGAAAAGCAGGCAGCAACGGCCGGGTGAAACTAAGCGACCTGCAAGTATTTCTTACAACTGCTTTTGCCGCAGACAAATTCCTTAAAATTGACAACCACCAACAGCATCCCGTTTCTGACGGCAACCCAACTTTTACTATTGCGCAGATAGATTCGGCAACGATACAGGCGCTTTTTGCCGAAGAAAACGCTGGCGCAACAGCCGAACCCGGTGCCGCCGCAGGGTTACAATCCTTGAAAACGATTGGCAAACAACCTATTGATTATTTTTTTGAAATGGCGATGCAACAGGACTTTGACACAAGCTTATCATTCGCTCAATATCAACATGATTCTTCAGCGGAACTACCTATGAGAATAGTGAAGGCTTATATTGAAAAAATAAAAAATCCATTGGCCTTAATTGATCAGAAATATTTTGCTGATTCAGTGAAATATATCTCTAATCACAAGAAATACATAGACGAACTTAAAAAAAGAACAGACCTGTCAGATTCAGACAAGACAACTGCGTTGCTTTTTCTGGAAGATGTTTTTGAAGTGCAGCAAAAGAAGGATCAGGAAGAAAATGTACAAGCTCATGTTCTTTACAATCAATTGTCTAAACTTTCTGATCAACTTCAAAAAAACAGTTTTAGCAATAACAATTTTGTACAAAGATTTGTGCAACTCATACACAATAGAAGCCAGGAAATGATCAATGCATACCTCCGTGGCGACCTTGCAGAACTAGAAAAAAGACAGTATTATGCAACAGGAAACCGAAATTACCGAGACTTTCTACCCCTCCTGAAAATTGCGGTAAACATTGCACCCGAAAACAATTACCTTAAAAATATATTGAGAATAAATGAGGCATACCTTACCGGCCTTATAGATCGGTTAGATATCATGACAAATGCTTTATCAGCAGATAGTTTATTGCAGACCGCCTCCAAAAAAATAAAGGTAGCATTGAAACTGGAGCCCTACTCCGCCTACATTCACAATGAGATGGGTAATATTTATTTTCAACAAAAAAAGTACGACTCTTCCCTGTACCATTTTGATTATGCAGCAATGCTCGCCCCAGCATGGGCCATTCCTCATAGCAATACAATGAGGGTGAACCTCGCCAAAAACAACTTGCCTGCGGCCATCAGCGCAGCTAATACTGCAAACAAGCTTCAACCAAATCTTGCTTTTGTAAACACGAATGCCGGCCTTGTAATGGAAAAAGACGGGAATTTGTTGGCAGCAGAATCCTATTACCTGCAATCGATTCAAGAAAATAACGTGCACTATCTTCCTTATGAGCGGCTTGGACAACTTTACTTACGCACCGGAGAATATGAAAAAGCAGATTCATTTTTGTATGAATCAAACAGGCGCAAAGAACTTTTTGCAGTAAATGAAGCAGTCTTTGAGTATGGAATAGAACAAGGCGGAGACGAAGCACTTAAAAATGGCGACGCTTTTGTTAATTTTTGTACTGGTAAAAACGATTCGTTGTTGACGGACCGTAACAAATATGAACAGATACTTGGTGCAATTGGAAAATTACAATCAGGAAAAGACTCCGCTAAGTTGGAAGGGAAAATATTAGCAAAAAAAGTGCTGGAGCAATGGCCAGATGCCGTGTTGCTACATCATTATCTGGGTAAACAATTATACTACGAAGGCAATTTTTCAGCAGCTGAAAATGTTTTAAAAAAAGCAATTCTAAATTATAAGACGGGCAAAGACCTAAAAAATTATCTCAAAAAAGTATTTACAGATTCTTTATCAAAAAATTCACTTCTGCAAAAAAAATTAAAACTTGATATTGACTCCTCTTGTATACTGCAAATATTTATATACCTGCAGTATGGCGGTTTAGAGGATCACTACATGCTGGCAGGCATTTACGAAAAAAACAATCAGATAGCCGAAGCTTTAAAAGAATATGCGATAATCAGTGGCATCGAAAACAACAAACAACAGGAGCAGGCGGCTGCCAAAGATATCTATCAACCAGTAAGAGATCCTTTAGAGAATGAAATAAAGTTTAATAAATATCTCTATGACAATGACCTTGATCATGCTAAATATCTGTATAAATACAATCATCCGGTATTGAAGGGTGGCACATTAAAGACTGCCCGCCTTTTGGAAAAAAAGGGGAAATATACAGATGCGGAGCAGACCTACCTTAATCAGGTAGCACAAAACCAGGCTGCAGGCTTTTTACGACAAAAAAAAATGAACGAAGCCAATTCTTATGACTCACTTAATAAATACTGGCTGCAAATAAATGAAGATTTGGAAAGTGAAACCTTTCATTTTTATAAAAGAATGATATCACTATTCCCCAGAGATGACTATTGGTATAAAAATGCAGGATTGTTTTTATATAAACGATTGCTAATGACTTACAGCCAGGTACTACCTGAAGAAAGAGTAGCTTTTTATATTTATGCTAAGGAACACGCCTATCCATTTAAAACAAGTATAGAAGGTCAAAATGAGGTCGTTGGTTCAGAGGGTTTTGCAGCGGCAGATAAAAAATACTTTTTGCCCGGTACAAGAGAAGAAATAAAACTGGATACTAACCGGTACGAACCTTTAACCGAAGCAAATTATTTCTTACAACAGGCTATAAAGTTTTCAGGTGATCAATTACCAAGTCCTGTTTTTACCGAATATGTGGCAGACCTGCAAAGCTGGATGGGTAAGTTTGATTCTGCCAGTATTAACTATCGATACTTGGTTAAAACTTTTCCTGCCAATGTAGCCCTGCGAAATAAGCTAATAAATGTGTTACGTATAAATAAACAATTTCCCGACGTTGCAGAAAACCTTGAAGTGCTGTATAAACATAATAAATTAGCTGCGCTACAGGTGGCTGAACTAGCCGAGTATAAAATGTTGCAAAAAAAATATCCTTCTGCAGATAGGCTTCTCCAATCATTTTTACCAGAATCAAATGAAGAGAAAATTCACAAATCTTTTCTTTATATGAAAATGTATTTACTCCGAAAAGATTACACGAAAGGATTTACGGAAGCAAAAAAGGGTTTGCTGCTTGGCAAAGATGATGAGGAAAAATATCTTGTTTTCTTATATACAACAGCTCGTATTTATGCCCTCAATAACCAGCAGGTACAGGCCATACAAACCCTAAAAAAATTATTTTCTAAAAATTTTAAGCTTTATTACTTACTAAGGAATGATGCGGCCTGGGATAAAATAAATAACTCAGCTGATTGGAAGAAGCTTGCCAATACTGAAAGTGCAGATAATATTTACAGCAACTCAGAAAATAGCACAGGCAAAAAAAAATATGATGTGGTGAACAAAAGAATTCCTGAGCTAAAGTAGATAGTTACCTGGAGTCAATTTTTATTTCCGCCTCCTGTATGCATCTATCATTAGTTGTTTTGCCACACTGCTTTGCTTTAGCTTTCCAATAGGTATTTTTTCTGGCGTCCAGTAAAATTTTTAACCACGAAGAATTACTCTGCCCGCCAAAAGAAAGCAGGCTATTGCTGTAAAACCCCCACATGTTTTTTTTGAGTTCGGCAGTAAAAAAATGGGTATAGTAGCCTCCAATGTCAGGATGTCCCACCGCCAGGTGATTTTTTTCTACGCTACCCACAATGATAGATAAAGGCATTGCAGGTAAAAAAAGTTTTTGAGCCGCCTCTCTATTAAAGTTACCTAGAGCGCCGCCCCCCTTCGGGGTTATCATATCTGTACCCAACACTGGGTTTTCATAAATATCTGCATTACAGCAATCTGCCAGCACAAGGTTTACCCGCGGCTTTAACGCATTGATCCTTTTATAAACATCTTCCAGTGGCATATTATCGCCCACTTCTTTATTGGCTTTATTTTTTGCTGTGCGAAAAGACATCCTTGGGTATTTGCTTTCGTCGCCGGCGAGTCTAAAACCATGGCCGCTAAAATAGAATACAACAATATCTGTAGTAGCTGGTTTTTGTGCTTCCAGTGCCAGCAGCGCTGCTTCTACTGCAGCTTTACTATATCCATCTCCAGAAATGTATAAAGGGAAAATTTTAGTTATACCCAGGTTGGTGGCCAATGAAGTAAATAATCCGGAAATATTTTTAAGATCTGTTTCCGAACTTTTGCCTACCGTTGCATCTTTGGTATTGGCAACAACAATCAGGAACATTTTTTCGGTTTTTGGCAAAGGAGTTGCCCTTGTTGCCTGATCAAAAATATATTGGTAAAACCCATCCGACTCAAAATAGAAGGAGCTCACAAAGGCCTCGTCATTCCTGAGCGCTTCGTGGTTTTTTTGCACGCTTTGGGTCATTTTGGCTGCCAGCCATTCACCTTTTTTATTTTTTAATTCAACCCCGGCCGGTTCATAATAATAACCGCTGCTGTCGTATTGCTTTTTAAAAACAAACCTGGGCATTGAAAAGCCGGAAGTATCCGCATCAATCAGCGGAACAGCGTCGCGTTGAGGTAAAAGGTATTGAGTGCTTTGGCCCTCCTTTTCTATGCTGGAATCACCCAGCACCTGTTCGTATAAAAAAAGTTTATTGTCGGGCCCTGCATTATATTGTATACGTGCCACCGCATAGCCATCTGGTTGTAAAGTTACGAGCGATTTATAAATGTTAGGACCGGTGCTGGTAGCGCTGGCTTCATAAACAATGTAATAATAAGTTTGAGCCTGTAGTTTTCCAAAGCCCAAACAAAAGAGTAGCAACAATGCCACTGGGATAAAAAAATAACAGCCCGCAAAAAACTTTCTTTTTGCAGGCTGTTTCCAGTTTCTTAAACAGCACAACATGTTAATTTTTTATGGTTTCGGGGCGGGTACTACTGTTTGGATCTTTGTCCAGTACAGGCAAAGAATCCTTCTTTGCCTTTTCCATCTCTGTTGGAGTTTCTGTTTTTTTAGTCTCGTTGTTGCAGGCAATCAATAAAGTGCATGCCAGCAAAATAACTGCTAACCAGCGAAGGGGTGCTAATGTTTTAAAAGATTGTTTCATTGACGTAGTTTTGTTTGTCTGGTAAGATAACAATTAAATTTAATCTTTTTTAAAAGTTTTTCTTCCTCGGACAGAACAATAATTTTCACTATAACTTCATTATTTAATAGTAAATTCAACAGCATAACTTCAGTTTAAATTACTAAAATCTACTGCATGAAGCGCATTTTGCAGCAATTCTTTTATACGCTTTTAACTGCCAGCAGTTTCAACTCCGCAATTGCCCAGGTGCAAGTGGGTAACATCAGGCAGTTGAAAGAGGAGATACAAACCATGCAGCAGAAAGAAGGCTACCTGGAGGATACTGCTTATATCAACACGGTTAATCAAATTGCCTTTTTATACGCAGACCGCTATCCTGATTCTGCTCTGCAAATATTGTCTGGCATTCCAGAACGTAGCAATGTTATGGCATTCCGCAGGGGCGAAACAGACAGCTACAACGTGTTGGGCAATGCATGGCAAACAAAAGGAAATTTTGATAAAGCACTCGACTTTTATAATAAGGCCTATACCCTCGCCGAAAAAATTAACTACGAAAAAGCGTTGCCCGGCTTGCTGGGTAATATTGCATTGGTTTATTTTAACCAGGGAAATTATGCCGTAGCGCTTCAAAAATTCTACGCATCACTAAAGGCGGCTGAAGCAGTAAATGATCAACTGGTGATCAGGAGTAGCTTTAATAATATTGGCACCATCCATTTTTACCAAGGTAAGATGAAAGAAGCAGAAATTGCTTACCAAAAAACCCTCGAGATTTCGAGAGAGATCTTAGATACTACCGGAATGATCACCGCCTATAACAATATGGGGGAAGTAAACCTGGAGCAAAATGATCCTTCTAAAGCCCTAACCAACCTCTCCATTGCATACCAACTGGCCAGTAGGAAAAATGTTCCCGACTTGTTAGTGGCAGTCACTAATACGCTGGGTGATTCTTATTTTAAGCTTGATAGTTTACAAAAAGCTGCTGACTTTTTTGAAACAGCGCTTAGGATTGCCCGCCAATTGGGCAATGCAAGAGCCACTTGCAAGGCATTGATAGGGTTGGCAAAAGTACAATCCAAACAAGGCTTATTGAAAGAGGCATTGGTGAGTGGCCGGGAAGGATTGGCAAAAGCACAGGAAATGGGACAGGCACAATTGCTGCGGGATGCCAATGAAGTGGTTGCCGATATTTATGAAAAAATGGGTCTTGGCAGTGATGCATTGCAATACTACAAGCAATACAAAGTATATGCAGATAGCCTGGTGAGGATTGAAAGTGAAAGAGCTGCCGCCAATTATAAGGCCGAATACGAGTTCTCTAAAAAAGAGCTGGACTTTCAACGGCAAGCGCTGCAACAACGCTGGTTGATCTTTTCTGCCATAGCTGCTTTGATTTCACTACTTATTATTTTGTGGATCATCAGCCGATCCAGAAAAAGGCTCAGCATTACATACAAAGACTTACAGCACAAGAATCTCATCATTGAAGGGCAGAAAAAAAAGGCAGAAGAAACACTTTCGCAACTCAAGACAGCCCAGGTAAAACTGGTTCAATCTGAAAAAATGGCCAGCTTAGGCGAACTCACAGCAGGTATTGCGCACGAAATTCAGAACCCATTAAATTTCGTAAAAAACTTTAGCGAAGTTAGCAGCGAGCTGCTAGATGAAATGATACAGGAAGTGGAAAAGGGACACCACGAGGAAGTAAAAGAAATGGCAGTTGACATCAAACAAAATCTGGAAAAGATTTTACACCACGGCAATAGAGCGGATGCCATTGTAAAAGGGATGCTGCAACACAGCCGCAGCAGCACCGGCCAAATGGAACCAACAGATATTAATAAACTAGCCGACGAATATTTGCGGCTGGCTTACCATGGACTGAGGGCAAAGGACAAATTATTTAACGCCACTTTAAAAACTGATTTTGACATAAGCATTGGCAACATCAACATCGTTCCCCAGGATATTGGCAGAGTGGTGTTAAATTTACTCACCAATGCATTTTATGTGGTGGATGAAAAAAAGAAATCCGGTGTTACAGATTATGAGCCAACGGTTTCCATCAGTACAAAAAAGTTGGGTGATAAAGTTGAAATAAAAGTGAGCGACAACGGTAGCGGTATTCCGCAAAACATCATTGATAAAATATTTCAACCCTTCTTTACCACCAAGCCCGCGGGCCAGGGAACCGGATTGGGATTAAGCATGAGTTATGATATAGTTACAAAAGGGCATGGTGGGGAGTTGACAGTAAACGCTATAGAAAATAAAGGGTCAACATTTACTATACAACTACCCATATTATAAAAGCATTTCTGTGAAATAAATGGATCAACTTAAATAGGCAACCAAAATAACATGAATGACTCTGCTTTAAAACTAACTTTTGCTATCGGATTAAATTCAACTTTTATGAAAAAAGTGGGGTCCCTTATTGTTGTATATTTTATACATCTTTCGTTGTTTGCACAAATAATGAAGACAGACAGCTTGATACAATTACTCCATAAACAAACAACGGATACGGGTAGAATCCGTGCGTTAATAAGGATAGGAAACCTGCTTGATGTGAATATGTCAAAGAGTGATTCAGCATCGAATTATCTCCAAGAGGCAATAGCGTTATCAAAAAAAATCGGCAATAAAAATTTTGAAGCCGAAGCTACTTATTACCTCGCCTATAATCTTATCCATTCTGCAAACTATCCCCGCGCACTTACGTTGTCGCTTGAAAATCTGAAAAAACTGGAACAGTTAAAACTGCAAGAAAATGTACGGCCACAATCAGGAAATGGAACGGATCTTTTATTTTATCAAACAAGATTATTGGTATTCATTTATTCAGATATCGGAGATTATAAAAAGCAGCTTGAATACTTAAAAAAGATGCAATCTATTTATCTGTCACTTCCGAAAGACACAAGTGTAGATAATTCTGCTTTAACCATTTACTACAATTTGGCCAATGCCTACGAAAATCTTGAGATACTAGACTCTTTCTCTCACTATTCTTTATTGTTGTATAATAATGTTTCAAATACAAACGATGTCCAATGGTTTGCTTTAGCGTGTAGGACACTGGGATATTATTATTACAAAATAAATAAGATGGATAGTGCCATGATGTTTTTTCGCAAATGTATTCCAGCTGCCATAAAAAGTAACCGAATGGATGTGGCTGTAAGAAGTGAATTAAGTATTGGGGGCTTATTTCAAAAAATGAATATGCGGGATTCTGCTCTTTTTTATACCCGGCAGGCATTGAAGCGATTATCAACACTCAATAGTCCAAAAAACCTTTTAAAGGCGTACGAACAATTATCGCAGGTGTACAGCGAGGATAGACAATATGATAGTGCTTATAAATACATAAGGAATTTTGTAATACTCAAGGACAGCCTGCTTGACCAAACAAAAATAACGGATGCGCAAAATTTTGTTTTCAATCAAACATTGCAGGAACAAGAGGTGGAACAGGCCATAAAAGAATCCCGGCAAGAAGCGGCCACCAAAATAAAATTTTATGTACTCGCAGGCGTAATTGGTTTTATTTTATTGGCAACCTTCTTTCTACTGCGTAATCTTCGTGGTAAACGAGCAGCCAATATTCTATTGACTGAACAAAAAGAAGCCATACAAAATAGTTTATCCGCTCTTAAAGAGGCGCAATCCCAACTCATCCAATCCGAAAAAATGGCTTCGCTGGGAGAACTCACAGCAGGCATTGCACATGAAATTCAAAACCCGTTGAATTTTGTCAATAATTTTTCGGAAGTAAATAAGGAATTGTTGGTTGAGATGAAAGATGAATTGAAGAAAGGAAATATGGAAGAGGCAAATTTACTGGCTGATGACATAATTAATAACGAAGAAAAAATAAATCACCACGGCAAACGCGCAGATGCCATTGTAAAAGGCATGTTGCAACACAGCCGCAGCAGCAGTGGGGTAAAAGAACCAACAGACATCAATACGTTGTGTGATGAATATGTACGCCTCTCTTACCATGGCTTGCGGGCAAAAGACAAAAGTTTTAACGCCACGATAAATACCGATTTTGACACATCACTCGAAAAAATAAACATCATTTCGCAGGATATCGGAAGGGTAGTATTGAATTTATTGACGAATGCATTTTATGTGGTGGATGAAAAGAAAAAATCGGGAGTTGATGGATACGAACCAACTGTTTCCATCAGTACTAAAAAGATGGGTAACCATGTAGAAATAAGAGTTACCGACAACGGTAACGGCATTCCACAAACAATATTAGATAAAATATTTCAACCCTTCTTTACTACCAAACCCACCGGCCGTGGTACTGGATTGGGTTTGAGTTTGAGTTATGATGTAGTAAAAGCGCACGGTGGGGAGTTGAAGGTGGAGACTAAGGAAAACGAAGGGAGTACGTTTTTTATTATATTGCCGGTATAAATGTGCCGTGCCGATGGCACTATAGCTCGTTGCTGTTTTCTTACTCCGGAATAAATTCCGGAGTGACAAAAAAGAACTGAGCCTACGGCTCTGCATTCTGTGAGAACTGATAGTATTATAGTGAACCTAGTGGCGTGGCCGCTATATTGCCTGGATAAATGTGCCGTGCCGATGGCACTCTGGTTCTTTGCTGTTTTCTTACTCCGGAATAAATTCCGGAGTGGCAAAATAGAATCGAGCCTACGGCTCTGCATTCTGTGAGAACTAATAGTATTATAGTGAACCTAGTGGCGTGGCCGCTATATTGCCGGTATAAACGTGCCGTGCCGATGGCACTATTGTTCTTTTCTGTTTTCTTACTCCGGAATAAATTCCGGAGTGACAAAATAGAACCGAGCCTACGGCT
>Ga0105044_10008093_pt1 | contig 14468 bp, 8 predicted proteins | sample MAT01_FD_78092 | JGI IMG/M metagenome (GOLD analysis project Ga0105044, IMG submission 78092) | Freshwater microbial communities from Lake Fryxell liftoff mats and glacier meltwater in Antarctica - MAT-01 | ecosystem: Environmental > Aquatic > Freshwater > Ice > Liftoff microbial mat | place...
AAACCAGCTAGTTCCCAACCTCGAAAGGGAGAGCAATGGCTGATATCAAGATGCTGAAATTCACTAGCGAGTCTCAGGCCTTTCCAGCCAAGCGCGCCGCCGATGATCGCACCCAGGATTTTCTGGAAATTTCGCGACCCTTTATCATCGCCAAGGCTGAGGAGCAGGCATCGCGGTGTTCGCAATGCGGCGTGCCCTTTTGCCAGGTGCATTGCCCGCTGCACAACAACATTCCCGACTGGTTGAAGCTGACCGCCGAAGGCCGACTTGAGGAAGCCTATGAATTGTCCGCAGCGACCAGCACGATGCCGGAAATCTGTGGTCGCATCTGTCCGCAGGACCGGCTGTGCGAGGGCAATTGCGTCATCGAAAAGGATTTCGGCAGCGTCACTATCGGCGCCGTTGAAAAATTCATCACCGATACCGCCTGGGAAAAGGGCTGGGTCAAGCCGGTGCGCATCATTGCCGACCGTTCGGCGCAATCGGTGGGCATCATCGGTGCCGGCCCGGCCGGGCTGACGACGGCCGAATATCTGCGCACCAAGGGTTATGCGGTGCATGTTTATGACCGCTATGATCGCGCCGGCGGGCTGCTGACCTATGGCATTCCGGGCTTCAAGCTGGAAAAGCCGGTGGTGATGCGCCGGGTGGAGCGGCTGCGCGATGCCGGCATCGTGTTTCACCATGATTTCGAGGTCGGCCGCGATGCAACGCTCGCCGAATTGCGCCAGCGCCATGATGCGTTGCTGGTCGCCACCGGCGTTTATGTGCCACGCGCCGTCGAGGTGCCGGGCGCGGATGGCGACAATGTTTTTGAATCGCTCGACTTTCTCACCGCATCAAACCGGGCCGGTTTTGGCGACAGCGTCACCAACGCGGCGCGCTTCGATGCGGCGGGCAAGCATGTTGTCGTCATCGGTGGTGGCGATACGGCCATGGACTGCGTGCGCACCGCGGTTCGCCAGGGCGCGCTGAGCGTCAAATGCCTGTATCGCCGTGACCGCGTCAATATGCCGGGATCGATCCGCGAAGTCTCCCATGCCGAAGAGGAAGGCGTGGAATTCGTCTGGCTCGCGGCGCCGGTTGCGATCGGGCAGGGAGCGGTGAGCGCCACCCGCATGCGGCTTGCCCAGGCCGGGCCGGATGGACGCCGCGCGCCCGAAGTTGATCCGGGGGGTGACTTCACCGCCGCCGCCGACATGGTCATCAAGGCGCTCGGTTTTGATGCCGAAGACCTGCCGGCGCTGTTCGGCGCGCCTGACCTGTCGGTCACGCGCTGGGGTACGCTGCGCGTTGACCATCAGACCATGATGACGTCGCTGCCCGGAGTGTTTGCCGCCGGTGACATTGTCCGCGGTGCCTCGCTGGTCGTTTGGGCGGTGCGCGACGGGCGCGATGTCGCGACCCATATGCACAAATATCTGCGCGCCCGGTTGGGCGTTGCTGCGGTTGCGGCCTGAGGAGTAACACTTATGATGACTTTGCTTGCTGCCGTTGTTGTGGCCGCTGCGCCGGCTGCTGCGGCGTCGCCTGTCGATCCTGCGGCGCTGGTTGCCGCCAATGCGTTGGTCATACAGCTTGATGTCCGCGGCCAGATCGGCCGGGTGATGGCGCAAAATGTCGCCGCAATGCGCAGCGGCCTGGCGATGCGGGCACAACTGGCGCAGCAGCCGGGTTTTGTGCAGGCCTACCAAGCCAACAAAGCAAAGTTCGATCCGGTGCTGCAAAAGGCCGGAGCTATCCAGGCCGAGGTGGCGCAAAAGGTCATCGATGCCAATATCAACGCCGTCGTCAACGAATCGGCGCGTGCCTATGCCCGCAACTATTCCGCTGCCGAACTCAAAGGCCTGGCCGATTTCTATCGCAGCCCGCTTGGTCGCGCGCTTTATACCCGCCAAGGCAAGGTAACCGCCGAAATCGGTCAGGCATCGACACAGATCATCGGTGGCAAGCTTGATGCCGCGATGCAGGCCAGTGCGCCGCGCCTGAAGGCGGCGCTGGCGCCACTCAACAGCCCCGCGAAATAAGGCGCAGTCCATGTCAACCGCTCTGCCCCCCGCCGCCTATACAGCTTCTGCCGCCGAACGAGCCCGCATTGCCGACGTCGGCATGTATCGTCCCGATATGGAATCGGATGCTTGCGGCGTCGGCCTGATCGCTGCCACCGATGGCAAGCCGTCGCGCCGCGTCGTCATCGCCGGCATCGAAGCGTTGAAGGCGGTCTGGCACCGCGGCGCGGTCGATGCCGATGGCAAGACGGGCGATGGCGCCGGCATCCATGTCGAACTGCCGCTGGATTTCTTCCACGAACATATCGACCGCGCCGGGCACAGCCCCAAGCCGAACCTGCTCGCCGTTGGCCAGGTTTTCCTCCCGCGTACCGATCTGGCGGCGCAAGAGACGTGCCGCACCATCGTTGAATCCGAAATCATCGGCTTTGGCTATAAGGTCTATGGCTGGCGGCAGGTCCCGGTCGATATTTCGGTTATCGGTGACAAGGCGATGCTGTCGCGACCCGAGATCGAACAGATCATGATCGTCGGGCCGCTCGCAGATCCGGCGCTCGGCCCGATGGTCAAGGCCGCCGCGATCGAGGCGTTCGAAAAGGACCTGTTTCTCATCCGTCGTCGCATCGAGAAAAAGGTCATCGAAAGCCAGACGCAGGGTTTTTACGTTTGCTCGCTGTCGGCGCGCTCGATCATCTACAAGGGGCTTTTCCTTGCTGAGGAACTTTCGGTTTTCTATCCCGACCTGATGGACGAACGCTTTGTTTCGCGCTTCGTAATCTATCATCAACGCTACAGCACCAACACCTTCCCGCAATGGTGGCTGGCGCAGCCGTTCCGCTGCCTTGCTCATAATGGCGAGATCAACACGGTGCGTGGCAACACGAACTGGATGAAGAGCCATGAGATAAAGATGGCGGCGGCGGCGTTCGGTGAACATTCCGAAGATATCAAGCCGCTGATCCCGGCCGGCGCGTCGGATACTGCTGCGCTCGATGCGGTGTTCGAAGCTTTTGTGCGCTCGGGCCGGGATGCGCCAACGGCCAAGCTGATGCTCATCCCCGAAGCCTGGGCCAAGGATGACAGCCTGCCCGAGAGCCACCGCGCCATGTATGCTTTTTTTGCCAGCGTCATGGAGGCCTGGGACGGACCGGCGGCGCTGGCGATGACCGATGGTCGCTGGGTAGTGGCAGGGCTCGATCGCAACGCGTTGCGGCCGATGCGTTATTGCCTGACCCGCGACGGCCTGCTGGTCACCGGCTCCGAAGCTGGCATGGTGGTCATTCCCGAAGTCGACATCGTGATGAAGGGCGCGCTTGGCCCCGGCGAAATGATCGCGGTCGATCTTGACGGCGATGGTGTGGGCACGCTTGGCGCCGCCGGTCCGCGCTTTTATGCCGATCGCGAGATCAAGGACCGTATTGCCGCAGCGCATGATTACACCGCGATGGTGGCAGGTTTCACGACCTTTGCGTCGATGAAGGGTCATGACGGCCCCCAGCCCAGTGCGCAATACAGTCGTGATGAACTGCGCCGCCGTCAGGTGGCGGCCGGCCAGACCATGGAAGACATGGAGCTGCTGCTCAGTCCGATGGTTGAAGATGCCAAGGAAGCCGTCGGGAGCATGGGCGATGATGCCCCGCTGGCGGTGATTTCAGAAAACCCGCGCAACCTGTCGCATTTTTTCCGGCAGAATTTTTCGCAGGTCACCAACCCGCCAATCGACAGCCTGCGCGAAACCCGGGTGATGAGCCTGAAAACGCGATTTTCCAACCAGGGCAACATCCTTGACGATGATGCCCGGCAGGAAGGCGTCATGGTCATTGACACGCCGGTGATGACCAACAAGGGCTGGGACGTGCTCAAAGCGCATTTCGGCAAGCAGGTCGCCGAGATTGATTGCAGTTTCGATATCGGCGGCGGGCCGGAATCGCTGCGGGCTGCGATTTCCCGGGTGCGCGGCGAAGCCGAAACCGCGGTGCGATCGGGCAAAAGCCAGTTGTTCCTGACCGATGAACACCAATCGGCGACGCGGATGGGGATCAGCATGATCCTGGCCACCGCCGGCGTACATACTCATCTGGTCCGAAAGGGCCTGCGCAGCTTTGCATCGATCAATGTGCGCGCTGCCGAAGCGCTCGACACGCATTATTTTGCCGTGTTGATCGGGGTGGGCGCCACCACCGTCAACGCTTATCTGGCGCAGGAAGCCATCGCAGATCGCCACGCCCGCGGCCTGTTCGGCAAGCGCAGCTATGATGATTGCGTCGCGCGCTACAAAAAAGCGGTGGAGGATGGCCTGCTCAAGATTATGGCAAAGATGGGCATTGCCGTCATCTCCGCCTATCGCGGCGGCTATAATTTTGAAGCGGTCGGCATCAGCCGGGCGCTGGTCAATGATTTCTTCCCCGGCATGCCGGCCAAGATCTCGGGCGAAGGCTTTGAATCGCTGTTCATCAACGCCGAGATGCGCCACGAAGCGGCGTTCGACGAAGATGTCATCGCGCTGCCGATCGGCGGGCTTTATCGTTATCGCTCCAATGCCGAGGCCCATGCCTATCAGGCCGGGTTGATCCATCTGCTCCAGCATGCAGTCGGCGCCGACAGCTATTCCGATTATCTCAAGTTCAGCCGCGCGGTGCGCGAACAGCCGCCGATCGCGTTGCGTGACCTGCTCGATTTCGTGCCGACCCAGGCGATTCCGGTCGAGGAAGTCGAATCGATCACTGAAATTCGCAAGCGTTTTGTCACGCCGGGGATGAGCCTTGGCGCGCTGTCACCCGAGGCGCATGAAACGCTCGCCATCGCCATGAACCGCATCGGCGCCAAGGCGGTGAGCGGCGAAGGCGGCGAAGATCGCAGGCGCTTCACGCCGTATGAAAACGGCGACAATGGCAATTCGGTGGTCAAGCAGATTGCGTCGGGGCGTTTTGGGGTCACTGCGGAATATCTCAATGCCTGTGAAGAAATCGAGATCAAGGTCGCGCAAGGTGCCAAGCCGGGCGAGGGCGGGCAATTGCCCGGCTTCAAGGTTACCGACTTGATTGCCCGGCTGCGCCATTCAACCCCCGGCGTCACGCTGATCTCGCCGCCGCCGCATCACGACATCTATTCGATCGAGGATCTGGCGCAGCTGATCTATGATCTGAAACAGATCAATCCGCGCGCTCGGGTATGTGTGAAGCTGGTCAGCAGCGCCGGCATCGGCACTGTCGCCGCCGGTGTCGCCAAGGCGCATGCCGATGTCATCCTGATTTCGGGCCATGTCGGCGGCACGGCCGCTTCGCCGCAGACCAGCATCAAATATGCCGGCACGCCGTGGGAAATGGGGCTTTCCGAAGTCAACCAGGTACTGACGCTCAATGGCTTGCGGCACCGGGTGAAGCTGCGCACCGATGGCGGGCTGAAGACTGGCCGTGATATTGTTATCGCTGCCATTCTGGGTGCCGAGGAATATGGCATCGGTACACTTTCGCTGGTGGCGATGGGCTGCATCATGGTGCGCCAATGCCATAGCAATACCTGCCCTGTCGGGGTGTGCACCCAGGATGACGCCTTGCGGCAGAAGTTCGTCGGCACACCTGAAAAGGTCATCAACCTGATGAGCTTCATCGCCGAGGAAGTCCGCGAGATTCTTGCCAAGCTCGGCGTGCGCTCGCTTGATGATGTCATTGGCCGCACCGAATTGCTGCGCCAGGTCAGCCGCGGCGCCGAACATCTTGATGACCTCGACCTCAACCCGATTCTCGCCAAGGTCGATGCGCCCGATCACATGCGGCGCTTCGGTATCGCCGGCCATCGCAATCCGGTGCCCGACAGCCTGGATGTCGACATGATCCGCGATGCCGAACAATTGTTCAGTCGCGGCGAACGGATGCAACTGACCTATGCGGTGCGCAACACGCATCGCGCCGTCGGCACAAGGCTGTCATCGGAAATCACCCGCAAGTTCGGCATGACCGGGCTGGCGCCGGGGCATGTCCAGATCCGGCTGCGGGGGTCTGCGGGGCAATCACTGGGTGCCTTTGCCGTGCAGGGCATCCGGTTGGAAGTTTTTGGAGAAGCCAATGACTATGTCGGCAAGGGCCTGTCGGGGGCGACGATCGTTGTCCGCCCGATGGTATCATCGCCGCTGGTCAGCCAGGATAACGCCATCATCGGCAATACCGTACTTTATGGTGCCACCGCCGGGCGGCTGTTTGCCGCCGGACGCGCGGGCGAACGCTTCGCGGTGCGCAATTCCGGTGCCTTTGTGGTTGTCGAAGGCTGCGGCGCCAATGGTTGCGAATATATGACCGGTGGCGTCGCTGTTGTGCTCGGTCGCACCGGCGATAATTTTGCCGCCGGGATGAGCGGCGGGATGGCCTTTGTTTATGATGCTACTGGCGATTTTCCGCGCCGGGTGAACCCGGAATCGGTGCTGCTCAACCGACTGGCGAGCGCGCATTGGGAAGCTGTCGTGCATGACCTGATCAGCGAGCACGCGCGTGAAACCGGCTCGAAATGGTCGGCCGGCCTGATTTCCGAATGGGACCGGACCCGCACCCGGATATGGCAGATCTGCCCACGCGAAATGGTTAGCCGGCTGGCGCATCCGCTCGATGATAGCGCCGTGCCGGTCGCTGCCGAGTGAAGGCTTTTTACGAGCTGTATTATTTTTACCATACAGCGTGTTGAAAGCCGGCGGCGGCCTGCCTATCTTGGCCATGTTCAACGACAGGATGCCGCCATGGCCGACAACAGGCAGGACCCGCTTATCGAAAGCCTGATGGCGCTTGCCGTCAGCGCGGCACCGCTGATCAGGCGCGCGCGCGAATCGGGGATGTTCAAGGCCGGCAGCCGCGAGGATGCGGCGTCTGAATCGGTTGTCGAGGCGACAAACGTCACGCCGGAACCCGCCAGGGCCGAAGCCCGGCCCGAGCCCGGCCCCGAAGCCGTTGCCGAAAAATCCGCCCTGCAGGATATCATCATCAGCCAGGCGATGAAGATTTCCGCGCTTGAGGCCGAAGTCGCAAAGCTGAAGGCGCAGATTGCCAAGGCGAAGGCCAAAAAGGCCTGAGCCAAGGCCGGCTGCGCCCACCCCGGCGGCGCTCGACAATCGGGCGCAATAGCGGCACGTTGCCAGCATGAGTGCGCCAGACATCATGACGATCTGCCGGCGTCATATCGGCATTTGGCACGGCCAGTACCGGCATTTCGATCCGGCCGGCATCGAAATCGATGCCCATGCCAGCGAGATCGTCAATGCCTTTCCGGCCGATGGGCCGCATGCTTATGTCCAGACCAGCCGGTTCCTGTGGCCCGATGGCCGCCGCGAGGAACATGTGTTTCCGGGAGTTTTACGCGAAAATCGCCTGCACTGGGCCACCGATCGCCTGCGCGGCATCGCGTTTACCAGTGCCGACGCGCCGGATGCGTTGTTCCTGCGCTTTGAACGTGTTGATCTGCCGGGCATTTCGATCCTGGAGATGATCGAGATCGGCGAGGCCGCGGGTGTGCGCATGCGCAGTTGGCAATGGCTTGCGGATGGCCTGCCTGTCCGCCGGACCCTGGTTGATGAACGTCGCATCACGCGCGACACCGGTTTGGGAACGGCACTGCCCGGCTGACCCGCGGCGAAGCGTGCGAATTCACCAGACAGTCCCTTCCCCCGCGCGCGCTTTGCGGTAAAGTCGCCTGACTAAAATGTGGCGCCTTTATCAATACCCCCTTTGCCCGTTCAGCCGTAAGGTGCGCTTTGCCGCTGCGGTAAAGGGTATTCCGGTCGAACTGGTGCGCGAGTATCCGTGGGAGCGGCGCGACAGTTTTGCCGCGCTCAACCCCGCTGTGCAGACGCCGGTTATCCAGAATGGCAATCTGGTGCTGACCGATAGCGCTGCGATCTGCGAATATTTCGAAGAAACCATCGAACGCACGCCGCTGCTCGGTGCCGGCCCCGAAGAACGTGCCGAAGCGCGGCGGCTGGCCGCCTGGTTCGACCAGAAATTCTATGCCGAAGTGACGGCGCCACTGTTGGGTGAACGCATGTACAAGCGCATGTTCACCCGGCAAGCGCCCGATGCCGGGGTGGTGCGCAATGCCGCACGCAACGCGCAAGCACACCTCGACTATATCGACTTTCTGCTCGACCGCCGTCGGTGGCTGGCCGGGCCGGCCTTTGGATTGGCCGATGTCGCCGCTGTCGCGCAGATTTCGGTCACCGATTATCTGGGCGGCATCGAATGGGATGGCCATGATGCGGCCCGGACCTGGTATTCGGCGCTGAAATCACGCCCGACCTTCCGTCCGATGCTGGCGGACCGCATGGAAGGCCTGCCGCCGCCGCTGCATTATGACAAGCTGGATTTCTGATACCGATGATGCCCTGTCAGCGATAAAAGAGCCTCTGGCGGGCAGGGTTGACGGCCCTGCACCCGATTGCCCGGATTCGGCAAATTGTTGAAAGGTTTAAGCGAAATGAAGGCAGGGCCCAAGGTCCTGCCCGCCGGAGGCCCTTGCTGGCTATTCCTATCCGGCCAGGACGACGCGCGCCTGGCTGGCGAGATGCGCCAGCATGGCCGATGTCACCACGCCGCTGCTGCGCGCGCGGGCAACCTGCCCGGCTATTCGGCTGACAAGCCCGGCATTGTCGGCGATCCACGCCATCACAGCGGCTTGCGGATCTGCATTTTTTGCGACGATGCGGCGCATCATATCGAACCGGAGCGATTCGAAATCGCGGATCAGGCCGGCCTTGAGCAGGCGCTCCCACGGGTCGGCGGGGATAAGGCCCGCAGCAGCGCCCTTGGCCCAATCAAGGCCGGTGGCTTCGCCCAGCGCGGTATAGGCGGCCGCCGTCGCGGCTTCATCGGCGCCGATATCGCTCGCCAACAAGCTGGCTCCGACCCCGCCATCGAGCGCTTCGATCCTGACCAGCGCGGCGATGATGTCGCCTGGTGCTGCCAGCGCCTGGAGACCGGCACGATAGCGATCGAGCAAGGCGCGAGGCAAGGGGCGCAAAACGCTATCAAGGCTGTTGGCCAGCCGATCGATGCCGGCGCGCAGCCGCGCAACAACGGTGACAGGCGGCAAGCCGCGCGCGCAGCGGATGATCTCGGCCATCTGGGTGCGCAGCGCCGCAATGGCAGCGGCGTGCAGATCAAGCTGAGTGGTGCCGGAGATCGCCGCGCCATCGATCGCTGCCCATAATGAGCGAAAGTCGAACAGTTCGCGTGCGGCGACAAAGGCTGCCGCCACATCACTCAGCCCGACACCTTGTTCTTCGGCGAGTTCGAACGCCAGCCCGAGCCCGCCGCGATTGACCAGTTCGTTGGTCAATTTGGTGGCGATCAATTCGCGGCGCAGGCGATGGCTATTGATGGCGGCAGCAAAGCGCGATTGCATTGCGGCGGGAAAGGCCGCGAGCAAATCGGGGACCAGCAACGCGTCATCAACCAGCGGCGACACTACCAGGGCATCATAGATCGCCATTTTGGCATAGGCCATTATGACCGCAAGTTCGGGCCGTTCGAGCACGCCGCCGGCGCGCGCCCGCTGCGCCAGCACATCATCGCCAGGCAAGCCTTCAACCTTTCGGTCAAGTTCGGCGGCGCTGGCTTCAAGTGTCTGGATCAAGCGGACATGGCCCGACAGGCCGGCGGCGCCGCTGCGTTCGGCGATCGACAGCGCCTGGGTCTGCAGAATATTGTCGTGCAGCACGAGGGCCGCGACATCATCGGTCATCGCCACCAGCAACGCGTCGCGTTCAGCGCCCGACAAGCGCCCGGTGGTGATTTCAGTGTTTAGCGCGATCTTGATGTTGACCTCGTTATCGGAACAATCGACGCCGGCGCTATTGTCGATAAAATCGGTGTTGATGCGGCCGCCTGCGGCGCCAAAGGCAATTCGCCCCGCCTGGGTCACGCCCAGATTGGCGCCTTCGCCGACAACCCGCGCCCCGATTTCGGCACCGTTGATGCGATGCGCATCATTGGCGCGATCCCCGGCATCGGCGTTGCTCTCGTTCGGGCCTTTGACATAGGTGCCGATGCCGCCGAACCACAAAAGATCGCTCTTCATCGTCAGGATCGCGGTGATCAGGTCCGACGGCGACAGGCTTTGCGCCGTCACGCCCAGCATGGCGCGGATATGGGGGCTGAGCGGTATCGATTTAAGGCTGCGGGGAAAAACACCGCCGCCCGCCGAGATGGTGGCACGGTCATAATCATCCCATGATGATCGCGGCAGTGCGAACATGCGCTGGCGTTCGAAGAAACTTGCCGCCGCATCGGGTTCGGGATCGAAGAAGAAGTGGCGATGGTCGAATGCCGCCACCAGCTTGATCGCCGGGCTAAGCAGCATGCCATTGCCGAAAACATCCCCCGACATGTCGCCGACGCCGGCGACGCGGATGCTTTGGGTCTGCACATCGATGCCCATTTCGCGGAAATGCCGCTGCACCGATATCCAGGCGCCGCGCGCCGTGATTGCCATCGCCTTATGGTCATAACCATTGCGGCCGCCGCTGGCGAAGGCATCGCCAAGCCAGAAACCATGCGCTTCGGCGATAGCGTTCGCCGTATCGGAAAAGGTCGCCGTGCCCTTGTCGGCGGCAACGACAAGATAAGGGTCGGGCGCGTCATGGCAGGTCACGTCGGCGGGCGGAATGTTGCTGCCGTCTGCCGCCAGATTGTCGGTAATCGATAGCAACGCGCGGATGAACACCCGGTACGCCTGGGTGCCTTCGGCCAGCCAGGCATCGCGATTGGATTGCGGCGGCAGTTGCTTGGGAAAAAAGCCGCCCTTGGCACCGGTAGGCACGATAACGGTGTTCTTGACCTTTTGCGCCTTGACCAGCCCCAGCACTTCGGTGCGGAAATCATCGCGGCGGTCGGACCAGCGCAAGCCGCCGCGCGCGATCGGGCCGCCACGCAGGTGAATGCCCTCGACCCGCGGTGAATAAACCCAGATTTCGCGATACGGCACCGGCGGCGGCAGGTTGGGCACGGCATGGCTGTCCAATTTGAACGCCAGCGCTTCAGGGCCATCGGGAACAAAGGCGTTGGTACGCAACGTCGCCAGCATCACGGCGCAGTACAGGCGCAAGATGCGATCATCATCGATCGATCCGACATCGGCGAGCGCTGTCTCTATCCCGGCAAGCACATTGTCCTGCGCCGCCTCGCGGCCGGCGACCCCGGGTGCAAAGCGGGTTTCGAACAATCGCACCAGGTCTCGGGCAATCTGCGGATAACGGCGCAGCGCATCGACCACCGTCATCAGGCCATAGGTGACGCCCGTTTGGCGCATGTAGCGGAAATAGGCGCGTAGCCAGCCCGCGGCTTCCACCCCCAATTGGCAGGCGATGGTGAGCGCGTTGAAGCCATCATTTTCCTGCGCCCCCATCAAGACGCCGGCCAGCGCCGGTTCAACCCGCGCTTGCAGACCGGCCCAATCATCCAGCACCGCAGGATCGCTGACTTCGAGCAGGAAATCATGAATCCAGCCGAGCCTGCCGCCGGCCAGATCAAAGGGAAACTCCTCGATAACCGACAGGCCGAAATTTTCGAGCACCGGCACCGCTTCCGACAAAGGTATGATCTTGCCGAGCCGAAAGATTTTCAGCCGCAACTGCTGTGGATCATCGCCGGCCTTGCGGATCAGCCGCACGCCGCGATCGGAATCGTCGTTCAGTGCCCCTAGTGCCACAAGATCGGCAGCCGCTTCAGCAGCGCTATGCTGAGCGCGATAGCTCGCCGAAAGCGCCCTGCCATGGCTGAGCACCAGCCGGGCTGCGCGTGTCGGCGTTGTCGTGGCTATCAATGCCGTTTCAAGATCTTCCTCCCAACCTCGCACCAATTGGCGCAGACGGCGATCGAGTTCGGCTTCGGCGGCAGCATCAAAACGCAGCGCCGCGTCTTCGGGTACCGTGATGATGTAATGAACGCGGGCCAGCCCTTCCGATCGCAATTCCACTTCGAAACGGCTGAGCCTGCCGCCGGTGGCATCGATCAGCATGCGGCGGACATTGTCGCGTACGCCGCTGGTGTAGCTGTCACGCGGGATATAAACGAGCACCGAAAGATAGCGGCCAAAGCTGTCGGGTCGGGCGAACAGCTTGGGCCGCGGCCGGTCGAGCAGCGACAACAGGCCTAGTGCCATCGCCCGTAGCCGTTCGGGCGTCGCTTCGAACAATTCTTCGCGCGGGAAGGTTTCGAGCAGATGGACCAGCGCCTTGCCGGTATGGCCCGATGGCGCAAACCCGAGCTGGTCGATTACTTCACCCACCTTGCGGCGTAACACCGGCACTTGGCGCGGTGATATGTTCAGCGCCGCCGATGTGTACAGGCCCAGGAAGCGCGTCTCCGATATGACCCGGCCCTCGCGATCAAAGCCCTTTACCGACACGAGATCGCCATTGGCGCGGCGATGCACCGATACGATTGCACCAGCCTTTGTGATCAGCAAGGGTTCCGGCGACGCGAGCAAGGCCTGCAAGGCCTGCGGGGTGTCCGCCGCGCCATCTTTGCCATTCCACACCGGATAATCGGGATTGCGCAGCAGGCCCAGCCCGGTGTCGCTTGCCGGCCGCATCGCCGGATCAGCCAGATCGCCGGACAAATCATAGCGGCGGACCCCGAGCAGGGTGAAATTATCGGCGGCCAACCAATCGAGAAAGGCCACGGCTTCGGCAGCGCGATGCGGCGCCACGGGCGGCGGGTTGCGTTCCAGATCGCGCGCCACAAGCCGCAGCGCGCTGAGCATCGCCTGCCAGTCACTGACGGCGGCATCGACATCGGCCAACACCTGTTTCAGCGCCACCACCAGTTCGCCGCGGGCTTTGGCAGCCGCACGCTCGATTTCGACATAAATTATTGACTCGCGCGTGACACCGGCGGCGACCGGGCCGGATGCAAGGCCGATCACTTCCACCAGCACGCCATCCTTGTCACGCCGCACGTCGATGACCGGGTGGAGCAGCCGATCGATATCAAGCCCGGCTGCGGTAATGGTCGCCGACGTGGAATCAACCAGAAAGGGCCTATCCTCGCCGATGATGGCGAGTGCCATGCGGCGACGGCGCGGCGCTGCGCCAGGTGCATTGTCATCGACTTCGGCGGTGCCGAGATAGACGATGTGCGCTCCAGGTGCGCGCACGGCTGCCGCTGCGCAGACGAAATGCGCAATGGCGGTGCGACCGTGGTTGTCTAGATTCTCGAGTTCGCCGGGTAATGCTGTATCGAACAACGCGCCAGTCAATGCCGTTTGATTGGCGGCGACCACTGCCGGGCTTGCCGGCTTTCGACCCGGTGTTGCCGGGCCCTTGACTGTCAATGACACAAAAACGCTCCGCTGCCGGCTGCCACGCTTATGCGTGCGAGCTTGACCAAAGGGCAAGCTGACGTTCACGTCAGCGGAACAATTTTCGTGAGGTTTTCAGCATAAACGGATCGATTTTCGCCGGATTCGGTCGAGACAGCCGCAAAGCGTCGCCGATTTCGCGACGAAGTCGCGTCGTTGCGCTGTGATCAAGCAATTCCCGCCAATTGAGTATGACCTGCACCTTGTCAGGAATTTTGCTTGTATCCAGCCCGTCAAACAACGGCAGCGCAATGCCCCGCGCCAGCACGCAAGCCCGCCCCACCCCCGCTAGGCTGGCTTCGAACGGCACCGGTCGTGGATCGAAGACAATAAGATCGCACGCGGCGCGAACCTCGGCCGCCAGACCGGTCAACCCGTCTAGCCGCATCCCGACTGACAGGCCAAACACTGCTTCGATTGCGATGCCGGCGTTTATGATCATGGCGGTGCCGGCCGGATCGGCGATAACCAGCGCATGGTCCGCAAATGCGTCAACACGCATCCCGCCCGATTGCTGCCAAAGATCACGCGCCGCGGCGGCCATGCGCCTGTCAATCACCGCAAACTGCGGCGGCGGTTCGAAACGCGGTTCAATCGGCAGATCGGCAACACTTGGCATAACGGCTCCTGAGGGGGGGGCATGTCAAGCAAGTAACGGCGACAGGATAGCGAAGTTGCCGGCACGCTTGCAGCGCAGCCCGACCCCTGTTAGAGCCCGCCTGATACCGTTATGCCGCTTTAGCTCAGCCGGTAGAGCACATCATACGTAATGATGGGGTCAGGTGTTCGAGTCACCTAAGCGGCACCATACCTTCATGAGGAAATCCCGAGACATCAAGCTGAAAGGGCTTTCGCCAAGTACCTCGGCTGAGTCCTGTTTGGGGCGTTCTCGGCAAGGAACTAACGACCTACGCTGCGCGTAATGATAACAGTACCGTTGGCAATATGCGAGACAACATAAAAAACGCTCGGCTATCTCGCGAGCACCTTATCCAGCAGCTCAAGCGTACGTTCGCCAAGTTTGCCCAGAACTCCGTTCGCGAAGCCGCCGGCTAGGAAGCAGGCGATCGGCCCCACATACCGAGCCACCACGCCCTTTTCCGCCTTGCTCTCGACTGCCTG
>Ga0105044_10008098_pt1 | contig 14462 bp, 10 predicted proteins | sample MAT01_FD_78092 | JGI IMG/M metagenome (GOLD analysis project Ga0105044, IMG submission 78092) | Freshwater microbial communities from Lake Fryxell liftoff mats and glacier meltwater in Antarctica - MAT-01 | ecosystem: Environmental > Aquatic > Freshwater > Ice > Liftoff microbial mat | place...
GCTGTGCATCAATTATTTTATCATCGACTGACCGGTGGACGGCTTGAGCGTTGTTACGCCGATGCTACCCCAATAACTTTGCCCGAGAGAAACATTACGCGGGAAGCGCTAAAAGACGCTCATTGGGTCATCAATGGCGCAGTCTATGCCCATACACTCCGCGAGTTAATTGCGGAGGCGATTAAGGTACTTGATCCGGCACAAGCCGCCGCAAGCGTGATCGGGCATGGCGACGCGCATAACGGCAATGTGTTTTTTGAGGGTCAAACGCTGCGATATTTTGACCCAGCCTTTGCCGGACGCCATCACCCTTTACTAGACATCGTGAAACCGATTTTTCATAATGTCTTTGCGATGTGGATGTATTTCAGGGATGAGGAACGCGCACGCTTGAAGATTACCCTAGAGGCTCAAAAAGATGTCTGGCATGTAAACCATAATTACAACTTAAATCCAGTGCGCGAGATGTTTTTGCACAGCAAGCTAGACCGCACACTTGTCCCCACTTTACGTTTACTCAATCGACAAGCTTGGTTACGGGCGGATTGGCGGCGTCAGGTCAAGCTGGCGCTCATGTGTTGTCCCCTATTAACGCTGAATCTGACGACTTTTTCACCCGAAATTGCGCTGCTTGGCGCGACGTTTTGTATTCAGATGGGTGACGAAAGCAGCGGCATCCGAAGCGTCATGGATACGCTATTGGACGCCGCCGCAAGCAAGGCTGATGTCTCAGGGTAAGCCGCGTTATTTGTTGAGGAATTGCTTTAGACGCGCAAAATTTGGCGACTCACTTTGAAACACAAAATTCACCGGAGACACCACCACCTGAGAGCTACCAATCTCGCGCAGATAATTGACCGCGAGTAAAACATCTTTTGCCAAGATATTGATGGTCACGGTATACCATTGCTTCCCGTCACTATTCCCATCGTAAATGGGCGCAATGGTCGGCCCTTGTAGCCCTTGAGTCAAGCTGTTGGCCGCGACTTGGCGTGCAACTTGTTCAGCCGACACGCCGCAGATATTCACCGTAAGCTGTCGATAGCGTTTGCCCTGTAAAGCAGCGTCGAAATACTCTAATAGAATTTGGGCAGCGGCCAGCGTTTCGGGGTTATTTCGCAGGGCGTGAAGATTACCGACCAAACACGCTTGCGCCTCAACAATTGTGCCGTCGTCGAGGGGTTTTAAATGATTTTCGCGCAAAGTCGTGCCGGTTTGCACCAAATCTACGATGATGTCGGCGTAACCAATGGTCGGCGCGGCCTCAATAGCGCCCTCTGCACGCACAATCGTGAAATGATGGATGCCGTTGGTGTGTAGAAATTGGCGGGCCAAATGGGTATAGGTCGTCGCCACCCGCAAACTACGCTGCTGGTCACGACGTAAATCAGATGCGATGTCGCTGAGGTCGGAGACTGACTCGACATCAACCCAGCTTTCTGGGACAGCGACCACCAAACGACAGTGACCGTAATCCAACGCAGGATGAATCACCACCAAATCGGGGTGGGGATTCTCGCAGACCACATCGTATCCAGTGATGCCTAGTTGTACAGTTCCATCCGAGACTTTGTAAAGCACATCTTTTACGCGCTGGAACAACACCCCTAATCCCGGCACAGCCGGAATAGAGCCGGTATATTGGCGCTCATTGGGTTTGTGGACGCGCAAACCACAATCCTTGAGAAAACTAAGGGTGGGTTCGGCGATTGCACCCTTACTGGGCAAGGCTAACATAACGGTTTCGGACGACATGGGCTATTCAGACTCCAAGCGCGTAGCAATTTGTTCGACAGAAGCACAAGTATGATCGTTCAACGTCAATGTCCCATCGAGAAATACTCGGACACGATGTAAGGCGATGTCACCGACGAGCGTAGCGGGAATACCCTGCGCCCGAAGCTGACGCGCAATCGAAATCGCGTGTTGTTCAGCGCCTTTCTCAGCGGTGACTGTGATGCGGGCGACTGGAGAGACGTTATGATCATCTCCAAAATGCCGATATAGTGCATCGACATCCAGACCAAAACCGATGGCTGGGGTGTCATTGACATCACCGAACAAGCGCATAAGGCCGTCATAACGCCCACCACCGCCTAAAGGTAATCCTGCTGCGGTACGCACCTCAAAGACGATGCCCGTATAGTAATCCCAAACCCGGCTGAGATCGGGGCGCAGGATGATTTGGTCTGGCGACACGCCGTAACCCGTTAATAAAGTCAGCATGTGCTTCCATTCAGCGTATAGTGCTTTGCTACGCTCACTATTGAGATGGGTTTTGACGAACCCGAGCGATTGCTCTAGCGTCCCTTCAATCTGAACCCAGCCATTCAAAAAGATCAGCGCGCCTTCAATGGCCTCTACATCTTCAATACGATGGCGTTTTTGGACGAGGCGGCGGGCGATTTCTTCACGGGTGCGCCCGCCAAAAGCCGATGATCGCGGCGTAATCCCCATCAAAGTTGAGATGATCGCCTCGTCGGCCTCGTTCGAGACGCCTTCTGTGAGCGCGTCGAAAGTTAGAAATTTTTTGAGTTTTTCGCGCACCTCTGCTAAACCACCCGTGGCGAGCAAGCCTCGTTGGTTTAGCAGAAATTGAATGACTTGGGAGTCAATTTGGAAGGTCTCTAATATTTCACGGGTTAATCCGGCGTGGCCGATAATCAACCGTATCTCAGACAAGCCTTGCGCCATGAGCGCCTCAAAAACCAACCCAAGTAACTCGGCGTCTGCCGATGATCCGCCCCAACCCAACAGTTCAGCACCGAGATGATGACGGACAAAGGAATCACCGGCCTTTTCAGGCTCTTGAAAGATTGGCCCATGAAATTGCCAACGTTTAACGCCTTGACCCTCATGGGCGTATTTCATGGCAGCGGAGGCCGTGAACTCTGGCCGAAGCGCATAAGAGCGATTGCCGCGCTCAAATGTCACCAGTTTTTCAATAACACGATCCCCGCCCTTAGTTAAGAAGGTTTCTACCTGCTCAATCAGCGGCGAATCGTGTTGCTCATATCCCGCCAGCGCGAGGTGGTGCTGAAATTTTTCGGGGGAAAATCCCATGACATACTCCGTGTCCCATATCAGTCAATAACCAATCATAGCGACACAATGACCGGACGCAAGGCTTACCCTCAGCCTTTTCGCACGAGGCTCACGAATAATCCTAGTGTCCCGATTACGCCGAGCAATAAGATCGGCACAAGTGGCGGCAAATTTGAGGCGGTTTCACGAAGGTCGATTCGATCTGAGGCGGTGGTGGCGGTTGGCTCTAAGTTCGCGGCGGAAAGCAAATCCCCTAGATTGGGGGCCGGCGTATAGGTTGGCAAGCGAACCCCGCCGTCCGGGTTTAAGCTGGTCTCGCTGAGGGTGGCGTTAGGGTCAACGCCGACAGGCCCTACCAAAACTCGTTGCGCGGCGGTGGCCGTTGCGTCTGCGCCGGGAAGCACAGCAGTCACCTCTAAGCCCGTCACAGATACGGAATCTAGGGCTGTTTCTACAAGTGTGAGGTCGGGAATCAGAGCCGGATCGCCAATAATTTGTATTAACTCATCGTAAATATAACCCAGTCCATTGGGCGAGTTCGGGAATCGGAATTGTATCCAGCGGTAGTAACGCCCCGTCACCGCGTAGCTCTCACCCGGCGCAATCACGCCTAAAATATCTGATTCGGGGTCAGAATCACGTCGCACGTTGACGTTGCCTTGTCCCTCGGCGACTTGGATTTGCACCGGTCCAACCGGAGTTTCGGTTGGGGTTGGCATAGGCGTACTGCTTGCACCAGCGCCAATCACCGGTAAAGGTGTAGGCGACGCCAATTGCACCACAATCGGCGTTGGGTTTTCTTGCGCCAATGTCGTGTTTGGGGCGTGAATGAGGCTAAAGGTGACTCCACTCATGAGTAACATAGTCGCTAATCGGTAAAAGGGGACGCGCATGTTTGTAAATCCAATCGCTTGATTTTGTATTGTTAGTGAGAAATCCAGTTGATCGGGTCTGTACGGCCTTGTTCAGCGACTCGCGTTTCCCCGCCGCGTTGTAGTGACCCTTGATATTCTTGCCCAACCAGACCATAAACCCGCCATCCACTCATGATGAATGACCCGTCGGACAACGCCCCGCATGGGGTGCAATCCGCCGGAATCCATTCTCCATTGAGCCGACGTCCAATATGCAAATGAGTGGCGGTTGAAAACCCTCCCTCGCACGACACATAGCCAATCACATCATTAGCGGCAACGGTCACGCCTGTAGCCAGACGTCCTGTTGACGCGAGGTGCAGATATAACAGCGTCCATCCTGTACGTTCATCCCCATCTCCGTCAAGGTCAAGGACGACCAATCCCGGCTCGCTACGGGCGATCCTCCCTGAAGCGACGGCTCGTGTCCCAAATTCGGAGGTGAAGCACAGGCCGCCAGATGCACGTTCATCCGGCGGCGCAAAATCGACGGCTGCCCACGCGCTGCCGCTGCCCCAACCGCCATGCCAGCCGCCGGTAAAATACCACCGCTCGCCAGCTTGGAAAGGCAATTGTAGCGTCGGCTGAGGGGTGTAGGTCGGCGTCTCTAGGCGTGTGGGAGAACCAAATAAACGCACATAGGTTGCTATGACCCCAGTGGCGCTGATATCGGTTTGCCAAGCATTGATGTCGCGCTCCAGATGGAGCATGTAGTGAAGGGAAACGGTTGCCGCATTGAGCGATTCATCGAAATTGACTCGCACGCCATCCGTAAATTCCATGGCCGTCCAGTTGCCAAATTTCCACCCATAATAACCTCGGTTAAGCTCATTGGCGACCCACGAAAGTTGGCGATATAGCCCTTTTCGGTCTATCCGGGCGGCTTTTGACGCCTCCTCGCTAACCAGTGGGAAATCCACTTCAAGCGGTTGACGGATGCTCAACCAACCGGTGCGATATTCCAAAATTGCAACCAGTAATCGGGCGTCAATACTGGTCTCGCGGGATACACGGTCAATCGTATCCCAGCCCGACAGCGTTACGGTATAAGCTGACCCATCACTCCGTCGATCTGTAATGGCGACTTGTACTTGGCTAATATAGCCGGTATTGCCGCTCATGAGGTCGCTAATGCGCGTCGGCGCGTTCGAGCCACGCACAAAATCATAATCCCCCATCAGGATATTGGCGGGCGTATTACTGTCACCGTTTGCGGGGATGCTAATGGTCTGACCGACGATAAGCACGTCAGGATTTTCGAGGTTGTTTAGAGCGATCAACCGTTCGACGGATGTATTGAATTGCTGTGCGATGCCAAACAGCGTATCCCCGGCTACGACGGTATAAGTTCCATCCTCAGCCAATTGCAGCGAGCGGACTGGGCTGGCAGTTGGCGAAATACTGGCAGCGATAGAAATTGTGGATGTGGCAAGCGCCTCAATACCATTGCCAGCAGTTGGCATCAACTCGCGCATAGGCGTGGCCGTGATATAAATGATTTGCGATGGTGAACTGCACGACATGAGCGCCAGCGCAAATAAAAGTAATACCAATCGTTGTGTTAGTCGTTGTAGCTCCAAATCCCTATCTCTCCCGGCATAAGGCTGACCGGGCTAGGATTATCGGTCAACGTATCGACATATGAGACACTGTAAGTGACGGGCGTTGTATTCATCACTTCACCATAAACTATATACCGACTATCGGGTGACCAAAGCTGATGACTCTGATTGAATTGGTCAAAATAGCTCAGAAGATAAACCATCGTCTCGGTTGGGGTGAAACTGGCGATGATGCGACTACGGTTGCTTGCGAGATCTAACACATTCCAATTCACGCTAATTCGTTCAGGTTGTGCGAAGGGATTAGCGATGAGCTGTGCGCCCAATGCTCCGCCCGATTGATTGGGCGTCAAATAGGCCAGTTTTGAACTATCTGGCGACCAGAAAAAGGCGATGACGTTTGCCTCAGCGCTAGAGCCGACGATTGTCCCGGTCTGGGCATCTAGGACTTCTACCGCTGTAATTCCGTTGTTGGTCAATAGGCGATAGGCCAAATAGCGACCATCAGGAGACCAACTGAAGTTTGCCAACCCTTGTAAACCTCCTTTTATAACCCGTTGTTCGCCATCCTCCAAAATCACCAATGCTGTAGTCGAATCGGAGTCTTGTATGACGATGATAGCGCGGTCATCAATAGGCGACCATGCCGGTGCTTGAAAAAACCGTGGGACGGCAGCATCATCTGTGACGACACGGGTCTCGACATCAAAGAACGACAGCAAACGGTTATTGCGATGCCAAATCATCCGCCGCCCGTCGCTGCTCCAACTGAAATAAAAAGGTGTGCCTGTCGCTGCCGTCTGGGTGGTGACACCGATAGCGTTTTGGCGTAGGATTTCAACTTTGAATGACGCGCTGGGGCGAGTCAATAAGAGTGCAAGATCACGACAATGGTCGCCGTCCGCGCAGTTGGCCGGTGACCAAGCCGCATACGTGTAGCTCTCATTGGGTGCGCGATACATCAGTTTGGCGGCAGTTAAGTCGCTGGACGCGACATAGGCTTCTACGGTGATTTCTGGTGAAAAAAACACATCACAGCAAAAAAACGCCAAACGCCCATCCGTAGACCATGTTGGAAACTGGTAATGTCGTATAGCACTGGCATCGGTGGTCAACGGGCTAGGCGTGTTGAATTCACTACCCACCACATAGACATTGAAATCCTGTCCAAGCACGGCAATATGACCGGGCAGATCGAAACTTTGTGCATTAACGCCAAACACTAAGCCAAAAAGTAACCCAATAAGCGCGAAAATACCGGAAATGCGCCTCATGAAAACCTCCGCGAAATACTAGTCTTGGATAGACTTACGATTGTAGGTACACTAACACGCAATTGGTGTAACTTTAATGATGAAGCAGATGAGGAGTCCCTGAAAAATGGCGTCAAGCGCAGAAGTTTCGGCAATCTTTGAGCAAATGAACAACCGTTTCAAGCCCGAAAAAGCCCAAGGGATTGACGCTTTAATGCAGTTTGATCTCAGCGGTGATAATGGCGGGTTATATTGGGTCAAAGTCATTGACGGCATATGCACCTCTGGGGCGGGCGTGGTCGAGAATCCTCGGATTACCATCCGGTCTTCAGTGGATACATGGGTAGATGTTGCCGCCGGAAAGACCACGGTCATCAACGCTTTCATGATGGGTAAGTTGAAAGTCATCGGCGACATGGGGCTGGGCATCAAAATTCAGAGCATGTTCGGCCTCTAGTCAGAGCGCGTAAAACAGTACCGTATTCAAAAAAGAGAGGCGTGGGAACTCCCACGCCTCTCTTTTACCTAAAATAAATCCGGTAATTCTTCCACGCGCTGAAAACGCAAATAAAAAGTTGTCCCCTCCCCTTCCCTACTCTCGAACCAAACCAGACCTTTATGGTTATCCATAATTGCGCGTACCAGCGCCAACCCCAAACCCGTCCCCGTAGCATACTCAAAACCCCGCTGTTGTCCACGGAAAAAACGTTGAAAAATCTTGGGCTGAGTTTCTTCAGGGATACCAACCCCGCTGTCTTTGACGATCACAATGACAGATTCTTCTTGGGCTACACTTCGTACCGAGACGCTGCCGTCGCGTGGGGTGAACTTGATGGCGTTTTCTACTAAATTTGAAATCGCCCGTTCCACATGATCTTCATCACACAAGATAATCAGTTCATCCGATGCTTCATAGTCAACACTTATCCCGGCTTCCTCAGCCAGTCGCCGTAAATCATCAACGGCTTTTTCGATGATGGGCGCAACGTAGGCCGGGGTCAAACGCAACGATCCGCTCCTCAATCGCTCCACATCCAATACGCCCCGGATGATACGGTTCATGCGCTCCATCTGACGCTCCATAATGTCCACCGACTCGGAAGATTCGCCGCCGTTGCGGTAGCGTATGAGGTCAATTTGGAGCATGGCCGCCATCAATGGGTTTTTGAGGTCATGGCTGACCATCCTGATCATCTCACCTTTCATTCGATCTAGTTCTTTCAGTTGTGTTACATCGTTGAGGACGGCCACCCAACCTCCACCGCGCAGTCTACCTAACCGCGCCAAATGGGATTGATAAGTTCGACTGTTTAGTATCACCTCAAAAATATGACCGTTACTGGTTTTGAGGTCTTGCGCCAATGTTCGCAAATTCGGGGGAAACATTTCGACGGGTAACTTTGTCATAATCTCATCCCCGACCTGTGCATCGCCTAATCCTAAAATGAGATTGGCGGCTGGGTTGGCGAAAATCAGGCGCATCCGGCGATTAACCGCGATGACGGGGCTTTCGGTACTCACTAAAACCGTCTCTAATTGTTGACGGTTATCTTCGATGGTCTCGGCTAAACTCGTCTTGAGGTCGAGTAATCCCGTATACCCAATCACCAGAGCCGCTTGTGGCGCGAGCAGTTCTAGTCGATAGACATCATCTGCGCGCAGCAGACGCCCTTGTGTCCCCGTCACCGCTATCAACACCCCAGACACCTGATCACGAGACACAATCGGCACAGCAATCATCGACCCAAAAGCGATGAACGCATGGGGGAAATCCGGCTGGATGCCGATCCAGTCCGATTTATAGTTTTCTACCCGTTGGGCGCGCCCTGTACGTGAAACCAAACCTGCAATACCGGCCTCTAAACTCAGCTTATGGCCGATATAACTTAGAGGTAGGTTATGACCCGCCACAAGAACGAGTTGATCCTCATGGCGTAAAAATATACCGCCGGCATCTCCGCCGACCCATTCCGCCGCTTGTCTGGCGATTTCTTCTAGGACGGGGATCAAACGGGGTTGACCGGCGATTTCCTGCCCAACTTTGTGCAAGGTCGCCACTTGGCGGTCTCGTTCGGCCAATGGACGAATCATCTCGGCATCAACGATGCTCAAGACGATTAACAGCGCCCCTAATGTGCTGGCGTTGGTGGCAAGTGATGAAATGCCGACGTTGGTATTGACCAACGCCAAGAATTGACCGGTTGCGAATAGGAAGCTGCCAGCCCGAACAAAACCACTGGTTATTTTTCGACGTTGACTGTAAAGCGTATTGAGCGCCATCCCTGCGTAAAATAGATAAAACATGATGGGGAGTCCATCGACACGAGGTTGTTGGACGATATTGACGAAGCTATCTGAACTCCATATCCATAGACTAAATGCCAAACGCATCGCTACGACTGCTGTGATGGAGATAGCCGAGACGCGGATCAGACGGGGTGATCGATTGCCCGCTAAAGTGGAGATAAAGGCATAGAACGCCACATTCGAGGCCGCAATGCCGCCCTCAATGAGGGCGATGCCGACGAATAAGGACGTGGCGCTTTGCCCCGCCAGAAAACTGGCGCGTATCAACATCAACCCGGCATTCCAAGCCATCAACACGAACAAGAAGATCGCCAATGTTTGAGTTTGGCGTTTGCGCCAATCATGCCATAGCAACAGCAGTAAGAACACAAACGCCAGCGCAAGCGTCACACCATCAAATAGCACACTCAACAGGCTGGCGTTATTGTTCATGCGAGTTAGCTATTGCCCGCGTTATTCTTGGTCGATTGTCTCTCAAAACGATAGCCGACTCGATGTTCTGTCAGGATATAGACGGGGCGAGTAGCATCCGGCTCAACCTTGCGCCGTAATTGGCTGATATACACCCGTGGATAGTATTTGTCATCCACGTATTCATGTCCCCAAACCTGCTCCAACAAATCATGCTGTGTCACAACGCGCCCAGCGTTTTCCAACAGCACAATCAACAACTTGAATTCGGTAGGGGTCAGATGGACGCGCTTGCCCATTACGCGCACATGTCGCCGCTGCGGGTCAATGCTGAGATAGCCATCGTCATACTCTACCGAGGCTGGCGCATTCCGCCGGAGGATGGCGTGTACCCGTGCTGCGAACTCATTCAGCCGCACCGGTTTCACGAGATATTCATCGGCTCCCGCCTCTAAACCCTCTACGATGTCCACTTCGGTGATCGCTTGGGCAGACATCATCATAATCGGGACATCAGAGATATTGCGGATTTCTCGACAAACATCCAAACCACTTAACTCTCCCGGCATAATGATGTCGAGGACGATTAAATCCGGCGACCATGCCTCGAACACTTTCATAGCATCACGCCCATTGCTGCGCGTCACTACCTCTAACTTATCTCCCATCAAACGGGCTGCCAGCGCGTCACAAATGCTCTGCTCGTCGTCAACAATTAATACTCGCATGGGTTATTCTGCACTTTCATTGAACTTGGCGCGGGGATACCGCTACCACAAGGGTAGCGGAGGAAAGCGCCTCTCCTTTTTCGTAAAGATAGCCATCGGATTTGTGAATTGGGGTGCAGTAGCGATAACTGATACCCTGAGTCGTTCCTGTAGGGGTAGTGATATTGAAAAAACTACTAGCCCTGACACTAACTCTCTCGATATATATACCGCATTTTGTGCCTTTTGTGACCACCGTCTTGACCATAATCCCCTGTTTGGAAGCCAAAGTGAACGCGCCCTTGTTTGGGGCTGGTTCGTGGGAAGCCGTACTTGTCAACGCGGCACATTTGGCGCGATTGATGCCCGGTCGCTTTAATATGAAGCGGCGCATGACTTGGAATGATGGTGAAGGGCTTCATGAGGGTGGTCGTTGACAGAAATTCTCATCCAAATCTGTTAAAGGTGCGACGGGGAGTGTTAGGGAAAATATGCTGCCCCCACCGGAATTATCCTCAATCCACAATTGCCCACCATGTGCATCAACCACCAGCTTACAGAAGGTTAAGCCCAACCCAACCCCACCTCGGCGAGGTTTACTCCCTGCTACCTGTACAAAACTCTCAAAGAGTTTCAACTTGTATTCTGAGGGGATACCAGCGCCTTCATCAATCACATCTATTCTAACAAATCCTTGAGGCGCGCCGTGTTCCCCTTCAGTATACGTCCGAACGATAATTTTTCCTTCATCTGGGCTATATTTGAGGGCGTTATCAATGAGGTTCATAAAAAGGCGTTCGGTCTTATCGGTATCAACGTTCAGGTTTAGAGTGTCGCTCATCGGCTCGAATTCTAGCCGAACTCGTAAGTCAATGGCGATAGGTTCTAGTTCATGGATGACCGTTTTTATCAATTGAGCTAGGTTTGCATGTTCACAGGTTAAGGCAACTTTCCCACTTCTCATTTTTGCGATGTCCAACATCGAATTGACCCGGTTCAGAATCTTGCGGATGGCGCGACGGCTCACCTCAGTGGTGGACTCAATAATCGGCCAATACTTACTGTCTAGCGGCACACTAGCATGAATCAGCTTCAATGACGTTGTGACCGCTGTCAGAGGGCTACGCAGGTCATGAATGATCATGTGAGTCAATTCCTCGCGTGATCGTTCTAAATCGTGCTGAGCGGTGCGGTCATAAAACACCAACATCGCGCCTAAAGCCTCTTTATCGTTATTTTGGATGGGGACGATTCGGCGTTCGATGTATCGGACACCTGTCGGGGTTTGTATATTGTACTCCAGCGGTGGCAGTTCAACCCCGGCAGCTGTGAGATCGGCGATGAATTGCTCGGCTTCTTGTTCCGAACTGAAGCCCGTTCGTGCCGCCAACTCGATCTGGCTATTATGGATCAAATCAAAGTAGCCGGTAGCAATTAGGGAGTTGGGATTAACGCCTAACATGCTGATTTGAGGGTTAGCAATCACAATCCGTCCCTGACGATCCACCATCATCAACCCTTCTTCCATCGTATCCAAGAGGATTGCTAACCGGTCACGATCACTTTCAGTCCGTTGAAACAGGCGCGCATTTTCCAGCACGATCAGCGATTGATGGCTGACTTGCTCAATAAATCGCACATCCTCTGCGTTGAAAGCGGTTGAAGAAGATGTTTCCAGCCAAATTGCCCCGAACAGCAACCCTCCTTGCACCATTGGCGAGATCAAGAGGGTTTGGCTGTGCTGGCTTAAAAACGGGGGGCTGCCCTCCCCTGCGTTTTCCCGATAGACAATCAACGACCCTTGTTCTGGGCTGAGATATGGGGCAAAGTCGCCCAAAACATCTGATGTCTCTAAGATTCCTTTTGCTAAACCCCGTTGCGCGCCAACTGTCAAACTAGCCAGATGGGTGTATTCCTCTAGCAATAGCACAACGCCTATTTCTGCCCCTGTCGCTAATAACACGACATCAATGACTTGCTCACACATAGATTGGATATCGACTGAACTGGACAAGGTACGACTAAGCCATGTCAAGGTTAACAAGCGTTCACCACGCCGCTGATAGGCTTCGATAGCGTCTAGATATTGGCGAGCATTGGCGAGGGCTTGTGCCGCTTGCGTCGCAAACGTGCGGAGCATTTCAATTTGATTGGGCGTAGGCAAATCACTCTCGGCATAGAATAAACTCAGAATCCCAATCAATTCGCCGCCGGCCACCATCGGAAATTCAACCACACCGCGAAAAAGCGTGTCCAACTTGGCAGTTCGCAGACCAGTCGCACGCGCATCCGTCGATAGATTATCGATCACCAGTGGATGCGCCGCATGAGCCATCCGTGCATCGGGGATATTCATAGGCGGGGGCGCTTTGAGCGCGAAATCTTCCCCCAATCCCACCGAACGAGTCAATTCAAGACGGTCAGCCCCTTGAACATAAATGGCGAAACCAGTGGCGTCGCTAAGGATTGAAACCGATGAGATGAGATGTTCGACGAGCGTGTCGGTCACAAGTGTGCCGCCCAATGAGCCGACCACACGGTTTAACAGCGCAAGTTGTTCGACTTGTTCAGTTTGTGTTTCATACAGCCGTTGATTCTCGTTACTCATCGCCTGTTCAAGCGTCAAGTCTTTTCGCAGTCGTGTTTCTGCGTTGCTGAGGTCATATAGTAAAAACAAGACGAAAATAGTCCCGATATATAAAAGTATCTGACCAAATGACCCGGTTGCCCGCGCTACCTCACCCCCTAGAACCGAAAGCATCGCCGGTAAGATAATCATTGCCAACATTCGCAACCGGTCAGCTCTGTCTACGATTTGACCGCGTGCCATCCGTCGGAGCGCGAAGAGCATCCCGATAAAGCCACTGTAAAGCCCGGCATAGGCGATGATTAATACGCCGCTCGTGCTGTGTCTTGGCTGAATCGCGCCGATTGGGATGACTCCACCCAACGCGATAAAAAAGACCCCAGTCAGCATAAAGGCGCTGGCGGCGGACATGACCTCTTCTGCGACACGTAGGAAGAATGTTCGCCGATCTGTGGGTTGAGGCCTCTGGTACTCATATAAAACAGCGCCTATTGTGTAGCCAAGTGTCAGCGCCACAAATACCGACGCAAAAGCGCTTTCACGACTAGACACAAATGCCAAAATGCCCACGGCATGGGTTAACGCAATGCGCCCACTGATAAGACGAGAGGGACGCGCCTCTGAAACCGCCGCCATAATCAGGTAAATGATGAAGAGCGTAGGTGGCAATGGCGCAGAAATCAAATGGAATTGGGTCAGCAAAACCCCCATGCAAATTAAGGCGGCTACCCAGAGCGTGTAAACAGTGGTCCGCGCCAATTTTTCCTCAGCGCGAACGGGCGAGGGTGGGTTTTGGGCCAGATAAGTTTCCAAAGGAGTCCGTCCTAGTGGGTTGAGCGTACCATGCTACGTTAATCATAGCGCCCCTTGCTAATGTATGCCGTGACGCTCCCCACGCCTAAAGGCGGGGGCTTCTGACGGACGCATGAGCCTGACTGCGCTCTACGTTATCCGGCACGGGTGCGTCCCACCCGCTCTTTCTCAAAATGTTTATGGCCGCGTTGTGGTCTCTGTCGAGCGAGAGACCACAATTGCAAGTGACCCAGCGTGTGGCGAGTGTCATCCCCTCAAAGAGTGACCCACAGTTAGAGCATTTCTTCGATGTGTAGGCAGGATTAACAAAGACGGTCTGACGCCCGGCGCTTTCAGCTTTGTACGTCAGCATGTCTTTGAGAATTGTCCAGCCGCTGTCGAGGATACTTTTACTGAGGTGCTTATTTCTGACCATATTTTTAACGCGCAACGCTTCCAGCGCGATACCGTCATAAGTTTGCACCAGTTGGGTGCTGAGTTTGTGCAGATAGTCTTTGCACTGATTGGCAACATGTTCTTGCTGGCGCTGAACAGCGGGTTCTAGCAAGTCACACGCAAACGTGACGTACCAGCGCCCGCCTTTACGGACAATCCGAACCGTCTTGACAGTACCTTCAACCGGACGATGCCAGCGAATAGCGAGTCGCCCTATTCCGTACAGTTTCAACCGGCGACCATTAATCTTTGCGCCACTACCGTATTGCTTGAACTCAAAACTGTTGAAGCTCATGGCGTTTTTGAAGCGGGGATACCCCGGCTTCTGACCGGTCTTGACGCGGCGAAAGAATGCCTGAAACGCGGTATCGACCTGTTTCACAACAATTTGTGCGCTCTGGCTGAAGATCTGCATCGCGTAGGGAAAC
>Ga0105044_10008102_pt1 | contig 14459 bp, 12 predicted proteins | sample MAT01_FD_78092 | JGI IMG/M metagenome (GOLD analysis project Ga0105044, IMG submission 78092) | Freshwater microbial communities from Lake Fryxell liftoff mats and glacier meltwater in Antarctica - MAT-01 | ecosystem: Environmental > Aquatic > Freshwater > Ice > Liftoff microbial mat | place...
CGACTTCGTTTTTTAATTCATGCTCACAGTGATTCAAAAAACCGAACAAGACAGACACATTAGCAAGCTATCCCATATTTCGGGTTCTAGCAGCGATAGACTTCGTGGTAGACGTGAAGTGCTGTTCGAATTAAAATAACGGACCGCCTACTGTCTACCCTAAGTCTTCTACGAATTGTGACTTTCGCGAATGTTGCGAGCTTGTTTTGCATTGATATGCGCGATTTCGATTGTCGGTTGGCCGTTCTCGGTCGTCCAGACGAACTCTTTGTTGCTGGCCGACGAGGCGGAGCAGACCAAGCAATGGGAAGCGAACTTTGAACAGGACATCTTGCCGATCATTCGCGACCGATGCGTGGAATGCCATAGCGGTGACGAACCCGACGGAGGTTTTGATGTGGCTCAGTTTTCTTCAGGAGAGCTTGTCACGAAGAAGCTTGACGCTTGGATTGAAGTCGGCAAACGACTTCGCCTCAAGGAAATGCCGCCTGAGGGAAGCCCTCAACTCAACGATGATCAAAAAGGGAAATTTCATCAATGGCTTGATGCCCAACCCAAACAAGACCTCTGTTCCCAGTTGGCGACAGATCAAACTCAAGCTTGGTATCGCGGCTTTGTGATGAGTCGTCGGTTAACTCGGACGGAATACCTGAACGCCGTCCGCGATTTAATCGGTATCCCCATCGGTTCACAAATCGAGATCCCGTCCGATGGATCGGGAGGCGAAGGGTTCGACACGAACGGCGATTCGCTGTTCACCTCAGCCATTCACATCGAGCAATATTTGCAGGGCGCTTCAACAAGTATCAATGCAGCATTGCCAACTTCCGTTCCAGTCGGCGACGACGAACCGACGATTAGTATTCGCGCGGCGCGCGAGCGATTGCTTGTCGCGATCCCCAGTGACAATCTGTCCGAGTTGGCAGCCGCCAAAACCGTGATCGCCGCGTTTGCCCGGCGCGCTTGGCGCAGACCAATCATGGATGACGAAGTTGCTCGCTTGCTTTTGCTCTTTGACCCAGTCAAGCAACAAGGCGGTGGATTCGTAGAAGCTATCCGCGATCCATTGAAAGCCATTCTGGTATCTCCGCACTTTTTGTTTGTCGTCGAATCTGAAACGCCTGAAGGTGGCGTGCAACGATTGACTCAACATCAACTCGCGACTCGGATGGCGCTCTTTATCTGGTCGTCTGTTCCCGACGATGAACTATTGCGACAAGCTGATGAAGGGATACTCGATACTCCAGAACAAATCGTTGCCCAAACTCGCCGATTGCTCGCGGACTCCAAAGCCATCGCACTGGGGGAGAATTTTGGTATGCAGTGGCTTGGCTTGACGAGATTTCTTTCCGGCGTAAAGCCCGACCAAGAGGTCTATCCAGAGTACAATGATCAGCTGAGCCGCGACCTCCATCAAGAAGCTGTTCGTTTTGTTTCCACCGTCTTTCGCGAGGATCGATCGCTGCTCGATTTGATCGATGCAAGTTACGTAGTCGTCAACGGTAATTTGGCCCAGCACTACGGACTCAACTTACCTGCGGATGCCCCGTGGCAGCGGTTTGAAACCAGCGATCGACGTCGAGGTGGTGTGATCACCTTAGGTGCTTCATTGATGACCGCATCGTATCCGCGCCGGACCAGCCCGGTTCTGCGAGGTCGCTGGATTCTTGAGGAAGTCCTCGGTGGACAGGTCCCCCCACCTCCGCCAAATGTGCCAGCACTGGAGGATGCGGTAGCGGAGAAAGCGACGACACTTCGCGAACGTCTGGAACTGCATCGAAAGAATCCTGACTGCGCGTCTTGCCACAATCGGATGGACCCGCTTGGATTCGGGCTTGAGAATTTTGATGGCCTAGGACGCTGGCGCGAGTCCGACCAAGGGCTGGCGATCGACTCCAGCGGCCAGCTGCCTTCGGGCGAAAAATTTCAAGGCCCCGAGGAGCTCAAAAAGATCCTGCTCAATCGTGCAGGTGAATTTGAAAGACATCTCGTCAAGAAATTGCTTGGTTTCGCGATCGGAAGAGAACTGAACAAGTTTGATGAATGTGTCATTAAAGATAGTCTTGATCGATTGAATGCCGAAAATCATCGAGCTTTAGCGGTGATCGAAACGATCGTTTTGAGCTATCCTTTCCAGCACCGATACTTCAAAGCAGCAGCCAAGTCCGAATAACGACCGCGAGTGACTAAAGTGTCTCAAAGTAGGAATAATCCGAGTATGAACCGAACATCACTGTCGCGCCGCCAATTATTACGTGGCAGCAGCGTTTTCCTGGGCTTACCGTTCTTGACCTCGCTCAAAAGTAGTTCGTCAGCGTCCGAAGTGAATGCCAAGCCGCCAGTGCGAACCGCGTTTTTGTACTTTCCCAACGGCGTCTGGGAGAAAGCTTGGGTGCCTGAGAAGACGGGCAGCGATTTTGAGTTGTCGCCGTCGCTGGCTCCGTTGGGCGATTTGCGTTCCGAGGTATTGGTCCTATCGGGGCTCGACAAAAAAAATAGTCATGGCGGCGACGGGCACTATGCAAAGACCGCAAATTTTTTGACTGGGATGCCAGTCACAAAGACGACCGGCAAGGACGTCAGCAGCGGTGGGATCTCCGTTGATCAACTGATTGCAAACCATGTCGGTGACGAAACTCCGCTGCCATCGTTAGAACTTGGCACTGAGCCGGTGATCAGCGGTATCGACAGCAATGTCGGTTACACGCGGTTGTACGGTTCGTACATCTCTTGGCAAACGCCGAACCGACCGATGGCCAAGGAGATCAACCCACGGGTCGTCTACGAACGCTTGTTCGGCAAGCAACTCAGTGGCGCCACAGAGAAGTCCGAGTCATATCGAAACCTGCTTGACTATGTCCTTGAAGACGCCAAGCAAGTTCGCGGCAAACTAGGTCGTGACGATCAATTCAAAATGGATGAGTATCTCGATGCCGTTCGCGCTGTTGAAAAGCGAATCGAGTTTGCGACCCGGGGTAAACCACGATCGTGGGAACCTGCTGTCGATCAGAATGAACTCGCGAGTCACAAGCCGGGCATGCCAACCGAGTTCCCAGAGCATATCGAAGTCATGCTGGACTTGATCGTGCTTGCCTTTCAAACCGATTCAACTCGAGTTTGTTCATTCATGTTCGCCAATGACGTCTCGGGCCGGAATTTTTCTTTTGTCGACGGAGTCAAAGGTGGCCATCATGAACTGTCGCACCACGAAAATAACGCAGAGAAAATTGCCCAGTACCAAAAGATCAATGCCTGGCACGTTGAGAAGTACGCACGCATGCTGCAAAAGATGAAGGCGGTCAAAGAAGGCGAGGGCACGCTGCTGGACAACAGCATGGTCATGTTCGGTTCAAGTTTCTCCGATGGGAATCGCCATGACCCAGACAACCTGCCGATCCTGCTTGGCGGTCGCGGTGCAGGCACCATTAAGCCTGGTCGGCACTTGGCGGCCGAGGGCGAAGTCCCGCTTTGCAATCTGTACTTATCGATGCTGCGACGGACAGGAGTGGAACTCGAGAGCTTTGGTGACAGTACTGGCGAAATCGCCGACATGTAATAAAAGTATGCCGCGAGATCAAACACTCTTGCGATCAACATGGCCAAGCGTTCGCTCGGGCGCGATCTGGTCGCGAACGAGTTGCTTGAGTTGTTTGATTTCGGGAAAGCCATCCATTGACTTGCGATCCCAGACCAACACGCCATTGCACGTTACCTGAAAAACGCCGCCTGTGCCGGGAATCAGCGCCACTTCACCGACTTCTTCGCTGAATGTACTGAGCAATTCTTGGGCATACCAAGCAGCGCGAAGCAACCATTGGCACTGGCGACAATAATGGATTTCGATTCGTGGTGACATGCTACGGCGATGGAATTTTTTTCCGTGAAGCTGAATGTCGATGAGTTCCCATCGACATCGTAAGCTAGCGTACCAGTCATGGTGTCACCGTCGAAGTCGAGAAACACAGAAGTCGGCCAGCTATCTCGCAGCCAGCCAAAATCTAGCGCCGCTGGAACGCAATGATATTGCTTGAAAACTTGGTAACCCGACGCGTAAGCGAGGAAAACGTGACTAAGTCTTCGCTTACGCGTTGGGTTACCAAGCAAGGTCATTTACTTCTCGCGGCACTAGGACGAAGTCGGCATCTCCCTTACGGGCAGGTGCTTCCGACCGAAAACTCCAACGCCGAAACCGTCTCGATTTCCAGACATTGAGCAAGACCGCGTTAGTAACTTGGCGGTGGCACCGCGTCAATTTCAGCCTTCATGCGAACTTCGTCCGGTGTCAACTGATAGTCTGGTCCAGGCTGTACTACAGTGGACTCTTTGCTGCCACAACCAGCCGAAACCAACGCGATAAAAGCGAGCCCCAGATACCACCCTGAGACTAACGTTGCAGTCCATCTTTTCATCAAAATCAGCCGAAAACGTTTGAGTAAAAACTGAAATAAACCAACGACCTTGCGTTAGAACTCTGTACTGATCACTTCTTTGTTAGCGCGTGTCCCAAGAGCTCCCCACAAGCCGTATGGGCTTGGTGATCCAGGAGCACGATTCCCAGTTGCGTTCAGACGGACGGTTCCGTTTCTGCTGTTGCCTGCCTCGATGGAGTCCGTCACAAACCGAATCGCACCATCGGCCATCAGAACATGCGCGCCTCCCTGGTGCCGACTGCTCATCGGAGCGATACCGAGGGTGTTATCGGTTGTGGCGAAACACAGTTCAGTGTTGGGTGGAAGGATGGTGGTAACGGTGGTATAAACGAGCCCACCATTTGCCCAGCGGAATCCGCGACCTTGGTTTGACGCCAGCGTTGTGATTCCAGTCAACCAAAACCTAGGACGAAGAGGATCAATATTCACAGGCGTTCGGCAAACAGTCGGATTGTCTTCCACCGGCGCAAATCCTACGGCGGTGCGCGCGATGGTGGAGATACTTCGATCGCCAAGGTCTGTCGCGATCTCGCCACAGGCAATCGTGTTCGCCGTGCCATCTAGTATCTCGCGAAAGCCCATGTTTTGGCGAGTAACGAAAACTCCGCGCCCTGAAGCGCGAATCAATTCAACACGAAGCTGGACGGGACCAGTCAAACCGCTGTTGATCGGTCCGTGTTGCATCTGATTGATCGCATCGCCTGTGCAAGCGGCATAGTTCGTTCGTCCCATCGCAGGCAAACCGACACCGGGATCGCTGGGGCAACGCAAGGTGGATACTTCTGTCATCCATGGTGCATAAGCGGTGTTCCGGGTATTCACGCCAGAGCTAATGGAGGGATCGTTGTCTTCGTCCGAAGGGGTCGGACCCATGGCTGGCCATGGTGGAGTCCGTACCGTACCCGGCGCTGCCAGATTGATCGTGCTCGGGCTACTGATTTGCTCCCAGAGGGCCTGTTGTTCGATGTAAGGCGTTAGCCCAACAAAGATGCTCAGCCGCCAATTATTGGCCCTGTCATTGTTGTCGTTCCAGACCTTACCAGTGAGATACGGTGTTTGCTGAGTACCGCCGTTATGCATCGGAAGTTTATTGAACGACGCGTGATAGTTGTGAAGCCCGAGGCCAATCTGCTTGAAATTGTTCCCGCAGCTCATGCGGCGAGCCGCTTCGCGTGCGGCCTGAACCGCCGGCAGCAGTAATCCCACCATCACTCCGATGATCGCGATCACAACGAGCAGCTCAACAAGCGTGAATCCGTGTCTGGATCGTGGCAATTGTTTCATAATTCCAAAACCTTTTTTAAGATGTTGCGAGAAAATTTATCGCGGTCCGCAGTATTATAGATCCGACCGACAGGGCGAGTCTTGGCGATTCATATCACGTACAATGCCATTTGGCGCACATTGCCGATGCCTTTCAACCTGCTACCACCTGCACTTCAAACGCTGGACGTTTTCCTACTCGAAACACTTTTCGACGAGATGCCAGACGTAGCATTCTTTGTCAAGGATCGAGAGGGAAGATACCGTACGGTCAACACATCATTGGTGGAAAGGCATGGGTTGAAGAATAAGTCGCAAGTGATGGGCAAACGCCCCTGTGATATATCTACTGGCGATTTCGGTCGAATTCCCTCGCAGCAAGACGAATGGGTATTGCGCACCGCGCGCCCGCTTCACGACCATTTAGAAATGCAGTGGCAGACACCCAATCAGCCATGTTGGTGTTTGACGACAAAGCTGCCGATTCTGGACAAGGAGGGCAAGGTTGTCGGCTTAATTGGGATCTCGCGGGATATTCGCGCACCCATCAAGGCTCAGCAAATCCCTGCTGCACTCGTCAGCGTCTTAGAACATTTCGAGCGACACCTTGCGGACCCTGTCACGCCGACGACGTTGGCCAAGTCAACCGGAATGTCACCGCTGCGGTTCTCACGACTGATGAAGCGTTTCTTCGGGATAACTCCAAGTCAGTACATTGCGAAGCACCGAATCACCGCCGCGTCGGTTTTACTGCTGGAGACAAATCAGTCTGTGTCTGACATCGCACTTGCCTGCGGTTACTATGACCACAGTGCGTTTACTCGCGCGTTTCGTAAATTCACCGGAATTGCCCCAACTGCGTATCGGGAGGCGGCGCTTCGCGCGGGAGCGGTCTCCTGATTCTGGAGTTAGTTTTGCTGCGCGGGTGGCTTGTCAGCGTCTGGGGGCACGGCGTACTTGGTTGCCTTCACCTGGGCGTCGAACTCGACGCTAAGCTTGGCCACCGCAGCAGGATCGGCGGCCAAATTTTTCAACTCATAGGGATCCAGCGCGAGGTCGAAGACTTCCGTCCACTCGTCGTGGCCAGCGTATTTCACGAGCTTACCGTTGGCTGTGCGGACGCCGACGATGGTGACCACGTTAACGTCGCTCTCGTAAAAATATTGGGCCAGGAAAGAATGCCGCCAATTCGCCGGTTTCTGGCCAGCGGCGAGTGCTTTCCAGCTTGCTCCCTGCATCTCACCCGGTGCTGGCACGCCAGCCAAGTCGAGGAACGTCGGCGCGAGGTCAATGTTGAGCACCATTTCGTCGACGACCAAGCCTTTGCCGAATTGGCGCGGGTACCGCACAAGCATCGGGATGCGGAGCGACTCTTCATACAGCGAGCGTTTGTCGCCGAGGCCATGTTCGCCAAGGAAGTAGCCGTTGTCGCTGGTGTATACGACGACGGTGTCTTCGCTGAGCCCGAGTTCTTCAAGCGAGTCCAGTAACCTGCCAAGGTTCTCGTCAGCACCGGTGACGTGCCGCAGATAATCGAGGTGGACGGAGTTGGCTGCGAGTCCCAGTGGCGGCTTGCCGGTCGTGGGGTCTAGCCGGCGATAGATGGCAGGCGAGGTAAGATTCGGTGTCGGTCGGCTCGTTTCGTCGGCGTAGATATTCCGCAGCCGCTCGGGAAGATTAGTGCCTCCGCGCGGACTGTGTGGGCTCTTGAAACCGACAACCATCGAGAACGGTTGGTCGCGATTCTGTTTCATCCAATCGATCGCAAAGTCGGTGCTGACGTCGTCAAGCCAGCCTTTGGTGGGTGTGCGAACGCCGTTGATTTCGACATCGCAATCGTTGAAGCTGCCTTGGCCAACGAAGCTTGCTGAGTAGTCGAAGCCAGGACGTTGGCCTTGCTGCTCTCCCATGTGCCATTTGCCAATGTAGGCTGTCTTGTAACCAGCAGCGCGCAGCAACGTCGCATGCGTGACGGATGATTCCGGGAAGGGTGTATGGTTGTTGGTGATGCCGTTGAGATGGTTGTAACGGCCGGTGAGAAACGCAGCTCGACTTGGGGAACAAAGCGAAAGGGTCACGAAGGCATTTCGGAAACGCACACCACCGGCGGCAAGGCGGTCCATGTTAGGCGACTTAAACCATGGGAAGCGAGCCTTCTCACCCTGTTCTAGCTGCACAACGCTCATCGCGTCCCAACGATGATCGTCAGTGTAGACAAACAGAAAGTTTGGCTTGCGGTCGGCGGCATTTAACGTGGCAGTGCAGGCGAGCACGACGAGTAGCCACGCAACGGCGCGACTGCAGCTTGTGAAGGCGGAGGTTCTCATGCTTACTGATGTTTCTTTTCGGCGAGATGTTGGCGGACTCAGGGAGCCAATTCTAGCTTCCGAGATCAAAGGTCTCTTGGCCTAGACACTGCTTCGAATCGCGAATTGGCGCACAGAACGCCGCGCGTGACATGCCGCCATTCGTTTCGCTGTGGACGTCGCCCGGCCTGAAACGCGTGGATTCACGTGAATAGTCGGACTATCGACACACATCGATTTGGTCGCAGTCGTTACACTTGTTTATTGCACGATACTATGCTGGAGCAACGCCCCTGCGGCTGCGATCCCCACACAAATCACGCCTCTCCTATGCTTCGACTTGATTTGTCGCGCGATGACCCAGCGGCGAATCTGGCAATTGACGAGACGCTTTTGGTTAGTGCCGAGCAGGGTGGTGAAGAGGTGCTTCGCTTTTGGCAATTTTCTCGTCCTGTCGTTGTCATCGGACGCGGGTCGAAAATTCGCGATGAAGTCGATATTGATTTTTGCGAATCCCGGTCAATCTCGATCATGCGTCGGTGCAGTGGAGGTGCGGCGATTGTCGCTGGTCCGGGATGCTGGCTGTATAGCGTCGTGCTGGATCTCGTTTTACGACCAGAGTTGCGAAACGTTGACCTTGCTCACCAGTTCGTGATGGGACATCTTGCAGCAGCAACGAAGATGCAACGCCCTGAAATTCAGTTGGAGGGTATCTGTGATCTGACCTACGGAGCAAAGAAGTTTTCTGGAAATAGCCTTCGCGTTGCGAAAGATCATTTGCTTTACCACGGCACAATTCTAATGGCGGTCGACTTGCCTTTGGTTTCCGGCTGCTTGCGAACCCCGCCCAGGCAGCCTGATTATCGCGTCGAACGAAGTCATGAAGAGTTCATTACCGCGATCGAGATTGACTCCGCAGACTTGTCGGATTGCCTGGCCGCCCGACTAGGCGCGACGCAGCCGATGACGAGCTTGCCGGACCGGGAGATTCTCGCCGGATTCGGGTCAAAATACGCGTCCAAAGACTGGATCTGGCGGCATTGACGAGTGTTCTCTTCGCGAACAAAGACTATGCTATGCCTGCTTCCGAAGATTTCGCTTTACAACACTTTGCCATCGCCCCATGACTGATTCGATAGATTTTCCATCCCTTAGCAAACGGCTTAAAGCGAACGGGCAAGCTCACGTGCTTCAGTTTTGGGACGAGCTCAACGTTGCCCAACGCGTTCGCCTAGCCGCTCAAGTTGACAACATTGATTTTGAACTATTGTCTAAGTTGGTCGCTGGCGAAGATGAGAAACCAGATTTTGTGGCGCTGGCTCGCCGCGCGACGGCGCCGCCAGCGGTAAAGTCTGACGGCACCGGTGCGACTTGGACAAGCGCCGAAGCCAAAGAACACGGTGAGCAGGCATTGGCTTCGGGACGCGTCGCGGCAGTCATTGTTGCCGGCGGTCAGGGTACGCGACTCGGTTTTGATCAGCCTAAAGGAATGTTTCCGATCGGTCCGGTTTCAAATCGAACTCTATTTGCAATCTTCGCCGACCGACTTCGCGCGATTGCAAAGCGTTATGGCGTTAGCGTTCCCTTGTATCTGATGACTAGTCCAGCGACCCATGACGAAACGGTTGCTTACTGGACAAAGAACGACTATTTGGGTTTAGACGCCGGTGATGTTCGCATTTTTTGCCAAGGTACGATGGCTGCCGTCGATGCGACGACGGGTAAGTTGTTGCTCGAGGAAAAAGACTCATTGGCGCTCAGCCCCGATGGTCACGGAGGTACTGTCGCGGCGCTTTCAAAGGCAGGTTGCCTTGCCGACGCGGCTTCGCGTGGAGTCGACTTGTTGTCTTATGTCCAAGTTGACAATCCGCTGGTGTCTCTGTGCGATCCGAATTTGCTTGGACATCATGTGATGAGTGGTAGCGAAATGACGACACAGGTCGTTCGCAAGCGATTCGCAACCGAAAAGGTTGGCAATGTATTGATGGTCGATGGTCGCGTTCAGATTATCGAATACAGCGACTTGCCCGACGACGCAGCCCAGCGACGCAATGAATCAGGTGACTTGACGCTGTGGGCTGGCAATATCGCCGTTCACGTTTTGGATCGTAGCTTCCTCGAGCGAGCGGCGAATTGGAGTGATGCCTTGCCGTTCCATCGGGCTTTTAAGAACGTGCCATACATTGACGAGCATGGCAACCGCGTTCAACCTGCGAAGCCAAACGCGATCAAGTATGAGCGATTCATCTTTGACTTACTTCCTCATTCGGAAAACGCGTTTGTCGTCGAGGCGCTCGCCAGCGAAGCGTTCGCGCCGGTAAAGAATGCCAATGGCGCGGCGACCGATACGCCGGAACACTCGATGCAAGCGATCAGCGACTTGCATCGCATGTGGCTGGAATCGGCAGGCGTGCACGTTGCACCGGGGGTTCGCGTCGAGATCAACCCATTGTTTGCCATCGATTCCCAGGAGTTGAGAACCAAGTGTAGCGCCGGGATGCGAATGACCACCGATCATTACTTTAGCGAGTGTCTGCTTGACCGATAAGTGGATGGCGCTTGCGTGCCGGCTGGGTCGGCAGAATCCCGATCAGCAGAGTGTAGTTCCAAGTCGACGACTCACAACCACTCGTTTGATTGAGACCTGCCCCGGGACGCCAGCGCGCATCCACTTGTTTTGTTATCGCTTGCGTGTCGCAGGGGCTTCCGCAAGTCGTACGACTCCGTACATCAGTTCATCGTCGCGAACGATATAGTACTGACCTTGTATGCTGTTCTGTGGACCAACCTTCTTGATGATCCCTTGCAACTCTGCGAGCGAAGCAGTTTGGTAGTTGTGCAGTCCAACGAGTATGTCTCCAGAACGAATCCCATGAGAATCAGCCGGTGAACCCTTACGGATTTCGGTTACGGTGAGGCCGCCCCGATAGTCTTGCTTGAAGCGGCTATTGATTCGCTGCACGGAGCTCTTAGAAACGGGCTGCACCTTGACCCCAAACACAGTCCACGCGAGCGATTGAGAATTACCTGCACTATTTGATGATGGTACCCCATCAAGATTCAACGCAACTTGTAGGGCTTCACCATTGCGATCAACGTCAATCTTGACTTGGTCACCGGCTTGAACTTGAATCATCGCAAGTCCAAAGTCGAGTCGATCATTCGTGTTTCGCCCTGCAACCTGAACGATACGGTCGCCCATCTTCAAGCCTTGGCGCGAAGCGGGACTGCTGGCCGCGACATGTGCAATCGATACTCCGTCTCCGTCACAGGGACCGCCTTCAGTTCGAAGCCCCATCGACAGACGATCTTCGTTGTAGCTGCTGATCATATCGCTGACGATCGCCATCGCCTGATCGATCGGAATCGCAAACGCAATTTGCTGTGCACCGATTCGTACCGCAACATTGACTCCGATAATTTCGCCATGAATATTCAGGAGCGGTCCGCCCGAATTGCCTGGGTTGATCCCGGCGCTGGTTTGGATCAGATCGCGATACTCCTGCGTATCGTTGACAGGGACATCACGATGCAATGCTGAAATGATGCCCTCCGTGACCGTATCGACGTATCCGAAAGCATTACCGATTGCGATCACCGGTTCACCAACCATCAAATCGCCACTCGTACCTCGCGGAATCGTGTCCAGCGGTTCAGTGACATTGAGCTTCAATAGCGCAAGGTCACTCTTGATTTCCGAGGCCACGACGTCCGCCGTCGTGGTGGAACCATTCGCTAGGGTGACTTGTACCTGATCGACGTCTTCGACGACGTGATAATTGGTGATGACATAACCACGAGGGTCAATCACAACCCCAGTTCCCATCCCGTTGACTTGTTTTCCGGCGTCAGCGCTGGCACCAGCCATCGAGGCGGCTGTCGAGCGCACCGTTTTCTGGCCGTGAATGTTGACGACCGCACCTCGGCATCGGCGAATTGCTAGCACCGTGGCGGTTTCACGCTGGTCCATCGTTCCGCCCGCTTCGACCGTGAGTACGGTCGCATTCGAGCAGACGCAACTGGTGATGGTCAGCGCCCAGCCGAGCGCGAGCTGTTTCGAATGCTTAGCCGATGCGTGACGTAAAAACGAAGCTAAATTCGTTCGCAGCCGATCGCGTTTGCTAAGACTTGAGATGAACCGTCGCATGGAACCCCGCACATCGGTGAGCAAGTTTTCTGCCCTTTGCCGCGGACGCATCGACGCGTCGCGAGCCCAACCAATTCAATCATTGGCACGAGGGGTTGCATCGGGTGTTATGCCTGGTCCGCTTCACGCATGTGTGGCTGGGCAGTAAGGTTTGCCTAGCTTGACAGCGTTGCATGTAAACCAACGCGATACGATGCAACAATCTGCTGATTCGAGGAATTATTTGTGGTGCCAGTTTCGTGGCCGAGAGACTCTTTGCGGCCTCCACCAAGTAAACTACGCCATGATCAAAAAAGAACGAGCTGAAGTCGTGGCAAAAACGCTCGCGACGCTCTATCCCAGCCCCCCGATTCCACTCGACCATACGGATGCGTTCACGCTGCTCGTCGCTGTGGTCCTTAGCGCGCAATGCACCGATAAGAAGGTGAACGAAGTCACCCCCGCACTGTTTAAGGTTGGCGGCACGCCCGCATTCATGGGATCGATGGCCCCTGAGTCGATCCTGACAATCATTCGGCCGCTGGGGTTAGCGCCTCAGAAATCGCTTTCGCTGCATGGCCTAGCCAATCAATTGCTAACGCGGTTCGCGGGAGCAGTTCCTCAAACGTTTGAGGAACTTGAATCATTGCCTGGTGTAGGCCACAAGACGGCAAGCGTCGTGATGAGTCAGATGTTTGGTCAGCACGCATTCCCTGTCGACACGCACATCCATCGCTTGGCCCAGAGATGGGGCCTAAGCAACGGCAAGAACGTCTCGCAAACCGAAGCTGATTTGAAACAGTTGTTTGCACCGGAAACGTGGCGCGATCTGCATTTGCAGATTATTTACTACGGACGGGAGTACTGCACGGCCCGTGGTTGCAATGGCACTACTTGTCAGTTGTGTCGTGAGCTTTTTCCTCGTCGTCGCAGTCCCGTTGTCCATGTGAAGGCATAGCTCTCAAGCAACCGGAGCCGTCATGCGGTGAGTTGGCACGGGACGCCCTGGCCGGAAGCTTTGGGTTTGACGAATGGTGGCGCGGGCACCGAACCGCTTGCAGGCAGCGTCCACGGCGGATTCGACTTGAGGTTGCAGCTCTTCCGGCGCGATCGCGACTCGCGCATTGACAACGATTTCCGCTGTCTTTGTCCTGCACCCTGACGCCAACGATAACTCTGCCTTCGAGTCGCTTGTGATCAAGTTGGCGACGGCAGAAAATCCTTCCCACAATCCGATTATCTTCAAGTGGGCTGTCTCTGCGCCTACAGCCGCCAACGATTGGCGTAGCGTATCGACGATATCAACAATCAACTCGTCGAGATTAAACGGGCTGTCGGCTGAGGCGGTCATGCTCATATTCAACCACCCCAGCTCCGCTTCACCTTCGGCATAGATATCGTAATCGATATCCAAAACTCGACGGCCGAAGTCACCTCGCTGCTCCAGCATCTCAAGCAACGTATCAAACCCATCGCCAGACTTCGCACTCGTGCGCAGAATCGGAATTCCCGGCGCTTCGATCGCCACCAATGCCGTCAATTGATCGAGCTCATCGGCGGACAATTCATCACTGCGATTGATGACGACAAAGTCTGCTTCTTCGAGCTGCTTCTTGAAGATGTACTGCGCCTTGGGCGAAAATCCGCCTTGATTTCCGCTCAATATCTTCTGGCCGTGACTCGGCTTCAGAATCACACCGTAGGGGGCAACATCGAAACGCTTTGCGAATAACTGCATCAGCGGCTGGACTACGGTCGCGACCAAGTCAGTGCAACTGCCAACCGGTTCCGCCAAGATCACATCAGGGGCGCCGCTTGTCGCAAGGGTTTCTGCGGCGTTGGTCAACTCGTTGAAGTTGCAGCAAAAGCATGAACCGGCGACTTCGCTGACTTCGAACCCCTGAGAACGCAACGTCTGCGTATCGACCAAATCGGTAGCCTGGTCGTTGGTAACAATCCCAACTTTCAACCCACGGCTCTGGTAGGCGCGAGCCAGTCGGGAAATCGTGGTTGTTTTTCCTGCACCGAGAAAACCGCCGACCATGATGAATCGAATGGCAGACATGGAAAAAACCTATGGGAGGGATGCGTGGGATGGGCTTGGCTGACTATCCTAGCCTAACGTCTTCACAAGGTGCTTAGACAAACGCTCAAAAATTCATCGCCTAGCCACAAAAGTTTGCCATGCAGGTCTCAAAAGCGGTCATCACCGCCGCCGCACCCAATCAAAACACGCTGCCGCTTCAGCGGTTGGTGGACCGAGAAGGCCGCGACAAAACAGCGCTGCAATTCATCGTTGAAGAAACGTTGTCAGCCGGAATCGAAGAGATTTGC
>Ga0105044_10008103_pt1 | contig 14458 bp, 15 predicted proteins | sample MAT01_FD_78092 | JGI IMG/M metagenome (GOLD analysis project Ga0105044, IMG submission 78092) | Freshwater microbial communities from Lake Fryxell liftoff mats and glacier meltwater in Antarctica - MAT-01 | ecosystem: Environmental > Aquatic > Freshwater > Ice > Liftoff microbial mat | place...
AACCCACAATTTTCAAACGTGGGAAAATGTGTCACTCTTGAACGCTTAAAGCATAGGTGGAACGCGCCGCCGCGCGTGGGATGCCAACTACCTGCAAGCCTATGGCACGCAGATCGCGGTATTGCAGGCCTACACCTTGCTCCGGTTGTCGTTGGTGGCTTACCGCGACGTTAAAAGGTTGAAGCCAGGTGATGCGACGTGGAAGGACGTTCTGAACACGCTGAAGTTTCTCTCGAAGTACATCACCCCGGAAGTGATCGCCGAGGTTCGGGCGCGTTATGCGGATGAAGCAGGCGAATGCCGGATATGCGGGAGAAGCGGGTAGGGTTTGAACCTATTAAACCCTTTCATTTGGGCGGTCGATGAAGAGGAGTAACTGAGCCAGGCGAACGGCTTGCCAGGGGCGTTGGATGGTTGAGACAGCAGAAGTGAGGGTTTCGAGGATGGCTTCGCCGTTCGCGGCGGGCCAGTTCTCCCGCACGGCTAGGCGATTGAGGGCAGTATCTTCCACCGTGGCCTTCGACCAATCAGCCTGCAATGTCCCCCAACCCCGGCATCGTGCGGGGCTTCGGGGCGGTCGCCTCGGGCTTTCGCCCGTTATGCAGAAGCTCTACGGCCCGGACGGTTCGCCGTTGGGGACGAGCTTCGCCGACTTGGAGCAGTTGGCTTCGGAACTGGGCAAGACCATCGCTCAGGAACTGTTGACCCGGTCGTTGGATCGCCATTCGGCGGGGGCGATGGATCCGGCGTTTTGGGCGGTTCACGCGGTGCCCCCTTCCTCTCTCTCATACCCTGGGGGCATCCGGTCGTCGAGCATCGAGGGCTTCGACGGGGGAGGGGTAGGGTGCAATGGAACCGCGGGAGGGGCCAGCAACGCAACGAGGGTCGCTCGTTGATCGGCCGGGAGTGCGGCGAGTTGGGCCAGCAACGCGGCGAGATCCACGGGCGAACCGTGGGCGGATTCCGGCGGTATTCCCGGCGAGTAGTGCAACGTGGAGTGCAACGTGAGCGGCGAAGCGTGCGAACCCCCTGGAATTTCAGGCTTTTCTTCGGGATGCCGATAGCTTGGGGTGCAAGAGGTCGGGGGTTCAAATCCCCCCGGTCCGACTCGGAGAAACCGCTGAGAAATCAGCGGTTTCTTTCGTTTTCGGGTTAATTCTGGTGCGATTGCCGATTGGCACCAATTGGTACCACGATTTAGTCGTTTCACATTGCGAGCAGCACCATTTATTCGAGGGGTGCGTTCCCATCATTCGCACGTTGGCCCATGCGACCGCTGCGGTTTCCCGCTTGCTTGCCGGCCACGTACACCGCGAGATCGCGGCGCAGTTTCACCTCGTGATCTTCGCGGATGGTGCGGTATTGCAACATCGCGTAACGCCGGGTGGCGAGCGCATCGGCGAAAGCTAGGCCCACCACGGCGAACACGAGAGCGACCACCGCGATCCAAAAGCCGCCCCAGAATTGCACGAAATGCTTGTTCTCGGGATCGAGCTTCGGCACCTCGACCTGAGCATTGGGATCGGGCTTCAACGCCTCCACCCGCTGTTCCATGCCGGAGAGGTACGCGCCGCCGATCATGCCGCCGATGACGACGAGAATGCAACCGGTGAGGAAGCGGCGGAGGTAACGCTTGCGGAAGTACGAACGATCGTCGCTGGGGAGAATGGCGGTCGCATTCAACCGGCGGAAGCCCCGCATTTGCGCGAGTGCCGCGACGAGGCCGAAGAGGATCAGCCCCCCGGCGAGGATCAATCCGGTGCTGGTTTGTGCGTTCACGGTGACTTCTTCATTTTCAGCCACGCCAAGGTCACGTTGCCCACTTGGGCCATTTGCCCGGCGGTGCATTTATCCGGCGTGTCGCTGAGCTTGTGCCAGTGTTCGTAATCGAAGTCGATGATGTCGATGGCGGGGATGCCCGCGTTTTGCAGCGAAACGTGATCGTCGCTCACATACAAGGAACGTTGGAACCCGCGAGTGAACTTGAACGACTTCGCCCCCATCGCCTCGGCCAGCTTCCATACTTCTAGCACCAATTGCGGGGCGCCTTCCCACGAGTGACCTTCCACCCGCAGGCTCGCCCCGTCGTGCCCCACCATATCGTAGTTGATCGCGGCGAGGTATTTGATGCCGGATTGTTTGGCGGTCTTGGCGTATTGATCGGCGAAGTGTTTCGAACCGAAGAAGTAATCGTCGTTGCCGTCCGGCCCGGAGAAGACGTATTCTTCGCCGTCGAACAAAACGAAATCGACGCCCACTTCGCACTTCGAGTCTTTCATGTGGTGGGCGAGTTCCATGAGCAGCGCAACGCCGGAGCCGCCATCGTTGGCGCTCACGAACGGTTTGCCCCACTTCATGCGGTCGCCTTCCTGGTCGGCGAACGGGCGGGTGTCGTAATGGCATGAAAGGATGACGCGAGTCTTGCGTTCGGGGAACCACGAGACAATCAGGTTGGTCATAGCCACGGCTTCGCGCTTGCTCTTTTGCCGGGCTTGGAATTCCTGTTTCGACACTTTCCCGCCGAGATCGTCGAAGTGTTTGGTGAGCAATTCGATCTGTTTCTTCATACCTTCGGAACCGCTGACGCGCGAACCGAGGTCGCAGATTTGCTTGAGGTATTTGATGCTGCGTTCGCCGTCGAATTTCAGTTCGGCCGCGGGGATCGGGTTCACGCCGGGGGTTGGCACGCGATCTTCTCCGAATTGCACGGGCTTGGGCGGTGCGGCTTGCGGGCTTGCAGGTGCGCCGCAACCGAGGGGAAGGAAGAAGAACAGCACGAACGCGACCTTGCGTGGCATTTCCGATCCTCGGGATTATCTTGTTGCATTGTAGGGTTTATTGGGCCGTAAGCCGCGAATCAATCGCGAGTGATTTGGCTTCACCGATTGCGATTTTTGCGAAATCGGGGTGAGCGGGGTTTAGCAAATAGTTGAAATGCTGCGGCACTCGGTCACTTAGAAGGATGACGCTCGGAACTTTCAAAATGGGTGAACGGGATTGGACTACCCATTGATCGCCGTGTGATGCGAGTCCTTTCGGGGCTTCCGGGTCGTACCAATTGGAAGGAAGTGTTTGAAGGTCGAGGACTTCAACAGCCGCTTCGGGGAATGTGATTTCAAACATCGAGTACGCTCGGATCAGTGCCCGATTTTCCAAATGAACCAGCACTTCCAAAACGGCGGACGCTGGGGAATCCGCCGTGTAAACGATTGCAGATACGGCCGAATTCCAACGCCCAGGATCGAGTTGCGAACCACGGCCCGTGAACGCGGTTTCAACCCATTTCGTTTTTACGATTCGCCAAGCTCTGCCGTTCACGAGAAAATCCCGTGTTCCAGTCGGCCGATGAGATGGAGGACTTCGTTGGCGCCGACATTGGTCGTCGTCATTTCCAGTGGTGTTCTACCACCGAGAACCGAACGCTCCTTGTTCAGCCATTCGACCGTCGCTGCGATATCCCCTTCAAATAAATCCACCGCGTGTTCAAACACTGTTGCTAGTCGGTAAAGGCGTTCGGATTCATTATGAGTGAGTCTGCCGGTTTTTTTTCGATTCACCAATTGTCGCTTTTTGAGGGCGAGTGTCAAGCGGATCGTATCGAGTTTCAGGGTGCTCGCAAGTTTGAATGTCGAGATGGATTTGTAAGGAAATCCCGCGAGAATCGAGTCGTGAATGTCCATAGAAGTGAAATCGCTTAATCCCACCAAGCTCGCGGCCGTAATTTTTTGAGAGAGCTTAGGAGCGTCGATTGTCGAGGCAACCATGACTCAATCCTCTGAATAAATGGCGAGCGGTTAACAGACTGCTCGCCGAATTATAGCCACTCCATTGGAGCACCGCAATCATCACTTTACTTCCCGGCTTTGGCCGCGGCGTAGGCTTCGTCGGCCTTCTTCCAATTCACCACGTTCCACCACGCGTCGATGTAGCCGGCGCGGAGGTTCTGATACTTCAGGTAATAGGCGTGTTCCCACACGTCGACGCCCAGCACTGGCACGAGGCCTTCCATCAGTGGGCTGTCTTGGTTCGGCTTCTTGATCGCCTTGAGGGCCGCCGCGGCAGGATCCCACACGAGCCAGCTCCAACCGCTGCCGAACTGCGTGAGGCCGTTCTGTTTGAACGTCTCTTTGAACTTGGCGAAGTCGCCGAAGGAGGCCTTGATAGCGTCGGACAAGGCGCCGCTCGGTTCGCCGCCGGCCGAGGGGGCCATGCTTTCCCAGAAGAAAGCGTGGTTGTGGTGGCCGCCGCCATTATTGATGACGGCTGGGCGGATCGATTCCGGCACGCTCTTGATCTCGCGCAACAGAGTGACGATATCCTTCGAGGCGAGTTCCGGGGCCGATTCGAGGGCCTTGTTCAGGTTGTCGATGTAGGCCTTGTGGTGCTTCTGGCTGTGGATTTCCATCGTCTTGGCGTCGATGTGGGGTTCCAAGGCGTCGAAGCCGTAGGGCAGGGCGGGGAGTGTGAAGGCCATGGTGATTGCTCCGGGTGGAAGGTGAACAGAATTAGATTAGGCATTCGTCATCGCTGGACAACCGAAGAGCGTTCCGCAGAATGGTGGACTGATGAACCCCGATTCGGAGATTCGCGTGACCGATTCGCCCGCCGTTGCCGCCGTACAGAAGAAAAAGATTACTTGGGTCGGGCCGTTGTTGAAGTACGGTTTGGCCATCGGCTTGCTGACGCTGATGATTTCGTTGAACTATTCCAAGTTGAAGGTGCTCTTCAGCCAAACGCCGCACTTGGTGCCGTTCGCCATTGCCGGGGGCGTGTATTTCGTCATCCTCGGGATGCAGTACATCCGTTGGTGGGTGCTGGTACGGGCGATCGGTTTGCCCTTCCGATTGCGAGACGCCGTGAGGTTGGGCCTGGTCGGCACGTTCTACAACACATTCCTTCCCGGGGCCGTCGGCGGGGACATCGTCAAAGCGATCTTCATTGCCAAGGGGCAAACCGAACGCAAAGCGGCGGCGGTCGCCACGGTCGTGGCGGATCGTTTGCTCGGCCTCTTCGGCTTACTCCTGTTCGGCTCGGCGGTCGGCGGGGCCTGCTGGATCGCCGGGGATCCCAAAATCGAAGGGAACAAGTCACTCCAGAATCTGATCCTCATTTGCACCGGCTTGGCGGGCAGCGGCTTGATCGGCTTCGTCGGCCTCGGATTCCTCCCCGCTTCCCGGCAGGATCGATTCGCGGATCGTTTGAAGGGGATCAAAAAAGTCGGCAATACACTCGCGGAACTATGGTTCACCGCCGTACAGTTCCGCCAGCGGCCGGGTGCGATTCTCTTGGGTGTACTTCTATCGGCGATCTCGCACACCGCGATGATTGTATCTTTCCATTACGCCGTGCGAATCTTCCCACCCAACGATCCCGCGCTCTTGGGCACGCTGCCGGAGCATTTCATTATCGCGCCGATCGGTTTCATCGTTCAAGCGATCATTCCCGTGCCGGGAGGCTTGGGCGCCGGCGAACTTTCCTTCGGAGCGCTCTATGCGATGATCCGAGGCAAGGAAGGCGAAGCTGTGGGCTTGGCCGGGCGGATGTCGCTGCGGGTAGTCGAGTGGACGCTGGGGCTGTTGGGTTACATCGTGTTCCTTTCGATGAAAGCGGAACTGCCGAAGGTGGAAGAAGAGAAGGTCGAAGGGGAAATCGAGAAAGCGACGCACTGATCGTTCGCCGCGAAGGAAATGCATAGCCATTTGATGAAATCCGTTTGAAATTCCCTTTTCAATCGTTACCGCCGAGGTAAACTTTGAGTATCTCCCTCCACCCCTTTCATCACACATGGGCATTCACGTGATCCCGCGCAGTTTTGCACTGTCCGCCTTCGGCGGGCTGGGATTTCTGGCCATCGCTTCGGCCTTGGAAACGGCACCGATGCCGCGTTTAGTCGATTCGTCGATTCAAAAAGCCGCACCAGTATCGCCGCCCACGAAGGTCGGCCCCGGCAGTCGATCCCCGATCCGCAAAGACGGTATGGCCCTCACCGGGCTTTCGCCCGCCAAGGTGTTCCCCGATCTTTGCAAGTACCGCTACCGCGCGAGTACGCCCTCGGAACAATGCCAAACGTACGTCGATCAAGCCCTCGGTTTCTACTACTCATACGTGTGGATCGAAGCGGCCCGCTCGTTTGAAACGGCCCTCAAACACGATCCCGAATGCGCGTTCGCTTGGCTCGGATTGTACCGGGCCATGGATAAATGGGGCGGCGGCACCAAAGTGCCATCGGCGGCACCGTTCCTCGCCATCAGCGGTGGCCTCGGCCAAAGCAAGCTCCCGGATCGCTTCGGCAAACCGGCCAAAGAATACGCCCTCGAACAAGCCAAAACTCTCATGCCCAAGGCTAGCCACCGCGAACAACTGCTGATCACCGCGAAGCTGCAAGAAAAGGGCATGTGGCCCAACGTGCCGCCGGACGAACGCAAGAAGAAAGCCACGATCACACTCGATGAACTGCTGACGCTTTACGAGGACGACGAAGAAGGTTGGTTCGCCCGGGCGCAAATCGCCGAGGGGCCGAATTCGAGCGTTCCTTTCTATAAGGCCCTATTGAAGGTGAACCCGATCAACCCGGCGGCGAACCACGAACTCGTTCACCATTACGAGAACATGCGTCGCCCGGCCCTCGGTTGGGTGAACGCCGAGAAGTACATCGAAAGCTCCCCAGGCATTCCGCACGCCTTCCATATGCAAGCCCATTTGGGCACCCGTATCGGCAAGTGGGGTCAAACTTGCGATTGGAGTTCCCGCGCCGTCGAATTGCAATTGGCGTACCACAAGTTCCAAGACGTTCGGCCGAGCGAAGATCACCAATTCGTACACCACTTGGAAATCCTGACGAAGAGCCTCGTGCACGATGGCCGATACGCGGACGCACTGAAGATCAAGAAGGTGGCCCAAGACAACGGTTATACCGGCGCCAGCTTCAAACACGAATGGTTCCGCATTGCATTGGGCCAACGCGACTGGGCCGAAGCGGGCAAGATGATCGAAGCCATGCGGAAGAGCGATAAGGCGGGGGCCGCGTACTACGGGGCGCTCATGGCGTTGGAAAAGGGAGATACCAAAGGTGCCCAAGCCGAACTCGACATCCTCCGCCAAGGCGGTGCGAAAGGTGTTTCAGGCAAAGGAGGCAACAAGAACGATTACCGCTTGTGGGAAGTGCAAGGGCGACTGATGTGCCAGCAAGGCAACGCCGATGCGGGCTGCAAGCTCTTCCGCCGCATCGTAGAGAAAACGAAGGACGATTTCAGCCATCACGCTTGGGGCGCCGGAGCCTACTACATGGAAACTTGGGGAACCGCCGCACTCGAAGGCGGCATCGCCGCTGAAGCGGAAGAAGGCTTCACGGAAGCCCTGGCCCACGATGCCGGGAGCGTTCGCGGTGCTTTGGGAATGTGGGCCTTGTGCGACCGCTTGGGCCGCAACGATGAAGCCAGCCGGTATTTGAAAGTGGCCGAACGCTGTTGGTCGAAAGCGGATCGCAAAGATTACGATGCGATCAAATCGGCGATGGCCCAACGGGCCGCCAAGGTACCCGCGGCCGTGGCCGCCGTTCCATCCGGCGAACCGAATCTCTCGGAGGGCGAACGGTGATTCGCATCGCATTCGTACTGTGCGCCTTGCCCTTGTGGTCGTTCGCGGCCCCGGTGAACTCCGGCGTGGTTGTGGGCAAACGGCCGGGGCCGTATAGTTTCCTCGTGGCCACCGGCCCCGAACGCGGCAAACAAACTTGCTACATCTGCGAACAGGGCGTGAAACCCGCCGTGGTGATCTTCACCCGATCCCTCAACGATTCCGTCGGCAAGCTCTTGGCGAAACTCGATCCGCTGGTGATTGAAAAGAAGGATACCGGGTTCAAAGTCTGGCTCACGCAACTCACACCCAAGGCCGACCTCGAAGATCTCGGCAAGTGGGCGAAATCGCAGGGCATCAAGAACGCCCCGGTGGGCGCGTTCGAAGATGTGGACGGCCCGCCTTCTTACAAGCTCCACAACGATGCCGAGGTGACGATCCTGTTGTTCGTGAAGGAAAAGGTTGTGGCGAACTTCGCCTATCGCCCCGGTGAGTTCACCGAAAAACGCATCCCCGATGTGATGAAAGCGCTCCCCGGGTTGTTCGCGGGCAAAGCGGCGAAGGGGGAATAAGAATGCTACAGTTAATTCCCTTCGGCCCCGCGGTTTGGGATAGGATGGTGGACGCCGTGGAAAAAGTCCGAGACCGGCTCCGCCGAGCGACTGCAATCCTGGAGGAAGCGGACATCCCTTATGCCGTCGTCGGCGGCAATGCGGTCGCAGCATGGGTTGCCCGCGTCGATCTAGCCGCAGTCCGAAACACGCAAGACGTCGATATCCTCATTCGCCGTGAGGATCTTCCGGCTGCAAAAATTGCCATGGAAGCCGCCGGTTTCATTTACCGTCACGCGGCGAGCATCGATATGTTCTTGGATGGGCCGGGCACCAAAGCGCGCGATGCGGTTCATCTGCTTTTTTCCAACGAACGAGTACGCCCCGATAGCATTGAACCGAACGCCGACGTGGAAGAATACGAGTCGAGCGAAGATGGTAAGTATCGCCACTTAAAGCTCGACGCCCTCGTGCGAATGAAACTCACTTCTTACCGGGATAAGGATAAGACCCACTTACGGGATTTCCTCGAAGTCGGCTTAATCGATTCGACATGGCCCGCGAAGTTCCGCCCCGAACTCGGCGAACGCCTGCAGCGCCTCATCGACACCCCCGATGGTTGAGCTTCATGCGGACACGGCGGCGAATGGGGAATAAGCTGAGCCACGAAGCATAGTTATGATCCCCACGAGCCTCCCCCATGCCAACAAAATACGTCATTGTCATCCCCGATGGTTGCGCCGACGATCCCGTTGCCAGCCTCGGGAATCGCACCCCGCTTCAAGCTGCGTATCTTCCAAACATGGATCGCGTAGCGACGCTCGGCGTGGTGGGGCTTTCCAACAACGTTCCCGCTTCGCAAACCCCCGCTTCGGATGTCGCCACGCTTTCGCTCTGCGGCTACGATCCACTGAAGGTGTACACCGGTCGTGCGCCGCTCGAAACCGCCGCGATGGGGATTCCCATCGGGCCGAACGATTATGCAATTCGATGTAACCTGATCCACGCTCCGAACGGCCTGATGGAGGATTTCACCGCCGGGCACATCGACAACGATTCCGGGCGTGCGTTGATTGAAACGATTCAGGCCGAACTCGGCGGCAAGGACGTGGCCGGGGGAACGTTGGAATTCCACGCCGGGGTGAGTTACCGGAACATCCTCGTGTGGCGCGGGCATTCGTCGGAGCGTTCGATTTTGGAAGGCACGAAGTGCCAGCCGCCGCACGACGTGCCCAACCAACCGATTGAAAAACATCTGCCGGTGGGCACCGGCCGCGAAATGCTCGTGGCCCTCATGGAAGCCAGCAAACCGATCCTCGCCAACCATCCCGCGAACAAGAAACGCATCGCGGCAGGCCAGAAACCGGCGACGCAGATTTGGCTCTGGGGCCAAGGCAAGGCCCCCGTCATCGAACTCTTCGAGCAAGTGTACGGCATCCGCGGGGCGATGATCTCTGCGGTCGATCTCGTCCGCGGCGTCGGTGCCCTCATGGGTTGGAAACGGATCGATGTGCCCGGTGCCACTGGCTACCTCGATACCGACTACGCGGCTAAGGGGCGTTACGCCATTGATGTGCTGAAGCACTTCGACATCGTCTGCGTCCATGTGGAAGCCCCGGACGAAGCTTCACACGAGGGCCGGGCCGACGAGAAAGTGAAAGCCCTCGAACGGATCGATACGCACATCGTCGGGCCGGTGCTCGAAGCGTTGCAGGAGTATCCGAGTTGGAAAATTCTGGTCGAACCCGATCACCGCACCACACTGGCGAGTCGGGCACATTCTTACGGAGCGGTGCCGTTCGCCGTGGCCGGTTCGGACGTTCCAGCCGATGCTTCGACCGCGTATGATGAAAACACGGCCGCCGCCAGCGGTTTGAGCTTCGACCCAGGATGGCAATTAATGGGGTGGTTCTTAAATCGAAACTAACGAGCCAGTGTAGAATTGTAGTTGAACGTCTAAATCTTAGAGATTTCAACGTGACGAAGGAAAACTTGAAACTCGCTTTGGATTTGTTCAATAAGCGCCGTCCCTTCAAGCCGTTCACGATCGTGTTAAACTCTGGCGAGCGATTGCAAGCGGATCATTCCGAAGCATTGTTTCACAGCGGCAGCGCCGGATTTTTCTTTACGCCCGGCGATGCGCCGATCCTCTTCGACCACGACGGAATTACAAACGTTGTGGGCGATTTGGTCGAAAAGGAATCGTACCGATTTCAAAGCCGATAGAGTGATTCAATCCATCCGGAGAGCGCAATGCCGTTTCGCATCATGTTGGCTGCATTCATTGCAATAACACCGGTTACCGCCGTGGCCGCCGAGAAGCCCACGATCATTCGTTGGTACGGCCAATCGTGCTTCCAAATCGAAGCCGCGAACGGCAAGAAGATCGTCTTCGATCCACATTTCATCCCCGCCTTCTCCGGCGCGAAGCCCGATGCCGATATCCTCCTCATCACCCACGAACACGACGACCACAACCAAGAAGCCGCCCTGCCCAAAAACGAAAAGCGCACCGTGCGGCGCGGACTGAAACCGATCAACGTGGCAAAAACGATCTTCGATTGGAACAAGATCGACGAGACCATCGACGGAATCGGCATCAAATCGTATGGCACATACCACGACGAAGAAGACGGCAAGAAGCGGGGCAAGAACGGCGTGTTCCTCGTGAAAGTCGATGGACTCACCATCTGCCACCTCGGCGATTTGGGCCACGAAATCACCGCGAAACAAGCCGAGGCGTGGGGGCCGATCGATGTACTTATGGTGCCCGTCGGCGGCATCTACACCATCAACGGTTCCACGGCCCGCAAAGTCGTGGATACCATCAAACCGCGAATGTTCGTCATCCCCATGCACTGCGGCGTAGAGGGCTACGACGATTTGCTGCCCGCCCGCGAATTCCTCGAAGACTACACCGACTTCAAAGATCTCAGCAAACTTACGAACGAATTTCAGATCCCTGCGGGCACCAAACCCGACCCGAAAGGGTACGGCGTCGTCGTGTTGGGATGGAAAGCCCCCGAGAAAAAGTAGCATTTTCTCCGGTTCGACGATTGAGATACCGCACACTCATGCGTTACCATGAGGAAATTGTGATTCGCATCACAGGGATTGGGAGGCGCGTGATGGGCCGATTTCGCATCCTTACTTCCATTGTCACTATCGCAGTTTTAGTTCCCGCACTCACCGGGGCGCCCCTCCCCAAAGAATTGAAGCAAGGCGATCAAGTTCGCATCGTCGGCATTTGGAAGCTCGTGGAATCCGGCAGCGACCTCAACGCCCTCAGCCCCGGCGACGGCAGCTCTTGGCGCTTCGACGCCGAGGGCAACGCGGCGATTGTTCGTTCCACCGGCAAAGCGGATAATGGCATAAAATACTCCATCGATCCGCGCGAAAGCCCCAAGCAATTCGATTGGATGCCGAGTTGGGGCAACTACCGCGGCTGTTACGCGCTTGAAGGTGATCGTTTGACCCTTTACCTCCGCAATGGCGACAAAAACAACCGTGTGCAGGAAGCCAAGCGGGCGGCGAATGTCGAAGTGTACAGTTTCGAACGGATGAAGTAACCGACATGACGGACGATTCCCCCGCCCGCCCCCTCCGCGATCATCTCGCCTTGGCCTTGGTTCCCGGCCTTGGGCCCAAACTCACCCGCGCCGTGCTCGAACACTTCGGCGATCCCGCAGCGGTGCTCCGCACTACGGTCGGCCAACTCGAAACCGTACCGTTGATCGGTTCTAAACTCGCGCGAAAGTTTCACGCATCCTTCGCTTCGTTGAACGTGGAGGAAGAATGGGTGCGGTTGCAGCGCTTCGCGGTGTCGGTATCGGTGTGGGGCGAAGCGAATTACCCGCAACGATTGCAAACGATCGACGATGCCCCGCAGTTGCTGTACTCGCGGGGCGAACTGTTGCTCGAAGATGAGAATGCCGTGGCACTCGTCGGTTCCCGGCAATGCACGCCATACGGCAGGCGGATGGTTGAAAAGCTCGCCGCCGGGCTGGTGCGTGCGGGGTACACGGTGATCTCCGGCTTAGCCCGCGGTATCGATGGTTACGCACACAGAGCGGCCTTGGATGCGGGGGGCAGAACCGTGGCGGTGATCGCCGGTGGGCTTTCTTCGATCTACCCGCCGGAACACGCCGAACTGGCCGATGCGATCGCAGCGCGCGGGGCATTACTCACGGAAACGCCGATGACGGTCGCTCCGCAACCGGGGATGTTCCCCGCTCGCAATCGGATCATCAGCGCCTTGAGTCGGGCAATCGTGGTGGTCGAAGCCAACGCGCGGAGCGGGGCGCTCATCACCGCCACGCACGCGGCGGAACAGGGGCGGGAAGTGTTCGTGTTGCCGGGCAACGCCGATAGCCCGGCGAGTGCGGGGTGTTTGGAACTCATCCGCAAAGGGGCGCGGATGATTCGTTCCGTAGAGGATATTCTCGAAGATCTGAAAGGGTTATCGCCGCCCGATCTTCCGAAGCCGATCGCCAAGCCGCGCGCCCGATCGCTTTTCGACGCCGAGCCGAATATTCCCGCACCGCAGGAATCGCAGGGGCGGCCACCCGCGGGGCTGGACGAAATTCAAATGAAGGTCTGGGAACTGCTCGCCGAACCGGTTCAAGCCGATGTGTTATCCCGCGAGTTGGGGAAGCCGATGGGGGAACTCGCCTCGATTCTGATGAAACTGGAGATGAAGAAAGTGATTCGCCGGATGCCGGGGAATGTCTACGCTCGCCGTTGAACTAATCGCTTCCGCCGATGCTTTTGCAATCCTCCGATTGTGTCCTAGATTTCTATGCCTCGTGGGGCGCCGCTGCGAAGCGGGCCAATTCGGGCGTTCGCAATCCTCGGCTCGCGCATGGTTCAGTATTTCCATTCCCCATCCCATCGACTCACCGTAGCCCACGGGTTGAGCTTGGGAATTCTGTTCTCACCGGCCCTCGTTTTGGGCATCGCCGCCCACGAATACCGTTCCTACTCCCTGTTCATCGGGGCCATCGCCGAGATTCTGATCGCCTGCCTCGTGATTCGATCGAAAGAAGTTTGGCGACCCCCGGCAAGTGGCCTCACGATCCTTCTTTACGCCATCGGCCTCGGCTGGCTTTGGCTCGCCACGGGCACCGCTACCGATCCCGGCTTGCGTTTGGCGCGCGGCGGATTCATTTTGGTCGCCGTAGTTTTGTTCGCAGTTCACGATCTCACTAAATCGGGAGTGGAACCGCGGCGGCGGGCTAATGCACTGACGCAGAAGTTGCTCGTGCGATTGCGTTGGCCGAACACGATGCTGGAATTCCAAGAAATCCCCGAAGTGCGGAAACTGCACGATGCGGTTCGTATCGATCCTTCGTTGGCGTTCGTGTTGGTCGAAGATCCGCGCCCCGATGTGCGGATCGCCGGACTGATGGCACTGCAAGGCCGGAAGTACTGGCGTTGGGATGAAGCGTCGGTCGTACTGAAAACAGCCAGAACTTCGCGCGAGTCGGAAGTGCGGGCCTTGGCTTTGGCGGCACTCCACAACGCCGCTGGGGCCGAATTCCTAAGGAGTTTGTCTCCCTTCCTCAAAGACTCCTCGCCGGACGTCCGAAAAGTGGCGCTCGAAGTGATGATCACCGGTGGCGAACAGCGGTGGGGGTACATCCGCGAAGCGATCCGGTCGGTACTCGCCGATTCCTCGCTCGTCTCCGATGGGGCACTCCCCGGAGCAGCCGGGCGGCTCCCCGCCATCGCGTTGTGCGATCTCACCGCGTGGGCCGTGGAACCCGCTCCCCTCGCGGAACGTTCGGTGCGAACCCTCCTCGCCCATTACAATCAAGCACTGTTGAACCCGGACAATTCCGATCTCGCCAAGGAACTCTGCCGGCAGGTGACCGAAGAAGTGACCCCGGCGGTTCTGCGCGTGGAGCTGGCCCACCTCATGCGGCACCGCCGCTGCATCCCCAACGAACAACTCGATCGCATGACCGACGCCGATCAACTGGGGCCGATTCGCCTCTTGGCCGCCGAGATCATTCTCTCGACCGATCCCAACGATCACTCCGGCTTGGATGTACTCCGCGGCTTGGGGCGCCAATCGAACCGGGATACCGCCTTCGCCATCGCCCGGATTCTTCAAGGTTGCGTGGGGATCGACTTCGGCCTTCCCCCCATCGGGATCGCACCGACGCCGAAGCAATCCGCGGAAGTAACGAAGAAGGTCGCCGCGTGGGCCCTCGGAAAAACCAGCGAAGATGCGCTGGACTTCACCCCGCTTCCTCAACAGCACGTGGATAGCCTGTACGGCCCGAGCAGCAACCCCGGAATGCGAACCAACGAAAGCTGGCAATCGCGGC
>Ga0105044_10008104_pt1 | contig 14456 bp, 5 predicted proteins | sample MAT01_FD_78092 | JGI IMG/M metagenome (GOLD analysis project Ga0105044, IMG submission 78092) | Freshwater microbial communities from Lake Fryxell liftoff mats and glacier meltwater in Antarctica - MAT-01 | ecosystem: Environmental > Aquatic > Freshwater > Ice > Liftoff microbial mat | place...
GCTTCCCGTCGAGCAGCGTGACGGGAATGCCTTTCGGGAAGACGACCTCCCGGGCCTCGTCCGGCATCGAGATGCCGTGCTGCTGGAAGGCGCGCTTCACGAGGCGGATCACGGAGGACCGCACCTTCAGCCAGCTGTGTTCCCGGCCGTCCAGCCAGAAATAGATCCGAAGGTTGATGGTCGCCGAACCGAACCCGTCCGCCAGCACCCACGGCTCCGGTTCGTTCAGGACAGCCGGGTGGTCCGCCAGCACCCGCCGGGCGACCTCCTGGGCCTCGTCGATGGGGTCGTCGTAGCCGATGCCGACGACGAAGTCCTCGCGCCGGTTGGGGTTGGCCGTGAAGTTGCGGAGGGTGCTCTTGTAGACCGTGGAGTTGGGGATCTGCACGAGGTTGCCGTCCAGGCTCATCAAGACCGTGGTCCGGACGTTGAGCTGCTGCACGAACCCCGTCACCCCGGCCGCCTCGATCAGGTCGCCTGTCCCGAACGGCCGCTGCATGCTGAGGAAGATGCTGGCCAGGAAGTTCTCCGTGATGTCGCGGAACGCGATGCCGACGGCCAGGCCGACCAGCCCGGTCCCGCCGACCACCGTGAGGGCCAGTTGCGTCAGGCCCGACACCCTCAGGACGACGTAGGTGCCGGCGAGGAACACGAAGAAGCCCGCCGCGAACGCGAGGACGCCTCGCAGGAGTTTCGCCCGGACCCGCCGGCGCAGGAGTGACCGGACGCTCCGCATGGTGAGCCAGCCGCCTACGGCTGATAAGCCCAGGATGAACAGCCCGAAGACGAACACAGGGAGGGAACGCACGAAGTCGCGCCACAACCCTGACAGGCCGCCCCACGCCGCGCTGAAGTCCCACACCGACGGCTGGGCGACCTCGATCCGGTTGGCCACCGCGACCACGTCTTGAGTGTTCCGGGCCAGGTCGCCAGCCCACTTCTTGAGTTCGTCCGTGTCCGTCCGCCCGCTCAGGAAGACGACCCCTTCCTCCACCCGGACCCGCGGCTCGACGAACCACCCGGTGGCTTTCAGAACGCTCTGGAGCCGCTCGCGGATCTCATCGTCGCGAGCGACCGGCTGAACGTCCACCTTCGCGGGCGCGGGGGACAACTCCTCCTTGTTGGGGGGCGGCTGCTTCTGCGTTTGCTTGGGTTGGACGGCCGGTGGCTCTTGCGCCATGACGGACGTAGTCAGTACGCCGAACACAAGACCGAGCAGGACCGCGCGGGGGAGTCGAAAGTCGATGCGGCATGTCAACTGCCGCAGGAGACCAGGCTTTGACCGCACCGCCAACCTCCGTGGTAGGCCGTCCGGCCGTGCGGCAACTCGGCGGCCTCCCGCCTGTCGGGAACCGGGAAGGAGGCATCGTCTTAACTCGGATTGCTCATGCTCCATCGGGATCTTCCGAGATCAGTTGTTGAATGAAATTGATCTTGGATCCAATGAAGAGGACGTTGTGTATCTCGATTCGCTCTTTCACGGCACCGGTGGTATGGATCTCCAGGTCGCCGGAGCCGACGCCCAGAAGCCAGTGACGGAAAAGGTCCTCGCGGTGTTTTTCCAGCATCATGCCCATCGTGTCGTACGTCTTCGAGCCGGCCCCGAAGACGTACGCGTGCGTGAGTTGGCCCGGCTTGACGTGCCAGTAGCTCAAGCGGTCCACGACGAACACGGAGGCCAGCCACACGAGCAGCATCAGCGTGGAGAACCAGAAATATGCCCCGAAGTTCAGGTGGATCTTCAGGTCGCCGAACCAGGCGAAGATCTCATCCCACCAGCCGAAATAGGCCAGAAGGACGGACAGGAGCGCGGTCCCCAGAATGACCATACCGGAAACCAGGCCCCGCACCGAGACGTTGGTGATGATGACCACGAGGAAAAGCGTGAGGAAGAAAAGGACACCCAGGTTGCTGCTCACGTGGAACCACTCGCGATCTTGCCCGATCTGATACTGCTGCCCCTGCCAGTACGTGAGGCCCGCCATGATATACCCCACCGCCCAGACCGGCCACCAGAAGACAAGCGAGGAGTGGCTGTGGATCTTCAACTCGCGCAGCGGTTCCGGCTGCACCAATTCGGGCGGCGGCGCTTGAACCGCGACGGGCCGGGGCGGAGGGTGGTCGGGCGACACAGGTTGTTGCGGTGGGAGTCGGTCGTTCATGTCTTTTCCTCCTTCGACAGTAATGGGAATTCGGCATCCGCACCCGGAACCGGATCGGGACCGTCGTGGCGCGAAGCCGAGGACTTGTGAAGTCAGCAGGCCACGAGAACATCCGTGGAAGAATGGGCCAGGATCGACCCGACGACGACCAACGCCGTGAGGTGGAAGACCTCGTCCGCCCGCGCCAGACCGGATTTCAGGACGGGCAGGCCGAAGACGACGGAGGCGGCAAGGAACTGCGGGGACATCATTTTTCTCCTTGCGTTTCCTGCAGACGCGGTCGGCTCACATCGTCCGGTGACGGCCCTTCGGGCCCCCCAGCGATTTCCGCACCGGCATCTCGAGAGACGCTCGGGCGCGGGAGGAAAGCGAGGAGCAACCCCAGGCCGAGAACCGCGCTTACGGTCGAACCGAGCAAGGTCCCAATTTTTCCGGCGGTGAGCAGGTTCCCCTCCAGGGCCAGGCCGGCGATGAACAGCGACATGGTGAAGCCGACGCCCGCGAGGCAGCCAGCCCCGATCAGCCCCGGCCAATTCACCCCGCTCGGGAGCCGGGCCAGGCCCAGCCGCACCGCGGCCCAACTGAAGGCCACGATGCCCAACGGCTTTCCAAGCGCCAGGCTGAGCATGACCGCGATAGCAACGGGGCTTCCCATTTCAGGCAAGTCAATGCGCACCCCGGCATTGGCCAAGGCGAACAGCGGCATGATGCCGAACGAGACCCAGGGATGCAGCGCGGTCTCCAGCCGGTCCAGCGGAGAGATCGTCTCGCGGGCGGTCGCTGTCAAGAGTCGGACACTCTCCTCGTGATGCGTCGTCTCCTCGCCCGTCTCCTGATCTTGCCGCAGGCGATGAACCACGCCCTCGGCCACGTTCACGAGGCTGCGTTGGGTGAACCACGGGTAGGCGGGGGTGAGCATGCCGAGGAGAACGCCGGCCACGGTCGGATGGACGCCCGATTTCAGAAAGGCGAGCCAGATCCCAGCTCCAAGGATGAAGTAAACCGGCACCGGCCGGACCCCGATGCGGTTGCAAAGATAAACGATGCCGAAGCCCGCGGCGGCGACTGCCAGGTACGCCAGGGAGATGTCCACCGTGTAGGCGACCGCGATGACCAGCACGGCCCCGATGTCGTCCACGATGGCCAGCGTCAGCAGCAGGATCTTCAAACTGAAGGGAACCCGCCGACCGAGCAGCGCCAGGAAGCCGACGACGAAGGCGATGTCGGTGGCCATCGGGATGCCCCAGCCGCGCTCCCCCGGCTGCCCCCGCTGGAGCACCAGATAGATGGCGGCGGGCACAACCATTCCGCCGAGGGCCGCCGCGACCGGCAACGCTGCCTTGCGGAGTTCCCGAAGTTCGCCGAAGACGATCTCAGCCTTGATCTCCAGCCCGACCACGAAGAAGAAGATGGCCATCAGCCCGTCGTCGATCCACAACAGCAGCGGCTTGTACAAGGCGAAGCTACCGACCGTGAAGCCGACCCGCGTCTGCCAGAACTCGGCGAACGGGGCGGACCACGCCGAGTTCGCCAGGACGAGGGCGAGCGCCGTGCAGGCCAGCAGCAACAGCCCGCTGGCCGCCTCGACCTGCATGAAGCGGACGATGGGCCGGGCCCAACGCTCGATCATCGGCCGGCGGCCGCGCTCCGGCCGCGTGGGGCGGTGGGTATCCGGCAGCCATTCAGGCATCTTCATCGCGCGTCGCTCCTTCAGTTTGGCCAGGCCCTCTTCGCTTGGAACCGTTCTGTGGGCCGCCTGCGCCGGTGGTCACCGTTCATGCCGGCGGGGAAAGAGTCTGCCGACGCGATGTCCGTGTCCCGATCGTCATGGCGAGTTAGGGTCAAGGAGTCAACAACTGTCCGAGCAATGAGGGAGCCGACTCGTCGCACACGGTTGATTCCAGTACCGAACCTCCCACCCCTTGGTGGAGTCATGTCGAAAGCTGGAATCACTTCCTTCTCGAGTTTAACATCATGACCACACTCGATTTCCGAATCGAGCGGTGACTGGAATCACGTCCGATCACCGACCAGAAAGCGTCTATGATTCTGGTTCAGTTGACAGAGGCTGAAACGGAAGTCCCGACAATCGTTGATTCGCCAGCCCTTAGCGACGCTCCTCTAGTATCGGAAGGTCGCCGCCACACCCGTGTCCGACGGCAAACGGTCCGCGGGAACGACGACGACCGTGCCCTTCATCCGCAGGACGGCTTCGGCCAGATCGTCGAGGACATCGTCAACCCCGGGGCCGGCCAACTCGCCCGGCTCGATCCGCCCGGTCGCCGCGTCGAGTCGCCCAGGGATGACTCGGTCTTCCTGCACGAGGAGGGTGCCGACGCGCCCGGCCATCGCGGCCCGGGCCACTTCCGCCAGGTCGTCCGACCCGAGCTGGCGGGACGCCCCAAGCCCGTAGTTCTCGACCAGTCCGGCGAGTCGCTGCTGGTAGGACGGCTCGACGGCAGCCCACGCCTTCGCCCGGAGCTGGTCGGGGGTGATGGCGTCGGGGTTGATCGCCAGGTCGGCCGCCAACAGGGCCGGGTTGTGGCTGACCGCCCGGAACGGCGCGTGGTGCTCGGCCAGTGCGACCAGCAGGAGGGGGAGGCCGGACGGCCGCGAGTGGTGCTCGAGGATGCCCTTGTCGATAACCCGGAAGAAGCGGTCGCGGTCGATATCGACCTCGTCCGTCTTCCCGCCGTGCCCGTGGTACATCGGCCCTCCCGGTCCGGGTCCCGTGCCGTAGGAGGCGACCGTCAGGTGCGGCTCGGTCAGCTCGCTGCCGAGTGCGGCCGTGAGGGTCGATGGCACCTCCGGCAGCTCGACCGGGTCGAGCGCGTCGCGGTTCCCCTCGTAGAGCTTGGCCTCGTGACGGGTCAAGCACAGCACCTGGTAGCGGTCGACCGACTGGAGGAAGCGGATCAGGGGCTTCACGTGGAAGCTGTCGGCCACCACGACCCGCTCCGGCACCTGCCTCTGAAGGTCGAAGACCCGGAACGTGCCGGCCGCGCCAAAGACCGCCAGTCCGTCCGTCCGGTGGTTCCAGAATCCGTCGTTGTGGGCCAGCGCCTGGAACTGCTCCAACAGCGGGCGGACCTCACTCTTGGGGTACGTCTTTTGGAGAGAGAATTCCACCTCTCGCAGCAGGTTCCGATAGCGGATCGGGTCCTGCTGGTTTTCAGGGTGCGCCCGGTGCGTCGGAAGGTAGAGAGAAATGCACGGCGGTTCGTGGTCTGCCAACAGTGCGGACAGGTCGTCGCTGGAAAGCTGACGCATGGAAAACTCCCTGGGTTGTTCAGTTCGGATTGACAGCTCTTCACCATGCCGGCTGTCCGGCACGCAGTTCGTCGTGTTCGGCCGGGATGCCTCTTGTCCGCGGTCAGGTGCGGATGATGAGTTGGGCGCTCGCCTTCGATACCGAGCAGGCGGTAGAGTCGCTCGTGTAAGCGGTCGAACCGGCCGGCGGCGCGGGGCACTTCGGCAAGCTTGGGCAAATCCCCCCGTCGAACCCGACCCTGCCCGGCCCCATCGATTACTCCCCGCAACCGCGCCAGGCAGGCGAGCCGAAGGCCCGCTCACTCCTTCTTGATTTGAAGCTTCGCGCCATCGGTCGTCAGGGAATACTTGTCGCCGACGGCGGGCTTGAAAGTCGTCGGCCCGGCGCCTTCACCGATTCCCTTGAACGCGACCTCGGCGGGTCGGCAGAGCTTGTGCGTTCGCGTGTATCGCGGCTTGAGCGTGAAGGACTGGTCGCCCACGGTGTATTCGACCGCCCGCTCGGAGTGGTTTGCGATCCCGAACGCAATCGCCGCCGAAGCGGGGCGTCCGAACATCTGCACGGCGTAGTAGTGCCCGGTCTTTTCGCTGCGGGCCACGGCCACCCCAGTCTCGGTCACGTCCATGTCGAGCATGTTTCTGCGGTGCCCCGGCGACTTTTCCCACCCCGTCACGAACCCGTCGGTCAGCTTGTTGTCGGAGAACCCGCGTGAATCGAAGGCGTAGGCAATGTTCTCCAGCACGATACAGAAATCGTACTTCTGCTCCTTGGCGCGCTCCGAGGGTTGGCGGCCGTCCGCAGTGTGCCCATACTTGTCGGACTTGGCCATGAACTGGGCGAATTCCTTCGCCGTCGCAGTCAACGCCCCGTCGGAGACCACCGGTTCGCGGCCTTCCTTTTTGCGGAATGCGTTGGTCCGCTCGACAATGGCCTTGGCGACCGCATCCAAGTCGGCGCGCGGGCCGGTGTCCGGCACGTCGGGCACTTCGACCTCAATGGTTTCCTGGGCGTGCTGCTCGAGCGATTGCCCAAAGGCAAACCCCGGGATCAGCGGGAACGCGCCGGCAAGCAGGACAAACAAGGTTCGGCAGTACATGCGGAAGCCTCCTGGAGTGGTGTCGCACGGCCCAGTGATCATGCAGGAACGCGACCAACAGCCGGTGGACCAGTGGGGGCAATTGTCATGCCGATCACCACTGAAAAAAGTCTATCCCAAAACAATAATCTGACGGAGCTCTAGCCGACTTCGACCTCGATGTGATGGTCGTTGCGGTCGTCAATCAGGAACACGAAACTCTCGGATTGTTCGCGTCCATCCATGAGAACGCGGCTCACGGTCGGGCCATCGCTGATAATGCGGAGGGTGATGTGGTAGAAAGTCTCACGATAGCGGTAGTGGATTTTGATCGACGGCCAGTGTGATGGAAGGCGCGGCGCGAAGCGTAGCTTGTCTACGTCCAGGTGCAATCCCAAAAGCGATTCCGTGATGAGTCGGTACATCCAGCCGGCCGAGCCGGTGTACCAGGTCCAGCCGCCTCGACCAGTGTGGGGCGGCACGGCGTAAACGTCTGCCGCCACCACGTAGGGTTCGACGCGGTAGACGGCAGCAGTCTCGGCGGTGTCGCCGTGGGTGATGGGATTGATCAGCGCGAAAAGCTCCCATGCCCGCTTGGTATCTCCCATCGCCGCGAAGGCCATTACGGTCCAGATGGCCGCGTGCGTGTACTGTCCGCCATTCTCGCGCACACCGGGGAGATAGCCCTTGATATAGCCGGGGTTGAGGTCCGAATTGTCGAAGGGAGGATCGAGAAGTTGGATGAGACGAGCTTCGCGGCGTACCAGCCGGCGGTCCACGTTCTCCATGGCCTGCACCATTCGACCGTTGGTGCCAGCGCCGGAAAGGACCGACCAGCTTTGCGAGATCGAGTCGATCTGGCACTCCGCGTTGGTTGCGGATCCGAGCGGCGTGCCATCGTCGAAATAGGCGCGACGATACCATTCGCCGTCCCAGCCGTGTTGCTCGATGTTGCCGCGCAGTCGACCGGCTTCGAGCGTGTATTTGTCGACGGCGACGACGTCGCCGCGCCCTCGCGCGAGTTCCGTGAACTGCTTCAGTACGTCGTAGAGGAAGAATGCAAGCCAGACACTTTCCCCTTTGCCGTCTTTGCCGACCAGGTTCATGCCGTCGTTCCAATCGCCGCATCCCATCAGCGGCAATCCGTGCGGGCCGAAACTCAGGGCGCGATCAATCGCTCGGCGGCAATGCTCGTAAAGCGTGTCGACGTCGTCGGAAATCTGCGGCAGGTCATAGTTCGCCTCCTCGTCCGGCCGTAAAGCGCGAGCACTCAGAAACGCCACCCGCTCGTCGAGGACTCCGCCGTCGCCTGTGGCGCTGACATAGCGGCACGTCGCATAAGGCAGCCAGAGGAGGTCGTCAGAGAAGTGCGTGCGAACACCTCGACCGATCGGAGGATGCCACCAGTGTTGCACGTCCCCTTCTTGAAACTGGTGGGCAGCGGCTCGTAGCAGTTGCTCGCGAAACAGGCTCGGTTCGGCATGAACGAGGGCCATCGCATCCTGCAACTGGTCGCGGAAGCCGAATGCGCCGCCGGACTGGTAGAACCCCGTCCGCGCCCACATACGACAGGCGAGCGTCTGATAAATCAGCCAGCCGTTGGCCAGGAAATTGACTGAGGGGTCCGGGGTTTCGACGTGTAGCACGCCCAGAACCCGACTCCAGTAGTCCCAGACGCCTTCCAGGGCGCGATAGGCGTCGCCGACGCCGCGGAAACGCCCAGCGAGATGCCGTGCGTGATCTTCGTTGTCGGCGGAGCCGAGAATGAAAACGATCTCCTTTTCCTGCCGGTCTTCGAGAGCGACCTGGACCTGCAGGGCCGCACACGGATCGAAGCCGGCTCCATGGCGACCGGAGAGCCGGACGAGGCGCAAGGCCGCGGGATTCGCCAGCGTGCCGTTGCGGCCGAGGAACTCGGTGCGGTCGCCGGTCACGCTTCGCACAGTTTCGCTTGAATCCACAAAGACGATTCGGTTGGGAAACTCGGGGCTGTAGGTATTGCGAGCGAAGAGTGCGCCACTGGCCGGGTCGAGTTCCGTGACCACGTGCATGAGCGTCTTGTCCCGCATTTCGCCCAGCACCAGCTCCCAGTAGGCGGTCGCCGAGAGCCGCCGCGACCGGCCGGAGTGGTTGGTGATCTTGAGCCGGATGAACTTGACTGGTGCATCGATGGCGACATAGATGGAAAGCTCGGTGGATAAGCCGTCCTCGGCATACTCGAAAATGCTGTAGCCGAACCCGTGCCGGGCGAGGTAAGTGTTTTGACCGCGAGCGGGCAGAGGCGAGGGGGACCAGAAGCGACCGGTGTCTTCATCGCGGAGATAAAGCGCTTCACCGCTGGTGTCGGTGACGGGGTCGTTGTACCACGGGGTGAGCCGAAACTCGTGACTGTTCTCCGACCACGTGTAGGTCGAGCCGCTCTCGGAAACGACGGTGCCGAACTGGGGATTGGCGATCACGTTGACCCACGGCGCAGGTGTGGTCCGTCCAGGAGAGAGAATCATGACATACTCACGACCGTCCCGACTGAAGCCACCCAGGCCGTTGAAGAAGCTTAACTCTCGCTGCGGGATCTCGGCCGATTCTCTTGGTGCTGCCAGTGTTGGACGGCGCAAAGGTTGGAGAGCGGGGATTGACAATTCCGCCTGGCCGCGTCGCTCGATCTGCTCCTGCAGCGTTCCGGCGTCATCGACGAGGATCACGCGTGCGACGGTCTGAAGCAACACTCGATCCTCTTCCGACATCAGTTCACCGCGGCGTACAAAAATGCCGCCCGGCTTGTCCACCGAGACTGTTTCCGGACTCGCCCCGACGAGGTCCATGATCGCATCCTGCAACGTCTGGCGGTAAACCGAGTCGTCCTCATTCCAGATCACGAGATCGACGATGACCCCTTTCATGCGCCAGTAGGCATGGACTTGCACGGCTTGGCGCACCAAATCGATGCGTGTATGGTTTCGGATGCGGACAAGTACGATGGGCAAGTCGCCCGAGATGCCATAGCCCCAGAGTCCCGATTGCGCGCGTCGATTTCGAACCAGCACGCTCGTGTTCGCTCGTCGCAGCGCCGATGCAAAAACCACTGCGCCAGCCAGTCGGGCGTAGCCCTGGGCATCTCCTTCGCTGGCGTTGAGTTGGCGGAGCAAGATTTGACTGTGGGTCCAGGCCAGCTCGAAAACGCGGTCCGCCAGCCGCGGGTCGGAGTATTTTTCCGCCAGCGCACTCGCGATCTCGCGTGTCTCGGCGACCCCTGTGACGAGGTCGATTCGAATGCTTTCCCGCGGTTGCAACAGAATCACACGTCGAATGCAGACGACGGGGTCGAGGACGGGGCCGTCGCTATTGGAGAGAGGGATTTTTCCATCCATGGCCTGGGGCGTGGCCAGGGTCCGGCCTCGGCCGATGAACTTCATCCGGTCGGTTTCAAACGACACGTCCCCGATCGTCGTACCCTGAACGGTCATAAGGTGTATCATCCACGGAGGCCGCTCCTGGGCTGAGCGCGGCCGACGGGTGCACAGGATGGCCTGCCGATCTCGGACGATCTCGGTTTGAACGAACAAGTTGCTGAACGCCGGGTGGGCCAGGTCATGACTGGGGAGGGCCAGGACCACCTCCGCATAACTGGTGAGTTCGATGGTTCGGGGCAGTTTGGATCGGTTCGTGAGCGTGATGCGGCGCAATTCGATATCGTCTTCGGGCGAGATGCTGATCTCAGTATGTGAGTCGATCTTGTCGTCGCTGCGGCGGAACTCGGCGCGGGATTGGGTAAAGATGGCCTGGTAGCGTTTACACGGCTTCAACGTCGGCTGCCAAGCCGTGGACCAAAGCGCGCCGCTATCCAGGTCGCGCAAGTAGCAAAATGAACCCCAACAATCGCGGGTGGCGTCTTCGCGCCAGCGGGTGACGGCCAAGTCGCGCCAGCGGCTATAACCACCCCCCGCACTTGTCACTGCGACATGATATCGGCCATTGGACAGCAGATGGATCTCCGGGACTGCTCCCGACGGGTTGGTGTAGACCCGCATGGTCCCTTCCGCCTCGGCCGAGGCCTCCTCCGTGGCGCTGGCCTCCGCAACGTGTGGGAAGATCGTGACATACGCCTTGGGCACGCGTTCTTGGAGCAAAGGAGCGGCGGCACGCAGCATCGGATTGGCATCGAAACGGCGCTGCATCGGTTTGTCCAGCAGCACATAGGCCAATGCCAGAAGGCTCATGCCCTGATGATGGGCCATGAACTGGACGACATTGACCCCTGCGGCCGCCCGGTCTCCAGACCGGCTCGCCGCGGGGGATGGCAGGCGCGAGACTGTATAGTCGATGGCTTCGTAAAGGCCGTAGGCTCCGCCATGCCCCTTCGCCGCCAGACGTTCGAGATTCTGGCACGCGGCCTCGGGCGCCACCATCAACGCCAGTGCACTGGCGTAGGGCGCGATCACGAGATCTTCCGCCAGACCGCGTTTTAGACCCAAACCCGGTACGCCAAACGCCCGGTACTGATAATTCATCAGAGCGTCGATCCTGTTGTATCCCGACTCCGAAATGCCCCAGGGTACGCCTCGCTGATTGCCGTAATCGATCTGTCGACGCACCGCCGCGCGGTAGGTCTGGTCGAGTAGCGTGTGCTCGTAGGTGGGCATGACCAGGAGCGGCATCAGGTACTCGAACATCGAACCGCTCCAGCTCAGGAGGGTCGTTGCACCGCCGGTCGAGGTGAGCATTCGGCCCAGAGCGAACCAATGTTCCTGGCCCACCTGTCCCTGGGCAATCATGAGGTAACTCGCCAGGCGAGCTTCCGAGGCCAGCAGGTCGTAGAAACTGTTGTCCAAGCGAGATTCGCTGACGTTATACCCGATCGTGAAAAGATCACGGGACGTGTCGAACAGGAACGAGAAGTCCGTGTCCGCGAATTTCAGACACTGACCTGCGATTTGCTCCAGCGCCTCGATTCGCTCGGCCGCATGCTGGGAGGATTCCGAAATCGCGAGCCGCAATTGCTGAAGCCACTCAGTCGCTGGCAGCGGGCCTTCGATTTTCGCCCGTTCCACATCTGCCAGTATCGAGTCGATCGTCGGGATCTCGGACTGTAACGAGGCAATTTCGCGTAAACTCGGCACGGCCTCCAAGCGAGCGAGAAGCTCGGCGAGTTCCTGGGCCCGCGGAAAGGCGACATCCGAAGGCCGTGGGGTTTCCAGATGCTCCGGAGCGGAGGGAAGGGCCGTCCAGGAAGCGACGTGGAGAAGATCGTCGCGGTGGTCGATGCACGACCGCTCGAAAGCTCCGGCCCACCACCGCAGTTCTTCGTCGGCGCCGACGGATGCGGTAATCTCCGCTGCCTGGGACGCGATCCGCTGCAACATCGCGGCTGACGCTCGGAGCGTGCCTGGCGGATTCTCAAGCTCTTTCGCCAGCCGTTCGATCTTCCGCAGCACGTCGGCCGGAACCAACGGAGTGTGGCCTTCGTGCTCAGGGCGGTGCAACCCGCGGGCCACGTCCAAGAGAACGCACAGCGTGTCTTGCAGCCCCTCGCGTAAACGCCGTGACACCACCGTGGACTCGGCGAGTTCCAACACGCCGCCGTGGAGCACCAGCAAGTCCCCGACCAGATTGCCGCTGTCCACAGTCGAGACGTAATGCGGAGGTAAGGGCTTGAGCGAACGGGTGTCGTACCAGTTGAAGTAGTGACCGCGGTACCGTTCCAGGCGGGCCAAGGTACCGAACGTCTTGCAGATCCGGTCGAGAAATTGCCCGGTGCTGCAATATCCGAAGTCACACGCAGCCAGGTCCGCAAGGAGCGCCATGCCGATGTTCGTCGGGCTGGTCCGCGATGCGACGGCGCCGACCGGTCGTTCCTGATAATTGTCCGGCGGGAGCCAATTGTCTTCGGCCGTGACAAAGACCTCGAAGTAGCGCCAAGTCCGCCGCGACAACTTGCGCAGAAATGTTCGCTGCGGTTCTGACAGCAGGACCGGCGGCGCATCCAACGTCCGACTCAACCACCAAGCGATGAGCGGGGAAACGAACCACAATCCCAACAGCGGTGCCACGACCAGCAGCAGACTAAAGTTGACCAGAATCAGAACGAGAATCAGGGTAAGGGAGAACGCTGGACCAAACCACATCGACCGCAAGAACCCTGCCAATGTTGCGCTTGCACAGCGGTGGGCGTCGCTGGAAGTCCGCCATTCCAGCATCTTTTGTTTTGTCCATAGCATCCGCAACAGAGTGCGCACGATTGCATCCAGGCTAAGCAACGCCTCGAACGGAAGGAAAACGAAGGTACACATGAACTGTGCTGAATGTTTTCCCAATGCCTTCGCCGTGACTTTCATGTGTGCCAGCAAGGGCAGGTCGCGCGGCTTGCGGACGAGATCTGCCAACGTTGCCAGAAGGGGGACGGCCCCAACCACGGCGAACGCGAACAGGGTGATTCCGGTTGCCAGTTCATAATCCATCAACAACCACGAGCCTGCCAGCAGTAACAGCATCGCGACCGGCACCAGGCTCCGGCGGAGGTTATCGAAGATTTTCCACCAGGACAGAACGTTGATCGGATTCTTGATCCGCGCACCGGCTTGCGTAGGAACCCAGGGTAGCAGCCAGCGAGCAATCTGCCAATCGCCGCGCATCCAGCGATGCCGCCGGCTGACATCGGTTGGGTGGCGTGACGGGAATTCTTCGTACAGTTCCACATCGCTCAGGAACGCCGACCGGACATGAGTACTTTCCAAAAGGTCGTGACTTAGGATGGCGTTCTCGGGGAAACCACCGCAGCACTTATGAAAGGTGTCCACGTCGTAAATGCCTTTGCCAACGAACGACCCTTCACCGAACAAATCCTGGTAAAGGTCCGACACAACGCGAGTGTACGGGTCGATCCCCGCGTCTCCCGCAAACAGCCGGACGAACCACGATCGATGGGCGCTTGGCAGGCTCACGCCAACCCGGGGCTGTAAGACGCCATATCCTGCGACGACCCGACGGCGTACCGGGTCGATCACAGGTCGATTGAGTGGGTGGGCCATCGCCCCGACCATGACACGTGCCGAATCGCGAGGAAGTTCCGTGTCGGTATCGAGCGTGATGACGTAGCGCACCTCCGGCAACGCTGTCGTGTCGCCAACGACATCGGCGAAGCGACTGTCCGCCCCGCGCAAGAGTGCGTTGTACTCCGCCAGCTTGCCGCGCTTGCGCTCGTATCCCATCCACACCCGTTCCTGCGCGTTCCAACGCCGAGAACGATGGAACAAGTAGAAAATCTCGGAATGATCGTGGGGATATTTCAGGTTGAGCCCAACGACGCCTTCCCGTGCGAGCTGCACGAGTTCCGCGTCCGTCGGCATGACCTCCTGAGGCGCATCCTCAAGGTCGGTCAACAATGCGAAATGCAGGTGGTCGTCGCGGTTGGCGAGATAACGAAGTTCGAGTCCGTCCAGGAGGTCGGCCACGGACTCGGCATTCGAGAGCATTGTCGGCACCACAACCATCGTTCGATGCGCCGCCGGGATCCCCTCACTGAAATCCAAGCGGGGCAGACGCCGTGGATGCACCAAGAGGATCGCCAACCAGTTGACAAACCCGACACCCAGATGCGCAGCGCACATCGCGAAGAGGGCCGCGAGGAGACAGAGCGAACCCGTCTCGATGTCCGTCGCAATCGACCACCTCAAGAAACCTGCCGTCAGCGCCGCCGTTATGAGCAGCACGCTCGCCATATAAGAGAAGAGAGGGTGGTGGCCGACGATCCGAGAGGCCATCTTTTGCATGGACACACGGAATGCGGCGTCCCGTTCCAGCGCGGCTCGTCCTTGGTCGATCAAGTAATAGCCGACATGGGACTTTCTACCAGTCGCCTCGCTCTCGACGCCCGACACCCTCCTGGCGAGTCGAATTGCCTTGGACGCGACCTCGACTTCGGTGAATGGACTGTCTTTCGCAATTTCTTCCA
>Ga0105044_10008105_pt1 | contig 14456 bp, 11 predicted proteins | sample MAT01_FD_78092 | JGI IMG/M metagenome (GOLD analysis project Ga0105044, IMG submission 78092) | Freshwater microbial communities from Lake Fryxell liftoff mats and glacier meltwater in Antarctica - MAT-01 | ecosystem: Environmental > Aquatic > Freshwater > Ice > Liftoff microbial mat | place...
GCAAGTAATTCACCAATGTTTCCCCTCACCCAAATCAAATTGAGCAAGTAAGGATGTAAGGAGTAAGTAGTTGCTGCTAAGACTGCCTCTACTTGAGAGAAACCAAGCCTCTTGACCCAGAGAGCCGTACCAGTTGTCCCCATAATAATTGCACACAATGCTAAAACTTTGAAGGTCAGCTCGTAATTAAATTTTAAAGCCGAAAATGGAAGCGATAGTATGTTCGCCAGAGGGTAATTGTAGTTAAAAACTGGATAACCATGGCGATTCATAAGGTTGGGAGCGAAGCGTGGTGGAAATTGACCTTCTTTCAGTGCAATTTTGTAGTTTGCAAATCGTGCCAAGTGGTTTTCACCATCGTGGGTGTAGGGAAATCCTGACGTAAAATAAACACGAGCTGTAAAAAAACTCAACACTATAGCAACAAATAAGAGCAACCAAGTTGATTTCATATTATTATGAGGTAACTCCCATTGCTTTTTTGTAAACATCGAGCGTCATATTGGCTGTTTTTTGCCAAGAAAAGTGTTTACTCCATCTAAATGCTGCTTCTACCCATTCTCTCTTATCTTTCTTTTTCCAGTTCAACACAAAATGTATCTGTGTGGCTAGAGATTCGGCTTCTGGCTCGCAGTATAGCGCATGGGAACCACCAACCTCGGGTAATGATGAGGTATTTGCAGACACGACTGGAGTATATAACTGCATAGCTTCTAGAACAGGTAGCCCAAAACCCTCATAGAGAGATGGTTGGACATACACGGAGGCCAGGGTATAAAGAGCAGACAGAGACTCAAAGTCATCAGAAGTTATATCTGAGATAAAGATAATTCTCTTGGCAACATCTGCCATTGCAATTTGAGTTTCTATCCAGTTCCACTCGGGTATGTCGTGAGGCGCAAAGTTCTTTCCAACTAAAACTAAGCACACTTCCTCCGGTAAGAATTTAAGACTTTTTATTAACTGAGGTATATTTTTATTATAGTTAATATCTCCCACATACAAAATATACGTGTCTGGCAAAGCATACTTTTCTCGCACTATTTGGAGTGTCTCTTTACCGGGCGGCGTAAGTTCAGGATTGGCAGCCAAAGGAATAACGGTAATTTTGTTTTTATCTATGCGCAAAAACTGCTCAATATCTTTCTTAGAAGCTTGCGAATCTGTAATAATTTCGGCAACTGAGGCTAATGCTACTCGCTGCTTCTTGAAGGCCAATTTCCCTTTAAGGCCAACTGGATAGTATTCTGGAAAGATGAGGGGAATGACATCGTGGATAGTGACGATAGTGGGTTTTCTTTTGAGCAAAGGCAACGAAGCACTAAATAGATCAAAAAAGGGAAAGTGAATAACATCAGGATGAAAAGAGCCTGAGGTAATGGCTGATGATCTGCGGACAGACACACCTTTTTTTCTCTCCAACTCATTGGAAAGATAGCGAGTATAAGCACCTATTCCACGAATTGAGTGGCCTGAGTCAAGCGGGCTCGTGTCTAAAAGTATGTTCATAATGATTTTTTTTCTTGATACGACTCCCACAATTTTATATACGCAACTGAATGATGAAATCCACTGAATGCAGCAAATAGGAAACCCGGCAAACCATCAACAAATCCCTTATGACGAAAATATAGACTGAGAAAAGTAACGCTGGGAAAGATTACTAAATACTTGAAAGAGTTGACAAGTGAGACCTTTGTTTTTGAACTCTTGAGCTGAGCCGCTTTAAACGAGGTGTATGTGTTGAATTTTCGTAGGTAATCACTCAACGAAGGATTACTGTAGTGCAACAAGTGTCCCTCTGCCCACCCAATCTTTCCTACAACCACCATTTGTTCGTGAACGTCTTTTTGAGGTAATGACGCCCTACCTTTTAAAAATAGTCTGATAACTGGATCTGGGTACTGCCCTCCCTTGCTGAGAAAACTCCCCAGGAAAAAATTCTTTCGAGGTATCCACCACGCTACCGGTTCGGTATTAGTAAGTTTATATTTTTTACTTAAAAAATCTGCATGAATTTTTTTAATAAAGTTGCTTAAATCCTCATCAACAATCTCGTCCGCATCAAGCTGAAGAATAAGATCTCCTTGAGCAGCATCTATTGCCATTTGTTTGTTAATGTGAAAATTTTGCTTATTTGTGGTTGAGATGATTTTCGCAGAAAAACTTTGAGCAATTGCTAGCGTAGAATCACTGGATTCGCCGTCTACAATGACAATTTCATCTGCTACTATTTTAATAGCTTGCAAGCATTTTTTGAGATTTAGTTCCTCATTGTGAGTGGCTAGAACAATAGATAACATACTGTTTATTGTAACAAATACTTAATAGCTAGAAACAACCCACTTTTTTTCTGCTTCTTCCCACTCTATTGTAGCAGTTTCAGTAGGAATCCTATCATTTTGATTGACTATAAAGTGGAATTTTCCAACTTGCTCACCATAGTGAAAGCCAAAGGCGTTAGCTTGTTGATGAATAATAGTTTCCAAAAAATACTTTGGGTCAAGCTGCGCGTACCACGCCACCAAAATATAAGCGTAACCCTCTGGATCTAGTATGGCCACTTTGTCAGCCGAAACTATTGCTGGATCTCTCAATGCCTGAGATAGACCTGGTTGCCAGCTCGCTTGCTCTTGTTTTGACCAAGAAAAATATGCTTGTACGTACGTGAAAGAAAACAACGAGGTAGAAATTATAAATAAGCTTAAAAGCACGACCTGGATATAAGTAGTATTGAGCGGCTTGAGTGTCAATATTTTTAAATCTAGAATTCTTTCCAAGCCAATTACTGTCCAAATAACAAGCAGCACAAAAAACAATAAGCTTCTTGTAGCATGTGGAGCGTCTACAGTAATTATAGCCGGCACAAGACTCGCCAATGTTAGGAAAAGCAACCAGAACTCTAACTCAATCTTTTTAAGACTTGCTATTCTTCTATTGAAAAATAAAAATCCTATTAAAAAAGTCCTTTTGATAGAAACAAGGATTCCAAACAAAGAAAGAACGTAAACAGAAAGTAAAACATGTCCAAAACTTGGCAGAGTATGCCAAGGATGTTGGCCACCTTTTTCTACTAAAAATGAATATGAAAAGCTGTTCCAAAGATTAGAAAGCATCTGAGTCGCAACATATAGATAACGGCTTCCCAACAAAGGCTTCTGCCAATCTGATAGTGATTGTCTGAACGTTACCCAGTTCATCCAGGTTGTTTCGTCACTCAAAAGCGTAATGCTTCCTTTTTGAGCTGTGACCGGAAGTAGTACAGCCATCATGCCAACAAATAGCAGCGTCATCCCCAAGACCGGCAAAATGTACTTTCTAGGATTCTTGAAACCTCTCATGCCAGCTATAAATACTGCGACAAATGGAAGTAAAAACAATGGTGTGTTGTAAGTGATTGAAGCCAAAAACAAAAGTACAAGCGCTGCTAGGTCTCGTTTCCATCGCCCCCCCACTAGCAGCCAGAGACTGGTCATAAATAACAGCAACGCCACATTAGCTTCGAATCCTACCCTAGAGAAAAAAATAAAGACTGGTGAGATTGCAATCAAATAAGGGACGGTCAACGCTAGCCACTTTCTTTTTATAAAGTTTGTGGCAAAAAAATAAACTGGCAGAATAAGCAAGCTCCCGCTAAGAGCTGAAGGAAACCGCACCACCCAATCTTGCAGGCCAAAAAAATGAATCAGCGGCAGTAATGCCATCACATACCCAGGAAGTTTGTAGTCTCCAAACGACTGTAAGAAAATTGGCCAACTCTTCCCCCACTCATCTTGGCCAGTTGAAAGCAATAGGTATGCGTTGTAACCCAATGCCGCTTCATCTCTATTTAAACTAGCTGGAATACTGCCCAAGCCAACCAAACGAATGGACAAGGCTAGAATAAAGATTGCTAATAAAATTAATTTTAGTTTTATCATTACAGGTTTGGTTTTCGCTTGAGAATAGCCCATCGATAGGAGTCGCCACCGTACGAAGACTGAATAATTCTTGATTCTTCAACAGTATAGTAGGGCTCAACAATCTTCCAAGTTAAACCATCATCCACTTTTGTAACGAGCTGGATCTTATCAAATATTTGATACGCTATATCTAGCTGACGATATGAAAATCTAATTTCATCAAATTCGTTAAAGTGATAATTGGTAGTTTGCCATTTTAAAAAATCGTCTCCTAAATACTCACCATACCCCATTCCCCAAAGATAAAATCTTTCATCGGAGACAATAGCCCATGTTTGACCAACTTCTTTTTTATATTCAAATATCACAGCTATAACTTCTTTATAACCTGATTGCCATTCTTTTGCAGAAATGTAAGGATACACAGAAAAATAAAAGTGAACAAAGCTCAACCAAGCCAATACTATACTTGCTAGTATGACATAGACCACAGCTTGATAAGTTCTTTTTCCTTTTTTTTGTAGATAGAGAATGATTTCCGATAAACCAAAGCCACAAACAACACTTAATGCGCCAAAAGCATTCAAGCTGCGCAAAGCGTGAGGTGTTGTTTGCGGTACAGAAGCTGGCAGGCTTGCAATTATCCACCAAATTGCTAAGAAAACTGCCATAGTTGGTTTTTTGCTTAAAAGCGCATACCACCCAATCAAGAATATGGGTAGAAAGACAAAAAGAAACTCACCGTGCTCTGTGGTGCCATGACGTAAGTTTGAATCACCACTTAAAAATAAAAAGTTCAGATTGAAGTGATCAGAATAATTGTTGGCTAGTTCCCTAAGAAGTAAATAATGTCTATGAAACAAAACTTTGTCAACTAATGTGGTTCCCGTTATTCCTACATACAGGTTGGAACGAGCAGCGTAATCTTGCGTGAGGATAGACTCAGTACTCAGTCTGTATCGATTACTTTCTGCATAGAGAGAGCTTTTCGTCATGGGCACTAAGGCTAAAAAGAAGAGCAAGAGTGAAACTGCTATAAGCGAGATTTGTTCTATAAAAATTAAGCAACTTTTTTTGTTGAAAGCTCTAATTATTTCAAGCGGAGCTTTATAATCAGATAAAAATTGATAAGCAATGAAGACCACTGGCCAAACAAAGCGCACAGAAAAATACGTATACGTAGCTAGAGCTCCTAAAACTATGGAAATAATTAGCCATAGCTTATTCTTCTGACTGAAAGTGAGCGCTAAGACTGAGCAAACGAGTAAGCTTTGCCCCACATGTCCCTCGAAACCAGTTCTGGAGAATAAAAAAGACCAAGGAGAAATCGCCACAATTACAGCTGTACTCAAGAAGAGCAACTTGTTTTTTCCTTTTAGGATCTTTGTACTACTATCACCGAGCAATTGGACTGAGAGTAAACCAGCTGCAAAGATTGTTACGATGCCAGCTATCAAACTTGGAAAGCGTACCACCAACTCTGGTAAAGAAACTACTTGGAAAATAATCGAACTTAATAGGATGTAGACTGGCAGCTTATAGTCACCATAGGAAGGATAAATTGGCTGTAAAGCTGGATTACCATGCATATCTTTGCCAGTGGTAGCAACACTCTTTGCATCAACAAACATAGCCATCTCATCCCAATACAAACCAATTGGGACAGAGCCAAATCTATAGACACGCAAAAATATGCCGGACAGCAATAAAAAGAGCAATGTGATTAAAACAATTTTATTCATTGAGTCTTTGGATAATTGCTACGGTCCAAATTGATTTCCCCGATACATTTAAAATTATATCCTTTGTTTCTAGCTGCAATTCTGAGTGATCTTTGATGAAGTTACTAAGATCCTCTGGCTGAGCTGCCACGAGTGCGGGAAATTCCTTCATCTCTCCCAGTGCGGTAACAAATTGTTTAGAACCAAATGAAAGAAATTCTCCTTGATCTTTTGGGGTACTTGCATTGACCTCCTGTACCAGCGAAGGATCAGTTTGGGTAAAAAACCAATAATACATAGCTGGCCTGCCATATATGCGCGAAATATAAACAGGTAAATCTGGGTGAGCTTGCTCTTGTAGAACAAGACTTGCTACCATTTGCTTGTAGCCATACTGCCATTCTGAGGAATACAGAGTGGGATAAACCAACCCGTAGTAACGTTCAAACGCTAGGAACTGACCCAAATACAACACTATGCAGATAAAAATAAAAGCTTTGAGAACTTTGCCTCTTTTGAGAAAATATTTTTCCCAAAAATTAAAAAAAGAAACACTCCCCATTGAGAGTACTACGTACCAGATTGGCGAGGAGATGAGAATTCTCAATGCATGTGGAGAAGCCAAGCTTATTGCCGCAGGAAAGATACCCACACAAACCCAAAATCCTAGAAATAATACTATGCTGTTTCTTTTCTTGATAAGGAAGACTAAGCCAAGTAAGAGTAAAGGTCCATCCAGGTAATACAACAATCCAAAGTATTGGCTAGAATGACGAGGATTTTTGTCTCCAGAGAGAAATAAAAACTGCAGATCAAAATGAGACAAGAAGTTCTTGGTTATCTCTTGTCCATAAAACAAATAGCGATGATACACCAATCTACTTACGATTGAGTTATCATTTAACCCCCGATAGTAATTACTTTTTTCCACACTGGCACCATCATTAAAAATGGTAGTCTCATTGAGTCTTTGTGTTAATTCTGGTGAACCAAGATGCGATAAGAAAGGTAGTAAAAAAATGATTGAAAGTACTCCCAACAAAAGCAAGACAAGACTCTTTTTTTTGAGAAAAAAAATAACTCTTTCCAAAAGAGAAGCGCTTCCCTTTGAGAAAGTGTTGAACCAAACTAATACTAAACCTACACCTAACAGCGGCGCAACTAGTCGAGCTGCATGGTAGGCGTACATAGATGCCGACAACAACACCACACTTACAATTTGATAGGTTATTTGGGGTTTTGGTTTTTTGGATAAGGAGTAAAGGAAGAAACAGCACCCAGCCGTTAAAAGAGTTGTAGCTAAATTAACCTCCCAACCTGCTCTAGAGAAAAAAATCAGCCAGGGTGACACAGCACTCAATAGCACTGCGAGCAGTGCTGCTTGTTGTTGAAACAGAAGTTGCCCTTTTTTTTGAATCTCGAGCGTACCAGCTACTAGCCAGCTCAACCAACCAATGCAAGCTACCAAGAGAGTGCCAGCTATTACTGATGGTAATCGAACTATGTGCTCGCTCAAGCCAAATAATTTTATATATGGAACCAGAGTGTAAAAATACAAGCTTGGCTTCCAGTCACCAAAAGACTCAAATGCTATGAGCGGCAGCACGGCACCATGGTGGTCTTTCCCGGTCAGTGCAATGCTCAAGGCATCGTATCCCAACGCAACCTCCTCCCAATACAAAGAGGGTGGGTTGCTTTCGACCTTATACAGTCTAATAGCAAAAGAACACATGACAAGAAAAACACACGTCAGCATGAACCAATGCTTGAGAAATATTTTTTTTATATCATTCGTTAACATAAATGAAGAATCTGGGTTTGCCATCACTTCCATAGATTGTTTTTTGAGGCTCTAGCTGCAAAACTGTTTTTGGCGTGGCCACTACAATAGTGTTAGGTCGCTCGACATCTGATTGATTGACATGGTCTGTAAAAAGATAGGTATTCAAACTCCCTCCTTGATACCAAATTGGATTTGTTCTTCTCAAGAAAAGCGCATAGATGTATGCCTGTCCATATTCATTACTGACTATAAGTTTATCGGTTTTTTTATGTCCTTCCAGTCCTTTTTCATACGGAATAATGTACGAAAACATCTCGAGATAACCATCATTGAAATCAGAAGAAGATGAAAACGCAAAAGAAGTGTAATAATTTTTTTGGTACGCAATAAAAAGGAAGATGTGTAGCAAAAAGAAAGTGCCAGCAATGCTTTTAGTAAGCAAGTTCTTTTCGTTGTGACTGCCCGTTAATTTGAGTTTTTCATCGAGTTTTTGAGCTATTGTGTAGAGCGTCAACATGCCAGATCCAGCCAAGATTAAGAATCCGGGCAAAGCTAAAAGTGCTCGATTACTGTGTGGCACGTCTAAGCCAATCGCAGCTGGCACAAGGCCAATGAAAACCCACAAAATTCCAAAGCAAGCTAGTTTCGTAGCAATAGTACTTGATCTTCCTACCAAACTCCAAATCAAACTCAAGACTGCCAAAAGACAGAAGCTAAAGGTTGTCACATAGAGCACGCCCCAACTTCCATCTCCGTGTCGAAGCGTATCGGTCAGGCCCCCAATTAAGAACGATGGTGACAGATGAATAAGAAAATTATTCATTACCTGTCTTGCTATTTGAAACCAGTTATCAGAGCTATTCAAAATACTAGTTTGAGAAAATCTCTCTCCTCCTTTCCCAAAAATAAAATCGACAGCCAAGGGCAGCGTCAAAAGAATACCCACAGAAGACGCCGTAAGTATCCTGATTGGCTGTTGTAACCATTTTTTAAACCAATAACCACCGATGAGCACCAAAAGTAAAGGCGCCACAATCTTTGAGCTATGATAGGCATAAAACGAAAGACTTAAACTAGAGGCTGCAATTATCCACAGCCATAGCTGGTATTTTCTTTTTGAGTTCAATCCTGATAAGGCTGCCCAAATTCCCCAAATTACCAAACAAAGTGCCATCCCCGATTCAAAACCAACGCGGGAAAAATGCACATGCCAGGGTGATAGAGTCAGTAAAAAACCTGATAGTAAGGATATAGTCTCAGCCTCTGATTTTTTTAAACCAAACATGCCCCCTAACTCTTTAGTGAGCAGTATAAACCCCAGCACGCTCAGTATTCCGGCTAGAGCGAAAGGTAATCTCACCACGACTAGTTCCGAACCTAAAAATGTTACGAAGATTCCGGTCGTGTAAATTGCCAGCGGTGCTTTGTAATCACCAAATGAGCGAAAAGAAACGGGTAATTTTGTTTGCCACTCATCTCGCCTTGCTGTAATAACCGCGTAACCATTGTAACCAATTGCAGCCTCATCCCAAGTCATGCCATGCGGCACGTCTCCCAACCTATACATGCGAAGAAAACTAGCTACCACCAACAAAAGAAGGACGACTTTAATGTACAAAGAGAGGTGAGAGATTTTTAGCACTAATTTCATCATACCTTATTGCAACTTACTTCTTTGCCACAGCCAATAAGGCTGCCATAGATAGTAGAATGCTTTTTGCATGCCTCTTGCATGAAGGCGAGTAAATTGAAGAGCATTTTTCCAGCTCATTGCTGCCACAGTATTTGATCCGAAAACGTGACTATTGGTGGTTTCATGCTGATGCAAAACTACTGCTGAGCTTTCAAAAAGTATTTTCCAACCTTTTTCTCGAGCTCTAAAAGAGAGATCAATGTCTTCCCAATAAGCTGGATAAAACCTCTTATCAAAACCACCTAATTCTAGCCATTTTTTTCGATCAAACATGCCGCTGCCGCCACTTACCCAAGCCGTTGGTCCGCTCGAAAAATCAGCTGCTCTTGAGTGTTGAAATATTCCTCGAGAAAACCAAAGTAAATTTTTTCCAGAACTTAAGTCACCAATTTTTTGCTGATACTCTAGACAACCAACAGCAAAGACCTGACTATCTGCAAACACCCGAAGCAAGCTCTGTTTAATGCCTTTAAACGGCTCGACATCATTATTGAGTATCAATACATACTCTCCTTTTGCCAAAGCTACGCCGTTATTAACGCTCACGGCAAAACGCTTGTTTTCGTTTTGAACCAGCAAAACTATCGATATTTTTTTACCACCAAAATTGCCTTCAAAAATTTTAATCGTTCCATTATTAAGTATCGCAGAGCTTTTTTCTGTATATTCTTTTTTGAACCACTCAATTGTTTCATCATTACTCGCATCATCTACCACCACTATCTCATCATCAGCATCGAGTACTGCTGCAATTACAGGTAGATGCTTTTCCAATAAATGACGACCATTGTAGGTAGGAATAACAACTGAAATCATATCTTGCCCTCCACCATATCAAAAAGCTGTTGTGTAAATCTGGTACCATCAAAATCTCGAGCCCTCTTATTAGCTTGCTGCTGGACCTCTTGTCGAAGCTCTGGATCTGCCATAAGAGACTCAGTTAGATCAATGCACTGATCTGGAAAATCCCACAGGTATCCACCCAGCTCTTGAGAGAGAATTTCTGGTTGTCCGCCTTTATTAATCACAATTGGGGCACAACAAGCAGCCATTGCTTCTAGGGTACTAATTCCAAAATGTTCTACTTTTTCTGGATGTAGTGTTTGATCAACCTCAAACCCAGCTGCATGCCAGTAGATACTAGCTTTCTTATACCAACTTAATAACTCAGTTCGCGAAACATCATGTAAGATATGAATGGGCAAGCCTTGGGCCAACTCGGATACTTTTTGGGCAAACTCCTCATCCTCTACAGCTCCGATGAGGACAAGCTGCCATTCTCGAGCAATCGAGCTTTGTTTTTGTAGTTGTTGGAAAAGTTGCACGAGGATATCTTGCCGCTTGCTGTGCAAATGAGAGAAAAACCTACCCACACTCAAAATTATTTTTTCTTTTCGAACTAACTGAGTTGGAGTGAGAGATAATTCATCCATTGAAATCATGGGCTGATGAACGACATTTATTTTTGTATTCCATGATTCTTCTATAACAGATTTGGTAAAAAAAGAGTTAGTATTTTTCACTTGCCACTGTGCCAATTTTAATCTCTCTATAAGCGACACTTTGGAAAGCTGAAGTGGCACTTGGATGTGTAAAATATTTCTTCTTGCTAAACTAAAAAACAAGCTACCATCGGTAATATAGTACACAACATCAAATTTTTGAGTGAAAAATAGTTTAGAGAGAAAAGAAGCTGAACTTCCAAGAAGACAAGACCTCAATTCTAGCCCATCAAGTCTATAGCCCAAAAAATCCTCATATTTTTTTTTAATAGCTTGGGTATCTCTTGGATTAAGATTGGGAATACCAATAACAACGGTATGTTTCTTTGCCAGCGTAAGTGCTACGTCAAAAAAATACTTTTCTCCACCGCCAGTGTGCTTAGGAACATACGGCGAGTAAAGAAGAACCTTTAATTTTTTTTCCATAAGGAGTGCAGTGATTCTTCTAATTCCTTGTAACGTTTTGAGATGCTTGGCTGACGTTGAAGCTCCCACACCTGTATATAGACTAAAGCCCTATTAAATCCTTGGATGAGTGATTCGATTAATCCAGCCGTTCCATCCCTATAGCCGCCGTCTCGAATAGCCTTTTTAAAAAACTCAGCTACTGTTTTACGAACAATAACACTAAACCCAACCGTGGGAATAGCGGCCTTATACAATAGCTGCGCTTCACGATGTGTCCAATCAGCAGATTTGTAAAGACCATCTTGGGTAGTTCGGTGGGTAAAGTGCCATAAAGGATGCACGAGCCTCTCTGTCTTACCTTCAAAGAGTGGACTCTCGTGAATACTACCATGCCAACCTAGCAACTTTGATTTCAGAAAAACTCGCGTTACCCAATCTTTTTGTGTACCGGTAAACTCAAAAGCCTGACCGAAAAAAAAGTTTTTTCGATGAAAACAAAAAGCATCTGCAACTCCAACTTCTATTTTAACTTGGAGCTCTTTTGCTAAATCCGGAGTAACTCTCTCGTCAGCGTCTAGGTAAAAGAGCCAATTTGTTTTTACATATGCGAGTGCTGCCTCTCGTAAAGCTGCAAAACTTTGGCTTGAAAAGTGAATTATTTGAGCATCATATTCTTGAGCAATCTCTACGGTTGCATCATGAGAACCATTGTCTATGACAATTATATCGTCGCACCAAGCAACCGTTTTAAGACAGTTTGCGAGCATAGCCTCTTCATTTCGAGCAATGATAATTGCAGTGATTGAGTTAGATGATGGGTTGTTTGCCATAACGTTGTAACAGAAAATCTATCGCTGCTTTTTGTTTATATTTATTAGTATGCAAAAGTGTACTCAGCGCTACCCGCAGGGCTGTAATTTTTATGCGAAACGGCGCATGCAGTAATGCGAATAAGAATTGATTGCGTGTTTGATAATACTCAGACACATTTCCGCCTGCCCCACCGCTTGAGCCAGCATTTTTATGCCATAAAATAGCTGATGATTCAAAATAGAGTGGAAAACCGGCTTCTTTGGCTCTTAAGCTGTAATCGACATCCTCAAAATAAAGAAAAAACCGTTTATCAAGCAACCCAACAGTTTCAAAAACAACTCGAGGAATTAAAACACAACAGCCTGTTGCGTACTCACTCTCTCGCTGAGAATCAAACTGTCCTGTGTCTAACTCATCAACTCCTCGATGAAAAGTGCTGAGGCTCGTCCAATCAATACTACCGCCGGCATACCACAGCACTTTTCCTCTTTGGGCAATAGTATAACTTTCTTTATGGTACTCATAGCCAGGAGCAAAATAAATTTGGGGAGAAACCAACCCGATTTTCTTCTCGCTAGTTGCTCTTTTGTATAGCTCGCTCAAGAGTTGAGGATCAACTACAGTGTCGCTATTGAGCAAGAGAAAATAATCTGGTTCATACTTTTCTCGAGCGTAAGTAATGCCTAGGTTGTTTCCACCGGTATACCCTAAGTTTGATTCACTGCGAATTACTTCAGTGTTTCTATCTGTAACCGATTTTGGTAACTGCAGTAGCTCTTGAGAACCATTATCAACCACTACAATAATGCTTTTAAACCCATTTACATCCAAGTCGCTCAGAGACTCCAAACACTCTCTAGTATCTTGTGGCGTGTTGTAGTGAACAATGATAATAGCAATGGTGTGCATATTTAGAGTAAAAACTTTCTTCTGAAGCGCCAATAGAGTTGCGCCAACCCTCTACTTTGCTGTATTTTCTTGGTGGCAATCCAGTAGTGAATCTCTGCGGCAAAATCTCCCCAAACTGAGTCAAGATCTTTCTCACTTTGTTGTGTCACGACTTGAGGCATACTTTCTACCCGTTTCATCTTGGCAAGACTATCTGAGGTAGCCTGTAAGATTGAAAGATTCAAACCCAAAACCTTATCTTTATACCCTTCTTGAGCAAAGTATCGACTCAGTAACTCATTTTTGAATGTTCTCAAGATAGTTGCTGGTTCAACAGTGGTAGTATCTTGAGTGGCTTGAATGCTGGAGTATCTATTCATTCGAGAAACAAATTCTTCCAGATTTTTATAATTGTGGTGCTCTATTGCAAACTTAAGTTGAGCTGGAAGTTGCTTCACAATCCCTCGAGTAATCGGCACAGAGTGAATCTCTTCTGACCAAGTGACGCACCCTAACTTGAAGAAGCGCATTTGGTAATCAGGCCACCAGCCAGCATGCTCAATCCAAGTATCTGCAAAAATATTTTGGCGAGCTACATAGTAGCAGTCAGCTTCCATCTCTGGTCCTATCTCTTTTTGTGCAATTCTCCGACATAAATCTGCCAGAGCTTTGGGAATAACCTCGTCTGCATCAACTACCAAAATCCAAGCTTGCTTGGCTTGAGCCACGGCTATATTTCGAGCAGGCTCAACAAATCCCTGCTCACTTGTTTTCAACACCACAGCCCCAGCTTTCTTTGCAATTTCTGCCGTATCGTCACTACTGTGCATGTCACAAACAATAATTTCATCTGCAAAAGAGACAGATTGCAAAGTTGCTGAAAGAGTTTCAGCGGCATTTCTTGTATTGATAACAACTGATATTCCCATAAATTTATCTTTTTCTCAAGCTAGCCAGCTCTGCGAGCATCTTATCTTTGCCAAATATTCCAATTGTCCCAACGTAAACTAGACTCGTAATACCCATACCTAATAGTACCTGTGGCAAACCTCTCTGCCAAACCGACATTCCTAGTATACCAACTCCTGCCATAAGTGTGGCTGCCAGTAACTGCCTCCAGACATTGTCCCACACATCTATAGGTAGTAGTTTTTTGACAAGATAAATTGGAATAATTGAAGTGAACGAGATGAGGAAATTAACTGCGGCCACTCCGTTAAAGCCCCATTTCCATAATGCTAAAGGAGTAGCCACCCAAGCTAAAACTGTCCAGAACAGCATAAGTTTGAGAGTAACATCAATTTTACCAATTGCGTTCAGAGTGTTGGTAAGCGGCGTTGAGAGTGCAGCCCAGCCAATACTAAGGGTAAACATAATAAAACTAAATAAAGCTGGTTCCCATTTTGCATACGAAGGAATAATTCGCACTAACGGCACTATAAAGACACACATGCCCACAAGCAGAGGAAATATGCTCAATGTAATAAAGAACATTGTTTTATTAATTGCTTTGGTTAGTGCGTCTGTATGACCTTGCAAACGAGAAAAGGTAGGAAAAGTGATAGCTGTTACATTTTGAACTGTAAGACTGTATGGGTACATCGACCATTGCTTCGACCAAGAAATAAAACCGAATTGATTGATAGGCAGCCACCTCCCTATAAAAATAAACAGTAAGTTATCTTTAATTCGTGCAAGAAAATCATTGGCCTGAAATTTAAACCCAAAGCTAGTCAAGTCCTTAAA
>Ga0105044_10008106_pt1 | contig 14455 bp, 6 predicted proteins | sample MAT01_FD_78092 | JGI IMG/M metagenome (GOLD analysis project Ga0105044, IMG submission 78092) | Freshwater microbial communities from Lake Fryxell liftoff mats and glacier meltwater in Antarctica - MAT-01 | ecosystem: Environmental > Aquatic > Freshwater > Ice > Liftoff microbial mat | place...
ACGAGCAGCGGGCGTGGCTGGCGCAGCGTTCCGGGGCGTTCTCGGCGGTCGTCGCGTCGATCGGCGGCCAGGTGGTCGGCTTCGCGTCGCTCTCGCCGTACAAGGAGCGCGCTGCGTACCGCACCACCGTGGAGAACTCGGTGTACGTGTCGCGAAACCAGCCGCGCCTCGGCATCGGACGCACGCTGATGGGGCACGTGATCGGAATCGCCGCCGATTCGGGATTCCACTCGATCATGGCGCGCATCGAGGCGAGCGGCACCGCGTCGCGTGAACTCCATGCGGCGTGCGGGTTCGAGCTGGTCGGCGTGGAGCGCGAGGTCGGCCGCAAGTTCAACCGGTGGCTCGACGTGGCCGTGATGCAACTGATGCTCTGACGGCCCGATAACAGCCCGCCCACAGGCCGTGCTCGAACTGTCGTCGAAATGGCTGTAGTTCGTTCTCGAAAATGTCCCGTGACGGTCTCCGATGTCACATCAGGGGGAATGAACGGCCACTACGTGCGCACCATCGGGGCGATCACCATCGACGGCGAGGGGGTGACGAAAAGTCAGCGACCGCTGGTTGCGGCACTTGCGCTGATGCGCCCCGACGGGGCGAGCATGGATGCGCTGGTCGATGCGGTGTGGCCCCGCCAGGCACCGACCACGGCCAGGAACTCGATCCAGAACCAGATCGCCCGACTGCGGCACTCGTTCGGTCGGGACCTGATCGTCACCTCGGGCGACCGTTACCGCCTCGTTGCCACTACCGACATCGACACGATCAACCGTGTCGCCACCACGTGCGACTCATTGCACCCGACTCCGCACGACATGCAAGCCATCGCCGACGTGCTCGACGGATGGAACGGTGAACCGTACGCCGACCTGCCGGACCACCCCATGGCGCAGGCCGAACGGGCACGGCTACACCACGTGGAAAGCCGACTCGTGGAGACCCTTGCCCTGAGCCGGCTGGCGGACCCCGCCGGCGACCGCGAGGCCGCCATCATCGACCTCACAGTGCGGACCGCGACCGACCCACTGCACGAACAAGCGTGGGAACTCCTCGTCGCAGCGCTGCATCTTTCGGGCCGGCGGACCGAAGCGCTCGGGGCCTTCACCCGATTCTCCGACGTCCTCCGCCAACAGGTCGGTGCAGCACCATCGAGGCGTTTCCAACACCTGCGAGGCGTCGTCGATGCCGACCAGTCGATCGATCCGATGGCCGTGCTGTCGCCTGCGGGCGTGTTCGCACCGCTCCCCCTGCGAGCCACGGCCTGACGGTCGCGATCAGTTCAACGACCGAGATCCGCGCCCCACTGGACGGGTGCGCCGGCTGGCCGATACCGACAGCCGTGGCCGGTGACGACCGAGGCATCGAGATGAGCGGCGACCAACTGGTGCGACTCGGAGAGCTTCACGATCGTGCGTCGGAGCAACTTCGACACGCGTGACCGGGTCGCTTCATCGAACAGGACCGCACGAATGGCGCCGGTCGCGCCGGCAACCGCTGCGTCGGGATCGTCGTCCCCGGACCCCCACGCTGCGGGAAGGAGGGCAGCAATGCTCGCCGCATCGCCACCGTCGATGACGAGCGCGAGCTCGGCAGCCGACACGACGCGGTCCTGGTTGGCGACGAGGTGTCGTAGCGCCACCACTCCCTTGCTCGTACGGATCTCGACGTCGGGCTGCACACCGAAACCGACACGACCCGGCGTTCCGACCTCGATCACGGCCGGCACCGTCGCGCATGCCGCCTCGACGCGACCGAGCAGCGACCGGTACCCGCCGGCACCGAAGAAGGTCCTCGCCGCAGTGAGCACAGGCGCCGATGACGGGACACCGGCGATCGGTATCGCTTCAGCGGTGCTCAGTACCCGGCCCAGCTCCAGCCGGCACAGCGCTCCCCACAGTGGCGCTCGGGAATCACCGACGCCGATCGCCGCCCGCAGCTCGTCGATCGCGCAGGTCAGGTCGCCCTGTGCAGCGCGGAGCAAGCCGACGTACATCTGGCGGGGTCCCATCGGGACGTCGTCGTCGAGGAAGTCGGAGGTGACGGCTTCGAGCCGGGCCAGCACCGTCGGCACCATCGGACCGCCCACTCTCGACGCGGCCCACGCTGCGACCGCGACATCGGCGACGGAAGCAGTGTCGAGATCGAGCAACCACAGCGCTGCCAGTGCGTCGGCTCGTCGTCCGAGCGACGCCAGACTTCGCGCCGCGATCGCTGGCGTATATTGAGCTGCCGGGTCCGACCAGCGATCGACCCGACCCGCAAGGAAGTCGATCTCGGCTGCGAGCCGCACGGGAAGGTCAACGGTGGACACGACATCGGGAATGCGGCGCTCGAGCAGGTCCGCCGCGTCCTCCATCGCCCGGAAACGTACTGCCCGGAACGAGACGGGCGTGATGCTGGAATGATGAACATCGGGCGACTTCCGTGGGAAATCGTCGAGACCTTCCCGTCGACCGACGCGGAACTCCTCGCGCAGTGGTCGCTGAGACTTGCGTTGGCCAACGACGACACCGAACGTGCCCGGTCGCTGATCGGCCACGGCCTGGCGCTCTACTGGGCCGCACAGGAAGCGGTGGTCGACGAGCCGTGGGCACTCGTCGAGCAGCAACGATCCGCTGACCTCGAACTGGCCCTGGAACTGGCCCGAGGTGTCGGCGACCCGACGCTGATCGCCGAGGCGCTGCTCGGAACGCTCTACGGAACATGGGGGCCCGATCGGCACCTCGATCGGGCACCGCTCGTCGCCGAGTTGGTGCAGATGCGACCTGACATCGACGACGAAGAGGTCGGGTTGCGCAGCATCGAGTGGGAGGTGTTGCAACATCTCGATGCAGGCGACCTCGGCGCGGCCCGCCGAGCGATCGACGACTTCACCCGGGCGGCGACGAACACCGAGCTGATCCTGTTCAAGCGACGCGAGGTGCTGTGGCGTGGATGTCTGGCCATGCTCGACGGCGACCTCGACGAGTCACTGCAGATCAACCAGGACGCGATCAGCTCCACCGCCGACGTCGCCGGGTCGCCGTTCTCGTTCCAGAACGTGGCGATCACGCTGGCAATCGAGCGATTCCTTCGCCGCCAGCTCGGCGACGTCGTCGACGCCCTCCGGTCGATCCGCGCGTCGTCGCCGCGGGTCGGCGCCAACTGGGACACCGGCCTGGCGTTTGCGCTGTCGGAAATCGGCGAACTCGACGAAGCGACCGAACTGTTCGAACGGCTGGCTGCCGACCGATTCGCTGCCGTGCCGCGCGATCTGAACTGGTTGGTCACGATCCAGTTGCTCGGTCTGGTCGCGTTGACGATCGACGCCGACGAGCACGGCCCGGTCCTCGTCGAACTGCTCCGACCGTTCGCCCATCTCGATGGCACGCACGGGTCGGGCTATGCGTCGTACGGTCCGGTGGGGCGAGTCGTCGGGTCGTTGATGGCCCGATGGGGCGACCCCGACGAGTCCGAGCGAGTGTTCGACCATGTGCTCACGACACGGGCGCCCGGGCCGTGGACGGCGCTGACGTGGCTCGACCGGGCCAGCTCCCGTCGCATTCGTCGGCCCGACGACGCCCTCGCCGACGCCCACCGCGCCGAGGTCGAACTCCGGCTGTGCGGGCTCGACGCCTGGGCCGATGCAGCACTGGCAGTGGCCGACGAGTTGGCGGCAACCGGACATGGTGGCGCCGTGGCGATCCTCCGCGACCGGACATGGACACTTCGACACCCGGCCGGGAGTGCCGGCGTTCCGGCGTCGGTGGGCATCGAGCAACTCACCTGGTTGCTGAGTCGCGCCGGCGAGGCTGTCGACGTGGCCGATCTCGATCGCACCTTCGACTCCTCCCTCGAACGATCGGCGTCGGCCGAGTCGACCCTCGACGCCGCCGCCCGTTCGCAGTACCGGCGCCGCCTCACCGAGATCGACGCACGACCGACGCCGAGCGACGCCGAACGGTTCGAAGCGGACTTCCTCCGCCGAGAACTGTCAGGCGGCACCCACGTGGTCTCGAACTCGGCCGAACTCGAACGACTTCGCGTTCGGGTCACCAAGTCGATCCGCCGGGCGATCGACCACATCGCGACCGACTCCCCCGAGCTGGGCGCGCACCTCCGCACATCGGTCGAGACCGGACGCACCTGCGTGTACCAACCGCCAGACGGACGATCCTGGAGCGTCGTCTGCCGTTGAGTCACGCCCGGATTGCAGCTGACATCCCCACCACCTGAGCACTGAACGGCGGGTCAGGCGAGGCGTTCGATCTGCTGACGTAGACCAACAAGGTCCGGCTGATAGACGCAAGCCCCGAGTCGGTCGATGCATCGTTGCACCGACGCGGTGTGACGCTCGGCCGCTTCGACGTCACCGAGGGCGAGCGACAATTCGGCGAGCGCGAGATCGAACGGCCCGACCGTGACCGACGCGACCCAGGTGAACGTCCCTGCGTAGGGCGTCAACAGATCGCGGAGTTGCTCGCAACGTTCACGGTCGCCCGCATGTTCACCGAGTCGCGCAACAGCCCGACCGAGCAGCATGACGGCACCTCCCCACGCCAAGTCGTGCGGGAGTGCAGTCCCGTTGGCGACTGCGTCACATTCGCGAACGACCCGTTCGGTGTCACCGCGCTCGGCAGCGAGGAAGGCAGCGATCCCTCTCCAGGCAGGCATTCCAGGATGCTCCGCAATCGCCTGATCGATCGCCTCGCGGAGTTCCTCGCCACGTCCCTGTGCGAGACGCACCACGAGCGACACCATCGTGAACGTGGTCAGCGCTCTCGACGGCGAGACCGGGGCCTCGTCGATCCAGCCGGATGCGATGTCGAGGGCCTCGTCGAGGCGACCATCGAGGTAGGCGAGACAGCTTGTCTGGTACTCGGCCATCCACCGCCGACCTGGGCCAAGGTGCTGCGCGAGCGATTCCTGCCGGGCGAGCGAGGTACGAACCATCGGGTCACCATGTTCGATCTGCACCGAGAACATGAAGTGCAGCGCCTGACACCTCGCGTCGTCATCGTCCATTCGTTCGGCCAGCGCGAGCATCTCCATCGCCAGTTCCTGCCGGCGAACAGCATCGTTGGGATGGGTCAGCACGAGGTACCCGTTGCCGAGCGCATCGATCAACAACCTGTCGTCTTGAACCTGGCGCGCCAGGCTGAGCGCTTCGTCGAAGTACTCGCGACACAGGTCGGCTCGGCCGCCCATGCTGAAGAACAACGTCGCCTCGCCGGCGCATCGCGCCCGCGCCGGCGCGTCGTCGCACAGCTTCAGCGCATCGGCCACAACATCAGCGACACCCTCGTCGAGTTCGCCCGCACCGGTCAGCGGCCCGAGCTTGCACAACGCTGCGGCGGCCAACGCATACAGGGTGTGGAGTCCAGCTCGTTTCGATCGGGCGACGACCTCCCAGACGACGTCGAGATACACAGGGTCGCCGGCACGACGAAGGTTCTCGGCGCAGTTCAGCATCAGTCGAAGGGTTCGTTCGTCGTCCTCGCCGAAGTACCCGACGCTGCGGTCGACAGCTTGGCGGAGCAGCTGTGCCGCCTCGACGAACATGAACGCCCGCGTCGCTTGATCGGCCGCTGCCGTGACGTTCTCGATGACGAGTTCCGGATCACCACTCGACGCGAGCAGGTGCGGTGCCGCGGCGAAGACCTGTCCCTGAGCGAGGAATGACAGTGCCAGCGAGCGATGGACCTCACGGCGAGCCTCGATGCCGAGTCGATCGATGAGCGACCTCCGAACCGAACTGCTCGACAGGTCGAATCCTCCCTCACGGGCCGGTCGGAGCACTCCGCCGTCAACGCCCGCGAGCAGCACCCTGCGCAGGTCACGCAGCGCGCAACCGGTTCCGAGCACCGCCTCCAACGACAACGGTGACCCCGCAACGGCGATCAACGTGGCCACCTCGGCAACGGCGCCAGGCAGGTCGAGAAGGAACTCGTGCGCAACGGGTCCGTCGACCAGTTCACCCGTCGTGTCGCCCGTCGTGTCGCCCGTCGTGTCGGGCGACGGCGAACGGCCGAGACGGATCACCTCCGCTCCGCCCGGAACTGCGACGTCGGCCGTGGCGCCGACGACCAGCAGCACCAGTGGGACCGGCCGCGTCACCAGGTGGGCGAGGTAGGCCGCGGCCGAGGCCGAGAGGAACTGAGCATCCTCGATCAGCACCAAGGTGGGTGACCGTTCGGCGCACAACTCCAAGACGTCCACGGCCAGGCTCCCCGGTTCGGCACCATCGCGACCGGAAGCGCCGTCGACACCGTCTCCCCACAGCGCAGCCAGTCCGGCGAGCACCGAGGCGTCGATCGTGCGGGCCGGGTAGGGCATCCGCTCGACCACCTGACGCGCGAGCGCACCCAACGGCTCGAGAACCCGCCGCGCCTGCAGGTGACACGTGCTCTCCAGCACCGTCCATCCGTCGAGTGAGGCGTCGAGCGCGATCTGCTGCGCGAACGCTGTGGTCTCTGAAGGGTCTTCGCCGGTCATGGTGATCCAGACGGAGGTGTTCGATGCAACCGTTCGAGCGCACAGCGACCGCACCCGTTCGATGTCTCGCTCGTCTCGTGCAGACAGATACGACGTTCGATCGGCACCGAACTGACGGGCGGCTTCGATTCCCAACACCGCTCGTGGCGTCGCGTCCGACAGTCGGGCATCGTCGTCGAGAATCATGCGTTCGAGACGGACCATCACCGGCCCGGGGTCGAGTCCGATTCCATCGCGCAGGACCCGCCGCGCACGTGTGAGTGTTTCCAGGCTGCCGCGGCGATCACCCGAACGGTAGAGGCCGAGCGCAAGCAGACTCCAGCGAAGCTCCCGGTACGGCTCCGCAACGGTGAGCGGGATCGCGATAGCGATGGCCGTGGTCACTGCACCAACTGCCAGTTCTGCGAGTACCGCATCTTCTTCGACGGCCAGTTGGAGTTGACGATGTCGAGCTCGCGCTGCATCGACCGCCTGCCCACTCGGGAGATCGTCGAACGGCTCGCCGCGTGCCACTTCGAGCGCCGACCTGAGATGGCGGAGTTCGGAGCGGTGATCTCGGTCGAATGCTGCTCGTCGTGCAAGGTCGACGTTGCGGCTGAATCGGTCGAGGTCGACGATCCAACCGGGCCCGAGCCGGTACGTCGGTCCGGTGTCGGTGAGGACCGACGCCTTTCCGAAGCGGTTCCGCAGGGCAGAGACGTTGTTCATCACCACCTGACGACAGGTGGTGGGTGGATCATCGGCCCAGATGGCCTCCACGACCGAGCTCAGCGCCATCGGTCGGTGGTGGTCGATCGCCAGCGCGCTCAGCACGGTTCGTTCCCTCGGGCTCAGTCCGACCGGCAGCCCGTCGGAGCGCACGACCGTCGGACCGAAGACGGCGATCTCGAGCGTGTCGTGGGCCACAGATCGCGTGTTCATCGTGCGTTCTCTGCCTCTCGTCGTGGTCGTGCAACAGCGGAATCCAACGACGAATCAATCATACGTCGCCAACAACCTGCCAACAATCCGCTAACAGGGGAAATTCATGGACAAGTCGCTGATCTGGCGGTCTCGGTGGGAAGCGGTCGGCGCGGCGGTCGCCATCTCGTTGGGAGCGGGGGAAGCCAACGACCTCGAACCTGAACTTCGACACCGGTCAGACCAATCCGAACTCGGTCCAGGTCGAGGTGCCGACGACGGGCACCGACGACGGGAAGATCACCGTGATGTCCACGACCGCTCTGGGAGACGCTGACGCGGGAGAGGAGGCGCGTTGCTGGATCACGACAGGGTCGACCGTGGAGGTGCCGTTCCCCTCCAGCGATGGGAGTCAGGCGAGCCCAACAGCGGCCAGCACGCCAACCTCTCCGGTGTGCGGACGTTCAACGTTGCTGCCGGCGCATCTGCGGACCACCGGCTGGTGTGCGAGCACTCGCCGTCAGGACGTCGAGCAGCGGACTCGATGCACCGAGCTCGACTCTGTACCCGCCACGAACGTTCGAGAGCCCGTCAGCAGACGCTGACGGGCTCTCGTTTCCAGTGCTATCGCAAGCCGGATTGCTCCGGTTCACGACCGTCGTGGTGGGCCGAGAAGGATTTGAACCTTCGAAGGCTATGCCGGCAGATTTACAGTCTGCTCCCTTTGGCCGCTCGGGCACCGACCCATGATTGAGTTCTACGTCCTCCGCTGAGCGTTGACGAAGGCGGCCTGAGCGTATCGGTCCCGATGGCGCCAGCCACCCTCACGGGGAGCGTCGCCACCGGAGTCGGCGACGGGAGAGACCAACGGCGAACAAACCGAGGCCGAGCAAGGTGGCGGCCCACACGATCTTGGTCCCGAGGGCAGTGCCGCCGGTTTCAGGAAGCGTCGCGGAAAGCGGCGGGAGGGTGTTGGGTGGCTGTGTCGTCTCGACCGGTGGCAACCCGGCGACGGCAATCGGGAACGTTGCAACCGGCGTCGCACTGACCGTGCTCGTGCTGGTCGCGCCGGTCGGGCTTGTCGTACTGGTCGTCGTACTGGTCGTCGTACTGGTCGTCGTACTGGTCGTCGTCGAAGTCGACGTGTCGACCTGGCCGACGGTGAGGGTGACCGGCCGTTCGGCGCAGCCCCGGCCAGCGTCGTCGTCGGTCACACACACGACCACTGTGTAGGTGCCGGCGCGGGCATAGGTGTGTCCGGCGTTGAGCGAGTTGGCCGAACGTTCGAGACGTTGCACCCCCTGCGGGAACGGCTCGACGGTGCCATCCCCCCAATCGACGGTGGCGGTGTGTGTGTCCGCGGTGCCCGGGTCGGTGAAGCTCGACGCGAGCGTCACGTCGAGGCCATTGCCCGACGGTGTCGTCACGTCGAGTGCGACGATCGGAGGTTGATTGGTCACGGTGACCTGTGATGACGCTTCGTCGCAGGTCTGCTGGCCATCACAGACCCTGAACGTCGTGGTGTAGACACCGTTGTCGGCATAGGTGTGGCTGTCGAAGCCGGAGCCACCGCCGGCTCGCTGCTGGACGTTGATGGTTCTTCGAGCTCCCTCACCCCAGTCGACGTCCACCACCTGCCGGTCGTTCGTGTTGACGTCGAGGAATCCGATCCCCCGCTCGATCGAGACTCCCTCGGGGACAGACGCAGGTTCGGATGTCAGCGCTACAGGAGCCGCTGGAAGAGGCACGTCGACGTCGAAGCTGTCGCATCCCCGAGCACCCTCATCGTCGGTCACACAGATCGTCACGATGTACTTGCCCGGGTTGGCGTATTCGTGCGTGCCGGCCACCCTGCCGCGGCCGAGTACCGACTCGACATCGGATGCGACAACCGGTGTGGCGCCAACCCCGTCGCCCCAATCGATGGTTGCGGTGTGCTCGTCGAGCACACCCAGGTCGCTGAAGATGGTGTCGTCGAGTTCGACCGCAGGGCCTCCGACACGATCGCGACCGGCATCGACCACCGGTGCCGCGTTGGCGACCCGCACCGTGATCCTTTGACACGCCACCGCGCCGTCGTCGTCGGTGAGGCAGAGTTCGCTCGGGTAGTTGCCGTCTTCCGCGTAGGTGTGGAGCGCGCTGGCCGACCCCTGTGCTGGCGGCACCGGTTCGACGATCGCGACGTTCTCTTCCGGGGAGCCGTCACCAAAATCGAATCGACCGATGTGCGTGTCGAGGGCACCCGCATCGAGGAACTTCGCACCGACCGTCACCGGAGTTCCCTCGACTGCGTTCACGGCGGTGAGTTCGAAGGCCGAATACCGCACGGTGTCCTCCGAGTAGTTGTAGAACCCGAGCGCCCCCATCGGGAAGTCACCGGTGGCGGAGTTCGACGAAATGTCGATCTCGATCACTTCGTTGACGTAGAGCTGGAAGCGGGTCGGGCTGTACACGAAACGGAATCGATTCCGAACGAACGGATCCCAGCCTTTCGAACCGAGGGTTCTTCCCCGGGCGAGTTCGGTCACCGTGCCTGGTTTGCCGTCACATTCGTCGTGGCCCCAGAGCTCACTGTCGGCCGGGATGCCTCGGACGAGGGAGACCGCCAAACCGGTCTTGGCACGAGGGAGGTTGCCGTTGGTCGAGCACCGGGCGGCGAAGTCCTGGAATTGCCGCTTCCAGTCGACCAGCAGGTATCGAGCGTTCGGGTCGGTGGTGATGCCCTGGCGGGCGCCGATGACGAAGCCGATGAAGTCGTCATCGGCGTTCCGCTCCACGGTCATCGTGACGCTCGCCTCGGCACCGACGAGTTCGGTGTCGGAGATGAAGAAGCTCGGATCGGAGTTCCTGGTCTGCAACACCGACAGCCCATCAGCGGCGACCACCCACTCCGCCGGACCCCCGTTCCAGATGCTCGAGAGCCCTTCGAACTTCCAGCCGAACAGGTTGGCGAACGTCGCGCTCGGCGCCGCGTTGGAGATGAGCGCGTCGGTGGTGTCGCAGTCGACGAGACCGGTGCGCGTCGTCACGCACACCTCGACTCGATACGTCCCATCGTCTCCGTACCGGTGGGTTGCGGTGACGTTCGTCCCCGACACAGTCGCCGCCCGGCTCGCTCCGTCACCCCAGTCGACCGTGGCGGTGAACGGACCGGTCGCCGAAACCCCGGAGAAACTGGACGCGCTGAGCACAACACTTGCCCCCTCGACGCCGTTGATTCGGCCACCGGCGGTGACGACCGCTGCCACTCCGCCATCGGGTGAGTCGGGGTTGCAGTCGTTGTCCTTGCCGTCGGCGAGTTCCGGGGCGCCGGGGTAGATGGTGCCGTCGTCGTCGCGGGGGAGGCTGGGACTGCAGTCGATGTTCGCCGGGTAGCCATCGCCGTCGCCGTCGGGCGCCTCGGCGTTCACCGACCAGAGTCGGGTCAACCCGGTTCCGTCGCCTGGGTTGACGACTGCTCGGATCTCGTGGAGGCCGAGCTCGTCGATGGTCGGCGAGTAATCGAACGTGGTTCCGGTCGTCGACACCTGCATGCCGTCGACGTACCAGACGACCGGACCAGAGGTGGGAACGAACTCGAACCGCGTCGTCGTGGAGACGATCGCAGTCACGAACCCGTCGACGGGCAGGGTGGACAGGATCGCCAGCCCAGAGCCGCCGCCGACGGCGAGGGATGAATAGCCGATGCTCTCGTCTCCTCGTTCGTCGGTGACTCGGACCCCGACCGTTCCATTTCGTGGCGTGGTGGGGGTGAAGCTGGCGGTCGGGCCGGTCGCATCGTCGAACGCTCCGTCGCCGTCGAGATCCCACGCATACGACGCGATCGCTGCTCGGCCCGGGGCCGACCCGGCGGCGCTGACGCTCACCGGGTTGCCGACTGTGGTCGTATACGGTCCGCCGGCATTCGCGACCGGAGCCGATGCGCCCACGTTCGGATCGGCGATCAACAGATCGATGGTGGCCTGATTCTGGTTGGCGAAGGCGTCGAGTACCGCGGCGTAGGCGATGCCGCCGGTTGCCAGCGAGCGCAGGTTGGCCGACATGTCGGCGACGTCGATCTCGTCCATCTCGAGTCGTTTCAGCGCCCCGAGTTCATTCGTGACCTGCTGGCGAGACACTCCGCTGCGAGCGATGAACGCCTCCTGCTGGGCGTCGAGGCCGTTGACCAACATGTCGTCGAGCGCACGGCCGACGTCAACGAGACGCTGATCGAGCAGAACGCTCCGTGGATCGTTGTCGAGAGCGTTGGCGGCAGCGTTCAGCACCGGTTCGGCCGAACGGAGCTGAGCTGCGAGTAGGCGAGCGAACTGCTGCGCTTGGCGGGCGTGCTGCAAGGCGTACGCACCGTCGCCTCGCGCCTGAGCGCCCTGATACCGCTCGACGGCGCGAAGCAATGCCTCGGCCAGCGATGCTTCGGTGGCAACCGTCGCCGACACGGAGGCGCCCGTCTGCAGGATTGGATCGTCGAACGCCTGCACCGCCGGCGTCGCTGGCGCGAGCGTGGTCAGTTGCGCATAGTCGGGGTCGGGCGGATCCTTCTCGATGCTGCGGTAGTGGCGTTCGAGGTTGGTGTACTGCGTGGCGATGACGACCTTGGGGTCGGGGAAGATGCTCGAGGGCGTCGGGATCAGTCCGGCGAAGAAGGTCGAGGCGCCGATCGCAACGGCCATCATCGGTGGGTTGGAGAGAAACGGTGTGAAATAGCCGAGCGCCTTCTCCATCGCGACCAGGGCTTCCCACGCCCGGGCCTGGCCTTTGAAGGAATCCGCTCGCGTCCCTGCGCCAGCCTTCAGGCTGCCGATGCCGAGGAGCGGAGAAACGCTCGTGCGTGTGTTGACGCTGAAGACATTCTGGAACGCAGTGTCGTTGGCGTCGAACTTGCCGTCCTGGCACTCGTCGACGACCACCGAGTAGGTGCCTCGGAGCAGACCGTTCACGCCGGCGTAGCCGATCACCTCGTCGAAGAAGCCACCGCCGCCGAAGCCCGCCACTGCGTTCGGTTGGCCGTTGACATCGGTCAAGGCCCCGATTGCCGCGCGCCCTCGCACGATGTAGACGTCGGCCCACGGATACAGGAAGTCGCGCACACCTCCGTTCGGGCACGACGGGAAGAACCCGATCGCGCCGAGTTCGATGACCACCGGCTCGTACCGGTCGTACACGACCTTGTTCAACACGATCTGGGCGACCGGAACCGACGGGTCCGACGCCGCTTCGGCGACTGGGGCACGCCCATCGCCGGCGAGCGATGCGACCAGCACCGAACCAGCACACAACACGATCGACAACAGTTTCCGCCCACGTAGCATCTTGGCGAACCTAGACAGGCCAAATAACGGGTCGATAACAACGCTCCCACAACCCGCTCACAGCGTGAAGAAATTTCATCGGTGCACAGCCGAGGCCTCGGAATCGGCAATCCGACGCGCTGTACCCTGATCGCCATGCCCACTTTCGATGTCGTGTCAGAAGTCGATGCCCAGGAAGTCCGCAACGCGGTCGATCAGGCCCAGCGAGAGATCGCCACCCGTTTCGACTTCAAGAACACCAACTCGACGATCGAGCAGAACGAGATGGTGATCACCCTCGCCACGTCGAGCCGCGACCGGCTCGACGCGCTGCGCACGGTGTTGGAGGAGAAGCTCGTCAAGCGAAGCGTGTCGCTGCGGGGCGTCGACTACGGCGACATCCAGGAGGCCACGCAGAACACGGTGCGCCAGGTGGTCACGATCAAGGTGGGGATCTCCTCCGACAAGGCCAAGGAGATCAACAAACTCATCAAGGAGAAGGCTGCGAAGGGCACCTCCAGTCAGACCCAGGGCGAGTCGATCCGGGTGACGGCGAAGAAGCGTGACGCGCTCCAGGACGTGATCGCGATGCTGAAGGCCGAAGACGTCGGCATCCCGCTGCAGTTCCAGAACTTCCGCGACTGATCGCCGCAGGCCGTCGACGACGGTGGACGGTCAGCCGGCCGAGCTGTACAGCGCCGCCACCGCGTCGCGGGCGGCTTGGGCGATGTCGCTCGGCGACGTGCCGGCCGGGAGTGCCGACACCTCGAGCGGTGCGTTCGACGCACCGATGAGTCTCCAGGCGTTGGAGAACTCGATGTCGTCCCCTCCGCCAGCCGTGACGGCCTCGTACGTGGCGAGTTCGACGGCGCGCCAGGCCACCAATTCGGCGGCCACACCGCTGCGCACCGATCCGGTGAATCCGACGCCGGGGTCGCACGACGACAGCTGCAACGAACCGTCGGGCAGCGCCGTGAACGCACTGGAGAACTCGGCTGGTGCAGCCCCGGCCCACGCGGCCAACGCCGACCGCACGGTGTCGGTCTGCTCGACGCCACCACCAGAGAAGTTGGCGTAGACGCACGCGGTCGTTCCGCGCGCTGCGTGGGTCAGGGAGTTCCCGACGATCGCCTCACTCGCGGCGAACGCCGTGGGGCCGTCGAGGAACCCGCCGAACACGAGGAACCAGAACGACCGATCCTTCGCCACCGGCGTGTCGATCACGACGTCACCGTCGAGCATCGACGGTGCGCCGGCGACCACCGGCACGTCATCGCCCAATGGGCCGGGGCCGAGCGGGCCGAGGCCCAGCAACGGGTTGGCGGTCTGCTGCGTCGTGAAGTCGGCGAACACGTGCGGGGCGAGCAATCGGTAGCCGATCACGGGTGGCAGCGCTCCGACCTGATCGGTCGGCACCGAATCGGCCTCGCGGGCGAACTCCGAACCGGCCTGCACCTCGCGGGCCTGGCGGAGCACTTCGGCCGCCGTGGCCGCTGCTGCATCAAGAGTGCGTCGCGGCTGTCCGACCAACCATCCGAATTCCTGCTCGAGCGACGCCGCAGTCAGTGCCTCGACGAGTTGTGCGTCGAGTTCGGCACCGCTGACACCGAGGTCGTGGTACACCTGGCCATCGGTGGCGGAGTAGACGACGTCCTGCCAACCAGTCAGTTGCGCGGCCAGCGTGACATCGTCGACGACGCCGTTGATGAGGCCGAGCGCCCGCCACTGGGAGAGCTCGTCGGGCGACACCGGCGCAAGTTGCGTCTGCAGGCGCGTTGCGAATTGCGCTGACG
>Ga0105044_10008107_pt1 | contig 14454 bp, 8 predicted proteins | sample MAT01_FD_78092 | JGI IMG/M metagenome (GOLD analysis project Ga0105044, IMG submission 78092) | Freshwater microbial communities from Lake Fryxell liftoff mats and glacier meltwater in Antarctica - MAT-01 | ecosystem: Environmental > Aquatic > Freshwater > Ice > Liftoff microbial mat | place...
ATCGCTCGTTCGAGCAGCACGCACGCGGCGTCGTGGCGGTCGATTACAACCGCCGGGACCAGGGCTATTGGCACTTCGTCGCCGCGGCGCTGTTGAAGCCGCCGGTGCCGAAGGCGGTGGAGATTGAGGGGAAGAAGTGATCCGTAGCCGCGTTCGCCAGAACGCGGGATGAGCCAGCAAGCCCGCGTTCTGGCGAACGCGGCTACGGGAATAGGAGAAGCACGCGGTCCACGCTGGATGCTTCGTCGCCGCGGCGCTGTTGAAGCCGCCGGTGCCGAAGGCGGTGGCGATTGAGGGGAAGAAGTAGGGCGGGTCGAGGCTTTGCGAGACCCACCGTCGCCGAACGGTGGGTTCCGCAAGTGTTTGCAGCTCGTACTTGGGTGGGAAATTCTCAACGAGGCGCGATTGCGTTGTCTTCGCCCCGAATGGGGCGGTCGTCAATAGCCAGGGGTGAAACCCCTGGGAACGTCGAATATCGCCCGAAGCCCCGAAGGGGCGGCCGTCTCGGCCTCGCCTTCGGGGCTTGCTGGCAGGGAGAAACGTCACCAGGGGCGAAGCGCCTATGGCTATTGACGACCGCCCGATTCGGGGCGAAGACAGTGCACCCGAGTAAAAGATGCACGCCCGTTCCGCAAAGCGTCCACTTACCCCACAAGAACCTGCCGGAATGCACAGGTTATTCTTTTACGCGCCCTTAACTCCGGCCCGGGAGTTCCTTTTCACGTTCTGAACGTCATCCGCTGGTTCAGCGGGATCATCTCTTCCAGTTCCTCGAGCAGGTCCTCGTCATATTTCTCTTCTCCTGGCAGTCGGTAGCGCCAGGGGTCGGCGGTGGTGCCGTGGCCGGTGCGTTGGACGAGGCCATCAATGTGGGCGCGCTGCAGCCATCGGTAGAGTGTCGCTCGGCTGGGTTTGCCTTCCTGGGAAGACCATTCGAGTTCGAGGTCTCGAAAGGTGCAGGCTGACTTCCGATCTTGCAGCATCTGCTCGATTTTGAGCCAAGAAGCGGCGAATTCGGCCGTGGACGGGTCGGTGACATGGGTGAACTCGCCCGTGGTCGGCGACCACTCGAAGGCAAGCTCTTCGGGCGTTTCACCGCGACGTGACAGCGACTGCACGATGCGACGTTTTGAGTCCGACATCATTTTGCCGAATCGGGTGAGTTCGAGAATGATGTCGACAAAGCCGGTCAGTGCCCCGCCGCCCCGGGCCGACATGCCGATCTCAGAATCACGCTTGCGCGGGTGATGCAGATCAGCACCGCCACCCCCAGCATGGCCAGGCCATGCAACGGCTTCAGCATTGCCAGAAGCGTGGCCGCATCTGATTCACTGCGGCCCGGCAGGAACGATGCCAGCGGATCGACGACGAACAAGTCCAAGCCTTCGTTCACTTTCACGTCGAACGCTTCTTCCAGCAGTTTGTTCCAATCATCGATCGTCGGTTTGCCCCGGAACGGGCGAGCGATGAGCGAGACATGAATACCCAGTGGAATTGTCCGCTGCCGGTCCGCCCAATGCATCACCGACTCCTCGGAGACGATCATCGCCCTGCCCTTCCGCAAGGGCTGGCCCAGGAACTGGCCGCCTTCCCGCATCGCGCGCAGCAGGCCGGCCAGCAACGTCGTTTTGCCGGTCTTCCACATGCTGGTCAACAGCGTGATTTCGCCGGGCAGCAGATAGCCGTGCCATAGCCAGGGCGGTCCGTCCGGATTGGCATGCCCGGCGACTTTATCCATCGACATCCGGCCGAATGAGGATTGCATCATGGCTGAATCTCACGAAAAGGAAGCGAGTCTCACCAAAAAGGAGCGTGTCTCACCAAAAAGAACCGTGTCTGACGATCGGGAGCGAGGCTCCCCTCGGGTAGCAGAGTAGTGAGACAGGCGCTGACGACAGACCAATATGCCGTACGTCGCCGGAATGGAAGTCTTCGAGCGAACTCTCATCCCGACGGAACGAAGGACGATTCGGCGGTTCGCTGCCGATCCGCGCCTGTATACCAACTGAACCGATAAACATCCGATTGCCCCGGCAACAACAGAAGGTCCCGCAGATGCCATCGCCATATCGAACAACGCCAATCCCCTTCGCTTCGCTGGCATGTACGCTCCTGCTCATGCTTCCACTATGCGCCTCGGCGGGGCCGGTGGACGATCACCTGGAGAATCCGTTTGTCGGTGCCACGTTCTACCGCAATGTCGACTACGTCGCCGCGGTGAAAGCGGCGGCCTCGCGCGAGTCGGGGGCGCTCGCCAGGCAGATGCTGCAGGTGGCGAACTATCCGACGTTCGTCTGGCTGGATTGCATCGACGCGGTTCACGGCGTGAACGGCTATCCGCGCAGCCTGGCGGGACATCTCGATGAAGCAGTGGCGCAGGGGGCCAACGCGATCGGCATTGTCATCTACAATCTGCCGAATCGCGATGGCTCGGCCTTGGCGTCGAACGGGGAACTGCTCGTGGCGAAGAAGGGGCTGGAGCGGTATAAGACCGAATACATCGACGCGATCCACGACGTTCTGAAGAAGCCGAAGTACAGCAAGCTGCGCATTGTCATGATCATCGAGCCCGACTCGCTGCCGAACCTGATCACCAACAAGAACTTCCCGAGGGTCAAGGAGGCTGATACAAGCGGTGCCTATGTGCAGGGGGTTCAGTACGCCATCGGCACATTGCGGTCGCTGCCCAACACCTATGCGTACATTGATGTTGCGCATGCCGGCTGGCTCGGTTGGCCTGCGAACTTCAAGCCGTTTGTGGAGCTGCTGAAGAAGGTGGGTGCGGGCATCCCGGGCGGCAATGGCAAGGTGGACGGCTTCATCAGCAACACGGCCAACTACAACCCGTTCGCGGAACCGTTCCTGACGGCCGACAAACAGATCAACGGCCAACCGGTCCGTTCAATGCAAGGCCTCTACGATTGGAACGACCACATCGACGAACAACCGTACGCCACCGCTCTGCGCGACGCGGTCACCAAAGGCAACGACGCCTACCCCGCCGGTGTCGGCCTGCTGCTGGACACTTCACGCAACGGCTGGGGCGGGCCCAACCGGCCCGACGGAGCGAGTACATCAACGAGCCTGAGCGCGTTCGTGCGCGGCTCGACCATCGACAAGCGCATCCACAAGGGGAACTGGGGCAACCAGGTCGGCGCGGGCATCGGTGCACGCCCCACAGTGAACCCGGCCCCGCACTACCACGCGTTCGTCTGGGCGAAGCCGCCCGGCGAATCGGATGGATCCAGCGAATTGATCCCCACCGGTCCAGACAACCCGCGAGGCAAGGGATTTGACCGGATGTGCGACCCGAAGTACACAGGCAATTCACTGAACGGAAACAACCTTACAGGCGCGATGCCGAACGCCCCGGTTTCCGGCAAATGGTTTCAGGCTCAGTTCGTGCAGTTGGTGCAGAACGCGTACCCGCCGTTCTTGGGCGATGAGAAGTGAAGGGAGAATAGCAACCCATGACTTCGCCCGTCGCGCTCATATCTTGTCAACAATCATGTCATTGCGGCCGCTGGAGTTTGAACCATGATGCCGATGATGCGCCCCCTGCTTGCGTTGGTGTTGCTGTGCCCTGCTGTTCGCGCCGAGATCGGCATCATCGCACCCGCCGAGGCGAAGAAGCTGATCGACAACGCCGACCCCGCGAAGCGGCCGATCGTTCTCGATACGCGCGGCGGGTACAAGGACTACTTTCGCGGGCATCTTCCCACAGCTCACCACCTGAACTTCGACACACTTCGCGGCACCGACAACGGCGTGCCGGTGCAGTACCTGCCCGACGACTTGACGCGTGCCCTGCTTGTGCGCGCGGGGATCGACAAAGATCGGCCGCACCTGATCTACGCCACGGGCGACAAGCTGCCGAACGATGAAATCCTGAGCGCCAGCATGGTGGCCTATGTACTCGAAAAGTACGGGGTGAACGACATCCGCATCGTCGATGGCGGCCTGCCCGGCTGGATGGCCGCGAAGCTGCCGGTGACGCAGGAGTACTTCGGCAATCCCAAGGGCACGCTGCCGACAAAGGCAAAGCCCGCGATCGGCGCGACGATCGACGACGTGCTGAAGCGCAAAAGCGACGCGATCCTCGTAGACGCCCGGCCGCACAACGAGTACATGGGCAATGACGATGTCTGGCTGCGCAAGGGCCACATTCCCGGGGCGATCAGCTTTCACTGGGCCCGGCTGATGGCGACCGACAACACGCATCAGTTTCTGCCGTTCGATAAGGTCAAGGCGGAACTGGAAGCGGCCGGGCTGACGAAGGATCGGGAGATTCTGGTCTACTGCGGCACATCGCGCGAAGGCAGCCTGCTGCGATTCTATCTGACGCACGTGGCCGGCTACCCGAACGTGCGGCTCTACGAGGGATCGTGGAAAGAGTATGCGTCGTTGAAGCAGCACCCGGTCGGGACGCAGGAAAACAAGGCGAAATGATGGTCGCGGTACTGTTCATCGCGGTCTGCTTTGTCGCATTCACGAACGGGGCCAACGCCAACTTCAAGGGAGTGGCCTCGCTGTACGGCAGCGGCACCACCACGCTGCGGCAAGCGGCCTGGTGGGGCACCGGGACTACCTTCGCCGGTTCACTGGCGGCCATCTTTCTCGCACATGGCCTGCTCTCCACGTTCAGCGGCCGGGGGTTAGTGCCCGATGCATTGGTCGCCTCGCCGCGATTCGTCTGCGAGGTGGCGATCGGGGCGGCGCTTACCAGCTTCCTCGCCACGCGGCTCGGCTTCCCAGTGTCAACAACACATGCACTTGTCGGTGCGCTCGTTGGCGCGGGTCTGGCGGCCGGGGGCGAAGTCCGCTTGCCGGCCCTCGTCACGCTGTTCATCTACCCGCTGATCGTCAGCCCACTGCTCGCCGCGGCGCTTGGGGCGATCGTCTACTTTCTGCTCAAGTCGCTGAAGTTGGCACCCGATCAACGTACGCCAACGCTTGACCGGCTGCACTTTCTGAGCACCGGGGCCGCCAGCTTCGCACGCGGAGTCAACGACACGCCGAAGATGGCGGCACTGATGCTGGCCGTGCCCGGCCTGGCGATGCACTGGGGCTTCCTGATCATTGCCGTTGCCATCGCGCTGGGCGGCCTGCTCGATATCCGCAACGTCGCGGAAACACTGGCGAAGAAGATCACTGGCATGAATCCCGGCCAAGGGTTCGCGGCCAGCCTGGTGACGGCCGGACTGGTGGCCACCGCCAGCCTGCACAGCGTACCGGTCAGCACCACGCACGTCAGCGTCGGCGCGATGACAGGCATGGGCGTCGCCACCCGTCAGGCACACCGGAAAATGCTGATCGAAATCCTGATCGCCTGGGTAACGACCGTTCCGTGCGGTGCCCTACTCGCGGCCACGGTATCCCTGATCATCTCGGCGGGTTGACGCATCGGCGGCACCGCCGACAATAACTGCGTGACAATCCCCTCTACTATTCGTGAGCGTGACGGCACGCTGGTCCCGTTCCACCGCGACGACATCGCGCGACGGCTGTTCGCGGTGCGGCCGCAGGCGCTGCTGTCGCGCGAACTGGCCGAGGGAGTGCAGTACTTCCTTGCCGAAACGCACACCGGCGATGCCATCGACCGCGGTGAGTTCGAAGAACTGCTGATCAAAGTGGTGCGCGAACTTGGGCATCCCGCGCTCGCACTGCAGTTGGCCGATCGGCCATCGGCGGCGCTGCCGAACGCTCCACCGACGCCGGATGATGTTGTGCGTGAAGCGTTGGAGCAGTTCAGCCTTGCCCACGCGTTCCCGCCCGACATCGCTGCCGCACATCGGGAAGGGATCTTCGAGATTCTCGATCTCGACCGCCCGAACAGGCTCAATGCGGCGGTGCTCCCGCATTCCGAAAGATCAATTGCTGAAGCACTTCTCGACATCAGCGCTCGTGTCGGGCGCATGGTGGCCATCGACGACATGCCGTACGACGGCGATCTGGAATCAGTGCTGCGCGCGACGGGCCTGCGTCCGATCGTGAACATTCATTGTGATCGGACGGATGCCGGGCCGTTGTTTCCGGCGAATCAGCGCAACATGATTCCGCATGAATGGTTCGAGACCGGCCTGCCGATCCGCTGGCATCTGTCGCGGCACGACCTGGAAGGCGAACAGTTCGCGCCCATCGTCGAAAGGGCGTTGCGACACCGCGATTTCGAGTTCGTTATCGAGCGGCAGCGCCAGTCAATCCACCTTGGCTACGGTTTGACGCGCAGCGGGCCCGCCATCAGCACCCGCGTGCGCGTGCGCTTCGATCGCTTCCTGGCGATGTTGGGGCCATGCAATCAACTGCAGTTCCTGAAGAAACTGACGGTCCTCGGATGCCTGCTGGCGGCGGTCGGCCGAGCGCGACGGGCTTGGCTTACTCAGCACGGCGACCCGGCATTGACGCATGGATTCGCGCTTGAACGATCTCAACTGCTCATCGAGCATCGTGGCCTAATGCGGGCAAGTCTCAACATTCTAGGTCCTTCAGCTGATGAGCAGGCAGCGGCGATGATGGCATCGCAGTGCCTGTCCGCCGTCACTGATGGAGCGGGAGCGGATAGGTTCAACTCATTCGCCCCAACATTCGATTGGCAGCCTTCTGCTGAGGAACAATCGCCTCTGGCGGTGCTTGGTGAATGTAACATGCAATGGAGCAGGCATTTACGCCTCGTGGACCAGTTGAACGCAAGCGATCCGGAGTTTCCTGCCACTATATTTGTGAAACAATTTGTCGGTAAGCGCATCCAAGAAGTGTCGCTAGCACTGCGATCTGCATTTGCGGCCCGGTTGAATCGGCTTCGGCTTGATTGCGTGGAGAACTGACTTTGTTGACGGGCGATTGTAAAAATCGGATTGAGGTTATTGATATCCGAATAGTTCAACGGTAAGCTTTCGTCTAAGTCGGTAATGCGCGTGTCCGATAGCGTGACGGGCGCAAGCGGCTTCTCTCACTCGCGTCATATGATTGCTGCTGCGTAATGGCCAAGGAGGTTGGGCCGATGCGTCCCGCTCCGCGATCGACGGACTCCGGCTTATTGCCGGCCGTTTCCCGTGCCGACGACGGTTCGGTCGCGGACCTGCGCGCGATTGGCCCTTACCGGCTCCTACGATTGCTCGGCTCGGGGGGGATGAGTGAAGTCTATCTCGCACACGACGACAAACATGGCCGGCAGGTAGCCGTCAAGGTGCTGGCCGACCGTCTGATGACAAACCAGTCGTACGTCAACCGCTTTCTGAACGAAGGACGGCTGGGTCGGGAGTTGTCGCACCCCAACATTGTGCGTGCACTCGATTTCGGCCGGGATGCGGGAACCGGCAAGTACTTCATCGTAATGGATTTCATCGATGGGCCGGCCGCGCAGGAACGGCTTGAACAGGATTCACGGTTGAGCATTGCCGAATCTGTATGCGTCGTTATCGACATCGCCCGCGGCCTCGAGCAGATGCACCACCACCGCTATGTCCATCGCGACATCAAGCCGGGCAACATTATCATCGGCACTGATGGTGTCGCCCGCCTGATCGACTTGGGCGTCGCCAAGAAACTCGATGACAACCACCAACTGACAGCACTCGATCAGGGCGTCGGCACGCCGTACTACATGCCTTGGGAACAGGGCCTGAATTCGAACATCGTCGATGGCCGCAGCGATATCTTCGCGCTGGGGGCCACCTTCTACCACCTGCTGACCGGGCAGGTGCCGTTCCCCGGTGATGACGAAGTCACCATTGCCCGCCACAAGAACGAAGGCACCTTTTTGCCGGTTCGCGCCCACAATCGCCAGTTTCCGTCGGTTCTCGACACGATCCTCGACCGCATGCTGGCAAAGGACCCGCGCAAGCGGTTCGCCACTGCGCTGGATGTCGTCGAAGCACTCAGTGCCTCCGGCCTGGCTCAGGGAACACATTTGACCGATCTTGAGATGCCCATCTACACGCCGCAACCGCTGGCCCCGACCCGGGCCGATCTGAAGTTGGCCGGTGAAGTGGACACTCCGCTTGAATCGGCCAGCGAGCAATTGTGGATGGTGAAATTTCAGAAGCCCGGCGACAGCGCCTGGTACAAGGTCCGCGGCCGGACGCCCGAGATCGCCAGGCTGTATGTCGAAGGCGTCCTCCCCGATGAAGTGTACGCCGCGCGGAACCCCAGCAAGATCTTCCGCCGCCTGAAGGCCTACCCCGAGTTCCGGGCGCTAGATCGGCCGTTGATGACCGGCATCGACGACACCCGGCACAATCCGCTGCGCCGCCCCCGGCAGCAGCGTCAACAGTCCGCATGGCGGCCGTACCTGGGCACACTGTTCACGGCCGCGTTGGCGGCGGGGTTGCTGTGCCTGTTCGCGGTCGGCATGTCCCGGCTCATGGCCTACCTGCAATCAACTGATTCGTCCGCCGACACACCTGCGACCCTCATCGCGCCAACCGATTCGCACGTTGATACAGTCAAAACCAAACCCAATGCGACAGTCGGCCCCAACGGTCACTGATCCGCTGCCTTCTCTCCCGCCGGTATCTCTTGTGGCCAACCCGCTGAATCATTCCACGCCTCCCCAGGTTGCCCGCGCCCGACTTTGCATTGTCGCGGCTGCGGTTCTCTGGAGCCTGGGCGGGTTCTTCACTCGCGTTCTGCAGAACGACACGATCCTTCACGTCAATAACCCGGAACTGTCGCCGTTGCAGATCACCTTCTACCGCGCCCTGTTCGCGGGGCTGGTGTTCCTGCCGCTGCTGCGCAGGCGCGATATCACATTCCGTCCACAGATGGTGCTGATGGTCGGCTTGTTCGCGGCCATGAGCATGTTGTTTCTGTCCGCACTCGCGCTCGGCTCGGCTGCCAACGCGATCCTGCTGCAGAATACCGCGCCGTTCTGGGTGTACCTGATCTGCGTCTACTTTCTAGGCGACGCGCACGACGCACGCAGCCTGCAGTCGATCCTGATCGGCATGGTCGGCGTTTGCATCATCATCGGCGGCGGCTGGCTGCGCGACGGGTTCGGGAGGGTGGAAGTGACGTTGATGGCGCTGGCCAGTGCTTTGATGTACGCCGGCGTCATCGTCTGTCTGCGCGGCCTGAAGACCTGTTCATCGATGTGGCTTACCACGCTGAACCACCTCGGCAGCGCGCTGGTGCTGGGGGCGGGCATCGCGCTCATTCACGGCGTGGATTTCTGGTTGAGTTGGGTTCAGTCGCCCAGCGGGCCGCAACTGGGGTTTCTCGCGGTGTTTGGCGTTGTGCAGATGGCGTTGCCGTATGCTCTGTTCGCGATCGGCCTGCGGCACGTCAGCCCGCAGGAGGCGGGAATGATCGCGCTGATTGAACCGTTGCTCAACCCGGTGTGGGCCTATCTCATCAGCCCGCAGACTGACACCCCGCCATGGACGACATTCGTCGGCGGCCTGCTGATCATCGGCGCTCTGCTGCGTCACTTCCTGTTCCGCAAGGAAGTGGAGATCAAGTTGCCTGAGATCATTGATTGAACATTACTTTCCCCGCGCCGCCCACTTGAGGTTCTCGAAGCGCGGTTGCCAGCCGCCATCGGCAATGCGGCGATACAACTCACGGCTCTTCGCGGTCGCCCCCAGCCGTTCCAGCACCTGGGCGCGGTCCCAGAGGATCTGCGCGTTGGTCGGCTCGGCGGCATACGCCGCATCGTAGCACTGGTCGGCCAGTGTCAATCGACCGTCGCGCATCGACGATTGGGCAATCGTCAGCCACGGGGCCGACTCGTTGGGCCGCAAGGCCAGCGGCGTTGTCAGGTAGTCCCACGCCAGTTCCTCCGCCTGCTTGCCACCGATCAACTGCAGCACCTGTGCTGTCTGATCGCAAACCTTGTCTCCCTCCGGATCCATGCTGCGCCAGCGGTCGGCCGCACGGATCAGGCGGGGCAAAAGATTATCGGGCACCGGCACATTGAGATGGCGTGCTCCCTCGGCCAGGTGCTGGTAGTATTCCAGCAATGCACCATAGTCCCGGCGGAACGAATTTACGTCGATCACTTCCGGCAGGTGCGGGAACTCGCGGTCGAGCGCCTGTTCCAGCGCATCGAACTGCCGCACCGTGTCGCCGCGTGCCTCGGCCAGGTGCGACGCCAGCCGCCAGATGCCCGCATTCGCACGCAGTTTCTCGTCGGCCAGCAGCGTAGCCATCACCCCGTCGGCCTGTGCGAAGTCCTCGATCGACCAGAGGTATTCGATCGCGGCCAGGCGCGCAGCACGGCCTGCATCGCCGTCGCCCGCTTCCTTCAACGCCCGTTCGAGCAGTTCGCTCGCCAGCGCGCTGTCGCCCAGTTTCCGGCACTGCCACGCCAGCAGTACGACGATGTGGACGCGACCCGCCTTCACTGCATCGTCGGCCGCTCGGGTGAACAGCGATCGCCATTCGGCCCCGTCATCGAAGGCACGACGGAAGCGTGAATCGAGGGCCGGCAACGCCCCGGTCTTATGGGTCTCTTCGTACAGCGTGCGGAACAGGCCGAGCGCCTTTGCCTTTTCACCTGCCAGATACAGGTTGTCGGCCACTTCGTAGCGGGCAACGTATCCGTCACCCATCTTCTGCCAAGCCGCCGACAGCTTCGCATGAAACGCCTCGCCCTGGCCTTTGTCACTGAGCAGATCCAACACGCACCAGCCCCACGCGTTATCTTTGTTGCGCACCGCGAACGCCAGCGCCCGGTCGACTTCTTCCGCCCGCGCACCCAACAGCGGATGACGGATCAGGTCGCTTCGCCAACGTGCGGTGATCGCGCTGAAGGTCAGCAGGTTGCTGACAAAATCATCGCCAACTGGCTTGTAGATTCCGGTCAACCGCTGCCAGTAGTCGGCATGCCGGTCGGTCGCCAGTGTCAGGTATCGGCCCAACGAGGCGAACTTCGCGTCGGCCAGCATCGCATCGCGTATGGCCGGGAAGGCATCGCGACGGCTGGGGTCGTACCCGGCCGACTTGATGAGCGTCAGGAAGCCGAACCGCCGATCGCCCTTCTTGTGGAAGCGATGGAACCAGACATCGTCGGCCCGCGATCCGTCGTTTGAACCAAACTCGGCAGCCAACAGTTCCAGCGACTGCTCGGGCGTCAGGTGATCGAACTCGCGGTTCGACTGATCAAACAGATTGAAGTGAGGATCCAGCCCCAGCTTCTTGTAGACGACCTGCCGCGAGCGCAGCGGTAACGGCAACACGACCAATGTTGTTTGATCGGGCGTCAGGTTCGGTGCTTCGGCCACTGTGATCGGCCGCTTCACGGTCGCGATCTTCTTGCCATCGCCGCCAAACGATTCGACGGTGTCGTCGGCGGCATACGTCTCGCGGGCCAGTTCCTTGCGGGCCGGCATGCTGATCCAACGCCGTTCGACGAGGCGGTTACTATCGAACCGCAGATGCGTTTCGGTCCATGTCGATTGTTCTTCGGTGCGATGCGGCACGATCGCCACGGTGCGCTCGTTGATACGCCGAACGTCGTGGCCGAAGTTCAGATCGTCGGCCGGCGGCAGTTGATCGATCATCCGGCCTGCCCACTCGGCCCGGTGAAATCGGCTGACAGCACGCTTCGCGCCGATGCCGAGTTCGGGATACAGATGCAGAATCGTCAATCCATCGCAGACGACCTGTTCGACGAGGCCAAACGACAGCCGGCGAGTCCAGGCATAGCGACCCTGACCGTCAAAGTGGATTGTGTAGTCTCGACCGGTCGCATCCTTGTCAGTCAGCCCTCGCCAAGTCGTCGAACGCGAACTGTTGATCAGTTCCCGCGCGGCGGGGTCGATCTCGCCACGGGATTGCCCCGAACGCGGCATCGCCTCGGCTTCGACAACCGCCTGGATGTCCGCCGGCAGTGAAGTCATCCCCGGGGCGTACGAAGCAAGATCAGTGAACAGTCGCAGTTTCGGCTCGTAGCGAGGCCGCCGGTAGTACTGCGGCTCGCGAACGATACCGGAGAAGCTACCGTCGTCACCGAGATGGCAGGGTCCGTCGGGATTGCTCGGGAACGGCAGGCCGGGTTCGGGAACTGTCATGAATAACCCATCGACACTCTCAACGCTGGGGGCCTCTACATCAAACGATCGCATCGACTGCGTATCGTCGATTATCATCGGCCGAACGGGCGACCGCGACGCCGAGCGGAACGCAAGTTGATCAGGGCCGGCCACCGGTGGTCCGAACGTTAGAACGTCGTTGCCTGCCTCGTAGTTCCATGTCTCTTTCGCTTCCGTGATGTTCGACCATTTCTGGGCACGAAACCGCATCCGAGTCATGTTGGAGAGTACATCTCGTTGCTCCGCTCCAAGTTTCGACCAGTCTTGCCCAACGAAGTCAGCAGGCGTCGCGAACGAAAGGAAACCGTCGAATCGTCGTTCCATCACCGTCCTCTTCACCACATTCGCGTGCGGTTTCCGTTCCACGAACTGTGGAGCATTGCGGTCGGCCCGACCGTGCGGGTCGGGGATATAAACGGTCGGGATCTTCTCCGGGCAGCGGTACAAGGCCCAGTGGTCCTTGCGGCCGCGATCGACCTTGAACTCGCGGTACATCGCTTCGTTTTCCAGCACCAGGAGCGACGTGAACGGCGTCATCACGTACATCGCCTTGCTCAATTCGATGATTGCCGCCTTGTGCTTGGTGGCACTCTCGGCCAGCAGCCGATCAATTTCGAGCTTGGCCCAGGTGCGTGGCAGATGGCCAACATTCGCAACGATGTTGGCGACCGTCAGTACGCGCTCGAACGGTGCCCCGTTCAGCATGCCGCGCACGGTGACCGATGTGGGCATCTCCCCATCCACACGCATCACGGCGGTGAACTCCTCGCCCTGCGCCACCGCGGTGGACATGCTCAACATCGCCGTTTGCGGCGTCGCCGCGTTCATCGCCAGCGACCGCGGCGTGTTCAGCGCACTGGTCACCTCGAACCCTCGCCACGTAACCGGTTCATCGGGATTGATCTGCGTCAGCAATCCGCCCGTCGCCTCGGCGGCGGGCTTCATGAATGCTGTCGAATAGCGCTTGCCCACGGCAATGCCGACATACTTGGCACCTGTCGGCAGCATCTTCACCAGCATCTCGGGACGTTGCTCGCCCAGCGTGGCTACTCCACCGCCCAGGTGCACCAGGTACGGCTGCGCCCCTGCCGCCAGATACGGCACCGCTTCGGTCAGGCCCTGTTCGAGATTCAGGGCACCGATCAGATGAGTGTCATCAAGGAACGCCAATGCTTCGCGGATGTTGTCGCTGGTGACCTTCACCGGCGCTTCGCGGAAGCGGCGGACGCGTGTGCCAACGGTCAGCAGGGCGAACGTGTCGTCGTGTTCGGCATTCTGCAACAGCGATCTCACGACCTCGGCCTGCGTGCGGGCGAGCAGCGGGTCCCGTGATCCGGACGATTCGAACAGGAAGACCCAGTCACGCCGTTCGCGCTTCGGCGATCCCTGCAAATCGGGCCGGTAACGCATCATCAGGTACTTCGCCCCGTCCTGCTCCGCGGTGGACCAGCGCACAGCTTCCCCGCTTTGGCCCGCCCGATCAGTCAGCTCGACGACGACATCACGGTTGACCGGGGCGTTCATCGCCCTGTCGGTCAGGCGAAGATCGTTGCCTGATTTCTCGACCTTCATCGTCGGATGCGATGGCGATGCCGCGAACAGGTTGGCCCCATCCTTCACGCGCGCCTCGAACGACCATTCGCGCACCTGGCTGAGCGAATGCCCGGCCGGGAAGCGGTAGGTGCTGTGCGAAAACTGCGTGGGCAGCTTCTGCGAATAGCTGAGGATAATCCGCTTTTCCTGCCGGGCTTCGAGCGGGAAGACCCTCATCTTGAACGTGCTGCCGTCGACCCATTCGAGCAGGGCCGGGTCGCGGCGGGCATGGCGGATGCGCTCGTAGGTCTGGCGGGCGTAGTCGCGCTCAGCCATGCCGCCTTCCATCAGCGTGCTGCTTTCACCGTTCGAGACGTACATCGCCAGCCGCGACAGCGATGCATCGGGCGGAAGCGGGAAGTAGAACGTGCCTTCCATCTGCCAGGATTCATGATTGAAGTAGGTCTGGTCGATCGTAGTGCGAGCGAAGCCATCCTCGAGGTGTACGTCGATGTGGAACTTCACCAGCGACAGCTTCGATTCCTGCCCGTAGGCATCGACAGCGACGAGCGCCCCGCCGCCGTGCTTGCCGGATGGCACCAGCGGTGTCTCGGCAGCGACGATCAGTTCGCGTGTCCAGTCGAGTTCGGCCGTGGCCGGGCCTGCGGGGCGGATTTCCGTACGGCCACCCTCGGCCTTGAGGGTTTGGCCAGCCACCACCGGCTGATTTGCCCCTTCCACCTTCACGCTGCCCTGCGTGACCAGCAGCGACATCGTTGCGTCTTCCGCGGTCACGGCGAAGCGGGTGCCGAGCGCTTCGAGCTTGCGTCGGGGCGTCGAGACATAGAACGAGCCTCGCCCCTTCTCGCGGTCCGCCGAGACGGCTTCC
>Ga0105044_10008110_pt1 | contig 14447 bp, 13 predicted proteins | sample MAT01_FD_78092 | JGI IMG/M metagenome (GOLD analysis project Ga0105044, IMG submission 78092) | Freshwater microbial communities from Lake Fryxell liftoff mats and glacier meltwater in Antarctica - MAT-01 | ecosystem: Environmental > Aquatic > Freshwater > Ice > Liftoff microbial mat | place...
CCAAACCGTGTCGGCGGTGACCTGAACGCCTCCCCCGACGGGCGGGGGAGGCGGACTGGATCAGGCGTCGACCAGGTTCCGCTCTTCGGCGGCGGCACGCATGGCCTTTTGCAGCTTCTCGAACGCGCGGACCTCGATCTGCCGGACGCGCTCGCGCGACACGCCGTACTGACCGGCCAGCTCTTCCAGCGTTACCGGATCGTCCTTGAGGCGGCGCTCGGTCAGGATGTGCTTCTCGCGGTCGGTCAACTCCTGCATCGCTTCCTCGAGCAGACCCATGCGAATAGACTTTTCCTCGCTTTCGGCGAGGGCGGTTTCCTGCGAGACGGCGGTGTCGTCGGCCAGCCAGTCCTGCCACTCGCTTTCGCCGTCCGACCGGATCGGCGCGTTCAGCGAGGAGTCGCCGCCGAGGCGGCGGTTCATATTGGTGACCTCCTCCTCGGACACGCCCAGCTTGATGGCGATGGCCGACAGGTTCTCGGGCCGCAGGTCGCCTTCCTCGAAGGCGGAAATCTGGCTCTTGGCCTTGCGCAGGTTGAAGAACAGCTTCTTCTGCGCCGCCGTGGTGCCCATTTTCACCAGCGACCAGCTGCGCAGGATGTATTCCTGGATCGAGGCGCGGATCCACCACATGGCGTAGGTCGCGAGGCGGAAACCCCTGTCCGGGTCGAATTTCTTGACGGCCTGCATCAGGCCGACGTTGCCCTCGGAAATCACCTCGCCGATCGGCAGGCCGTAGCCGCGATAGCCCATCGCGATCTTGGCCACGAGGCGCAGGTGGGAGGTGACGAGGCGGTGCGCGCTCTCGGCGTCCTGATGCTCGGTCCAGCGTTTGGCGAGCATGAATTCTTCGTCTTTCGCAAGCATGGGAAACTTGCGAATTTCCGTCAGGTATCGCGACAGCCCCTGTTCAGGCGACATCACCGCGAGTGATCTAGCAACAGCCATATGGTCCCTCCGACCGAGTCAACGAGCGGGCCCTGCGGAGGCGGCCACCCAATGTGCACCGACGCCTCACCCCTCAACAGACGACATAGGATTGGGTTTCAGTCTTTGTCAGAGGCGGATGGTCACACCAAAGCGTGACCGTTGCCCCAACGCCACGGCGCCGAATGACGCAGTCCATAGCAGCGAGTCAGTAGCGAATCAAGACGGACCTAGAGGAGTCGCAGATTGGCCTCGAGCGCCTGCATGTCCGAGGGGGGCGGCGTCTCGAACCTCAGCGCCTCTCCCGTGACCGGGTGGACGAAGCCGAGGATGGCGGCGTGCAGAGCCTGGCGGGTCAGGCCGGCGGCGGCGATGGCGGCGCGGACGGGGTTGGCTGGACTGCCCGAGCCGTAGACGGGATCGCCGAGCAGGGGGGTGCCCCGGGAGGCCATATGCACGCGGATCTGATGGGTCCGGCCGGTGTGAAGGGTGCAGGCGATACGGGAGGCCATGGGCGGGTCGGCGGGCCTCGACCCCTTCTGGGTGGACGCGCCGAAGACCTGTTCCACGGCATAGTCGGTGATGGCTTCCCGGCCGCCGTGGTTGAGCACGGCCATCTTCTTGCGGTCGCCGGTCGAGCGTCCGAGGTTGGAAACGATGCGGCCCCGGGGGGGCAGCAGCGTGCCTCGGACCAGGGCGATGTAGGTGCGCTCGATGTCATGGGACGCGAACAGGGCCGAGAGACCGGCGTGGGCCGCGTCGGACTTGGCCGCGACCATGACGCCGGAGGTGTGCTTGTCGAGCCGGTGGACGATGCCGGGGCGGGCGACACCGCCGATGCCCGACAGCGATGTGGCGCAGTGGTGGAGCAGGGCGTTGACGAGAGTGCCGGTTTCGCTGCCGGGCGCCGGGTGGACGGCCATACCGGCGGGCTTGTCGATGACGATCAGGTGCGCGTCTTCATAGACGACGACGAGCGGGATCGCCTCGGCCAGGGGGGTGGCTGAAATCACCGCCGGCAGGGCGACGGCGTACAGGCCAGCCTGGGCTTTGGCCGAGCCGGTGGTCAGGGGCTGGCCGTCGCGGGTGACGACGCCTTCGGCCAGCAGGGCCTGCAGCCGCGCGCGCGACAGGGTCGGGAAGATGTCGGCCAGCGCCTTGTCGAGCCGGGCTCCGCCGGCCTCGAGACGGGCTTCGAGAACCGTCGCCCCCTCCTCGTCGATCAGGAGGTCTTCGGACAGATGGGGTTCGTCTGGCACCACGCGCTCCACCGCCTCCGGAGCGGGGCGGGTCGACGATCTAGCACGCGCCGGTTCCGATCACACGGTCCGCAAGCTTGGCCGCCTTCCGGATTTGAGCCATCATGACGGCGGGGCTTTGGGGAGACTGACCATGAGGTTTTTGATCGTCGCCGCGGGGGCGGCGGGTGCCGTGCTGGTGCTGGGCAGTTGCGCGACCATGAGCGCGGAACAGTGCCTGGCGGGCGACTGGGGCGGCCAAGGATACGCCGATGGCCAGTCTGGCCTGACCACGAGCCGGTTGGCGGAGCACGCCGAGGCCTGCTCCAAACACGGCGTTACGCCGGATGAGGTGTCTTACGCGGCTGGCCGGGAGCATGGGCTGGTTCGTTACTGCACGCCGGGCAAGGGGTTCGAGGTCGGACGTACAGGTTCAGGCTATGCGGGTGTCTGCCCACCGCAGCTGGAGGCCGATTTTCTGCCAGCCTTCCGGGACGGTCAGGTTGTGTACGCGGTCGTTTCGGCGCTGGAGAGCGCGCGCAGCAGTGTTGAATCACTCGGCGACCGGATCGAGGAACTGGACGACAAGATCAGTGCCAAACAGGCCGAAGCTCGGGCCGACGGCCTGACCGACGAGGAACTGGACCGCATCCGGGTTCGAATCCAGGAAATCCGCCGCGAGCGGGCCGACCGCCAGCGCGACTGGCGGCGAGCACAGGACGAGGTCGACGAGGCCGAGCGCGATGTCCGCGACATGCGCCGACGCTTTCAGTACCAGTACGGCGGCTGGTAGCCCGCACCGGCGGGTGAGGCTGCCGCGTCAGGCCGCTTTCGACGCCGCCGAGCCGAAGTGGGGGTTCAGTTCGCCCTTGGCGTAGCGTTGCGCCATCTGGGCGGTCGACAGCGGGCGGATTTTTGAGGCCTGACCCTCGCAGCCGAACTGGACGAACCGCTCCTGGCAAAGTTTGCGCATCGCCTCCTTGGCGGGCTTCATCCATGCGCGGGGATCGAACTCGCCCGGCTTTTCCGCCAGCAGTTTGCGCACCGCGCCGGTCATGGCCATGCGATTGTCGGTGTCGATGTTGATCTTGCGCACGCCGTGTTTGATGCCGCGCTGGATTTCCTCGACCGGCACGCCCCAGGTTTGGGGCATCTGGCCGCCATAGGCGTTGATGATGTCCTGCAGGTCCTGCGGCACGCTGGATGAGCCGTGCATGACCAGATGGGTGTCCGGCAGACGCCGGTGAATTTCCTCGATCACGTTCATCGCCAGCACGTCACCATCAGGCTGGCGGCTGAATTTATAGGCTCCGTGGCTGGTGCCCATGGCGATGGCCAAGGCGTCGACCTGGGTCTCACGGACGAAGTCGACAGCTTGATCCGGGTCGGTGAGCAGCTGCGAGTGATCCAGCCTGCCCTCGAAGCCGTGGCCGTCCTCGGCCTCGCCCATGCCGGTTTCCAGCGAGCCGAGCACACCCAATTCACCCTCGACCGAGACGCCGCAGGAATGGGCCATCTGGACCACGCGGCGGGTGACGTCGACGTTGTACTCATAGCTGGCGGGCGTCTTGGCGTCCTCTTCCAGCGAGCCGTCCATCATCACCGAGGTGAAACCATACTGGATGGCGGTGGCGCAGGTGGCCGGGCCGTTGCCGTGGTCCTGGTGCATGCAGACCGGGATGTGCGGATACAGTTCGGCCAGGGCGTCGATCAGCTTGGCCAGAACGATGTCGTTGGCATAGTTGCGCGCGCCGCGACTGGCCTGGATGATGACCGGCGAGTTGACGGCCTCGGCCGCCTCCATGATCGCCAGGCCCTGCTCCATATTGTTGATGTTGTAGGCAGGCAGGCCGTAGTCGTTCTCTGCCGCGTGGTCGAGCAGCTGTCGCAGCGTGATGCGCGCCATGGGTGGTGTCTCCTGGGACCGTCAGTTTTGCCAGTGTTTTAGCCGCACCGCGCCTTGAAGTCACGCAATGTAACAAGGCAAGCCGTCAGGCCTTAAGGGCCTCGACGCCGGGCAAGGGCTTGCCCTCCATCCATTCCAGGAAGGCACCGCCGGCGGTGGAGACGAAGGTCATATCGTCGGCCACGCCCGCGTGGTGCAGGGCCGCGACGGTGTCGCCGCCGCCGCCGACCGCGACGAGGGCTCCGGCCTTGGCCCGGGCCGCGACATGCTTGGCGGCCGCGATCGTGGCGGCGTCGAACGGGGGCACTTCGAACACCCCAAGCGGGCCGTTCCAGATCAGGGTTTTCGAGGCGTCGATGGCGGCGATCAGGCGCGCAACCGAGGCGGGGCCAGCGTCGAGGATCTTGTCGTCCGAGGACAGGGCGTCCCCGGCCCTGACTGTGCGGGCGGTCGCGCCAGGCTTGACCTCGGTGGCGATGACGAGGTCGACGGGCAGCAGGATTTCGCAGCCCTTGGCCGCCGCCTCGGTCATGATCTCGCGCGCCGTGTCGGCCATGTCCTTTTCGGCCAGCGAGCCGCCGATATCGATGCCTTGCGCGAACAGGAAGGTGTTGGCCATGCCGCCGCCGATGGAGAGGCGGTCCAGCTTGCCGACCAGGTTCTTGAGCAGCTCGAGCTTGGTCGAGACCTTGGCTCCACCGACGATGCCTATGACCGGCTTCTGCGGCTTGCCGAGCGCGGCATTGAGCGCGTCGAGCTCGCGGCGCATGGAGTCGCCAGCATAGGCGGGAAGCAGCCGGGCCAGACCCTCGGTCGAGGCGTGGGCGCGGTGGGCGGCGGAGAAGGCGTCATTGACGTAGACGTCGCCGAGCTCGGCCAGCTGTTTGGCGAATTCGGGGTCGTTGGCTTCCTCGCCCGGATGGAAGCGGACGTTTTCCAGCAGGACCACCCCGCCGATGTCCAGATCGGCCAGCGCTGCCTTGGCCTCATCGCCCACACAGTCGCTCGCAAACCGGACCGGAGCGCCGAGCAGGTGTTCGAGGTCGTCGACAACCGGCTGCAGGCTCATCGACGGGACGACCTTGCCCTTCGGCCGGTCGAAATGGGCCAGCAGGACCACCTTGGCCCCGGCGTCGCGCAGCTTGTTGATCGTCGGCAGGGCGACGCGCAGTCGGGTGTCCTCGGTGACCTTGCCGTTCTCCATCGGGACGTTGAAATCCACGCGGACGAGGGCGGTCTTGCCGGCGAGGCCCCCTTGGGTTTTTGCGGCGTCGTCGAGCGTGCGGAAGGTCATAACTTTTTCCTGCCGCTCATCCCGGCGAAAGCCGGGACCCAGTGCTTTCGTGAGGCACGATGGCTGGGATCATGAGCGGTGCGAAACCGGGCGCCATCATCGCCCAAAGAACTGGGTCCCGGCTTTCGCCGGGATGAGCGGACGTTAACAAAGCAAATCCCTCTCCCGTGGCGTTACTCTGTCGAGGGATTGGCCTGCTCCCGGAGCAAGCGGTCTAGGAAAGCGCGATACTGCTCGTCACAGAAAGCCGCACCGGCCTCTGCATTGTCGTCAACGGCGGCTAACGTCTCAATTTGCTTGGACGTAACGGTAGGGGCGGTCTCGCTGAGCCGACCGTAGTAGAACGTCAGGGTCTGAACATAATGTTCCCGTTGGTCAGCTTAAGCGAAATCCCGCAATTCGTTGATCTGCCTTGTCAAAGCGGATGCGCATCGCAGATCATACGCTAGCTCGGAGCCCATGTTGGACGCTGCTGATCGGACTTGCACTACAAGTCCAACCGTCATGACGAAAATAATCCCCAGCATCATTCCCCCCCTAGATCAGCTTGCTCATCACCAGCGCCGTGTCGGCCATCCGCGTGGCGAAGCCCCATTCGTTGTCGTACCAGGTCAGCACCCTAGCCAGCTTGCCGTCGACGACCTGGGTCTGGGGCAGGGCGGCGGTGCTCGAGGCGGCGATGTGGTTGAGGTCGGTCGAGACCAGCGGCTCGATCGTGGTGGCCAGGACGCCCTTCATCGGGCCGTCGGCGGCGGCCTGGAGGGCGGCGTTGATCTCTTCCACCGTGACCTCCCGGCCGGTGACGACCTTCAGGTCCACGACCGAGACGTTCGGCGTAGGCACCCGGATCGACGAGCCGTCCAGCTTGCCCTTCAGTTCCGGCAGGACCAGCCCCAGCGCCTTGGCGGCGCCGGTCGAGGTCGGGATCATCGACAGGGCGGCGGCACGGCCGCGGTATAGATCCTTGTGCATCGTATCCAGCGTCGGCTGGTCGCCGGTGTAGGAGTGGATCGTGGTCATATAGCCGCGCTCGATGCCGAACAGTTCGTGCAGCACCTTGGCGACAGGGGCCAGGGCGTTGGTCGTGCACGAGCCGTTGGAGACGATGACGTCGTCGGCGGTCAGGACGTCGTGGTTGACCTTGTAGACGATGGTCTTGTCGGCACCGTCGCAGGGGGCCGAGACCAGAACGCGCCTAGCGCCGGCGGTCAGGTGAGCCGAGGCCTTCTCTTTCGTCGTGAACAGGCCGGTGCATTCGAAGGCGATGTCGACGTTGAGGTCCCTATGCGGGAGCTTCGAAGGGTCGCGCTCGGCCGTGACTCTGATCCTGCCCAGGCCGACGTCGATCCAGCTTTCGCCATCGGCGTCGCCAAACTCAACCGTGCCGGGGAAGCGGCCGTGGACCGAGTCGTATTTCAGCAGGTGAGCGTTGGTGGCCACCGGGCCCAGATCGTTGATCGCCACCACCTCGATGTCGCGACGGCCGTGCTCGACGATCGAGCGCAGGACGAGGCGGCCGATGCGGCCAAAGCCGTTGATGGCGACGCGAACGGTCATGGGGCGGTCTCCGAAGAAGCGATGCTTAAAGGTCGGCGCTTCAATGAAGCCGGCGGAGGCGAGGATCAACCCCGCGCCCGTAACAAGGCGTGATGAACTGTAACGTCCAGCTTGAGATCGGCAGGGATAGTTTGGCGACGTCCGCGTCTTGACCCACGGCGTCGAAACGCGTCGGGACGGTAAAGATTGATCCGTACCGGCGTCTTCGTGAGTTGATGCGCGAGCGGTTCGCGGCCTAACTTGGTCGCCATGACAATCCGGTGCCTCCTGTTCCGACTGACCACGTCAGCTGCGATGAGCCTTGCGCTCGTCGCGGCACCGGCGTTTGCGGGCGATCCCGCCGTGGCGACCGCCGCACCGTCGACTGTCGCTCTGTCCGCCGAGCCCAACCGCGACCGAATGCGGATGAACCAGAGGGTCTTTGACCAGGTCTGGAACGAGGTGCGGCGCGAATATTACGACCCGCATCTGCATGGGGTCGACTGGAACGCGGCGCAGCGGACCTGGCGACCGGTGGCGCTGGCCGCCCACGACGACCGGACGCTGTACCGGTCGCTGCGCGAGATGCTGAATCTGCTCGACGACGACCACGCGAGGGCGGCCCCGCCGGCCGTGGCGCGCCGGCAGGATCGGTTGCGCGAACGTCGGGCCGCCATCGGATTGACCCTGCGCGCCGACGCAAACAATCGAGACAGCTATACCGTCGAACAGGTCCGCGATGGCTCGCCGGCGGCCGAGGCGGGCGTTGATGTCGGCTGGCGTCTGATCACCGGCGGCGCGGCCGACTGGACCCCCGAACAGGATGTGATCGAGGGTCGGCCGGTGACGCTGTCGTTCATCGACGCCGAGGGCGCATCCCGTCTGTCGGTGCTCAATCCCCGCATGATGGAACCGCGCCCGCCCTTCGTCGCCGATCGCAGCCGCCCGGGTTTGCTGGTGCTGAAGGTCGAGGGCTTCGAACAGGGTCTGGGCCGCTGGATGGGCGAACAGCTGACCGGTCTGGCAGCGGGCACCGACGTGGTCCTGGACCTGCGTGGCAATCCCGGCGGGCGGCTGGTTGAGGCCGACGCGGTGCTGAGCTGTTTCCTGCCGGCCAACCGGGCTTGGGCCACCCGCACATCACGCAGCGGGCGCAGGATCGAGATGAAGACGGCGGGCGGCTGCGGTTCGCTGACCGGCCCGGTCGCGAACGATGTGGCGGTGCTGGTCGACGACGAGAGCCGAAGCGCCGCGGAACTGACCCCCGCCGCCCTGCAGGAGGCCCGCCGCGCCGTCATCGTGGGCGCGTCGACGGCGGGTGCCGTCCTGATTTCGCAAGAGACGCGGCTGCCCGACGGCGGACGCCTGACCCTCAGCCGCGCCGATTTCGTGACCTCGGGCGGCGTTCGTCTGGAGAAGCACGGCGTCACGCCTGACGTCGCCGTTCCGGGGACGGCGCGCGATCGGCGAACGGGACGGGATGAGGCGCTTGAGGCGGCTGTCGTCGCCTTGGCCGCGCCACGCCCGGAACAGGCGCGGGCCCTTGTCGCGTCGCCGCTTTAGACGGCGACCGGTCTGACCTTCGACGCCGCCAGCCGGGCCCGGTCCCGGGCCTCGTCCGTCGTTGCGCCGCGTGCCGTGGCCACGCCCATGCGGCGGCGCTCATAGCTTTCGGGCTTGCCGAACAGGCGCAGGTCGGCGGTCGGGACGGACAGGGCCTCGGCCACGCCCTCGAAGGCGATGCCGACCGCGTCCATCCCGCCATAGATCACTGCACTGGCACCGATGTCGCGCTGGCTGACATCGACCGGCAGGCCCAGGATGGCGCGGGCGTGGAGCGCGAACTCGCTCATTGTCTGGGTCGCGAGGGTGACCAGGCCGGTGTCATGCGGGCGCGGCGACACCTCAGAGAACCAGACATGGTCGCCCTTCACGAACAACTCGACCCCGAACACGCCGAGGCCGCCCAGAGAGTCCGTCACCTTGCCGGCGATGTCCTGGGCGGTGGCGAGGGCGGCGGGCGTCATCGCCTGGGGTTGCCAGCTCTCGACATAGTCGCCCCTGACCTGGCGGTGGCCGATCGGGGCGCAGAAGTCGGTCCGCACCGCGCCCTCGTCACCCCGGACCTGATCCGGGCCGCGCATTGACCGGACTGTCAGCAGGGTGATCTCGAAATCAAAGTCGATGCGGCCCTCGACGATCACAGTCGCCGTCTCGACCCGGCCGCCGGACTGGGCGTAGGCCCAGGCGTCGGCGACCTGATCGGGGGAGTCGACGAACGATTGACCCTTGCCAGACGACGACATCACCGGCTTGACGAAGACCGGCAGGCCGATCCGGTCGGCGGCCCCGGCCAGTTCGTCAACCGACGAGGCAAAGGCATAGGGCGAGGTGGGCAGGCCCAGGTCCTCGGCCGCCAGCCTTCGGATGCCTTCGCGGTTCATGGTCAGCCGGGCCGCGCGGGCGGTGGGGATGACGATCGCATGCCCCGCGGCCTCGATCTCGGCCAGGACGTCGGTGGCGATGGCCTCGATTTCCGGCACGATGATGTGAGGCATCTCGGCGGCGATCACGCCCGCGAGGACGTGCGGATCGGTCATCGGGATGACGTGGCTGCGATGGGCCACCTGCATGGCCGGGGCATTGGCGTAGCGGTCGACGGCGATGACCTCGACACCCAGCCGCTGCAGCTCGATCGCCACCTCCTTCCCGAGTTCACCCGCGCCCAGCAGCATCACGCGAACGGCGGTGTCGGAGAGGGGGGTGCCTAGGCGCATGGTCAGTCTCCGGTTTGGGCGGTTTCGATTTTACGAGTTCCGAGACGCGGTGCAGTCCTAGAGCCGCGCCTTCACCGCCGCGACGACGGCGTCAGCCGTGATGCCGAACTCGCGGTACAGCACCTCGGCCGGGGCGCTGGCGCCGAAGCCGGTCATGCCGATGAAGGCGCCGTCCTCACCGATGAACCGCTCCCAGCCCTGCTGGATGGCGGCCTCGACGGCGACGCGGACGGTGCCGCGACCGAACACCGAGGCCTGATAGGCGGCATCCTGCTGGAAGAACAGTTCGAAACAGGGGACCGAGACGACCCGGGTCGGTGTGCCTTCGGCTTCCAGCACATCGGCGGCGGCGAGTGCCAGAGCCAGTTCCGTGCCGGTGCCGAACAGGGTGACTTTCGCCTCGCCCTCGGCGGCGCGGATCTCATAAGCACCTTTCGCCGACAGGTTTTGGTCCGAAACGACGGTGCGCACCGCCGGGGTCTTCTGGCGCGACAGGGCCATCGCCGACGGTGCAAACTTGTGCTCAAGCGCGACCTGCCAGCATTCCAATGCCTCGACCGTGTCGGCAGGGCGGAAGACCAGTAGATTGGGGATGGCGCGCAGGGCGGCCAGATGCTCGACCGGCTGGTGCGTGGGGCCGTCCTCGCCCAGGCCGATGCTGTCGTGGGTCAGCACATGGATGGCCCGCACGCCCATAAGGGCACCCAGGCGGATCGCCGGACGGCTGTAGTCCGAGAACACCATGAAGGTGCCGCCGTAAGGGATGACCCCGCCATGCAACGCCATGCCGCTCATGGCCGCAGCCATGCCGAACTCGCGGATGCCCCAGTTGACGTAGCGGCCTTCATAGGTGGGTGCGTCGAAGATCGGCGTGCCCTTGACGAAGGTGTTATTCGAACCCGTCAAATCGGCCGAGCCGCCGATCAGTTCGGGGATGGCGGCGAACAGTTGGTCCAGCGCCGCGCCCGACGCCTGGCGGGTGGCCTGGGCCGGTCGGGTCTCGACCAGTTCGGCGATCTTCGCATTCAGGGCGTCGAAGGCACCGGCGGGCAGGTCGCCCTTCATGGCGCGGGTGAAGTCAGCAGCCTGGGAAGAGGCGTTCAGCCGGGCTTCCCAAGCCTTGCGCTCTTTCGAACCGCGCTTGCCGACCTTCTTCCAGGCCTTGTCGATCGCTTCGGGCAATTCGAACGGCTCATGCGTCCATGACAGGCCCAGGCGGGTGGCGGCGATCTCGGCCGCGCCGAGCGCCGCGCCGTGGGTCTTGTGGCTGCCTTCCATGGTGGCGGCACCGCGACCGATCCTGGTCTTGCACGCAATCAGGGTCGGCCTGTCCTGTTTGACCGCCCACTGAAGCGCCGATTTGATGGTCTGCATATCGTGGCCGTCGATGGCCTTTACGGCCCAGCCGGCGGCCTTGAAACGGGCCTTCTGGTCGGTGGCGTCCGACAGGGACACCGCGCCGTCGATGGTGATGCTGTTGTCATCCCACAGCACTGTCAGCCTGTTGAGTTTGTAACGTCCGGCGAGGGCGATCGCTTCCTGCGAAACCCCCTCCATCAGACAACCGTCGCCGGCGATCACCCAGGTGCGGTGGTCGACCAGATCACTGCCGAACCGCGCCGCCAGATGGCGCTCGGCCATGGCGAACCCAACCGAGTTGGCCAGGCCCTGACCCAGGGGTCCGGTCGTGGTCTCGACGCCCGGCATATGACCGTATTCGGGGTGACCCGCGGTCTTTGAGCCCCATTGCCGAAAGTTCGACAGCTGGTCCTTCGTCGCCGCCTTGTAGCCGGTCAGGTGGAGCAGGCTGTAGATCAGCATCGATCCATGCCCGGCTGACAGGATGAAGCGGTCCCGGTCGGCCCAGTCGGGGTGGCTGGCGTCGAACTTCAGAAATTTCGAGAACAGCACCGTGGCAACGTCGGCCATGCCCATCGGCATGCCCGGATGGCCGCTCTTGGCCTTCTCGACCGCGTCCATCGACAGCACCCGGATGGCGTCGGCCATCTGCTGCGCGGTGGCTTCTTCGGTTGCAGTTTTGCTGTCGGCCACGGGCGTCACTTTCGTCGGGAGGCGGAAAAAAGGAAGCGCGCCGCTTTACCCCGGCGTGCGCGCGGGTTCTATACGTATTCTGGAGGATGTGACCCGAATGGATGCTGCCTCGGCCGCCAAGGACCGTGTCGACCGCGCGCTGGCGCTGCTGGAACGCCGGCTGCTGGACCTCAAGGGCCGCGCGGCCGGATCCAGCCGCGTGCCCGACGACGATCTGTTCGCGCCGGAGCCCTCGACCGAGACGGACCGGGCGCGCATCCACGAGCTCGAAGCCGCCGGCCGCGACGCCGCCGAGGCCCTGTCCCACGCCGCCGACGCCATCCGTGACAGTCTGGCCAAACAGGAGACCCGCTGATGGCGACAGTGACGGTCGAGATCAACGGCCGCCCCTATGCCGTCGGCTGCGCCGACGGCCAGGAGGAGCGCGTTCACACTCTGGCCAACCAGTTCGACGGCCATGTGCGCCAGGTGGCGGGCGAGGTCGGCCATGTCGGCGACATCCGCCTGTTCCTGATGGCCGGGCTGATGCTGGCGGACGAGCTGCATGAGGCGCGCGCCAACGGCGGGGCCGCGCCCACATCGGCGGCCGCCGCGGCCGCCAATACCGACGGCGTGGCCGAGGCCCTGAACGCCGTCGCCGCCCGGCTCGAAAAGATCGCCCAGGGCCTTTGATCCCGTCTTCTCCCCAATCGCGACGCTCATGGGGAGGAGATTGTCAGTCGCCATTGTTCCGCCGCGGCGGAAGGACTATCTTGCTCAACGGCGGGTCTTGCTGCGGCCCTCGTCGAAGGCAACATTTCCTTGCGACCTTAATTCACTCGAAGGGAACTGTCCCTGACCAGGCTCGTGGGCCTGGGCACACGGTGCCCACCTGGCTACCCAGGTCGAGAGGATTTAAACGTCCTTCACGGTTCTTGCGGCGCCGCCACCTTTTCTCTCTTTTTTGGTCGCTACCGCTCGCCGCGCGGCGGCTCGCTGCTTGAGCGCGAGCCGGGCCTATCGTCACCCTCCGGCTTGACCGGAGGGTCACCGCGCGGCAGCCCGCGGCTTGAGCGCGGTGGGCGCGCGGGGTATGGGTGCGTGGCGTGTTCGACGCGGCTCGGGCGTCTCCCATGATCGACAAGCGCGCACTCCGGGCGACCATGCGATCCACGCGCAAGCGTCTGGCTGGTCTCGACACCGGAGCGGCCGGCCGAGCGGCCGAACAGGCCGGTGCCCTGCCGCCCGGGCGGGTCGTTGCCGTCTATCGCGCCATCGGTTCGGAACTGGACGTCGACGCCCTGTCACTGGCCCTGAGCCGCGCGGGCCGCGAGCTGTGCCTGCCCGTGGTGATCGAGCGGGACGCGCCGATGGTCTTCCGCCGCTGGTCGCCCGGCGAGCCGCTTGAACTGGACGAGGCCGGCGTGCCCGCGCCGTTCCCGCTGGCCGAGGTCGTTGAGCCCGACGTCATCCTGGCACCCCTTCTGGCCTTCGATGCAGACGGCGGGCGGCTGGGGCAGGGCGGGGGCTATTATGACCGGACCTTCGCGGCGCGGCCGAACGTCACGCGGATCGGCTTCGCCTACGCCGGGCAGGAGGTCGGGCATCTGCCGGTCGAGGCACATGACGTCCGACTGCATGGCGTTCTGACCGAGACCGGCTATAGACCCTTCGCATGAGACTGGCTTTTTTCGGTGATGTCGTCGGCAAGTCCGGACGCGACGGCCTGAGTGACCACCTGCCCGGCCTGAAGCGCGACCTGAAACTCGATTTTGTGGTGGTCAACGCCGAGAACGCCGCCGGCGGTTTCGGCATCACCGAGAACACCGCGCGCGAACTGTTCATGGCCGGGGCCGACTGCCTGACGCTCGGCAACCACAGCTGGGACCAGCGCGAGGCCCTGACTTACATCGTGCGCGAGCCCCGGCTGATCCGCCCGGCCAACTATCCCCGCCTGATGGATGCGCCGGGTGCCGGTGCCAATCTGTTCGAGACCCAGAGCGGCAAGACGGTGCTGGTCATGAATGTGCTGGGCCGCATCCACATGGACGCCGTCGACGATCCGTTCGGCGCGGTCGAAAAGGAACTGGCCGCCTGTCCGCTGGGCATGGCCGCCGACGCCATCATCGTCGACATGCATTGCGAAGCCACGTCCGAGAAGATGGCCATGGGCCATTTTTGCGACGGTCGAGCCAGCCTCGTCGTCGGCACCCATACCCATGTGCCGACCGCCGACTGCCAGATACTGCCCGGCGGCACGGCCTATCAGACCGACGCCGGCGGCTGCTGCGATTATGACAGTGTCATCGGCAACGAGAAGGAAGAACCGCTGCGGCGCTTCACTACCCGCTTGTCGGGCGGGCGTTACGTCCCGGCCCACGGCCCGGCCACCATCTGTGGCGTCTATGTCGAGACCGACGACAAGACCGGCCTGGCCACGCGGGTTGAGCCGATCCGGGTGGGTGGGCGGTTGAGCCAGGCGGTGCCCGTCATCGGCTGACCCGCGTAACGGTCGCATCGCGCCCGATGGCTGAGGATCAGGCTGCCACCACCCGTGCGTCGCCACTGGCCACCGCAAATTTCGCGCGCGTGGTCAGCGTGCCGCCGCGCTCCGAGACCTTGTCCAGCACCTTGAACTCGGTCTGCCAGCGTTCCGGCGTCACGTCGCAGACGACATAGCCGCGCTGGGCGTTATTGAATTTCAGGAAACTGTTGTCGGCCTGGATGCGGCGGCCGTC
>Ga0105044_10008111_pt1 | contig 14445 bp, 11 predicted proteins | sample MAT01_FD_78092 | JGI IMG/M metagenome (GOLD analysis project Ga0105044, IMG submission 78092) | Freshwater microbial communities from Lake Fryxell liftoff mats and glacier meltwater in Antarctica - MAT-01 | ecosystem: Environmental > Aquatic > Freshwater > Ice > Liftoff microbial mat | place...
AGCGGTGCTCGCCCGGCGGGCCCGGGCCGCGACCACGATCGCGACCAGCCCGCCAGCCCACGCGATGGCCTTGAGCGCAAAGAGGGTGGTAACGAGATACGTCGTGTCGTGGTCCGGGCTCTGGCGCTCGCGGAAGAAGGCCTTGCGAGCATCGCGCGTCGTCGCAGTGTCGGCCGCGAGTGGCGATGAGTTCCAGGCCTCAAGGGCTGCCGGGTAGTTGCGCAGATCCTTCTGCCGCGCCATGGCGGGCATCATGAAGAGCAGGGCAAAGCCCATGCACGAGACAGCGCCAATCCCGAGCATGATGCGTCCGGTGCGCGAGGCACGCCAGATCCACACGCCGGTTCCAATCAGAATCAGCACCAAGGCCGAAGCAGTGGGGATAATCAGGGCGGTGGTCGCGTTGGCCTCGGGTGGTGCGGAAGCAAACGCGTACAAGCCCCCCGCCACAAACAGAAACGCCGTACACCACAGCACGATCGCGCCGCGAGCCAGATACGACACAGGAACCTCCGGCGTCCGCGACGCGATTCACACCCGACACGACCTTAAACTTACGCAGAATCCCGATCGACAAGTGGAGCGGAAGAGACTCGAACTCTCAACCCCTAGCTTGCAAAGCTAGTGCTCTACCAATTGAGCTACCGCCCCGGCTGCTCCCGAAGGCCCAGTGTAGGGCGGCACAATCGCCCTTTCGCCAAGGAGTCGCCACCCGATCAGGAGTGTGTGTCAGATCACGCGTGCGTAAGGGCGCGTGGGTATGCTTCCGCGCTTCGTGTCGACACTTCCAACGCCGACCAAGGAAACACTCAATGTCGGATTGCTCCAAGGCCGTCCCGCTCGCACTGCCCGCTTCGGCCAGCGTCCTACGCCTCGTCGCGTACTCGCTCTTGCTCGTCGCCGGTGCTTCGCACGCGATCGCGCAGGATCAGGGACTCGCGACAACCTCGCTCATCCCCGCGGCCCAACCCGGCGAAGCGGCCGTTCTCGCCGCGAAGCCCGGCCCATCGACCCGCGCCACGCTCCGCGCCCAGCACGCCTTCTCTGCGGATCTCGAGGATGTTGCCGGCGATGTCTCGATCTCTCGCTTCGCGGGCCAGGTCGGTCTCACGTTCCCAACCAGCGACCGCTCCCAGATCGGCGTCTCACTCTTCTCTGAGACTTCGCTCTATGACTTCAGCGAAGACACGGCCTTCGCGCCCTCCGTCGGCGCACCCTGGGAGGACGTGCAGGAGCTGGGCCTTGGCGTCACGTTCCGCGACCGCATCAGCGACACGTGGTCCTACTTCGTCGGAGCGGGCATCGACGCGAACTACGAGTTCGGTGCCGACGTTGGCGAGTCGCTGACTTACGCGGGCTTGGGCGGCGCTCGCTACGAAGTCAGCCCCGAGCTTGGCCTTGGCTTGGGTGCCATCGTCAGCTCTCGCCTCGAGGAGGACGTCTTCTTCATCGCGTTCCCAACCATCGACTGGCGCCCGTCGAAGGACTGGCGCCTCGCGACCGGCCCCGGCGACGGCCGCGCCGTCGAGCTGCGTCTGTCGTACATCGCTTCGGAAGAGTTCACCGCAAGCCTCTTCGGCGCATTCGAGGCCCGCGGCTTCCGCCTCGATGAGGATGGACCAGTTCCCGACGGCGTCGGGCGCGATTGGCGCGTTCCCGTGGGCGTTGGCCTCGCGTGGACGCCACACCCGCAAGTCCAGCTGTCGCTCGAAGGCGGCGCCTTTGTCTACTCCGAGCTGACCCTCGATGATTCCAATGGCGATGAGATCAGCCAGGTCGAGCCCGACATCGCTCCGTTCATTCTCGGTGAGATCCGCTTCAGCTTCTGATCACGGCACTTCCTCCAAATCTGGTCACGGGCAACCCGGCGCGGCCCAGCCGGTACGATGCTGGTATGAGGATCTTCAAAGCAGCCGATTGTCCCTCCGGCGCATCTCCTCGCGGCGCGGCTGCCGCCACACGCCGACATGGGCCGGCGCTGCTGGCCTCCGTTGTCCTCGCCGCGACCTGCACTACGGCCGCAGCGCAGGTCTCCCCCGAGCGCCGGTACTTCCCGATCAACCGGCCTGCGCCGTTCGTTGTCGTGCGCCCACCGGACGCCTCGGGCGAGCTTCGTATCGATCTGCTTAGGCTAGGAATCGAGAAGCCTGTCGCCTCCGCGGCGGTCGAGGAAGGACGCGTCGATCTCGGCGCGCTCTTTCCCACGTTGTGGAGCGCGTCAAGCCCTGAAGTCCTGTACGCGCAGCTCGTCGCCGGCAACATTCCGGTCGGAGCACCGTCGGTGCTGCAGCCGATGGTGAACCCCGCGCGGGCGATGGTCTACGACCGCGGCCAGGGCAAGCCTTACTACATGGATCCGCTCACCAAGCAAGCATCCATCGACGTCAAGACTGCGGATGTCATCTTCCAGCCCCAGACCGCGGCGTACTCGGGCATCAGAGCCTGGACAGATCAGCACGTCATCTTCAGCACGTCGCTGGGAGAGATCGAGTTCCGCCTGCGGCCAGACCACGCCCCAAACACCGCGCGGAACTTCCTCGATCTTGTCGAGGGCGGCTTCTATCAGGACATCATCTTCCATCGCATCGTTCCAAGGCTGCCCTCGGGCGCACCCTTTGTCCTTCAGGTCGGCGATCCCACCGGCACCGGCGATGGTGGCCCGGGCTTTGCCATCGACCTCGAACCATCGAAGCTCGCGCACACCTTCGGCGTGCTGAGCATGGCGCGAGACAACGATCCCGACACCAACGGCTCGCAGGTCTTCATCGCGCTCTCGCGCGAGGGAACGCAGTTTCTCGATGGCAAGTACACGTCCTTCGGAGAGGCCGTCTCAGGCGCGTCGGTGATCACCGATCTCGCGGCGGTCCCCGTGAGGGGCCAGACACCCATCGATCCGCCGATCCTCCACTCGGTTCGCACGAGGCCAGCGCCACCAATGAGGACCGGTCCCGCGGCGGTCGTGCGTCCGGCCACACGAGACACGTCCGTCGCGCCGCGATAACGCCCATCAACCGAGACCGAAGACGAACGGGCCACGAATCAAGTTTTGATGTTTAAGTGCGAGTGGCTAGAGCGTCGGTTCAGATCGCCCCACTCCATGAAGCCGATCACTCTTCGCTAAGCCGATCACTCTTCGCCATTGGCGCGAGCGTCAAAGCGAGACCACAGGTCCTCGATGATCGAGGCGTCGTTGTCGATCTTGTCCAGCGGCAGAATCTCGCCCAATTCGCCGGAGCGATCGGCATACCAGTGCACTGTCAGGTCGGCGCGGAAGAAGTTGGACCCAACCCGATGGTTGTAGTCAGAACGCTCACGCATCCCATCCGCCACCAGCGAGGACTGCGCCGGATCGATCAAGTACAGATTCTGTGTGCGGCGATAGCGATCAGCCGGATTCCGCGAGACCGGCCCTTGGCCGCGATAGTGATAGTTCGAGACCACCTCGCCGCCGTCGCGCCCCCACCGCTTGGCATACTTGGAGAATGGATGATCGCCACGATGCGAGGGGCAATAGAAGAGCTTTGAAGCTGGCAAGTACTCAGAAGCAAAGAGAATACCAAGTCCGTCCCACGCGCTGGGCGTGCTGATTGGTGGCTGCCCAGCACCGATTCGCATCGTTACCATCTCTGCGGGCTTGGGCTCGAGGCGTCTGGCAGGATCGTTGATCAGGAAGATGCTCGGAGGGAGATGACCCTTCCAGTCGTCGGCGTACATCACGATCCCCAGCCCGATCTGACGTATGTTCGACTGGCAAGCGACACGACGCGCGGACTCGGTCACTTTCGAGAGGCTGGGGAGCATCAGGCCAATGAGGATCGCAATCACGAAGATCGAGACCAAAAGGTCGATCAACGTGAACCCTCGGCGAGCCGAGGATCGCAAGTCCGCCATTCTGATTTGACCCACACGGCCCACGCGATGCTCCTGTAAGCCCGGATACCGCCCTCCCCAATACCTATGAAGTCTAGCGGAACCTGACCCAGACCACAAGCCCCAAAATTTCCCCTATTCTTTCAACCAGAAGGAACCACTAGGTCTCAGATCGGCCTTCTTTATGGTACGCTCACGGACGCTTCTGCGGATTCACGCATCCTTGATCGAAACGCTTCCGTACAGGGTGTCACGGGCCGACGGTCGGTCCGCTCCCAGAGGCGGTTTCTGCCGTTGGTCGGGACGTACTGGAACATGGTGGACGATATGGGGGTTGATCGGGAAGAACCCGCCGAGCCCGGCCGAGACTTGGCCCTGATGCGCCGCGTTGCTTCAAACGATGAGGCCGCCATCGCCGAGCTGTACGACCGCTTCGGCTCGCTTGTGTACCGCATGGCGGTTCAAGCGATGCCCAACAGGGCCGAGGCGGAGGATGCGGTTCAAGAAGTCTTCATCCGACTTTGGCGGACCGCGGACCGATACGACCAGACTCGGGCTGCGCTCGTGACCTGGGTCATGCTGATCTCGCGGCGACACCTCGTTGACAAACTTCGCCGGGCCCGCGCCAGGCTCAAAACCTCGTCCCTCGACCAGAGTCCAGTCCCCCTTGCAGAGTCCGTTGGACGCGAACCCGCGTCCCCCCGAATGGTGGACGATGAACGAATGACCGTCCTGCTGAAGCGGATCGAAGCGTTGCCCGAACTCCAGAGAACAGTCGTCAAAAGAGCCTACCTCGGCGGCCAAACGCTGAGACAGATCGGTGAGGAACTGAACACGCCGTTGGGAACGATCAAGTCAGCCCTGAGCCGTGCCCTCGTCAGGCTCAGGGAGCGATCAGGTGAGGAGTTCGTTGTATGACCCACCTGCCTGACCGCCCTGACCGCCCTGAACATCATGACATGCTCAACAAGTCTCAAGCAAACCACATGACCCTGAAAGAACTCCTCGAATCCGCTCACCTCGACGCCCTCGGCCTCCTTGATGAGGACGAGTCCCGCACCTTCGATAACGCCTTCCGCGCCGCCCCACCCACCGTTCAGGCCAGGATCCGGGCGGAACAGGGCCGCGTTTCCGGCAGCGAGTCGATGCTCCCTTCCATCCAGGCACCGGCGGGTTTGCGTGAGCGGGTCCTCGCTGGCGTTGCCGCGGCTATCGCTCTTCAGGCGGTACAGGGCTCGACCTCCGAAGCCGCCTCGACTCAGTTGTCCGCCCCCGCGAACTCGTATCAGGCAACGGCCTATCAGGCTCGAGCGGACTTCTCGGAGGCCATGGATGTTTCCGGACGTCGTCATCGCGTCGCCCCGGCATGGCGTGCTGCTGCGCTTGGCCTTCTCACCGCGTGCGTCGTCCTTGGAGGCTCGCTGGTCAAGATCCACTCTGATAGCGACCGCGCCATGCGCAGCCTGACGGACCAGCGCTCGCAGGAGAGCATCCTGGCACTCTTCGGCAACTCGACGCAGATGCGCGATGTTCTGTTCTCGACCGACACCCGCCGCGTCATCTTCACGCCCGTGGATGACGCGCCCGATGCCGCGAAGGCCGAGGCTGCCGTCTTCGTCAACCCGCGCTGGAACACCGCCCGCATCTTCGTCCGCGGGCTCAGCGCCGGACCGAACGTCTCCTACCGGCTGGTCGTTCTCAACGCCGACAACTCCATCAGCCGCGAACTCACCGAGATTCGCTCCGGCGGCACGCTGGATACCCAGCAAATCGATGTCACCGCCGCGGCGCCCGGCACACGACTGGCCATCGTCCTCGTGGCTCCTGGTGAGCCCGCGCGTGCCGATCGAGTCCTCATGGTCGCGACCGCCTGAACGCCGCGTCGCATCTCGCGACGCTTGATCGCATCAACCTGGCGGATCAAGATCTAACGAGTCCAAACAAGATCAGGCCCGCGGCGAGCCTCGCCGCGGGCCTTTTAGTTCTTGAGTTTGCATCTCAACACTCTTCGCGAGCCAGCCTGCCGGACGGCGCTCAACCCTTCAGCGGGTTGGGCCATCGCGCTTCGTCGAGAACGCTGGCTGTGTGCTCGTCCTTCTCGAAGTCTGTCTTGGCCTTGGCGAGCTTGCGCCAGAGAAACGCGGAAAAGAGAACGATGATGAACGTGCTCGCGCCCATGATGCCCAGGGCATAGAACGGCCGCGTCTGATCGATCGGGCTGCTGCCTGACCGCGCTGGCTCTGACACCACCGTGACGCCACCATCGATGCGGCGTGTCTGAGCGTCGTTGGCGTGCGCCTGGAGGGAGGCCGCGAAGACCTCAAGCGTCCGCGCCGCGCGGTCCGCGCCCCGATCGCGATGGATCAGCCGGAGCTGCCCGACCTCATCGCTGTCCGCGAGGACGCCCGACTCTGCGAGCTTCGCGACCGCCGCGGGAGTAGCGAGTTCGACGAGGCCCTGTCGCTTGAACTTCTCCGCCGCCTCCGCATGGAAGCGTGGGTCCTTGAGAAGATCAAAGTGGAACCGGCCCCACTCGGCGAGCTCCGCCGCATTGAGCTCTCGCCCTCGTCCCTCGGCTCGCAAGGTCGCGGTCGCCTCGAACGTGGCGGGCGCAAACTGCACTGCCATTGCCCAAGAGAGGCCCGCGAGCAATCCGAGCACAACCACCGCGCAGAGTGCCGTCACCGCGGAGCGCGAACCTGCCCGCGAGCGTTGCGCGCGGCGCTCGGCCTCGACCACTCGGTCGCGGATGGATGCAAGCTCGGCTCGCTGCGCGAGCAGCGACTCACACGCCTCAAATCGCTTTCTTAGAACCTCGCTCCCCTTGCGAAGCTTGTTGGTCTGTTTGCGGAGCAGGTCGTGGGCCGCCTTCAGTCGCCGGCGGCGACGCGAGAGCGCATCGCCCTCGAGCGGCCCCCGCGATGGCGATCCATTCAGGCCACCCGAATCGCCCGACGCACCCGATGCCATCGTCGCCTGCGCTTGCGCGAGTTCTTCCTGCAGATTCTCGACACGCGAACGCAGCGATGCGATCTCTCCCGCGGCTCGTGTCAGAGCGATCGTCTGCATTCCGATCTGTGTCGCGTCCTGCCCGGTCGATGCGGCACTCGCCTCGAGCGCGCCGATCCTGGAATCACGCTCGTCCAGCAGCCGCGACTGCTCGGCGCGCTGGGCCTCCATCCGCTGGCGAAGCTCATCCACCGTTCGGAGCTGCAGCCCGAGATGATCCCGCAGCTGCGCGATCACCGCCTCGGCGGCCACCATCTCCCCACGCTGTCGCGCTCCCTCACCCAGCTCACAGAGCCACAACGCCTCATACTCGGCCACGACCTCAGAGAGCGCCTCGATGCGCTCAGTAAGCTCGTCCATGTTCCCGCGTACCAGCTCCGAGGCAGCGCGATCCGCGGCGAGTTCTGCCGCCATCCGCGCCAGCTCTGCCTCGCGTGCCGCGAGCTCGTCACCCTTGGCCGTCACGACCTGGACCGTCCGTTCCAATGCCTCACGCTCGGCGGCGAGCTGGGCCTCACCCTCGGCAAGAACGGAGCCTTGCTCGGCCAGGTCCTTAACGCGCTGGGCGTACTCCTGCGCTGCCTTCAGCGACTTGTCTCTGGCCTCGCGCACCAACCGCTCGTGCTCGCGCGAGGCCCCGTCAAGGCCCTTGGCCCTGCCATCAAGCTCGCCCGATCGTGCCGCCGAAGCCGCCTCGATCTCCTTCGCTCGCTGCTCGATCCCGACCTTGCGCGTGTCGATCTCGGCGCGGCCGCGCTCGATCTCCGCGGCCAACTGCGAGAGCTCTTCTGATCGCAGCTCAATGTCGACCGCGTGCTGCGAGAGCCCGGCCTCGCGCTGCGCAATCGCCGCGGCGAGGTTCTGCTCACGCTCGACCAGTTCGGCCTCAAGCTGGCCGAAGGTCACGTCTCGTGCCCTGGCCTCGACCTCCGCGCGCTCGAGTGCTGCGGAACGCTCCTCGGCCTCGCGACGCAGCGCCGCCAGTTCCTCGCGCGCTGTTGTGAGCTGATCTGCCTTGGCTTTGAGTTCTGCGTCGGTTCGTGCAAGCTCATCCTCGCGCCCGATGATGGTCTGTCGCGCCGCTTCTAGAACGCTCTGCTGCTGTGCCAGCAGCCGATCACGCTCGCCAAGCTCGGCCTCGCGGGCCTCGAGGCGATCGCGAAGCTCCTGGCGCTGCGCGTAAAGCACCTTCAGATTGTCGAGCCCGGTGGAGAAGTCATCGAGTGCGCGAAGGATGTCATCGCCCGATCGCCTCCCGCCCGGCTGGGCGAGCTGCGCTTCCTGCGAGGGTTCACTCCGCGCTGCATCCCTGCCATGTTCCGTTCCGCTTGAATCCATGGCGGTGCTCTCTCCCAAGGGGCCAATCTCGACCGACGTCGCCGGTGGTATCGGTCCAACGCGGTCGCGGCTGAACGCACGGTCCCCAAGACCTGCCCAGTGGCCAAAATTCTCGCGAATCCGCACCGCACCTTGGTTCGATCCGATATACTCAGAGAGCCCGAATGGGCGTCTGGAGTGTTGCCATGAAGGTCGGAATCACCTCGATCGGTGCCGTTCTCGGACTCGCTGCCGCTGGCTTCGGCGGCTACAACCTCATCACCACCGGCTGCCCCCTTGGCATGTGTGAGGCTCCCGCGGCCATCACCGCCGCCAGCCTTGCCAACTGATCTGGCGCGCACGAGTGTGCCCTGGGCTGCAGCGAGCACGCGCCCACACCGATTGATGTCGTCACCGTCGCGTCCAAGACCGAAGCGGCTTCGACCTGCTGCTCGGGGGACGCTCAGGCCAAGGCCGACAAGCTCGCGAAGGGCGAGTCCTGCTGCGGCAGCTGCACCGAAGGCTCCAAGTCCGATCACGATGGCGCTTGCAAGGACGAGGTCTGCCCGGTCACCGGCCAGTCTGCTGAGAAGACCGAGCCAGCACAGTCCGGACCAAGCAAGACCGACCCCAAGCAGCCCGCCTGAGCCACGGTCCAACCGCCTCAGCGATCGTGAGGCCACTTGGCCACGTTCCTCTTCAAAACCGAGCCCGGCGAGTTTTCCTACGCGGACCTCGCGCGAGCAGGCTCGTGCGTTTGGGACGGCATCGCCAACGCCGCGGCCAACGGCCACCTGCGTTCGTCCGCATCCGGCGATGAAGTGCTGATCTATCACACGGGCGATGAGAAGGCCGTCGTGGGCCTCGCGCGAGTCAGCGAAGGTCCACGCGCCGATCCGAAGAACCCGGCCCTCCTTGTCAGCGGCGAGATCAAGTTCGTTGTTGTCACGCTCGAGCCTCTGCGCAGCGCGGCAACGCCCGTCACGCTCGCGGCAATCAAGTCCGACCCACGCTTCAAGGACTTCGCGCTTGTGACGCAGGGGCGACTGAGCGTGATGCCCGTTCCCGAGGCGCTCGACCGTGCGATTCGGAAAATGGCAGGGCTCTGACCGCGCGACGTGATGTTACTGCGGCTCGATGCTGAGGCGCAGGACGGCGTGACCATCCAACTGGAAGTACTCAACCTCGATCTCGACTTCTGCACCGCCCGCGGCCTGCTCGAAGACTGCGGTGTCGGTGGTTGGTCCGTGGTGGCTCCAGTTCTCGATGATGGTGGCGCCATTCACTCGCACGCAAACTCCATCGTCGCTGAGTGTCGTGAACTTCCAGCGACCTTCGGGGAGTGAGAGCCGCGTGGTCGCAACGAGTCCGAACTGGGCGCGGCCGGGGAGCGTTTCCTTGGCACTTCGTAGCGCGGGCACACCCGCGGGTCCGGCGGACCCGAACGCAAAGTCGATGGCGTCGGCCACGGTGTGCGCGGCCTGATCGCCGCGAGATTCTTCGCGCCATGCCTCGCGGGTGCCCGGCGCGAGCGGATCAACAGTCATTGGGAAGATCCGCACGTCCCACGAAGCGACGACCAGCGTGCCTTCGATGGCTCGCGTCATTCGGTCGGTGCCGGGCCGGAGCTCGACGCGATAGGGGTGCACGCCCGGCTCGCTGGCGACGATGTCGAGCTCGCGAAAGCCGTCGCGTTGCCAGACGTTGACGCCCAGCGCTGTGCCGCGAGGCTCGATTGCGCGAGGAGTGCCCACATCGCCATAGATCTCGTATCGCACGCGGTCCGCGAGACGGCCGCGCTGGCGAATCATGGCCGACTCGTGGTCCCATGGACCCCAGGGGCCCATGATGATCTGGTGTCGCCCGCGGAGGTGGGCGCGAGCGCCGACGGGGCGCGTCGAGCCAAGAATCTTCGGAGGAGGCATCCGAAGACCACCGCCGCACTCATCGGGCCCGATGACTCGCAGTTCAGGCTTGAAGCCAGCGGGCACCGACCACTCAGAGCCCGCGTCGATCTCCACTCGGTTTCCGCCATGGACAAGCGTCCCCAAGAGTTCCGGACGCGGGCTACGGATCTGAATGGCGAGTGCGCCCGGGTCGGCGGTCATTCGGACGAGGTTACAGATGAACTCATTGTCGGTGACGCCCCGGTAGCGGGCCTTGACGCCGGGAAGCTCGAGGAGCTTGGCGTCGTCGTCCCACCAGAGATGGAGCGCCACGCGGTTGTCGACGAACGAGTTAGAGAAGATGCGGTGGCCCGAGCCGTGCTCGATGTTGATGGCGCCGCGTTCCTGGCCGTAGCCGAGCTGGCCGTTGCGTTCGAAGACATTCTCGGTGATGGTCCAGTCGTTGGAGTATCCGCCCCAGATGGCGCAGATCGCGTTCTCCACCATGCGGTTCCCCCAGACGAGCGCGTCGTTGCTGAAGGTGAGCTCGAGCCCGTGCGCGGGCGCGTAGGAGAGATCGTTGCCGTAGAAGATGTTGGCGCGGCAGCCCGCGGCGGCGAGATCGAGATCGGACTCGACGGGGGCGCGTTCGCCCAGGGCCTCCTTGCCCGCGAAGCCGAAGAAGCCGTCTCCACCGTGGGTCGCGGAGTTCTCGGCGAAGGTGTTGCGTTGGCAGGACTCGAACGCGAGGATGCCGGCGGAGTCCTGCCCTCGGTTGTAGACGCCCTCGCTGTGGCCACGCACGCAGAAGTCCAGCGCGTTGCGCGACACGATGTTGTCGCTGCTGCGCCACATCGCAAGGCCCCAGCCTGAGAGGAACGAGGCGTCGTTGTCGTACACGCGCGAAGCGGAGACGCGGTCCAGGATGATGCCGTTCTGCCCCGTGCGAACGCGGTTGCGCCGGATCGTGACGGCGCTTGATCGCTCCACCACAATCGCGGCGCCGTACCGCTGCCGCCACTCGCCCGCGTCGTTGTCGTGCGGCCAGAGCCAGTCCGAGGCATCTTCGGCGAGCGGCGTAGAGGCCAGGCGCTGGCGGAAGTTGTCGGCAAAGTCGCCGTCTTCGATCGTCAGGCCCGGAGTGCCGGCGGCGGCCACACCGATCTTGAATCCCTGGACGCGCGGGGATCGGAGCGTGACATTGGACCCGCAGACAACGCTGATGCCGATTCCGTCGAGCTTGTTCCAGGGTGTCTGTCCCTCACCCTCGCCGACATCGACGGCGCGCAGCACGCTGCCAGCCTCGAACTCGACAACGATGTCGTCGCCCACAATTTGGATCACGCCGTTGCCGTCCGAGTCGGTGATGAACACGCCCGGGCGAACCCGGATCGTGCATGACTCTGTCACGACACTGTTGTCGCGAACGACCTCAATAACAGGCTGCACGCCTAGGGCGAGTGTCGCGAGCAGACCGAGAGAGCCAATTGCAGTGAGTGGCGGCAGCATCCGCACAGACTACATCGGCCTGATGAGTCGCGCAGCCAACACCCGCGCGGGCGGGCCGGTTGGGTTACGGATTGCTCCGGGGTGCTGATTCTTCCTCGACGTGATCTGCGCGGCTGACGCGCCCGTCCTCACATTCGGCGAGGGGCGCGCGATACGCACGCTCCGCGGGGAGCTCGCGCTTGTCCGTGTCCTTTTTGACGTCGTCCTCAAGACCCGCAAGGCCCTTCTTGAACTCGACGATGCCCTTGCCCAAGCTCTTGCCAACCTCGGGCAGACGCCGCCCAAAGAGCAGCAGCGCAACGGCGAGGATGATGACGAGTTCCATGCCCCCGATATTCTGGATGAACGCAAGCGTGCTCATATCAACTCCCGGGGCACACAGGCCCGCAGCCAAGCCAGCCCCTGTCAAACCCGATGCAGTCTTTTAACTATACGTGCCATCTCCCACCCGTAGCCAAGTAAATCGTTGACCCACGAGGACCTTCGTGCAACAAACCCGGACGGATGATTGAAGCGACCCTCCACCCAAAGGTCAACGCCCATCCGGTGGTGCAATTGCCCCCATTCGCGACCGGCTCGCCGCTACCTGCCCATCCGTCGCTCCGCCGCCTCCACAACGTTCAGGAGCAACATCGCCACCGTCATCGGCCCCACGCCGCCGGGCACCGGGCTGATCCACCCCGCCAGCCGCGAGACTGGCTCGAACGAAACGTCGCCCACCGTCCGCGTCTTGCCGTCCGGCCCCGTGACGCGATTGACCCCGACATCGATCACGATCGCGCCGGGCTTGACCATGTCCGGCTGGATCAGCGCGGGCACACCCGCCGCGGCGACCAGGACGTCCGCGCGGCGGGTCAGTTCCGTCAGGCCCGGCGTGAACTTGTTGCAGGAGACCACGGTCGCCTCGTGGCGCATGAGCAGGACCGCGATCGGCTTGCCCACCACATCGCCAGCCCCCACCACCACCGCCGTCTTGCCGCGGAGCAGGGGCTCGGCCGCGCGGGCCTGCCCAATGCCCACGCCGCCCGCCGTCAGCACCGACTCGAGCATCTTGACGACGGCGAGCGCCGTGCAGGGCGCGAGCGACGAACGTCCGTACACGATGTTCCCGATGTTGGCCGGGTTCACACCCTCTACGTCCTTCTCAGGGGCGATGAGCCGCTGCACGCGATATGCATCCACTCCCGAGGGCAGCGGCAGGTGCAGCATCAGCGCGTTCACGTCCTCCTCGCTGGAGAGGAGCAGGACACGCCCGGCGATGTCGTCGTACACCGCGTGCTCGCCGATGCGGTGGAGGCGGTACTCAATCCCCATCTGCGCACACGTCCGCGCCTGGTTGTCCGCATACACCCTGGCGGCGGTATCACCCGACTCCACGAGCACGGCATCAAGCCGCACCTTGGCCCCGCGCTCGGTCAGCGTCGCAACGCGCCCGCGAATCTGCTCGCGGTAGATCGCCGCGAGCTTCGCGCCGTCGATGATGGTCGCCAGATGTTGCGCCGCTTCGCTCATGTCCCATGATATCGGGCGAGCTGGGATGGACCGGCGATCCGCGCCGGTCTGTCCGGGCAAGCTCGCCACGCCCAGCCACCGCATCCATACTAGCCTCGGTACCCTCTCGGGCGGAGGTCCGTCATGCCCACCGATCGCACACCCGTTCCAATGCACGACACCATCCGCCGCCTGCGCGCCGACCTTGATCGCGCGAACCGCGCGTACTACGTCGCCGCGCAACCGACGATGTCCGATGCGGAGTTTGATCGCAAGCTCTCCGACCTCGCCAAGCTTGAGGCCGCGCATCCCGAACTGGATGATCCCTCCAGCCCGACGCGGCGCGTCGGAGGCGAACCAATCGAGGGCTTTCGTACGCTGCCCCACATGCTGCCGATGCTCTCAATCGACAACTCGTACAGCGAGGCCGACGTCCAGACATGGCACGATCGCGTGCAGGCTTCGGTGGTTCCCGCGGCGCCCCCCGGCACACTCTTCGGCGCATCCGCCGCGGAGCGCAAGACTGTTTCATTTGTCTGCGATCCGAAGGTCGATGGCGTTGCGATCTCGATCCGCTACGAGGCTGGCCTCATCGCGCTTGCGCTGACGCGCGGCGATGGCCAGAAGGGCGACGATGTCACCCATGCGGTCCGCACGATCCGTGGCGTTCCGCTGCGGCTCGAAGGCGACTCCATCCCCTCCGTCCTCGAAGTCCGCGGCGAGATCTACATGCCCGTCGCCGAGTTCGAGCGCATCAACCAAGAGCGCGAGGCCGAAGGCGAGGACGCGTTCATGAACCCGCGCAATGCCACCGCGGGCACGATCAAGAATCTCGATCCGCGCATCGCCTCCTCGCGGCGACTGGCCTTCTGCGCGTGGGGCAGAGGCATCATTGAGATGGAGGGCGGCAAGGATGAGAGCACCTTCGCGCATGGCTATTGGTCCCTGCTTCAGCGCCTGCGCGAAGTGGGCATCCCGACCAATCCCGACGCCGTACGTTGCGACACGCTCGGGGAGATCCTCGCCGCAGTGCGCCAGTTCGGCCAGCGGCGCGCGGCGATGCCATACTGGGTTGACGGCATGGTGATCCGTGTCGATTCCTTCGCACACCAGGCCGCGATGGGCGTCACGAGCAAGAGCCCGCGATGGATCATCGCGTACAAGTATCCCGCCGAGCGCAAGACCACTCGGCTGGTGCGCGTGGAGCACCAGGTCGGCAAGACCGGGAAGATCACGCCGCGGGCGGTGATGGAGCCTGTCCTCCTCGCGGGCAGCAACGTGCAGCACGCCACGCTCCATAACTATGGGCGCGTGCGCCAGGCGCCGATCAATCCGGATATTCCAGCCGGCGCCACCACCGAGA
>Ga0105044_10008113_pt1 | contig 14439 bp, 12 predicted proteins | sample MAT01_FD_78092 | JGI IMG/M metagenome (GOLD analysis project Ga0105044, IMG submission 78092) | Freshwater microbial communities from Lake Fryxell liftoff mats and glacier meltwater in Antarctica - MAT-01 | ecosystem: Environmental > Aquatic > Freshwater > Ice > Liftoff microbial mat | place...
GACGATGCTCACCGGTCCAGACAGAGATTCTTGGAACTGGACGCGGGCGTCTCCGATTTGCGGATCGGAGGGGTCCGCGCCGATAAAGATCGCTCCGCCAGTGGTTGCCTGAATCTTGGCGGAATGAGCTTCTACAGCAGCTTTCGCCTCGGCCTCTGTGACTGGGCGCGGGGAGAAGTTTTCGATCATTCCCACAAGGCTTTCGGGGAGGGCAAAGCGCCCGACATGGATTGCTTCGGCAACAAATATCTCGCTATCCACCGGCATGTCGGCCGGGTTGGCATGTCCGGCGGGGACGTGGAATTGAGAAGAGTCAATGAGCGTTGAGGACCAACCCTTGCTGTAGGAATACGTGGTCGTCGTTTCTTCACCGCCTCCGAGTTTTTGTTTGGTTTCAGATTTTTCGGACTGTTTCCATTGGAACATCTCGACGTCACGGCGGAGTTTCAGAGCATCGGCGGAAATGCCAAAAACCGGATCTTCCACCGGGCCGTCCGCAGCCGCCGTGCCGGTGAAGTGCACCAGCTTGCCTTGGTTCTCCGATGCGGGCTGATCTGCGGAAACGGTAATGACCTGACTTGCCCCGGCGTCCAGGGTCTTTGCACGCTGGATAGCGCGGCCCTCGTTCCATGTAAGAAGAGGGAATGAGGCGATGAAAAGCACGCCACCGAACACAATGGCGCCGATCGCGCCGCCAATTCGGCTAAACAAGTTTCGGGACGTGGTGGTGGTAATGTTGTCGTAGCTCATTTGTTTATAGATTGTTGCGGTAGCTATCCGGGAATATTCACATGACCACGGTTAAGCAAGTGTTTCGTTGGGAATATATGCCCTGAAAAAAGGAAAATGCCGATGGAACAGCACCAACGACTTATCAATTTGGCAAGGTCGGAGCGATTTAACTGCTCCGAAGGAACGCCAATGCAACTCAATGCCGCGCGTTCCTTGTGGAGAAAAGCTGCCGTGCGGCGGCTACGTCGAGGGAAATTTGTTCACGGAGTTTATCTATGCTTTCGAATGTGATCTCGGGCCGCAAGCGGTCTTCGAAGAACACCTCGATATCGTGTCCATAGAGGTCGCGATCGAAGTCAAGTAAGTGGACTTCGAGAAGGCGATTGTTGGTGGTTGCGACTGTCGGACGTATCCCAATATTCGCCACGCCCACTGCGGCGCCGTAGGGTGTTTGCGCTCGCACGGGATACACTCCATTTGGTGGGAATTGTTCGTTGTGAGCGGCGACGTTTGCTGTCGGGTAGCCCAATTCGCGACCGAGCCCAGCCCCGTGTTGGACGGTTCCAAAGCAGGAATAGTCTCGACCGAGATATGTGCCAGCTTTTTTGAGATCACCGGCTTCTACGAGTGCCCTTATGGCGGTGCTGCTGACGACCGTGCCCTCGACCATGACTGGCGTGACTTCTGTTGTTGCAAATCCGTGCTCGGAACCGAGTCTCCGCAGCAATGCGGCATTGCCTTTTCGGGCATGGCCAAAGATCCAATTCTCCCCAATGCAAACATGAACAAGCGGAGAACTTGCCGCGACCAATTTCATCACAAAATCTTCTGCAGCCATCCGCGCAAAGGCTTCATCAAACCTCACGACAAGAACATTCCGCAGCCCAAAGTCTTCCATAAGCCGCAGCTTGTGCGGTGTAGCGGTGAGGAGATGTGGTGCGCTCGCAGGGCGAAGAATTTTGGCAGGATGCGGATCGAAGGTCAGGGCCACAACTTCGCCCGAAAATGACATGGCTTTGTTTAGCACGGCTTGGTGCCCGAGGTGCAGGCCATCAAAGACACCCACGGCCAGAATCGTTGGGCCCTGAATTTCTGCTAGCTCAGCAATCTCATGGAGAATCCGCATCGAATCGCGTGAGGCGTGGACTACGCTCCGCGTAGGCGTGATACGGCTGGAAGGCTGAGAATACGGGGCGCGATGGCCTCAGGGGCACTTTCCTTAAGCTCTCGCACGGTTACGGCACCCTCCACAGAAAAGCGGCCAGAGAGCGTCCTTCGCAAGGCGCTCAAATGGGCGCCGCAGCCGAGGGCCTCACCAATATCATGCGCATAGGTGCGAACGTAAAAACCCTTGCTACAAACCACTCGGAAATCTATTTCCGGCAGGCGCACGGCGAGAATCTCATGCGCATAGACGTGGACGAAGCGTGGTTCACGCACGACTTCCTTGCCTTGTCGCGCTAGCTTATACAAGGGTACGCCATCCTTTTTGATGGCACTCACCATCGGCGGCATTTGGTAAAAGTCTCCATGGTATTTCGCAAAAGCAGCTTGCAACTCAGGCAGCGAATAGTCACCGACCGGGCGCGTGGAAGTGACTGCGCCCATGGCATCTTGCGAATCGGTGGATGAGCCCAAGGTCAGCGTTCCCACATATTCCTTATCCTCGCTCATGAGCAAGTCTTGGATCTTTGTGCCACGGCCAAGCGTGAGAATAAGCAATCCGGTGGCCATGGGATCTAGTGTGCCGCAGTGGCCGACCTTCTTCGTGTTTAGGGCGCGGCGAGTGATCGCGACCACGTCGTGCGAGGTCATTTCTTGAGCCTTATCTACTAGGAGAACACCGTCAATTTCGTTTAAGGATTTCATCAGACACAACTTTCAAAAACTGCGTTTTTACCATTCCTACCTCGCCGGAAATGCGTGCCCCTGCCGCCATGGGATGTCCCCCACCCTGAAAGACGCTGCAAATTTTGCACACATCCACGGCCAGACTTTTCGAGCGGGCACTCACCCTCACTTGGCCCTCCGGAAGTTCTTCGAAGAATACCGCCGCAAGAACGCCTTCGACCGAGCGCAATTGGTCAATGATTCCTTCGTTGTCTTCGGGCAAAACCTCAAGGCGACGGGCATCTTCGAGCGTGAGGACGAAGCTTGCGATGCGGCCCTCGTCGGAAAATTCCGCGTGATTAAGCGCATGGCGCAGGAGGTCAAACCGCCGGCGCGGTTGGTTATCATACATCGCCCGCGACAAGGGGCCTACCTGCACGCCAGCGTGAACGAGGTAAGCCGCTGCATCGAACGTGCGCGCATCGGTGCCTTCGTATTGAAAGGAGCCAGTATCCGTGGACATCGCAGCGTAGAGATTTGTGGCGATGGCGGGGGTGATGCTTGCGCCGACATGGCGCAAGAACTCCACGAGGATTTGGCCCGTGGCAGGCGTCGTCGGGTCAACGTAATTTAAGTCGCCAAAGTTCTCATTGCTCACGTGGTGGTCGAGGTTGATCCAGATCGCTCCGGGCGCCACCGCATCAACGACTGTGCCGAGGCGATTTTTTACGGACGTGTCGAGTGCCAAAAATACCTCACATGCCATGGGCGCAGCTGGCGGTTTGGCCACGAGGGCATATTCCGGCAGGTAGGAAAATTTTCCAATCGCCCCATCTTGATTCCATGCCAGCACATTCTTTCCACAGGATTTCAACCAGAGTGCCATGGCGATGGTGCTGCCGAGGGCATCGGCATCGGGACGCAAGTGGCTCGCCACGATCACCGTCCGGGCACGATTCAGCGAGTGAGCAATGTCATCAAACGAAGCGATCATGGTGCGTCCAACCCGAGCTGATCCATGATGTTGAGCACCCTCGACCCGCGCTCGATCGCTTCATCGAGGTGGAAGGAAAGGTGGGGAGTTTGCTTGAGGGTGACACGTCGCGCGAGGTCGCCTTGTAATTGTGCTCGGTGGCTCTCCAACTTTTCAATAATGCGTCGCTGTTGCCCTGGTTCGGCGAGCGACGATATGAAGACATGGGCTTGTTTGAGATCGGGGGTAATATCCACCGCACTGATCGTAACGAGGCTACCCCCGAAGTCTATGTCCCGCACGAAGAGAACCCCAAGCTCACGCTTGAGAACTTCACAGACGCGTTCGAGGCGATGTTTCATTTGGCTGTCTCCGGGTATGCCGAGGTGGGTCTCAGAGTTGTTGCGGCACCTTCTCGAGCGTGTAGCATTCGATGATGTCTTCGGGGAGATACTCCGTGAAGTCGCCAAGCTTAATACCGCACTCCAGACCAGCCCGGACTTCCTTCACGTCATCCGTGAAGCGCTTGAGGGTCGCGATCCCGCCGTCGTAAATCGGCTGACGCTTACGCAGGACACGCGCGCGCGCTGTGCGAGCGATGCGTCCATCAATGACCATGCTACCAGCGACTTTGCCCTTGGTGAGATCGAAGACTTGCCTGACTTCTGCATGGCCGATAATGGATTCGCGAAGTTCCGGCGTGAGTAGTCCACTCATCGCTTCACGGACTTGGTCAATGAGTTCGTAAATGATGCTGAAGAGTTTGATTTGGATTCCCTCTCGCTTGGCGGCTTGGGCGGCGGAGTTTTCGGTTTTTGTATTGAAGCCAATGATCACGGCATTCGACGCGCTGCTGAGAAGGACATCGCTATCCGTGATGGGCCCGACTCCGGCGTGAATCACGTCGAGGGTAATTTTTTTCTGTGGAATATCTTTCAACGAAGAAACGATGGCCTCCAAAGATCCCTGCACGTCGCTCTTGAGCACAATTTGAAGCGTGGGCTTGGCATCAGCAGCGAGGTTGGCAAAAAGATTCTCAAGCGTTGCGCGCTGGGGTGCTGCAAGCTTATTTGAGCGGAGGTCTGCCACGCGTTCCTCGCTGAGGAGGCGAGCGGATTTCTCATCGCTCATCACCATGAGTTCGTCGCCAGCATTTGGAAGGCCGCTCAGCCCGAGCACCTTGACTGGCGTTGCGGGACCAGCACTCTTGATTGGTTTGCCGACATCACTGATGAGTTGCTTGACCTTGCCCCAGTAGCTTCCGCAAATGAAGGCATCGCCGACGCGCAGGGTGCCCATGCGAACGATGAGGGTCGCTGTCGGGCCACGGCCTTGCTCGATTTGCGCTTCGATGACCGTGCACCGAGCGGGAACATTTGGGCTCGATTTGAGTTCCAGGATTTCCGCTTGCAGGGACATCATGTCGAGTAGCTCCGTCACACCAGTGCCTTTTGTGGCACTCACCGGGAGACAAATAATGTCGCCACCCCAATCTTCAGGCACCAGCCCTTGGTCTTGGAGCTGGGTCTTAACGCGGTCAGGATTTGCGGAGGTCAGGTCAATTTTATTGATCGCAACCATGATCTGCACTTTAGCCGCCTTCGCATGGGAAATGGCTTCGAGAGTCTGGGGCATGAGCCCGTCGTCGGCAGCCACGACAAGGACTACGATGTCCGTGACATTCGCGCCTCGAGCCCTCATAGCCGTAAAGGCGGCGTGGCCTGGAGTGTCGAGGAAGGTGATTTTTTGCCCATTCCGCTCGACGCTGTAGGCGCCGATGTGCTGGGTAATGCCGCCAGCTTCACCTGCAGCCACGCGGGCTTTGCGAATCGCATCGAGCAAGGAGGTCTTGCCGTGGTCCACATGGCCCATGAGCGTAATGATCGGCGCACGCAACTGGAGCTCGTCGTCTTCGGGCTTCGCAGGTTCCTTAGGTGCCTCCACCTTAACCTCAACCTTGTGGTGACCTTTCGCAGTGTCCTTGCGCTCGCGCTCGAACACGAAGCCGTGGAGCTCGCACACACGCGCAGCAATATCGGCTTCGATCGTTTGGTTGATGTTGGCAAAAATTTGCAGCGACATCAGATCCTTAATGATCTGGAACGGCTTCAACCCCAAGTGCTCAGCGAGTTCCTTAACGATATACGGCGGCTTGAGGTGGAGGACCTTTTTGCCAGCATACGGATCTTCTTCGGATTCCGAAATCGCGGCCTCGCCTGTAGGCAGTGTAGCAACACCTTCCACTTCGGGCATCGGCGGAATGGCGATCGGCGTCGTAGCAGGCGCAGAAATGGGGTGTCCAGAGGGCGTAGCCACCATGGGCTTTAGCAGTCGCGCGGTGCTGGTCGTGCGCTTCTGCTTGACTTTTGGCTCCAGCAAGTCCACGGCGACGGCCGCGACTTTGGGAACGACGGGTTCGGCGATTGCTGCGGCGACCTCGGCTTGTTCCTTCGCCTTCTTAAGAGCAGCGGATGCGGCGACGGATACCGTCGAGGGAAACTTCCGCAACTTGGCGGGTTTGCCGTCGGTGGTTTTTTGTTGAACTTTCTCTGCCATAATTTGGTTTCTTCAGGAGCGACGCACGCATGGCTGATTAGGCAGCGGATGCCTTTGCGGGAGGTTCCACAGCTTGGGCTGCGGTAAGGATTTTTTGACCTGTTTCCAGATCCACACCCAGGATCTCCGCGATGTCGTCGGCACCAGAGACTTGGATGACATCAATCGAATTCATGCCCCCAGCGGCGAGCTTCTGTGCCTCTTCTTCACTTATTCCTAGCTTTTGCGCCATGGATTGAGCGGCTTCAAACGTGCGTGATTCCATGGCCTGTTCTGCCGTCTTGTCCTCAGAAATATCCACTTCCCATCCGGTAAGCTTGGCTGTCAGGCGGGCGTTCTGGCCTCGGCGTCCGATCGCTAAGGATAGGTCGTCTTTGTGAACGAGGACGCGAATTTTTTTGGTGGCGGCATCCCCCGAAATGCTTCGAATATTTGCGGGCTTAAGAGCCGCAGCAGCAAATTTGATCGGGTCGGCATCCCAGCGAATGATGTCTACTTTTTCGTTGTTGAGTTCCCGAACGATATTTTTCACGCGGGCACCGCGCATGCCCACGCAGGCACCTACGGGATCCACCTTCGCATCGGCACTGTGAACGGCCACTTTTGTGCGATATCCGGCCTCGCGGGCGATAGCTTTCAGTTCGACGGTGCGATCAGCAATCTCACTGACTTCGAGCTCGAAGAGGCGGCGAACAAAATTTGGGTGGCTACGGGAGAGAATGATTTCGGGTCCGCGTGGTCCATTTTGAACCTCCACGACGTAGGCGCGAATGCGGTCGCCGATATTGTAGTCTTCTGTCATCACGCGCTCGCGCTGAGGCATAATTCCTTCAAAGCGCCCGAGATCTAGAATGACATCCGACTTATCAAATCGGCGCACGGTGCCATTGACAATCTCACCAGCGCGATCCTTGAATTCCTCGTAGATCATCTCGCGTTCGATCTGGCGGATGCGTTGATTAATGGCTTGGCGTGCGGCCTGAGCGGCGATGCGGCCGAAGTCCTTCGGCGTGACTTCCACTTCGAGTTCATCACCAACCTCGACGTCGGCCTTCACTGCCCGTGCCTTAGAAAGCGAAATCTCGTCGTGGGCACTGGTCACCTTTTCAGCGACAATCAATTTCGCCATCGCGCGAATGACGCCGGATTGGGCATTGATCTCAATACGAAGCTCGCGGGTGCCAGCGGTGAAATTTTTCTTGGACGCAATGAGGAGAGCGTCGGAGATCGCTTCAACAAGGATCTCGCGCTTAATACTTTTCTCGCGCTCGAGGTAATCGAGCATCGCAATGAGTTCAGAATTCATAAAGTCGTGGCCCCTAAAATAAAAAAGCGGGATGGTGATCCCGCAATCGCCTTTCGTATGGGAACTGAGTAATATGCGCTTTGAGCCAAAGGTGGTCAAGCCACAAGCTCCCCAGATTTTTATGGGGTGACGAATTTGTCACGCTTTTTGGGTTTGCGATCTCACGCGATTGCAGAATGCTGCACGTGTGTCCTTCACCTACCGATCTATCCTCTGCTTGTTTTGTCTCTCATCCACGTACGCTGAAAGTGTCATTTTCATCCACCCGGATGGCGCGGGCGCGGCGCATTGGCAGGCGGCGCGTTTCTTGTTGGTTGGGCCGGATGGGGAGCTGAATTGGGATAAACTTCCGCACGTGGGAATCTATCGCGGGCACATGGCAAATTCGCTCACAGCGACATCAAACGGCGGCGCAACGTCCCATGCATACGGCATAAAGGTAGCAGCCAATTCCTTCGGCACGGATGGCGAGCATGCGGGGCGTCCGATCGCGGCGAGCGGATTTCGCGGCAGTCTCATGCAGGAGGCGATGGAGAAAAAAATTCGCGTAGGAGTCGTGAATTCCGGCAGCGTGATCGAACCGGGCACGGCCTGCTTTCTTTCCAGCGTGCCAAAGAGAGACGACTACGAGGAAATCACGAAGCAAGTCTTGGAGTCCGGCGCTGATGTCATTCTCTCCGGTGGGGAGGAATGGTTCTTACCAAAGGGCAAGGCCGGGAGATTTGTGCAAAGCGGAGCACGGACGGACGGGCTTGATCTCATTGATGCCGCTATTAAACGCGGTTTTACCGTCGTTTATGATCGCGAGGAACTCCTTGCCGTGCCGGCGGGAACGCGCAAGTTGCTTGGGGTTTTTGCATTTGAGGACACCTTCAACGACATGTCGCAGAGCGATCTCAAGGCGTCCAACTTGCCGACCTATAAACAAGGCGCGCCGACCCTTGCTGACATGACGCGCGCTGCTCTAGCCGTCCTCGGCGGCGAACCATTCTTTCTCGTTGTTGAAGAGGAAGGAGTGGACAATTTTGGAAACGCGAACAATGCCATCGGGACGTTTGATGCCCTCATGCACTCCGATCAAGCTTTCGGGACTGCACTCGATTTCGTGAAAACCCATCCAGAAACACTCCTCATCACTGCGGCTGATAGCGTCGCAGGAAACTTTGATGTTATTGGCTTCGTCCCGAGCCCGGAAAAAATCGTTGCGTTCTCAGTCGGCCGAGACTTAAACGGCGCACCCCTTGGCCTCGCGGCGAACGGCATGCCCTTCCTATCTCAACCAGACAAGCGTGGCGTGAGGCATCCGTTTGTCGTTTCATGGGGCACTCTGCAAGATTCCAGCGGAGGCATTCTTGTGCGGGCCGCTGGTAAAAATGCCGAAGCCGTGAAGGGAAGCTTTGACAACACGCAAATCTACGAAGTGATGCGGCGAACGCTCTTCGAGCCGTGAAGCGAAGACTTGTGTCTCTCGCGAGTATTCGCTTTGCTGTCGCCTCCTATCTCTAATCTATTTATGTCTTTCGATCCTCTCGCCCTAGAAATCTCCGCACGCGACGCACGCGGTCTCGCAATGGATGCCGTCGCCCAATGCAAATCTGGTCACCTCGGCCTCCCTCTCGGTTGCGCGGAGATTGGCGCAGTCCTCTTCGGAATCAGCTTGAGCTACGACCCTAGCGAGCCCCGTTGGTTGAACCGCGACCGTTTCATTCTCTCGGCAGGCCACGGCAGCATGTTTCTCTATGCGTGGCTGCACCTCGCGGGCTACGACCTTTCGCTGGACGAAATCAAGAACTTCCGTCAGCTCCATAGCGCCACGCCCGGACATCCCGAATTCCGCGACACACCCGGCGTGGAAGCCACTACTGGCCCGCTGGGCCAAGGCGTCGCCAACGCGGTCGGCTATGCCGTTTCCTCCAAAATGAGCGAGGCGCGGTTCAATACCGCAACACACAAAATTTTCGATCACCACATCATTGCTTTGGCCGGCGACGGTTGCCTTCAAGAAGGCATTTCGCAGGAGGCTTCCGCGCTCGCAGGTCACCTCGGCCTCGATAACCTCATTCTCTTCTACGATTCCAACAACGTAACACTCGATGCCATGGCACCCATGACCCAGAGCGAGGACACTGGCGCCCGCTACCGGGCATACGGTTGGGATGTGCAAGAGATTGATGGACACGATTTGCAGGAAATCGCGAACGCCATTTCGAAAGCAAAGGCCTCGACTTCTGGAAAACCGCAGTTCGTGATTGCCAAGACGCTCATCGGCAAAGGGATCCCCGAAGTGAGTGGAACAAACAAAGCGCACGGCGAGGCGGGGGTGAAATTCATCGCCGAGGCCCGAGCGGCCCTTGGCCTGCCACCTGAAACTTTCTTTGTGTCCTCAGAAACGAAATCCTATTTTTCCGCCCACAAACAAGGCCTGCAAGCCTCTCACGCGGCATGGCAGGCAACCTACGCAGAGTGGCGCGCGGCAAATCTCGATCTCGCTGCCGAACTCGACGACGCGATCGCGGGGAATGTGCCCGACCTGCGAAAAGTAATTCCTGCGTTCGACCCCGCCCTAACGATCGCCACGCGCAAGGCCGGCAGCGATGTCCTCCAGCCTGTCGCCGCAGCCATGCCACTACTCATCAGCGGCAGTGCTGATCTCCACGGGTCAACGCTAAACTACATCAAGGACGGTGGCGATTTTACGCGCGAGAATCGCTCGGGCCGCAACGTCCACTTTGGAATCCGTGAGCATGCCATGTGCGGCCTCATGAATGGCATCGCCTACGACGGGATATTCCGACCGAGTGGCGCGACATTTCTTGTCTTCAGCGACTACGGTCGGCCCGCAATCCGCCTCGCAGCCCTCAGTAGATTGCCGGTGGTCTTTATTTTCACCCACGATTCGATCGGCGTTGGAGAAGACGGCCCGACGCACGAACCCGTGGAAACCGTGGCGGCTCTTCGCGCCATTCCGGGACTCGACGTGATTCGTCCGGCTGACCCGGAAGAAACGGCAGGCGCTTTCGCCGCAGCTTTTGAGAAGACCGATGGCCCGACTATGCTGGTGCTATCGCGGCAGAATGTCGCCATGTTGAAGGAGATTTCTGTGGACACGCGCCGCGAGGGCGCCTTCTTGGGGGGCTATATCGCTCACAAAGAGTCAGCCCCGCTGGATCTCATTCTCTTGGCATCCGGCAGCGAAGTCCAACATGCCATGAAGGCCGCCGCAGACCTTGGCCCGGGCACGCGCGTGGTTTCCATGCCGTGCTTCGAGCGCTTCGAGCGCCAGCCGGCGGCCTACAAGGAAGCTGTGCTTCCAATCGCTTGCCGTCGTCGGGTTTCGATTGAAGCCGGGATTTCCGACCCATGGTTCCGCTACGTGGGACTCGATGGCCGCACCGTAGGCGTGGATCGCTTCGGGCTAAGTGCGCCGGGGCCTATCGTGATGGCAGAACTCGGCATCACGGCTGACCACCTTGCAGAGGTCGCTAGAACGATTTAAGTTCCAGCGGGCCAAGAGGCCGTCGTCATGACACATTCCTTCGATGCAGCGTTTATTCGCGCGAAAGCAGAAGAGTTTAAATCTTCCTCTCTCACGGATATTCTCGCATGGACATGGGAAACCTTCGGCGAGCGAGCGGCGATTGGAACGAGTTTTCAAGGCGCTGGGCTCGTGGTCATGCACACGGCCTACCGCGCTGGCTTTCGATTCCCCGTCTTCACAATAGATACCGGACTCCTGTTTCCCGAGACTCTCAGACTCAAGCAAGACATCGAATCCCTCCTCGACGTCCGCATCGAATCCCTCCTGCCCGACCAAAGCGTCCAGCAACAAGGCCGAGAATTTGGCGAGGAACTTTGGAAGTCCAAGCCCGACCTCTGCTGCACGCTTCGAAAAGTCGAGCCACTGCAAAAAAAACTCGCGACGTTGGATGTATGGATTACCGGTCTGCGGCGCGAGCAAGGAGAAACCCGTGAGGGCATAGGCATTGTCGAACTCTATCCATTTGACCGCCTTCGCGACCGCAGCATCATCAAACTCAATCCCATGGCAAGTTGGTCCCGCGATCAGGTGCAGGCCTACATTGCGACCAACGCACTCCCCACAAATCCCTTAGCCGCCCTTGGCTATCGCTCCATCGGTTGCCAACCGTGCACACGTCCCGCCGGTGCGAATGATGACGAGCGCGCAGGACGCTGGACGGGCTTTGACAAGGCCGAATGCGGAATCCACACATTTCTGGGAGAAAAGCTCTGAAAAAAATGATACTGTCCAGTCGCTACAAAGAACTACATTTACAATCATGAAATATCCTCGCTCGCCTAAGGACCAAGTTGGTGGCCTCGTTTATTTTGGACGTCTTGTTGATAAGATTCGCCTCATGAAAACGGGCGATCTTCATCCGGACCTTCATGCCAATCTCGGTAAGGGTTTTGACGAACGGTGCGTGGATTTCTTGGAAGTTCGCTACGCGGACATCGAAGCGCGAGTGGCCGAGGGGCTTGGGGATCAAGAGATTCTTGCGTGGTGTCTTGAGCACGGTGCTAATCCGAACTCGGAACGGATTGAGATCTGGAATGCGTTTCTTCTCAAACGAGGCTGGAATGATGACGTAACGGAAATCTTACTTCGTCGAAAACGCGAAAGTGGATTGGAAGCGCGTGCGGACATCGAGACCATGTTCCAATACATTGATGCCGACGAGGGCCGTTAGCCATAGTCAGCGGCAATTTTTGTGCCAGACCGCTTGCGTGTGGACAGCCGCTGTGTGATGTTTTGCCTCAACATGGCGAAGGAACTTCTTATCGGTGACACGGCACCCGAATTCTCCGGGGTGGCGGTGGGTGGAGAATACGGCGAGGGCCGTCAAGTCTCGCTGAGCGAGCTTCGCGGGCACACTGTGGTTTTGTATTTTTATCCGAAGGATGACACGCCCGGCTGCACAACACAGGCTTGTGCCTTGCGCGATCGCTATGCCCATCTTCGCGACAAGCAGGCGCTTGTTTTTGGAGTGAGCGTGGATTCGGTCGAGAGTCACCGCAAGTTTATCGAAAAATACAACCTCCCATTTCCGCTGGTGAGTGACGAATCAAAGTCCATCGTGCAAGCCTATGGCGTTTGGGTTCAGAAGAGCATGTATGGCAAGTCGTATATGGGTGCTGAGCGCACCAGCTTCGTGATTCGGCCGGATGGAACAATCAAGGCCATCTTCCGCAAAGTAAAACCTGATGAGCACGTGGAGACCGTGCTCAATGATTTCGCGCATTTTGAACCGTGACGCGCTGTTAACCGTTTACGATCGCCTCACGGGGTTGATTGACAAGTTGCCTGGGGGTCTGCAAAAACCAATTTTGCGCGAACTAGGGCCGATTCGCGATGTTTTTCTCGATCAGCGAGCCCCCCGAATCATGCTCGTCGGTTCCGCCGGGCAAAGCGCGCTTGAGGTGCTGACTATGCTCGGAGCCTCGCAGCTCCAGACGGGCGGGTCCGACAATGGTTGGAGGCTCTATAAGCACGGAGACCGGGCGGCTATTGAGATACTCGATGCCCGAGAGGACGTTCCTGCGGCGCATGGGCCAACGGGCATATCGCGCCAGGAACCTGATCTTGTGGTTTTCATGGATAACGGACGCATGGCTGACGAGACGCGAAACGAGGCGATGGGCCGTGCCGCTCTCAGCGAGGCGCCCCTAATCGGACTCGCGGCGGAGGGTGTGTCGGCTTTTCGCCTGCAGGCGTGGTTGGGAAATGATCCCCGCCTCGGCAAGCGAGTGCAAAGGGTACTTGCTCTCCAAGATGCGGCGACCGTGGAGATCATTTGCGCCACCTTGCCACTTGCCGCCCAACTCGAATTCGCAAGGCTGACAAATGCGCGGCAGGCCCAAGCCCAGATCGCTCGTTCGTTGCTGAAATCCTTCAGTGCGGTCTGTGGCGTCATTGCGGTGCAGCCTATCCCGCTCGCCGACATGCCGATTCTTACCACGCTGCAAACACTCATGGTCGGCCTCATCATCCGGACGACCGGGCGACCCTTCAGCGTACGACTCGTGGTGGAGTTTATCGGAGCTTTGGGCTTTAACATCGGCTTGGGCCTTGCCCTTCGCGAGGGAGCGCGGGCTATGGCGCGCGTCGTTCCGATTTGGGGCAATGCCGTTTCAGGATTTGTCGCAGGGGCTGGCACCTATGCGATCGGTCGAGCAGCGATCGCATATTTTATTGAGGACACGCCCATTCAAGAAACACGCCGCATTTTTCGGTCTCTTCTGCCGCGTTTTGGAAAACCCTCACGCAAGCCCCCTGCACTTCCTTTAGATTAAATCAATAGTCCCCCACTCGGAGACTGGTGAAAGCAGCGCCTAGGTGGCTGATGACATGGCAAGCACGCAGCGATTCCTGCGATTCGCCTGACGAAATAGCGATCTCTGCGGCCCTCCCGCAGACCCAAGCTCCTAGGACCGCTGCGTGGCGGGGCGACTGCCTTTGAGCGATAAGAGCCGTGCAGACACCGGTGAGGACATCCCCCATGCCGCCGCTCGCCATGCCGGGATGGCCGGTTGAATTGAAGACTGGGTTGCTACCTCGTTCACAAATCACGGTGCGAGCGCCTTTGAGAAGAAGAACAGCGGGAACCTCCTTACAAAAATCGTAAGCCCATTCGCGACGGGAGCGACCGGCTTGGGGCACGAGTTGCTCCATCTCGCCGGGATGCGGCGTGAGGAGCCGCGGGCCGGGGCTTTCTTTAAGAATATCGAGATGCGGCGATAACGCTCGGAGAGCGGCTGCATCCACGACACAGGGAATCGTGGCGGAGCGAAGAATCTCGACCACTTCGCCGGAACAGTTTTCACCGAGCCCGGGCCCTATGGCCAAGACCTCTGCTGTTTCGTTGAGGACTTCGCTCACGTGCGCGATCGGGCGGACCATCACCTCGGGTAAAACAATGGCTGCAACAATCGAATAGATCGCCTCCGGAACCCAGAGCGTCACTAGCCCTGCCCCAGCGGCTACGGCCCCGGCCGCGCAGAGGGCCGCGGCGCCTGTCGTGCC
>Ga0105044_10008119_pt1 | contig 14433 bp, 12 predicted proteins | sample MAT01_FD_78092 | JGI IMG/M metagenome (GOLD analysis project Ga0105044, IMG submission 78092) | Freshwater microbial communities from Lake Fryxell liftoff mats and glacier meltwater in Antarctica - MAT-01 | ecosystem: Environmental > Aquatic > Freshwater > Ice > Liftoff microbial mat | place...
AAGCCGGATTACCTTGAGCGCCCCCAGGGCCGGGCTGCGCCCAGCCCGCCCCCCGAGGGGGTTCAAGGTGCCCGGCAAAGCCGGATCACCTTGAGCGCCCCCAGGGCCGGGCTGCGCCCAGCCCGCCCCCCGAGGGGGTTCAAGGTGCCCGGCAAAGCCGGATCACCTTGAGCGCCGGCGCTTCAGCCCAGCTTCAACGGCGCCGCATAACCTGTGAGTTCCAGGTAACCGAGCCCGACGCGCCGACCACCGGCGTCCAGCAGTTCGCTCAGCCCTTCCCAGTAGATCGTGCCGGTGCTGGCGCGGCTGTCGAGTTCCTGGGCGTCCATCAGTGCCCGCACGCCGAAGCGGCCGGCCGGCGTCGACAGTTCCCACTGCACCGGGTAGGAGGCCGATGAACCCGGGCTGACCCAGCGCCGGCCGGCCGTGAAACGCACTTCGTCGGTACCGAAGGCGCGCACCGCTCCCCCCGCCGCGCGGTAGCTGCCGCCGGCCCACAGCGCGCTGCCGTCGGCGCGGCGCAACCGGAAGGCGGTGAGCGCGCCGCCGTCGAACAGGTTGAAGCCCACCCAGTCCCAGCCCACCGCCTCGGGGTGCAGGATCTGCTCGCTCCACTCATGGTCCAGCCAGGCGCGGCCGCTGGCGCGATGGGTCTGGCCGTTCACGGCGATCTGCCCGCCGGCCTGAAGCTGCGGCTCGCTGTAGTAGTGGCTGGCCTGGCTCTCGTCGGGCCCCTTGCGCGAAAAACCGGCGTCGCCCTGCAGCAGCAGCGGCTGGCTGCGCTGCAGTTGCAGGTCGAGCTTGAACCCGTCCGCGGGCAGGATGGCCAGATAACGAGCGGCTGCCGCGTCACGGCGCAGCGACCAGAAGCCGATGTGCACGTCGGCGTCAGTCGTGGCGGCGTTGCCTGCCGGCGCACCTGCGTTGCCCGCCCAGCGCGTGATGCGCTGCGCGTGCAGGTGTCGTCCGGCGATCAGGTCGGTGACTGCCGCATGCGCGAAGAGCAGTTGCCGCGCCGCGAAGCGGCTCGGGTTGCCCTCGGCCAGCCCGCTGCTGCTGCGGAAGAAAGTGAGCTGGAAGCCGTGCGTCGGCGCCGCCTCGCTGCCCAGCCAGCCGGTCAAATACCACCATTCGGTGCGCACGTCGAGGTGGGCGCCGTGGTCCCGCGGGAAGGCCAGCGCGCGGCCGCGCCTCACACCGTCGGCGGCGTCCTTGCCGCTCGCGTTCTGCAACGCCGGCGCCAGCGCCGCCAGCAGCCCGGCGCGCATCAGGTTGCGCCGCCTCACCAGTCCTCCTTCACCGACAGCACGGCCTGCCGGCCGGCGGCCTGGCGCGCGCTCCAGCCGGCGGTGGCGATGCCGGCGGCGAGCACGGCGGCGCACAGCAGCATCAGCCGGCCCCAGGGCAGCACGATCTGCATCGTCCAGTGAAAACTCTGCGGGTTGACGACGAACACCAGCACCATGCTGACCGCCAGCCCGAGCAGCAGGCCGATCAGCGTGCCGGCCGCCAGCCAGGCCGCGGCTTCGCCTGCGACGATGGCGATCACCTCGCGCCTGGTGAGCCCCAGGTGTGCCAGCAGGCCGAACTCCTTGCGTCTGGCCAGCACCTGCGCCGACAGGCTGGCCGCGATGCCGACCAGCCCGATCGCGATCGCCACGCCCTGCAGGTAGTAGGTGACGGCGAAACTGCGGTCGAAGATGCGCAGCGACATCGCCCGCAATTCGGCGGTGGCGGCGAATTCCAGCATGCCCGGGTCGGGCATCAGCGCGCGCAGGCCGGCCATCACGGCGGCCGCGTCGGCGCCGGGTTGCAGCCAGATCGCCAGATCGTTGAGCTTCAGGTCGCCGGTCAGGCGCCGGTAGGCGGCCTCGTCGATGGCGATGGCGCCGAACTGTCGGGCGTAGTCGCGCCAGACGCCGAGCACGCGCGCTTCGACGACTGCCGCGCCCAGCGGCAGCGTGATCGTGCCGCCGGCCCGGACGCCGTACAGCGCCACCACCGCCTCGCTGACGTAGACGCCGACCTCACCCGGCCTGGGCGGCAGCGGTGTCTCGATCAGCGGCAGGCCGTCGGCCGGGTTCGACAGCGGACGGGCGACCAGCGCCACCGCCGGCCGGCCCGGCGCCAACTGCAGGCTGCGCAGGCGCGATGCCTGCACCCGTTCGACACCGGGCAGCACGGCCGCGCGCGCCGCCAGCGCGTCGTCCAGCCAGGCCTGGTCGCTGGCCGCGCTGCTGGACGCGGTGCGCGCGTACAGGTCGGCCGGCAGCACGCTGCCGAGCCAGTCGGAGACACCGGTGCGAAAGCTCGCCACCATCACCGTCAGCGCGACCGACAGCGCCAGGCTCGCCACCACGCCGGCCACCGCCGCAGTGGCAGTGCGGCGCTGGAAGCGCGCGCGCTGCAGCGCCAGCAGATAGAGTGCGCCCCCAGGCCAAGGAGTACCTCGTCCGCCCCCCGAGGGGGTCGAGGAAACTTGAGAACGGCCCGGCGTTTCCTGGCGTGCGGATGTCGGCGTCGGCAGCGCCACCAGCAGCGCATGCACGACCGCCGGCACCAGCGCCACGCCGCCGAACAAGAGCGCGGCCACCGCCACGTAGGCGGCCAGCGGCAGCCCGGCGATCGGTGGCAGGAACGCCAGCGCCACCCCCAGCGCCAGCAGCGCCAGCCCAGGCCAGGCCGGCGGCGCCTGGGCGTCCGGGCTGCCCAGGCCCTTCAGCGCCATGGCTGGCGAGATGCGCTCGGCCTGGCGCGCCGGCAGCCAGCCGCCGACCAGCGCCGACGCGGTGCCCAGCAGGCCGAAACCCAGCGCACCCAGCGCGTCCACCCGCAATGGCGGCACGATGCCCGGGAAGTAGCCGCCGCCCATGTCGCCGGCAAGCAGGCGCAGCGCGACGGCCGCCATGCCTGCGCCCGCCATCAGGCCGAGCGCGCTGCCGGCAGCGCCGAGCAGGGCGCATTCCGTCAGCACCATGGCGCGCCGTTCGCCGGCCGTCAGCCCCAGCACGCCGAGCAGCGCAAATCCCGGCGTGCGCTGGGCGACCGACAGCGCCACCACCGAATAGACCAGAAAGGCGCCGACGAACAAGGCCACCAGCGCCAGCACCGTGAGGTTGACCCGGTAGGCGCGCGAGAGGTTCGAGACCCGCTGTTCGGCGTCGTCGGCCGCCACCGCGGCCACGCCCTGCGGCAGCGCCAGGGTCTTCAGCAAAGCGGCGGCGTCGGTGCCGGGTTGCAGCCGCAGGTCGATGCGCGACAGCCGGCCCAGCATGCCGAAATGCGCCTGCGCGCCGGCGATGTCCATCACCGCCAGCGGCGGCCCGCCGGTCGGCACGCTGCCGGCCGCACGCAGACTTTGCCAGACCAGGCCCGACTGCAGGCGCAGGCTCTGGCCGTCGGCCAGACCGAGCTTTTCACGCGCGGCCGGATTGAGGAAGACGGCGTCGGGGTCGAGAAACACCAGCCGGCTCTCGGCCGCCGCCGGGCGCGGCAGCAGGCTGGCGGCGAGCGGCGCGATCTGCAAGGCGTCGATGCCCAGAATGCGGATGGCCACACGCTTGCCGCTGGCGTCGAGCGCATAACTGTCGATCTCGACCACCGGACTGGCCAGCGCCACGCCGGGTGCCGCGGCGACGCGGTCGACCAGGGTGTCGTCGAAACCTTCGCGCTGGCCGCGCAGTGTGAGGTCGGGCTCGCCGTTGGCGGCGCGCACCGCCGACGAGAACTCGGCCAGCGCCGAGTTGTTGATCAGATGCACCGAATACGCCAGCGCCACGCCCAGGGCCACGGCGAGCAGCGCCACGCCGTGGCGCCACGGGTGGTGGCGCCACTCGCGCACCATCAAAGGCAGCAGGCTGATCAGCAGCTTCACGGCTTCAGGTCAGCGGCGTCGGGTGGGCGGGGGCTTCGATGCCGCCGGTGGTCAGGCGCAGCACGCGGTCGGCGAGTGCTGCGGCCGCTGCCGAGTGCGTTACAAGCAGGCAGGCGGCACCGGCACTTGCCACCTGCGCGCGCAGCACGGCGAGCACGCGCCCGGCGGTTTCCGGGTCGAGGTTGCCGGTGGGTTCATCGGCCAGGATCAGCCCAGGCGCGTGCACCACCGCACGGGCGATGGCCACGCGCTGCAACTGTCCGCCGGAGAGCTGCGCCGGGAAGCGTGCGCCCAGCGCGCCCAGGCCCACGGCGTCCAGCAGTTCGGCCACGCGCCTGGCATCGGGACGGCCCAGCAGCAGCAGCGGCAGCGCCACGTTTTCGGCCACGGTCAGGTGCGGCAGCACGTGGAAGGCCTGGAAAACAAAACCGATCTTCGCACGGCGCAGCCGTGCCCGGCCGTCCTCGCGCAGCGTGGCGAGGTCGATGCCGGCTACCCTTACGCTGCCGCTGTCGGCGTCATCGAGGCCGGCGATGCAGTTCAGCAGGGTCGACTTGCCGACACCCGACTCGCCGAGCAGTGCGACGAACTCGCCGGGCGCGAGAGCGAGCGAGACATCGTGGAAGACACGGGTCTGGCCGAATGATTTTGAGAGGCCCTGCAGTGTCAGCATGAAGGCGCGGATGATGCCCGAGCCGGCGCGTCTAGCGGGATGCCGGGGCTTGGCGTGGTTCAATCCGGGATGGTGACGGTTGCGATGACCCTGCGGCGATACAAGCCTGCCGTGTCGACGTCACCCACTGCCAGGAGCCCCATGTCCACCGAGATCCAGCGCTTTTTCGACGACTACGCCGAGGCTTTCAACGCGCTCGACGGCGCCGCGGTGGCAGCACTCTACGCCGTGCCCTCGGGCATCGCCGAGGACAGCGGCTACACCCACTGGCCGAGCGCCGAGGCCGTGCGCGCCAACATGCTGGCGCTGTGCGAGCTCTACCGCGCCAGGGGTTACATCGAAGCCACCTGCGACCCGGCGGCCTTTCTGCCGCAGGGTGAGAACTTCGCCGTCGTCGACATGGCCTGGACGATCCGCTGGAACGGCGGCCAGGCACCGTCGCGCTTCAACACCAGCTACAACCTGATGCGCACACCTGCCGGCTGGCGCGTGCTGCTGTGCACGGCCTACAGCGAGAGCAGGCTGACTGTGGTCGGCGAGCCGGGAGCTGCCCTCCCGGATTGACGGCGCTCATCCGCCTCGGGATACTGCGCCGTGACATCCCAGCCCGGCCGCATTGCGGCCGGCCCCACCCGCACGCGCCGAGGGCCACACCTTGAACACTCCCAAAGAAGGGCCGGCCTTCGGCTGGGGCCAGAGCACCTTGTACTACCTGACGCTGAAGGGCACGGCACCGGTGTCCATGCCGGGCATTTCCGACGAGGCCGCCGAAGGCGTGGGTGCCATGTTCGCCCACTACGAAGGCGAAGTGGCGCGGCTGGAACTCGAGCGCCAGCGCCGTGCCAATGCCGCCATCACCGTCACAGGCCTGAAGGACGATCTGGCCCGGCTGCGCGGCAAGACGCAGGATCTGGGCGTGCGTTTCAATGCGCTTGGCACCGGAGTCTCAGGCGACCCGAAGGCAGGTGTGCTGCGCAGTTGGCTGGCCTTCAAGGAAGGCGTCGACAAGCTGAAGACGAGCGACATCGCCAAAGCCGAGCTCAGCGGCCCCGAACTGCGCAGCCTGTACGACGGCCTGGCGCTGTGGGTGATTGAAACCGAGGCCTACCTGACCAAGGCCGAGGCCATCGACTGGGGCGAGGTGAATGCCCGTGCCGCAACGGAGCCGAAGGTCGCGCAGGCCCGGCGAACGGTGGTCAGCTTCCTGTGCAGCAGCGGGGCCGATCGCAAGACCGATATGTTCCTCTACATCTGTGCCAGTGATGTGCTGAAGTTCGCGCCGCCTGTCAAGGTGGCGGTCGTGGCGCGCGCCACCGGCGTCAGCTTCGAAGACGCCAAGGCAAGCGTCATCGCCGCCGTCAAGCGCTGGAAGGGCAAGACGCGAGGCACGGCCCAGGTCAACATCTCCGGCATGTACGGTACCGCCCATGTCGACTACCCCTGGACCGTGCTGCGGGTCAGCCGCAAGGTGTTTGCAGAGATCAGCGTCTGGTGGATATCGATCGGCGGGCAGGTGCGCACGAGCGACACGGCCAGCTACGGACTGCACAAGTACCGGGAGGTGCAGCCGACCTCGGACAAGTCGAATCACATCGACTACCACCTCAACGTCGATTGAGTGGCGGACATGCGCCGCCCCTGGCAACGCAATCCGGCCTTGTAGAGCCACTGCGCGCGCCGGCACGACCCGACCCTGAAAGGCCTGCTGTGGACCACCGCGGCGGGCTTCGTCTTCTGCCATCTGAACGCTCTGATGCGCCTTCTTGCGCAGCAGATGGACCCCTTCCAGGCGCAGTTCCTGCGCTACGTGTTCGGCCTGCTGGTGTTGCTGCCGCTGATCTTGAGACATGGTTGGGCCGCCTGCCGGCCGCGCCAGGTGGGCGGGCAGTTCTGGCGTGGCGCGATGCACACGCTGGGCCTGTGCCTGTGGTTCGTGGCGCTGCCGAAGATCCCGCTGGCCGACATGACCGCCATCGGTTTCACCACGCCGATCTTCATCATGATCGGCGCCTATGTGTTCTTTCGCGAGCCGATGCGCGGCGACCGCTGGCTGGCCGCGGTCATCGGCTTTGCCGGCGTGCTGATCGTCGTCGGGCCGAAGCTCACCGGCAGCGGCGGCTTTTACAACCTGGTGATGCTGGGCTCGGCGCCGCTGTTTGCCGCGTCGTTCCTCATCACCAAGGCGCTGACGCGGTATGAGACGGCCGGCGTCATCCTGGTCTGGCAGGCGCTCACCGTCTCGGTGTTCAGCCTGCCGCTGGCGCTGCTGCACTGGCAGGCGCCCACGGCCTGGCAATGGGCCGGTTTCCTGCTGTGCGGCGTGCTGGGCAGCAGCGCCCACTATTGCCTGACGCGCTCTTTCCAGATCGCCGACACCCTCGTCCACCCAGTCGGTCAAGTTCCTCGATCTGGTGGGGGCCTCGGTGCTCGGCTGGCTGCTGTTTTCCGATGTGCCCAGCCGCAGCACGCTGATTGGCGGCATGGTGATCTGCGCGGCGACGATCTGGATCGCGCGGCGGGAATCGCGCGGCGGTGGGCGCGTCAGCGCGGCAGGCTGAAGGCGGCTTCGGCGGCTTGGCGCAACGCCTGCAGCGCCAGCGCCGTCGCCTGGGGCGCGTCGGGCGCGTCACACGCCACCACGGTGCGCGGGTTCATCGAACGCAGCCATGTCAGCTGGCGCTTGGCGAGTTGCCGAGTGGCGGCGATGCCGGTCTCCCGCAGCGCCGACAGGTCGCTGCTGTCGAGCGCCGCCCAGGCCTGGCGGTAGCCCACGCAGCGCATGGCCGGCAGGTCCGGGTGCAGGTCGCCACGGGCGCGCAGCGATCGAACTTCGTCGATGAAACCGGCGGCCAGCATGGTGTCGAAGCGCTGCGCGATGCGCTCGTGCAGCCAGCCGCGAGACAGCGGCTCCATCGAGATCAGCGGCAGGTCTTCGGCCGGCAAGCGCGCCTTGCCGGCATGCCATTCCGACAGCGGCCGGCCGCTGCAGCTCCACACTTCCAGTGCGCGCTGGATGCGCTGGCTGTCGTTCGGCGCCAGCCGGGCCGCCGTGACCGGGTCGACGCGCGCCAGTTCGGCGTGCAATGCCGGCCAGCCGAGCGCCATGGCGCGCGCGTCGAGCGCCTCGCGCACTTCGGCATTCGCTTCGGGCATGGCGTCCAACCCCTCACGCAGCGCCTTGAAGTACAGCATGGTGCCGCCCACCAGCAGCGGCAGACGGCCGCGGGCGCGGATCTCGTCGATCAGGCGATTGGCATCGGCCACGAAACGCGCAGCCGAATAGCTTGCATGGGGCTCGATGAGGTCGATCAGGTGGTGCGGCACGGCGGCACGCTCGGCGGCCGTGGGCTTGGCGGTGCCGATGTCCATGCCGCGGTAGACCAGCGCCGAGTCGACGCTGATGATCTCCAGCGGCTGCGTCCCTGCACAAGCGCGTGCGAAGGCCAGCGCTGCCGCGGTCTTGCCCGAGGCCGTGGGCCCGGCCAGACAGATGGCGCGCAGCGTCACGCCGCGGTGACTGGTCTGGTCCGCTGCACCAGCGTCCAGGCCACCGTGCTGGTGGCCACGGCCCAGAAGCCCACGCCGAGCGCCAGAGGCAGCACGGTGCCGTTCATCGCACGGCCCAGCCACAAGCCGATGCCGAAGGCTGTGATCGCCAGAACGAAACCGGACAGCGCCGAGGCCGCGCCCGCCATCTGCGGGAACGGCCCCACCGCGCCGGCCTGCCCGCAGGGCTGGTGGATGCCGTGGCCGAAAGCGAAAAGCCACTGCGGCAGCAGCACCGCCCACATCGACACCACGCCGGCCAACGCCAGGCCGGCCATTGCCAGCCCGCCGGCCAGCGTGAAGGCGGCGCCGCGGCGCACCGCGCCGGCCAGGCCGTGGCGGAAGATCCAGCGCCGGCAGACGAAGGTGCCGACCAGATAGCTGAGCGAGCCCGAGGCCATCGCCAGGCCGTAGCTGCTGGCCGACAGGCCGAGCACGTCCATGTAGACGAAGGACGAACTGGCCAGCAGCGTGAACAGGCCGCCGTAGGTGCAAGAGACGAGCAGCGTCCAGGCCACGAAGGTCGGGTGGCGGCCGACCCGGCCCCAGGCCCTGAAGAGCGGCCCCAACCGGGTGGCGTGCGGGTTCTTGACGGCCAGCGTCTCGGGCAGCCACCAGACCACGAAGGCCAGGGTGGCCGCGCCGCAGACCGCCACCACGCTGAGCGCGGCGCGCCAGCCCCAGGCGGCGGCCACCAGCCCGCCGACGAGAGGACCGGCGATGGCGATCACGCCCAGCCCCGAGAGGCCGAGCGACATCACCTGCGCTCCTTCATGCGGCTCGTACAGGTCGCGCAGCATGGCGCGCGCGCACACCACGGCGGCGGCCATCGCGGCGCCCTGCATCACGCGCCAGAGCACCAGCGTTTCGATGTCGGGCGCCAGCGCGCCGCCCACGCTGGCCAGCGTGTAGAGAGCCAGCCCGGCCAGCAGCACCGGCCGGCGGCCCACGCGGTCGGCCACCGGGCCCCAGAAGAGCTGCGCGATGCCGAAGGCCAGGATCAGCGCCGACATCGTCAGCTGCACCGCGCTCATCGACGCACCCAGCTCGCGTGTCAGCATGGGCAGCGCGGGCAGGTAGATGTCGGTGGTGACGGGCTGCAGGCCGAGCAGCAGCGAGAGCGCCACCGCCGCCAGCGTGTGCGAGACGCGCAGCGGCGCGGCCGGGCCGGGCGCGTCAACCGCTGAACTGGCGGCCTCGGGCCGTGTCGGAAGGGTCATGCGCCGAGGTTACCAGCCGCGTCCCGCGCGTAATCAGCCGGCTTGCAGGCGCAGCAGCATGTGGATTTCATCGTGCAGCACGCCGTCGACGAGCAGAGCGTCGGGTTCACGGCCGAAAGCCTCGAATCCCAGCGAGCGGTAGAGCTGGATGGCGCAGGCATTGCCGGCGTTCACGCACAGCGTCAGCTGACGCAGGCCGGACGCCGAACGCGCCAGCGCCAGCGCCTCCAGCAGCAGCGCGCGCGCCACACCGCGCCGGCGCGCCCGTGGCGCCACCATCACGCTGATGAGGTTGCCCCGGTGTGCCAGTTTGGCCCGGCGTTCGCGGCCCAGGCCGACCAGGCCGACCAGTTCATCGCCATCGAAGGCGCCGAAGAAGCCCGCGTCGGCAGCCTCGGCCAGCCGCGCTTCCAAGGCCGACAGCGGCAAATCCCGCTCTTCCTCGAAGCTCGACCCGAAGGCCGACGGCGTCTCTTGCAGGCCGGCCAGCCGGCAGGCCCGGTACAGCGCCGCGTCGGCCGGCCGCAGGCGCCGGATCATGATCGATGCCAGCGCCGCCATGCCGGGTCAGAAGCTGATGCTCATCTCGGCGGAACAGGCCGTGGTTGAGCCGCTCTGGCACACCTTGTAGCGCCAGGTGCCACGCTGCCGGCTCTCACGGTACGCGCCGTCGTTGGCCGTGCTGGTGGCGAGCACGCCGTTGCGGATGATGTCGACGTTGGCGCCGCTGGCGCCGCCCCAGGCCAGGTCGACCCAGAACTGGCTGCCGAAGCGCAGCGACGCCGTCAGCGCCAGCGTGATCGGCGGCGGGCTGCCGGCGATGTTCAGGAACACCGCGCTGACCGGGCCGGCCTGGCCGCTGGCGTCGGTGCCGCGCACGAAGACGATGTGCTTGCCGGACGCCAGCCCGCCGGTGGCGAGCGTGCCCGACACGGCTTCGGTGCTGCTGCTGAAACTGCCGTCCGCGGCGTTCAAGGGAATGGCCACCGCGCCGGCCGACCAGGGCGGCACGTCGATCCAGGCCGACGCGCCGGTGATCGCCTGCACGGGCTCGCTGCCGTTGCTCTGATTGAAGCGGGTGTCGGTGACCGCGGCGCTCAGCAGCACCGGCGTGCCTGCCGCCACGCCAGCGCCGCTGGCGTCACCGGCCAGCGCCAGCGCCGACACGTCGGGGCCGCCGGGCGTCAGGTAGGGCGTGCGCAGCACCTTGGCGGCGTAGATCAGCGCCGGCAGGTTGTTCGGCTTGATGGTGTTGTTGAAATCGTCGCAGCTCTGGAAGAAGCTGGTGCCCAGTTCGAAGGTGAAGGCCGGCACGCCGAGCTCACCGTAGCTCGGACCGTCGCTGGTGCCGTCGGTCGGGTACAGGCCGATCGACTGCATCGGCGTGTAGCCATTGAAGAACGCGAAGCGGCGGCCCAGCGTCTGCAGCGCCGCGCCGTTCGGTGCCGCGTCGGCGACCGATCCCCAGGGCCAGAGCACGAGCTGGCTGTAGCTGTGGATGTCGAGGTGGATGCCGCTGGTGTCGGCCGGCGCGGCGTCGCCCAACAGCGGGCCGCGGCGGTCGGGCCACAGGTTGCGGATGTAGGCTTCGACGGCCTGCGTCTCGGGTTCGGAGCCGGCCGTCGGCCCGCGGTAGGTGTCGTTGCAGGCGTTGCCGCTGGAGCCGTCGCCGTTGGTGCTGTTCCAGGCGAACGTGAAGTTGCGGTTCAGGTCGGCGCCGCGGCTGCTGGTGCTGCGCCCGCAGTAGGCGCTGTTGATGTTCTTGCGCCAGGAGGCGCCGGCCTCGGCTTTCTTGCGGCCGTCGGGGTTGGCCTGCAGCATCAGGTGCACCTCGTGATGGTCGAGGATCCAGGTGGCATCGGCGTTCGTGCCGTGGCCCGTCACGAGCCAGCGCGCGAATTCCAGCACCAACGGCGCGGTGGCGTATTCACGGGCGTGGATGGCGCTGCTGATGAAAAGCTTGGGCTTGGGCCCGACCACCGCGCTGTTGGTCAGCTTCAGCACGCCCATGTCGTAGCCGCCGGCGCCGCGCGTTTTCTGCCAGGAGTTGCCGGCGTCGATCCAGCTCGCCAGCGCCGGGTTGCTGACCGTGAAGGCCTGCGCGGCGGCGAAGGTCTCCTCCACCGTTTCATAACACGCGAAAGACGGAATCGACTGGATGCCGGCACGCGCGCCCGCCTTGCGCTCCGCGGCGTCGATCTGGTCGAGGAAGGCGTTGCGGCGGGCGATGAAGTCGGTGTCGGGCTCGATGCGGAAACCGAAGGTGGCGAGCCGCGCGATGTCGGCGCCGTCGAGTTCGAGCACCAGGTAACCCTTGGCGTACTCGGCCTCCAGCAACTGGCCGTGCAAACTGATGGCGGCCTTGCGGGCGGTGGCGAGGTCGGGGAACCAGGCGCGGTAGATGCTCTGCTTCAGCCGCTCTTCGGCGCGCAGCGCGCTGTGCTCATGGCCGGGGCCGGGGCCGGCGAATGCGGGTGTGGCGGCCAGCGTGCCGGCCAGGCTGGCTGCGGCGGCCAGTGTGCAGAGGAGGGGTCGGATGTTCATGCAGGGATTCTGCCGCCTGCACGGTGCACGCCGAGGCGGGGTTGTCCCCGCCTCGCAGCCCCGACCCCTAGAACCGCTCGTTCTCGCCCAGGTAGCGCCATTGCCCCACTGGCAGCGGCCCCAGCACCACGCTGCCGATGCGCACGCGTTTCAGGCCCACCACCTGCAGGCCGACCTGCTCGCACATGCGGCGAATCTGCCGCTTGCGGCCTTCCCTCAGCACGAAGCGCAACTGGTCTTCATTCGCCCAGCTGACGCGTGCCGGCCGCAGCAACTGGCCGTCGAGTTCCAGACCGTGCTGAAGGCGTCGCAGATCGACATCGGCCAGGTTCACGCCGACAGCGGCGGCCACTCGCACCAGGTATTCCTTCTCGGTGCGGGTCTCATCGCCGATCAGTTGCTTGGCGACGCGGCCGTCCTGCGTCAGCACCAGCAGACCGGTGGAGTCGATGTCGAGCCGGCCGGCCGGCGCCAGCCCGCGCTGCTGGCCGGGGTGGTACTCGATGCCCGAGTTGTCGCCCTGCCAGCGGTTGGCCGGCGTGAACAGGGCGACGGCTGGCTGGTAGCCGTCTTCGGCCTGGCCGCTGACCAGACCGACCGGCTTGTTGATCAGCACCGTCACGCGCCTGGCCTGCGAGGTGTGGGCCAGCGGGTGGATGTCGAGCGGCGCGTCGGCGGCCACGCGCTGGCCGAGCACGGCGGCGCGGCCGTCCACCTTCACCCAACCGGCTTCGATCCATTCATCGGCCTCGCGGCGCGAGGCCAGGCCGCGTTCGGTGATCAGCTTGGAGATGCGCACGCCCTCGGGGGCGGGCTGCGCAGGGAAAGCCGATGCCGGACGGGCTTCGGGCGTGCGCTGTGGGGCCGCCGGTCGATGTTCAGACGGACGCCCGGGCGTTGCCGGGCGCAGGGCCGGCGCGTGTTTCGCATAGCGCGGCGGCGCGGCACGTGGCGGGCTGTAGCGCGGCTGGTCGGCGGCCGGCGGACGCTCGGGCGTGTCGCTGCCGGGCGCCGGCGCGCGCTGCACGGGTGGCCGTGGCGCCGTGTTGGCGCGCACCGGGCGGCGGCGCGGGTCGCGCGCGGGCGCCTCGGGTTTGATGGAAATCTTCGGACGGTCGGCCATGCCCGATTGAACCATGGCGCGGCGCCGTCAAGGCGCCATCAAGGCGCGGTCACGAAGCGCAGGTGAGTGATTTCCGAAGGCGCGCCGAAGCGTTTCGGCGGGCCCCAGTACCCGGTGCCACGGCTGACGTAGACCCAGAGATCCTGCAGCCGGTGCAACCCGGCGGTGAAGGGCTGCTGCAACCGCACGAACCAGTTCCAGGGCAGGAACTGGCCGCCGTGCGTGTGGCCGGACAGTTGCAGCTGGAAGCCCGCGCGCGACGCCTCGGCGGCGCTGCGCGGCTGATGGGCGAGCAGCACGCGCACGGCGGCGTGCGGCGGTGCGCCGGCGATGGCGGCATGCGGATCGCTGCGGTGCGTGGCGTCGAAGTGGTGGGCGCCGTGGTCGGCCACGCCGGCGATCACCAGGGTGGCCTCGTCATGCTGCAAGACCACGTGTTCGTTCATCAGCACGCGCAGGCCGAGGCGCCTGAGCTCGATGATCCAGGCGTCGGCGCCGCTGTAATACTCGTGGTTGCCGGTGACGAAGTAGGTGCCGTGGCGCGACCTCAACCCGGCCAGCGGTTCCACATGCACGGCCAGTTCGGCCACGCTGCCGTCGACGAGGTCGCCGGTGACGGCCACCAGGTCGACGCCCAGCCGGTTCACGGCCGCCACGATGGCCTGCAGGTAAGGGCCGCGGATGGTCGGGCCGACGTGGATGTCGCTGATCTGCGCGATCGAGAACCCGTGCAATGCCGCCGGCAGATCGCGGATGGGCACCTCGACGACCACCACGCCGGCCGTGCGCCTGGCGTTCCATACGCCGACCAGGCTGACGGCCAGTGCAAGCAGCGGCACCGCGACGGCGCTGCTGCCGGGCAGCCAGGCGGACCCCAGCGGCAGGGCCCAGGCGACCAGCAACACCAGGTCCCGCAGGAGCGTCAGAACGAAGAGCGTGGAGAACAGCCCCATCGCCAGCATGCCGGCCCAGGCCAGCAACGCGCTGCCGCCGCGGCGTCTGAACAGCGCCATCGGCATCAGGAATGCGGAGGCGGCGAGCAGGGCGAGCAGCGAGGACTGGAACGCGAAGCCGGGAATGTCGGGTACGAGGCGCCAGGCAACGAAGGCATGCAGGAGGGCGGAAAAGATCAGCAATGGCATCGGTGGAATATGCGGCCGATGTCGGGTGTCTCAAGCTGAAAGGGACATTCTCGCGACCTGGGCTGGGTTCGTTGTCGCGAAGCGCGGGTTTAGGAAGGCAGCCAAGTCGGTTGTGCCGTCGCTCACATCGCTGCGCGATATGAGCGACGTCCAACCACAGCCGGGCGCGAAGCGCCCGCCGCGCTTCGCGCGGTTCACTCGGTTGTGCCGTCGCTCACATCGCTGCGCGATATGAGCGACGTCCAACCACAGCCGGGCGCGAAGCGCCCGCCGCGCTTCGCGCGGTTAACTCGGTTGTGCCGTCGCTCACA
>Ga0105044_10008120_pt1 | contig 14433 bp, 13 predicted proteins | sample MAT01_FD_78092 | JGI IMG/M metagenome (GOLD analysis project Ga0105044, IMG submission 78092) | Freshwater microbial communities from Lake Fryxell liftoff mats and glacier meltwater in Antarctica - MAT-01 | ecosystem: Environmental > Aquatic > Freshwater > Ice > Liftoff microbial mat | place...
GCGGCGAGCCGGCGATGCTGCTGCCTCTGGCGCGGATCGATGGGGTGATCCGTTTCGCCGATGCCGGGATCAGCGACAATAACGCGCCGGTTGCCGGGCCGGCCCTTCCTTCGCCCGACGACATGCGCGCGCTGTGGCCGGTGATCCGCAAGGCGTTGCCGGCAGCAGCTATGCTGCATTTCGAGAAGCAGCCTGAGCTGGTGGCAGGGAACCCCAATCCGCTGCTGGCGATCGGCACAGCGCGGCCTTCGCCCCTGAGTGCGCATCCGCTGGAGATGGGCGAAAGCTTTGAAGACTATTCGCGCAGCCGGGCGACCAAGTTCCGCAAGGAGCAGGAGCGGGTGTGGCGGGTGTTCACGCGCCATGACGGTGCGCGCTTCGATCTTGTGGAGAGCGCCGATCAGGCGTTGCGCGTTCTCGCCGATATGGACCGCCTGCAGGGCGCGCGGATGGCCGAGCTTGGCATCGATGCGCAGATCGGCGAGGCGGCCTTTACCGCACACTATCGTCATCTGGTGGCGGTGGATATCGGGCGCGACGTCGTGCTCGGTGCGCTGATCCACAAGGAAGAGACGGTCGGTGCGCTGCTCGGCATTTCCAACGGACAGACGGTCACGTTTGTGCGGCTGGCCCATGCGGGCGGCGCGTGGGCGACAACCTCACCCGGCCGGCTGGTGATCGAGCAGACGATGATCGCCCTGCATGCGAAGGGCGTACGCCGTTTCGATTTCTCGGTTGGCGACTACGCCTACAAGGAGAACTTCCGCATCGGGAAGGCGCCGTTGTTCGATACGGCGGTCGCGCTGTCGCTGGCAGGCAAAATAAAAACGGCGCGGATCAATCTCCGCGCCGCTGTGAGGACGTCGCCGCTGGCGCGGCGTCTGATGGGGAAGAAAGACGCCTAGTCCTTCGCGCGCTCCACGTAAGAACCGTCCGCCGTATTGACGACGATACGGGTGCCCGAGGCGACATGCGGCGGCACGGCGCTGCGGATACCGTTGGAGAGCATGGCCGGCTTGTAGGAGCTGGTTGCCGTTTGGCCCTTGGTCACCGGCTCGGTCTCGACGATCTCGAGCGTGACGCGCTGGGGGATTTCGACAGTGATCGCGACGCCGTTGAAGAGCGCGATCTCGCACTTCATGTTTTCCTGCAGGTAGGGAACCGCGTCACCGACCAGGTCGTGCGGGACCTGAAGCTGCTCGAAGTTTTCCTGGTTCATGAAAACCAGGCTGTCGCCAGCGTCATAGAGGTAGGTGTAGTCCTGATGGTCGATCTGGGCCTTCTCGATACCGTCGGTCGTCTTGTAGCGCTGGGTCGTCTTCACACCGTCGGAAATGCGGCGCATGTCGATCTGCGTCGTCGGCGTGCCCTTGCCGGGGAAGAAGCTTTCCGCAGTCAGCACGACGTAGAGTCTGCCGTCGTCCAGCTCCAGCACATTGCCTTTGCGGACGTTGCTTGCGATGACCTTGACCACTTAATCCTCCTGGCGCGCGAGGCCCTGCGCCCCGCGCACGTCTCAATGTCCGGATGTCCGGTGAAAAACTCGGCGGGTGATACACAGTCGGCGGCCCAACGCCAAGCGCGTTGGTGGACCCCTGACTCTCACGCAGACCGGCGGCCCTTCCTGGCTGCGCGGGGGAAAATCCGCGGATTTGTGCGGCGGTTCTTTGAAGAATCCGGGTTTACCGAGGTGGAATGCGGGCTGTTGCAGGCCGCGCCCTGCGCCGAGACGCATCTGCACGGCTTCTCGACCGAGCGTGTCCGGAGCGATGGAACGCGAGAGACGCTGTGGCTGCCGACCTCGCCGGAGCTGATGGCCAAGCGGCTGCTGGCGGCGGGGGAGACGAAAATCTACGACCTCGCGCGGGCGTTCCGTAACCGGGAGGAAAGCGCGGTTCATGCGGCCGAGTTCACGATGCTGGAATGGTATCGGGCGCACGAGCCGTATGAGGCGGTGATCGCCGATAGTGTGGCGATCGTGCGGGGGGCCGTGGAAGCGGTGGGCGCGAAAGTCCTCAGTTGTCGGGAACGTCAGGCCGATCCGTTTGCCGAGCCGGTGCGGCTGACGTTGGCGGAGGCGTTTCAGCGTTTCGCTGGGATCGGGTTGCTCAATTTCGTCGATGCGGATGGGGCGATGGATCGCGACGGTTTTGCGGCGGCGGCGCGGGATGCGGGCGTGCAGGTCGCGGCGGATGATGGCTGGTCCGACATTTTCACACGTGTGATGGCGGAGAAAATCGAGCCAGCGCTCAATCCGTCGCGGCTGACGGTTCTCTATGAGTATCCGGCGCCGGAGGCGGCCCTCGCCCGCCGTGCGTCGCATGATGCGCGGGTGGCGGAGCGGTTCGAGCTTTATGCTTGCGGCGTAGAGCTGGCGAACGGGTTTGGCGAGCTGACCGATGCAGCCGAGCAGAGGGCGCGCTGGGTTGCCGCGATGGAGGCGAAGCTCGCGATCTATGGCGAGCGCTATCCGGTGGATGAGGATTTCCTCAGCGCGCTTGAGCTGATGCCGCCGGCCAGCGGCGTAGCTCTCGGATTCGACCGGCTCGTCATGCTATGCACCGGCGCGACGCGCATCGGTCAGGTGATATGGACGCCGCTGGAGTGACATTACGGGATGTGCCTGCGCTGAGCTCGCGTGGGTTGGTGGACGATACGGCGGCGCTGGCTGCCGTCGCGGCGCGCTATGCCATCGCCATCACGCCCGAGATGGCGGCGCTGATCGACCGCACCGATCCGGGCGATCCCATTGCGCGGCAGTTCGTGCCGTCGGTGGACGAGCTGACCGTGCTGCCGGAAGAGAACGGCGATCCTATCGGCGACGCGGCGCACACGCCGGTGCCGGGTGTGGTCCATCGCTACAAAGGGCGGGCGTTGCTGAAGGTGATCAGCGCATGTCCGGTCTATTGCCGGTTCTGTTTCCGGCGCGAGATGGTGGGGCCGGGACAGGCGCCGCCGCTGAGCGGTGATGAGCTGAGTGCTGCCCTCACCTATCTGGCTGAGCACGAAGAGATTTCCGAGGTGATTCTGACCGGCGGCGATCCGTTCATGTTGTCGCCGCGCCGGGCCGCCGAGATCGTGCAGCGGCTGGAGGCGATGCCGCATGTCAAAACGATCCGCTGGCACACGCGGGTGCCGGTTGTCGATCCGGGGCGGGTGACGCCGGAATTCGTCGCGGCGATGACGGCGACGACCAAGGCGGTGTGGGTGGCGATCCATGCCAATCATCCGCGAGAGCTGAGCGAGGGGGCGCGTGCTGCCATCGCGCGGATGCGCAAGGCGGGCGTGGCGCTGCTCAGCCAGAGCGTGTTGCTGAAGGGCGTGAATGACGATGCCGACACGCTGGCCGCGCTGATGGAGGGATTGGTCGGGCTGGGGGTGAAGCCCTACTACCTGCACCATGCGGACCTCGCGCCCGGCACCTCGCATTTCCGCACGACGATTGCCGAGGGGCAGGCGCTGATGAAGGCGCTGCAGGCTCGCCTTTCGGGACTCGCCATGCCGACCTATGTGCTGGATATTCCAGGCGGCGTTTCAAAAGCGCCGCTGACGCCGTCCTATCTGCGCGACGCCGAAAACGGCACGCAGGTTTTGGGGGCTGGCGGTGAATGGCTCGATTATCGCGGCTGAGGCGGGGGGCTCATATGCGGCGGATGAGTTGGCTTGCGGCACTGGTGCTGGCGCTTGGCGTTGGTGCCTGTTCGCCTGAGGCCGATGTGCCGGCCTGGAGTGTGGCGCAGGCCGAGCGTCCGCTGATCGACGGCGCTAGGGTGAGCGAAACCGTGTGGACGACGCAGCGTCCGCCGGGCGGCGAGTACGATACGATCCGGCTGCATCGCTATCGTGCTGGGGCAAAGCCGGTGGCCTCGCTGCTGTTCCTGCCTGGCACGAATATGAACGCTTCGGCGGCGTTGACCGACGAGCGGCACAATCTCTGGCTTTATCTCGCGGCGCGCGGGATCGACGTTTTTGCGCTCGACTACCGCACCAATGCGGTGCCGCCGGCCTCCGACATCGGAAGGCTGGGCGAGATGAAGGGCTGGACGAGCGATCTGTTCATGAGCGATGTGCGGGCGGCGCGCGATCTGATGCTGCGCGAGACGCGCGATGTGCCGGTGTTCGTAAGCGGGTTCAGCCGCGGGGCGTTCTTTGCCTATATGCTGGCAGGCGAGGACGCGACGCTTGCGGGCGTCATTGCGCTAGACGGATCGTTCAAGGCGGCGGTGCCGGAGCCGTATGACGAGCCGGCAGCACTGGCGGCATTGGCGGCCAAGGGAACTTGGGCGAGCGATGTCGGCGGGCGGCGCGGCTGGGATGCGCGGCAGGCGCTGATGGATGCGGCGGCGGAGAACCCGGCTAGCCCAGCGCTGGAACCGGGGTTCGCAGATGTCGGCGCACAATTGGCGAGTGTGCTGCAGAAATCCTGGGGGCCGGGCGGGCTTGCGAACCCCGAAGGTGGCGTGTCGCGCCCACAAATCCTGGCGATCCTGATGCGGGCCTATGACCGCTTTTACCCGGCTATCCAGGACATCGAGATGAAACGCATGGTGGGCCAGGCGAACGATCCTGCCACCGCTTTGGACGATGGCTGGGGCCATTTGGCGCTGCCGGTGCTGGCCTTTTCCTCGACCGGCATGGGTGCGGGTTGGCAGGCGAATGTGCGTCATTCGGCCGAAGCGAGCGGGTCGAAGGATGTGACGGTGACGGTGCTCGACGCCTATGGGCATCTGGATGTGCTGGTCGCGGAAACCGCTCCGGAGCTCGTGTTCCAGCCAATGCGGGACTGGATCGCGGCGCGTGCCGGGCGCTGAGTCGAATTGGGTAATTCGTTACATTAGCTGGGGAGGTTTGGGTTAGGCTTTCAGGGCATTGAGGCTCGCAGCCGGAGATATGCAGCCCGAGGCAGGAAACGCCCAAAGGAACTTCCTCATGAACATCGCGCTCAAAGTCGACGCCGGAAGCCATTTCGATCTGAAGCCGCTCTCGCCGACCATTGGTGCCGAACTGCACGGCATTGATCTGCGTGAAGATCTGAGCGATGCGGCCATCGCGGCAGTACGTCAGGCTTTGCTCGACTGGAAGGTGATCTTCTTCCGCGACCAGGACATAACGCGGGCGCAGCACATCGCCTTTGCGCGGCGCTTTGGCGATCTGGAAATTCATCCCGCGACGCCGAAGGATCAGCCAGATCCGGAAGTGCTGCGGATCGAGCATGGCGAAAATTCCAAGGGTCAGGAAAATGCCTGGCACTCGGATGTGACCTGGCGCGCAACGCCGTCGCTCGGGTCGATTTTGCGCTCGATTGAAATTCCGCCGGTGGGTGGCGACACGCTGTTTGCCGACATGAATGCGGCCTATGAAAATCTTTCGCCGGAGATGAAGCGCATCACCTGCGGCATGACGGCCAAGCACGACATTGCGCGTGTGTTCGCGCGGCGGCTCGGCAAGGAAGCGGACGATCTGCGCGCCAAGTATCCGGTGCAGGACCATCCGGTGATCCGCACGCACCCCGAGACGGGCAAGCGGGTGATCTATGTGAACACCGCTTTCACCGAGAGCATCAATGGGCTGAGCAAGAAAGAGAGCGACTGGCTGCTCGAGCATTTGTATTCGCAGGCCTCGAACCCGGAATATCAGTGCCGCTTCCGCTGGACGCCGAACGCCCTCGCCTTCTGGGACAATCGCGCCAGCCAGCATTTCGCGGCGTCGGATTATTTCCCGCAGCGCCGCGCCATGGAGCGCGTGACGGTGAAGGGCGACAAGCCGTACTTTACGGCCTAACTGCTAACTGCGAGTGCCGAGTTGTTGCGGGGAACGGGAGCCATGCCGCCTAGCCGAAAGCAAGGCTATCGCGAGGGCGACTGGATCGTGGTCCCTCTTGTGACTGGCGGTTTTGCCATTGGAATCGTTTTTCGCGGCAGGGGTAGCATCTGTCTCGGGGCTTTCTTTGCGCCGAAATATGAAAAACCGCCTGTGTTGATTGATGCGGACGGTCTGACGTTGAGCGACGCAATCCTGATCGCAAGATTTGGTTATTTAGGTCTTATGTCCGGTGAATGGACCAACCTGGGCCGTGCACCGGATTGGAACCGTGCCAACTGGCCAATGCCGCGATTTCGATCAACCCCGTACATTGTCGAATTTTCGGATAGATCGCCGGGCAAGACGCTCTCGATGAGACGAGCCAGTCCGGAAGAGCTTGCAGGGCTACCTGAGGAAGGCGTCTACGGAGACAAAGCACTCCAAATCGCGCTGACAAAAGTACTGGAAAGCCCTGCGGTTTGGGATGCCTGGCGAGCCGCTCGGCACTAAGGCGGAAGCCTAGACGAGCGGGCGTTCGAAAGTCCGCTGATCCGCGCGCCGGGCACCTTCGGTGAAGCCGAGGCGGATCCAGAAGCGGGCGGCGCCGTCGTTATCGCCATCGACTTCGAGCGCGATGCGGCGGGCGCCGGCGGCTTTCATTTCGGTCGCCAGCGCATTGAACATGTGACTGCCCAGGCCGGCCCGGCGGTAGCGCGGGTCGACGACCATCAATTCCACGAAACAGCAATCGGCGGTCGGCGCGCCGGCACGCAGATCGATGAAGGCGCGCATGACGCGCATGTCGTCGAAGACGCCGATGCGGGCGGTAGCGGCTTCGGGCGATTCCGTGGGCGGCATGTGGCGGTGAACCCCCGGAGCGTGGCGCATGAGATCGCCCACTGCGCCCATATCAGCTTCCGTCAGCGGCCGCGCCTTGTAACGGCGCGGCTCGTGGCGGCTCGGCAGATCGAGCGTAAAGCGGAGGTTTCCGGTCGCCTGTGCGATCATCGCCTAGAGCTTATCGTCCCTTGGGGGCGTCCTTGAAGGCAACATCCTTATCGACGCGGATGTCGCCGGGGAGGCCCAGCACACGTTCCGCGATGATGTTCTTGAGGATCTCGTCAGTGCCGCCGGCGATGCGAAGGCCCGGTGCCCACATATAGGATTGCTGGAATTCGCTGCCCTCGCCGTCCATCAGCACGCCGGCCTCGCCCTGCAGGTCCATGCCGAAACCGGCGACGTCCTGAAGTTTGGGGGCGGAGACGATCTTGCCGATCGAGGCCTCGGGACCTGGCTGCGCGCCGCGAGAGAGCGCGGTCATCGTGCGATAGGTCGTATATTTGAGGCCCTGGGTGCGGACGTAGAAATCTGCGATCTTTTCGCGCACGGCGGCATTGCGGATGGCGGGGCCGTCCTCAAGTTCGGTTGCGCGGGCGAGTTCCAGCAATTCCTTCGCATCGGGGCCGCGCGCGCCGGCGCCGCCGCCGACCGCGAGGCGTTCGTGCATGAGCGTGGTGAGCGCGACCTTCCAGCCGTCGCCGACCTCGCCGAGACGCTGGCTGTCTTTCACGCGAAGATCGTTGAAGAAGACTTCGTTGAAGTTGGCGCCGCCATTGATCTGCTTGATCGGCTTCACCGTGACGCCCGGTGCCTTCATGTCGATGTAGAACATCGTCAGGCCCTTGTGCTTGGGCACATCGGGATTGGTGCGCGTGAGGAGGATGCCGAAATCGGAATAATGGGCGCCGGAGGTCCAGACCTTCTGGCCGTTGATGACCCAGTCATCGCCCTCCCTTTCGGCCTTCGTGCGCAGGCCCGCGACATCGGAGCCGGCTGAAGGCTCGGAGAAGAGCTGGCACCAGATTTCATCGCCCTTCAAAGCGGGGCCAACATAGCGCTTGATGTCGTCCGGCTTGCCATAGGTCATCAGGGTCGGGATGCACATGCCGAGCCCGATGTCGAAGAACCCTCCAGGAACGTCAAACTTGCCCTCTTCCTGATTGAAAATGACCTGCTGGATGGGCGTGCCGGCGCGGCCGCCGACTTCCTTGGGCCAGGTGATCTTGGCGAAGCTGGCCGCAGCGCGTTTGGCCTGCCAGGCTTTGGCGCGTTCGAGCGATTCAGCTTCCGACTTTGGCGGAGCGTCGTATTTGGGGGCGTTGGCTTCGAGCCAAGCGCGCGCTTCGGTGCGGAAGGCGGCTTCTTCGGCGGTGTCGTTGAAGTCCATGGCGACTATCTCCAGTGTCGGATGTCAGAAATGATCAGGCAGCGTTCTTACGCTCAAGCTGGGTCACCAGCTTTTCCTTCCACACACGCGCCGGGCCGATGCTAAGGGCATCGTTCTTGGCGCGGCGGAAGAAGAGCTGGCAGTCCAGCTCCCAGGTGAAGCCCATGCCGCCATGGGTCTGGATATTTTCCTTGGAGGCGTAGTCGTAAGCAGCAATCGCCGAGATACGCGCGCCTGCCGCGGCTTCGGGAAGCTCGGGCGCGTTGGTGGAGAGTGCCCAGGCGCCGTAATACGAATTGGAACGGGCGATCTCGGTGTTGACGTACATGTCGGCCAGCTTGTGCTTGATCGCCTGATACGAAGCGATCTGGCGGCCGAAGGCATAGCGGCCCATGGCGTAGTCCTTGGCCATGGCGAGGCAGGCATCCGAGCCGCCGACCTGTTCGAAGGCGAGCAGCACAGCGGCGCGGTCGAAGATCTGCGCGGTGAGCCCCCAGCCTTCGCCCTGCGCGCCGAGGAGTTCGGCGGGAGTGCCCTTGAAGTCGATCTGGGCCTGGCTGCGGGTGGGATCGACGCTCTTGACCTCGGTTTTCGTGATGCTGTCATCGGTGAGGTCGACGATGGCCAGCGACAGCGCGCGGTCGCCGCTGTCTCCAGTGCGGACCAGAACGATGGCGAAGTCGGAGGCCATGCCATCCGCCACCGGCGTTTTTGTGCCGTCGAGCTTACCGCCCTTGAATGTGGTCTTGATCGTGCGGGGCGATGGAGCATTGGCACCTTCTGCATTCGCGAATGTGCCGATGATCTCACCGGCGGCGAGCTGCGGGAGGTACTTCTCCTTCTGCGCCTGCGAGCCGGCCAGCATGATCGCTTCGGTGGCCAGATACACCGACGAGGCGAAGGGGATCGGCGCGACGACGCGGCCCAGTTCTTCTGCGATCACGCAGAGTTCGAGATAACCGAGGCCGAGGCCGCCGAATTCTTCCGGGATGGCGGTGGCGGTCCAGCCCATTTCGATGACACCTTTCCAGAGGTCGCGATCGAAAATGTCGCCGCCTTCCAGGATACGGCGCACCGCTTTGGGCGGGCAACGGTCACGCAGAAAGCGGCTCGCCTGATCGCGCAGCGCCTTCTGGTCGTCCGAAAAGTCGAAGTTCATCAGCGTCTCCTGCGTGTCATATTTTTATTGCTGCTATGGGAAGCCAAGCTGCCGTAAACTGCAAGGCGAACAATAGGCAGCCCGGCGATGTCGCCTTGACGCAAAGTCAGCCTGCAGCGAGGGATTCCGAATGAAAATCTTGCAGGTTGCGATGTTCGCAGTTGCAGCGACAATGCCACTTTGCGGTGCAGCATTCGCTGAGGATCGCGCCGCCGATTGCCCCGGCTTCATCGTAGGCGGCGCGGAAGATGTGATGGTTGAAGGAAACCCTGCGGCGGCCATCGGCACCGGGATCTGCGTGATCGCGGTCGAAGGATCTCCCAATGTCTCAACAAGCGGGCGGGGCTTTGTGCGCGTCGGCGACGCCGTGACGTGCCTCAATGGCAAGACGGGCACGATTGTCGGCGGCGCGACAACCGTCATCATCAATGGCCGCCCGCGCGCCGGCGCCGGCGCGCAGGTCGTTGGTTGTGAACCCTAAAATGCGGCGGCCGCCCCGAAGGGCGGCCGCGCGAGACCCTTGTTCTGGTTTTCCGGCCTAGCGACGGAAATAGGTCATTCCGCGACCCGGGTCGCCGACGAAGCACTGCGCCGAGACGCGGTTGTCGACGAGGATCTTGGCGACCGCATCGGCAGTGCTGCGATCCGGCGCGGTGTAAAGTGCCGTGTTGCCCGAGCGGACAAGCCAATTGCGGCCCGACTTGGCGACGCTGATCTGGCGGATGTTCTGGCAATACTCGCCAGTCTGCGCGCCGGAGGGGAAGGCACCGTTACCGAGCGTCCAGTATTCAAAGCCGGCTTCCGCGATCTCGCATTTCTGCTTGAGGCCCTGGATGGCGATAAGGAAACGGGCAAAGCCAGCCTCGTCGGGCGAATCGAACGTGGCAAGGGTTTCGTTGCCCTGCGCGATCACCCACTCGCCGCCCTGGAAGCGGATCTTCGGATTGTTCTGAATGGCGGTGCAGTCGGCGACCACGTCAGGCTGGCGGTCGGCGCGGCGGAAGGTTTCGCTGGTAACAGTGGCAGGGCGGCCGTCGCGATAGACCTGAATGGTCGTGACGTTCAACCGGTTGCCGCCGGCCATTGTCGCGATGATCTGGCGGTTGGCGTCGGACGCATTGAAGCTGGCGGTGATGCCGGCGGCGTCGCGCGCTATGTTGTTGCGGCCGGGCGCAAGAAGCGCGGTGCCGTTTGTCTGCCCGAAGTCGCAGGCACGCGGCCTGCAGACGCCGGCGGCGCGGACGGTGTAGCTGCGGCCGTCGAAGGCGATGTCGAGTTGGGCAAGGCCGCCGGCGGCTGGCGTCTGGGCGTCCCAGTTGCCTTCAATGTCGGCGGACGCAGCGTAGGCCGGTGCTGCGACGGCAAGCGTTGCGGCGAAGGCGGCGGCAGCGAGGTGGGTCGATTTCATGGGCGCACTCCTTGAGGCGTCGGATTTATAAGGCGGAGACTAGACGTTTTCGGCGCGCAATCTGAACGACACTTGCGCGAGCGGAGGCTGACGATCCGTTCAGGAAAATCCCGATATTGGAGGCCATTCGGTGCTTAACGGGCGATTGTGACAGGGGTTCCTTCGAGGGTTCCCTTAACCTCACCTTAGGAGGCGCTTGTCACTTTAGTCCTGCGGCATTGCGACCGCCGGAGTCGATTCGTGGCCAAGGCGCAGTATCACAAGAACCAGCGGGTCTATGTGAAGACCGTCGGGACCTGGGCGCTGATCGAGCGCGTGATACCGCAATGGGCCAAGGGCCTCGATGAGCCGATCCGCATCTATTACGACGTGGGCCTGGGGCGCGAATTCGGCGCCGACGAGCTGCAGGGCGAGCAGAGCAATGCCACCAAGTTCGACATGGCCTCGACCGCATGGCGCATCATCCGCGCCCGCAACAAGTGGCAGGCCCCGGAAGACGCCTCGCATCACCCCTTCCCCGGTACGTTTCCTGTCATTGTGACCGGTGAGACCGATTGGGGCGGCTGGCGCGTGCCGGGCGCGGAATACGATCTCGCGCCGCAGAAAATCGAAGCGCAGGGGCGTTTGATCGCGAATAGCGGAAAGCTCTACGCCTTTGCCATCGCGATGCTCGATGCGGCGAAGAACGAGGCCGAACACCTGCCCGATTCGATGCTGGAACTCGCGCGCGACGTCGCGAAGATCGTCAAGGCGATCGACAGCGACCCGGAGATGGCGGTCTAGCCTTCACGGCTGAATTGAATTCCGGGATGTGCGCCGCGCGGCTATAAGCGCGGCATGAAAACCGACATTCCCCAGACGATCCGGCTCGCGGATTACCGCGCCCCCGATTTTCGCATCCTCAAGACCGACCTTATCTTCAAGCTGGAACCGGCGGCAACGCGGGTTATCGCGGTGCTGACGATCGAGGCAGTTGGCGCTGCAACGCCGCCGCTGCAGCTTGATGGCGAGGAGCTGAAGCTCATCTCTGTTGCGATCGATGGCGTGGCGCTGGAGACGGGAGGCTATGAGACGAACGAGACGGGTCTGCTGCTCAAAACGCCGCCGGCCCGCTTCACGCTGACCACAGAGGTGGAGATTTCGCCGGCCAGGAACAGCGCGCTGTCGGGGCTATATGTCTCGGACGGGATGTTGTGCACCCAGTGCGAGGCGGAGGGCTTTCGCCGTATCACCTATTATCTCGACCGCCCGGACACGATGGCAATTTTCCAGACGCGGATCGAGGCAGACAGGACGGCCTATCCCGTGCTGCTGTCGAACGGCAATCTCATCACGGCCGGCGACCTGCCGGGCGGGCGGCACTTTGCCGTGTGGCAGGACCCCTTCAAGAAGCCGGCTTATCTGTTCGCGCTGGTCGCCGCGAAGCTCGGCCATATCGAGGATCATTTCATCACGCGCTCGGGGCGCACGGTGACGCTGCGGGTGTTTGTCGATCCGGGGAACGAGAACCGCGCGCACTACGCGATGGATTCGCTCAAGCGCTCGATGCGCTGGGATGAAGATGCCTATGGCCGTGAATACGACCTCGACATCTTCATGATAGTCGCCGTCGCCGCCTTCAATTTCGGCGCGATGGAGAATAAGGGCCTCAACATCTTCAACGACAAATATGTGCTGGCGGATTCAGAGACCGCGACCGATCTCGATTTCGAATTGATCGAGGGCATTGTGGGTCATGAGTATTTCCACAATTGGTCGGGCAACCGCGTCACCTGCCGCGACTGGTTCCAGCTTTGCCTGAAAGAGGGTTTCACCGTGCTTCGCGATCAGCAGTTCTCGGAGAGCCAGCGTTCCGAAGCTGTGAACCGTATTGAAGCCGTGAAGACGCTGCGGGCGCGGCAGTTCTCGGAAGATGCCGGCCCCCTCGCCCACCCGGTGCGGCCCGAGAGCTATATCGAGATCGACAATTTCTACACCGCGACCGTCTATGAGAAGGGCGCCGAGGTGGTGCGGATGCTGCGCACGCTGACGGGGCAGGATGATTTCCGCAAAGCGACCGATCTCTATTTCGACCGCCATGACGGCGAGGCGGCGACGGTGGAGCAGTTCGCCATCGCGTTCGAGGACGCGGCGAAGATCGACCTCAAGCAGTTCCGCCATTGGTGGTCGCAGTCGGGCACGCCTGAGGTGAAGGCCGAGACGGCGTATGATGCCGGTGCGCAGATTTTCACGCTGACGCTGAGCCAGAGCTGTCCGCCGACGCCGGGGCAACCGATCAAGACCCCGCTGGTTATTCCGGTGCGGCTGGGACTTGTGGGCGCGGCGGGTGCGGACCTGCCGCTGCAGCTTGAAGGCGAGAATGCGCCTGCCGGGACCGAGCGGGTCCTCTCGCTGACTGAAGCCAAGCAAGTGTTTCGATTTGTGAATGTGGCGGAGAACCCTGTGCCGTCGATCGGGCGCGGGTTCTCGGCGCCGGTGAAATGGTCGCTGGATGTTTCAGATGCCGACCGGGCGTTCCTGATGGGCCGTGACGGCGATCTCTTCAATCGCTGGGAGGCAGGCCAGCAATATGCCGAGCGGCATCTGGTGGCGCTGGCGGCCGATGCGACGGCGGGAAGGCCTCTGAAGGCCGATGTGGCGCTGATCGAGGCCTATGGGCTGATCCTTGCCGATGCGAAGCGCGATCCAGCCTTCGCGGCGCTGGCGCTGACGCCGCCCTCTGTGCCGGATCTGTTGCAGGCGATGCCGACGGGGACTGCCGCTGCGGGCGCTGCAACGGCGGCGCGCGACGCCCTTTTGATGGCGGTGCGGGCAGCCCTTCTGCCCCAGCTGAAGGCGGCTTATGCGGCGACAGAGACCTCTGCGCCGTTCGAACCGGATGCAGCGCAGGCGGGGCAGCGTGCGCTGCGCGGTGTTCTACTGCGTCTGCTGTGTGCGGATGGCGGTGCGGAGAGTGCGGCACTCGCCCTCCGCCATTTCGACGGCGCGACGAATATGACCGACTCGATGGCCGGGCTTTCGGTACTGACCAATCTGGATGCGCCCGAGCGGGCGCAGGCGCTGGCGGCGTTCGAAGCGAAGTGGAAGGCAACGCCGCTGGTCATGGACAAGTGGATGGGCGTGCAGGCGATGTCGAAACTGCCGGGCGCGTTGGATGCCGTGAAACGCCTGACCGCGCATCCGCATTTCTCAATGGACAATCCCAACCGCTTCCGCGCGCTCGTCTCAGCCTTCGCCAACGGCAACCCGCTGCGCTTTTACGATGCCGGCGGCGCGGGCTTCCGTTTTGTCGCGGATCAGGCGCTGGCGATGGACAAGGTGAACCCGCAGGTTGCGGCGCGGCTGTTCGGCGTCTTCGAAAGCTGGCGGCGTTTCGCGCCTGCGATCCAGGCGGGTATGCGGACGGAGATCGAGCGAGTCGCGAAGACCGAGGGGCTCTCGAAAAACCTCTTTGAGATCGCGACCCGAGCTTTGGGGTAGTCCGGGCTCTGGGGTGAGTCTTTTGAGTCACGCATGCTGAAAGTAACCACTCGTTAAGGACTCGGTAGCGATTCGGGCGTGACATGAGTTCGCGCGGCCCTAAATGTTGCTTAACGATTCGAGAGCGCCGGATCGTTCGGGGCGGGACCGGCGCAGATCACGGGCGGTTATGGCGGCGGGGACCAAGGCGAGCGAAATCGAGCGCGGGGCCAGTGCGGCCGCCGACGTCTCAGCTGCGCCGCGCGCCCGCCTTCCCGCCTGGCTTCGGGCCGATCCCAAAAGCGCGCTGATCCTCGCGAGCCTCATCATTCTGGCAATCGCCGCTGCGGTGCTGCTGCAGGTGCGGCGCGATCACGC
>Ga0105044_10008123_pt1 | contig 14429 bp, 13 predicted proteins | sample MAT01_FD_78092 | JGI IMG/M metagenome (GOLD analysis project Ga0105044, IMG submission 78092) | Freshwater microbial communities from Lake Fryxell liftoff mats and glacier meltwater in Antarctica - MAT-01 | ecosystem: Environmental > Aquatic > Freshwater > Ice > Liftoff microbial mat | place...
GACGGCCTCCCAGGTATCGGCCACGACCTCCTCGGCCGCCGCCTCCGAGGCCACGGAGCGCCGGGCGATCCGACGCAGCAGCGCGTCGTAGCGATCGAGCAGTTCACTGAACGCCGCCTCCTCCCGGGCCCGTAGGCCGACGGCCAGAGCGGCGTCGTCTGCGAACCGCGCGATCATGAACCACCATGATGGTCGACTCCGGTGACGGTCACCGACTCAAACGACCATCGACTCCACCAGGTCGGCGTCGGCGTCGGCGTGACGTAGCGGGATGCCCGTGGCCCCGCACCGGAGTTGTCCAGCAGTACGTGACGGATCGGCATGCGGTGGGCGACCGCCGTTGTGAGCTCGGCCAGGTACTGACCGACTCCGCTGTCGCCCGTAACGGCCACGATGGGTCGGTCCGGGGCGGCGGCCACCGAGGTGAGTTCGACGCGGTTCGATCCAAGCGTGCACGGTCTGGCTCGATACGGCGACATCGGCGAAGGCCGACGAAGGTGAGCTCGTCGCCTACCTGAGTGAGGTGGATCGGGCCGAGACGCTACGCCGCGATGTGCTCGTCGGGTTGACCGCGGCTCCGAAGTTCCTGCTTCCGAAATGGTTCTATGACAAGGTCGGCAGCGAACTGCTCGACCAGATCGCCCGACTTGTCGAGTACTCCCCGACCGAGGCCGAGCGCAGCGCGCTCACCCGACATGTCGACGAGATCGTGTCGATCGCAGGCTGCGACACCCTGGTCGAACTGGGATCCGGGAGCTCGGACCAGACCGGGGTGCTGCTCGAGGCGCTCGGCCAGGCCGGCTCATCGCGGCGGTACGTGCCGTTCGATGTCAGCGAATCGGCGTTGCGCGAGGCCGCGGTCGGGCTGCGAGCGCGCTTTCCAGGGTTGCTGATCGACGGTGTCGTCGGCGATGTCGACCAGTACCTCAGCCGGATCCCGCCTGGTGGAAAGCGGATGGTGGTGTTCCTCGGTGGCACGATCGGGAACGACACGCCGGGCGATCGCCGGTGATTGTTGGGCTCGACCGGGGGCACCCTGTCCTCTGGCGGGACTCTGTTGCTGGGGACCGATCTGGTCAAGGATCCTGCCCGTCTGGTGGCCGCCTAAGACGATTCCCAAGGCGTCACGGCTGCATGCAACCGAAATGTGCTCGAGATCGTGAACCGCCGACTACTCGCCGATTTCGCAACCGAGCGATTCCTACACGCCACCATCTGGGACCCGGAGCATGAGTGGATCGAGCTGCGGTTGCGGTCCCGCGTGGCGCAGCGCTCGACTCTGGTTGACCTCGGGCTCGAGGTGGTCGGTTGGTGGACGGACCCGGCCGGTGACTTCGCCCTCAGCCGGTCGCTCCGTTGCTGAGGCCCTGAGCGGCGGGGCTATCGTCTCGGTCCCGTGATCACGTTCGACCTCAACGGCGCACAGGTCCAGGTGCCGGACGAGTCCGGGTCACTCCTCGACGCCCTGCGGGATCACCTCGGCGTCGTGTCGGCGAAGGACGGATGCGCTCCCCAGGGCCAGTGCGGCTGTTGCACCGTCTGGGTCGACGACGAACCCCGTGTCTCGTGTGTGACACCGATCAAGCGGGTCTCGGGCCGCTCGGTCACGACCCTCGAGGGGCTCGGTCCGGCGCTGCCGGAGTGGGCCGCCGCCTTCGTGGCGTGCGGAGCAACACAGTGCGGGTTCTGCACCCCTGGGATCGTGATGCGCTTGGAGGCGCTGCGTCGGCGCGGGACTCTGCTGGATCCCGATGCGGCCGACCGCGGCCTCGCCGCCCATCTGTGCCGATGCACCGGATGGCAGACCATTGGCGAGGCGGCCGCCTGCATCGCCACGGGGACCACACCGTCACTCGGTGACCGGGACCTGAATCAGGCCGCGATCCGGGCCACCATCGAAGGCGGCGTCCCCCAGGTGGTGGGTGAACAGGTCGTGGCCGGCTTCGTGGGCTTCGCCGACGACCAGGTCCCCGACTTCGGGTCGAGCCGCTCAACGGTCTCCACGTTGGTCGCCATGCTGGACGCCGACGGCCAGTGGCGGACCGCCCCGACCGTGGCCGAGACCCGGGTCGTGATCGGAGCCGTGCAGGGCCGAAGAACCACGGTTGCGGTCACGCCGCCGCTCGCCCTACCGGACGGGGACTGGGCGGTCACCCTGGCTACATCGTGGGTCGAGCCCGGCTACCTGGAGCCGGACTCCTCGACCGCGCAACCCAGCGGCCCGCCCAGCTCGCCGGTGAACAATGGCGGAGCGTTCGGCGCCAAGTCGAACAGCCCGCTTCCCGCCGCCGCCGCCCGGTTGGCCGCCGAACTGAGCGTTCCGATTCGTGCCAGGTGGCGGCGCGAGGACGTGGTGAGGTTGGGCCCGAAGCGCCCGCCCATGGCCATTGGACTGCGGGCCGATGGCACTGGCGTGATTCGTGTGGTGCGGACCGCTGGGATCGCCGACATCCTGGCGGCCAGCGCACCCGAACTGGTGATCGAGGAAGTCGAGGTGCCGGGCCCCCCCACGAGCGTGGCCATCCGCGCCGCGGGATGGGCAGAGCTGGCCGTGGTCCGCGCCGGCCTGGCCGCCACCACTACCGGCTCCGGCAACGACAGCAGCACCGACCCCGACTCCTGCGTGACAGTCACCGACCCCTGCGGGGGCCGGGCTTCTGCCCGGGTCGACTCGTCGTCCGGATCGCCGGTGATCCACGTCGAGGTGTGGGCGGGTCAGGTCCTGGACCACGTGGTGCTCCGTAGCTACTGCATAGGCGCCGCCCACCAGGCACTCGGCTGGGTGACCAGCGAAGGCCTCTGCGTCGATGACGACGGGACGGTCCTGGACCTGACCATCCGGTCCCACGGCATCCTCAAGGCCTCCGAGACTCCGGGGATCGTGGTCGAGATCCACGCCGAGGACGGCCCGTCGATCCGGGGGAGCGATGCAGTCTTCGCCGCAGTCGCCGCCGCGGTGTGGAACCATCAGGGTCGGCCACCGTCGTGGCCCACGGGGCGGTCGCTCGGCTCGCCGTCCTGAACCGGTCCATTCCACCTGGAGCACCCATGAGCAACCCCGTCGGTCCGTACACCCCCGTCATCAGAGCCGGTGACTGGCTGGTGGTCTCCGGGCAGGTCGGACTGGGCCCTGATGGTCTGGCCGACGGGTTCGCCGCCCAGCTCCGCCAGGTGCTGACCAACCTGGCCTCGTTGGTGATCGAGCACGGTGCCCGCCTCGATCAGGTGGCCAAGACCACGGTGTTCCTCACGGACATGGCGGACTACGTGGCACTCAACGAGATCTACACGGCGTTCTTCGCCGAGCACGCCGGCGACCACCGCCCCGCTCGTTCGGCGGTCGCCGTGGCGGCGCTGCCGATCGGGGCGATCATCGAAGTCGAAGCCTGGGTGTATGCACCACCGGCAACCGCCGTATGACAACATGACGCATGGCCGGAGCCGTTGTCATCATCATTGTCCTGGTGGTCGTCATCCCTGTGGCGGTCATCGTGACCGGCGGAATTTTCGCCGCGGTGATCGGCACCTTGCTGAAGGTCGACGCCGAGAAGTCCAACGAAGGCTCCGAGCTCCTCGACCTCAACGTCTGATCTTCGCCCCCCGAAACGCGGTCGGCGTCGGGCCACGATGAGGCGACACCCCCGAGAGCTGGCGCTGACGGTGATGTTGATGGCGGTGCTGACCGTGGGCGGTGCGTCGGCGGCAGCAAGCCAGGTCCAGCCGCCCGACGCCGGCCCGGCGGTCACGGCCACCTTGACCGTCGACGGTCAGCCGATCGAAGGCGTGCGGATCTCGGTCCGTCGGGACGGCAAGGACGTTGGCGAGGTCCGATCAGACGCCGATGGACTGGTGGTCATCCCCGTGGGCGAGGCCGGCCAGGTCGAGGTGACGCTCGACGTGGACACACTCCCCACCGGTGTGACGGTGGCCAAGGATGCCCGAACCTCGCTCGAGCCGTTCGTGCAGGAGACGGGCCGAGCACCCGTGGTGTTCCGCCTGGTTCGGGGGAACGAAGCCGACGTGTCCCCGTCGACATTCACCCGGTTGGCGGGGCTCACGTTCTCCGGCCTCCGGTTCGGCCTGGTGATCGCCGTGGCGGCGGTGGGCCTGTCGCTGCTGTTCGGAACCACTCGGCTCACCAACTTCGCCCACGGCGAGATGCTGACCTTCGGCGCGATCGCCACGTGGTACCTGAACGACCCGGGAGGGATCGGACTCCCGTTGGTCCTGGCCGCCATCGTCGGTGTGGTGGTCAGTGGTGGATTCGGCGCCGCCCTGGAGCTGGGATGTTTTCGACCGCTTCGCCGCCGAGGCATGGGGATGATGTCGATCATGGTGGTATCGATCGGCCTCGGCTTCGTGCTGCGATACACCTACAACATCGTCTTCGGGGCGAACCCCAAGCAGTTCGCGCAGTATGCCGCTCAGGCACCGACAGTGAGCCTCGGTCCGGTCGACCTCCGTCCCAAGGACCTGATCGTCATCGCGGTGGCGCTGGTGGTGCTCGTGGCCGTGGGACTGTTCCTCCAACGCTCACGACTGGGCACCGCCATCCGCGCCGTGTCCGACAACGCGGACCTGGCCGCCTCGTCCGGCATCGACGTTCAGCGCGTCACCCTCACCGTGTGGATCCTGGCCGGAGCGCTCGCCGGGCTGGGCGGCATCCTGCTCGGTGCCACCGAGACGGTCTCCTGGAACATGGGCCAACGCGCCTTGTTGGTCATGTTCGCGGCCGTGGTGGTCGGAGGCCTCGGGACCACGTTCGGCGCCATGGTCGGCGGGATCCTCGTGGGTCTGGTGTCCGACCTGTCCACCTTCTGGCTGGACCCCGACCTCAAGATCGTGGTGGCCCTCGGGTCGCTGATCATCGTGCTGATGTTCCGCCCGCAGGGCATCTTCGGAGTTCGAGAGCGGACGGGCTGATGGCCATCGACCTCGGATCTGCGGCCATCGACGGCCTTCGCGCCGCGGTCAGCGTCCCCGCGTGCGTCTACGCCCTGGCCGGCGTCGGTCTGAATCTCCAGTTCGGGTATGCCGGGCTCCAGAACTTCGGCCACATCGCCTCGGGGCTGGTGGGCGCCTACGGCGCGGCCATCTCGGTCAACGAGGGACTGCCGCTCTGGGCGGGAGTCATCGTCGGCATCAGCGCCGGCATCCTGCTGGGTTTCGTCCTCGGTCTGCCGACCCTCCGGCTCCGTGCGGACTATCTGGCCATCGTCACCATCTCCACCGCAGAGATCCTCCGGGTGGTCATCAACTCCGCCCGCCTCCAGGACGTCACCGGCGGACCGATCGGCATCGACCGCGTGGCCGACGACTTCTATGCCATCAACCCGCTCCCGGTCGGCCGGTACGGCGTGGGCGGCTTCTCGTTCAACCAGAACACGCTGTGGACCATGATCATCGGGTGGACGTTGGTGGCACTGGCGTGCGTCCTGGTCTGGCGGCTCGTCCGCAGTCCCTGGGGCCGCATGCTGAAGGCCATCCGCGAAGACGAGGATGCGGCCCGCAGTCTGGGCAAGAACGTCTTCGGGGCCAAGTTGGCCTCGCTGGTGATCGGCAGCGCGCTCGGCTCCATGGCCGGGATCATCTTCATTCTGGACGGGGGCTTCGCCAAGCCCGAGTTCTTCGTCAGCCAGGTGACCTTCAACTGGTACCTGGTGGTGATCCTGGGTGGTCTCGGGACCATCCTGGGCCCACCGGTCGGCGCGGTCGTCTACTGGTTCGTGATCGCCGTGTTCAACAGCCTCCTGACCCAGATCGTCGGCAACGACGGGTGGGGTCCGATCGACCCGACCGACACCGGGGCGATCCGCTTCGTGGTTGTGGGGCTGGCCATCATCGCCCTCCTGGCGTTCCGTCCCCAGGGCATCCTGGGCAATCGAGCGGAGGCAGGTCTCGATGACCGGTGAACCCTGTCTCGAGATCCGCAACATCGAACTGTCCTTCGGCGGAGTCGTGGCCGTCGACGTCACCGAGATCGCGGTCGAGCGGGGCTCCATCGTGGCCCTGATCGGTCCCAACGGCGCTGGCAAGACGACCCTGTTCAACGTGATCACGGGCTTTCAACGGCCGGACTCCGGCACCTGGTTGTTCGAGGGCCAGGACGTGTCCGGCCGGTCTGCGTTCGCCCTGGCGAGGGCCGGCATGGTCCGGACCTTCCAGACCGCCCGGGTGTTCCCGCGATTGACCGTGCTGGACAACGTGGTCATGGCCGCCCAGGGTCAGCGGGGCGAACTGCTCAGGTCAGCGCTCCTCCACTGGCGCTGGCGCGGCGAAGAGGCTCAGCACGAGGCACGGGCCAGAGAACTGATCGGGTGGGCTGGCCTGGGAGACAAGACCGACGACTTCGCCGGCACCCTGTCGGGCGGGCAGCGCAAGCTGCTGGAACTGGCCAGAGCCGTCATGTGTGCCCCGACGCTGTTGATGCTCGACGAGCCGATGGCGGGGGTGAACCCCGCACTCCGCCAAGCGCTGCTGGCCAAGATCACCGAACTGCCGTCCCAGGGCATCACGGTGATGTTCGTGGAGCACGACATGGACGTGGTGTCGGCCATCTCGGACTCGATCGTCTGCATGGCCGAGGGCCGGGTGATCTCGGTCGGGACGCCCGCCGAGGTGGCAGCAGATCCTCGGGTGGTCGAGGCCTATCTGGGCCGCAGCAGCGCTGATCTTCGGAGGATGGACCAGTGACCGACGCACCGGCGCTGCTCGAGGTGACCGCACTGGTGGCCGGCTATACGCCGGGCGTCGACATCCTTCGTGGCGCGGACGTCACGGTGGCGGACGGCGAGTTGGTGGGCATCATCGGCCCCAACGGCGCCGGCAAGTCCACGTTGATCAAAGCGGTGTTCGGCCTGGTCGCCGTTCGGTCCGGCACCGTGCAGCTGCGTGGCACCGACATCACCGGCGCCTCGGCCCACCGGTTGGTCTCTCTCGGAGTGGGCTATGTGCCACAGGTCCGCAACGTCTTCGCCACGTTGTCGATCGAGGAGAACCTCCGGATGGGCGTGTTCCTCCGGCCAGCGCAGTTCGCCGAACGCTTCGAGCAACTGATCGAGATGTTCCCTGTCCTCGGCGAGCGCCGACGCCAGCGCGCCGGGTCACTGTCCGGCGGTCAGCGGCAGGTCCTGGCCATGGCCCGCGCCCTCATGATGGAGCCTTCGGTGCTGTTGCTCGACGAGCCATCAGCCGGGCTGGCGCCCAAGATGCAGGACGAGATCTTCGACCGGATCGCGGCCATCAACAGCAGCGGCGTGTCGGTCCTGATCGTAGAGCAGAACGCCCACAAGTGCCTGGCCATCTGCCATCGGGGCTACGTCCTGGATCAGGGACGTGACGCCTACACCGGCACCGGGCGGGAACTCCTCGATGATCCCAAGGTGATCGAGCTGTACCTGGGCAGCCTGGCCCGCCCCCGCTGATCGCCGGACGCGGCCTCGTCTCCCGACGCGAACGAGGCCCGGACCGAAGTCCGGGCCCCGTCAACACCAGTGCGATCAGCTGATCTTGATCTGCTTGTCCGCCGGCTCGGTCACGACCTTGCCCGCTGCGTCATAGGACCAGACCTCGTAGGCACCGGTGGCCGGTTCGGTCTTCGCCCACTTGTCGAAGGTGCTCGACGCGCCGCGGTAGTGGATGGTGTCACCCGCTTCGAGCGCCTTCTTGCAGTCGGCGAAGGTGTCGCAGTCGGTATCGCCGGCCAGGTTGGCGGCGAACGCCTCCTGGATCTTGGCGCCGTCGTCGCTCTTGGCGGACTGCGAAGCCAGCGCCATGAGGATCGTGCAGTCGTAGTAGTACGAGCTGAAGATCGGGTCGACGCCGGTAGCCTTGAACGTCGCCTGGAACGGGCTCTCCACACCGGCGGGCGAGGCGGCCGGAGCCGTGCCCTTGATGCCGGCGACCTTGCCCGGGTTGGCCGGATCGACCGTGGCGCCGAACTTGGATCCCTGCATGCCGTCTGCGGTGTAGATCGGGATCTGGGACGGGCCCAGGTTCTTGCCGATCATCGTGTTGATGATCTTGGCCCCGTCGTCGTTGAAGCCGATCACGGCGACCGCGTCGGGTCCGGAGTCCGCAGCCTTCTGGACGTCGCCGTCGAAGCTGGTGCCGGCCGGGTCGTACAGGACCGTGGCGGTCACGGTGGCGCCGCCTTCTTCGAGGGCGCCGGCCAGAGCGTCGGAGAAGCCCTTGCCGTAGTCGTCGTTGCGGGCGACAATCGCCACCTTGGTCCGGCTGTCACCCAGAATGAGTTGGGAGAGCGCCGGGCCCTGCAGGCTGTCCGGCGGGGCGGTCCGGAAGAAGAACCCGTTGCCGGCACCGGTGAGGTTGGCGGCGGTGGTCGACCCGGAGCAGGCCGGAACCATGTCGGTCCCGAAGGCGTCGGCCAACTTGGCGGCCACGCCGGACGGAGCCGGGCCGATGATGAGGTCGACCTTGTCGGTGTTGACCAGCTTGCCGTAGGTGGTTTCCGCCACCGTCGGGCTGGTGCCGTCGTCGCCCTGGACGATCTCGACCGGCTTGCCGTTGACGCCGCCTGCGTCGTTGATCTCCTTGAGGGCGATGTCGATCGGCGTCGAGAGGGACTCGACGATGGCCGACAGGTCGCCGGACTGCGGGACGAGCGTCCCGATCTTCAAGACGCCATCGACGTTTCCGCGGTCGTTGCCAGGGGCCTCCGTCGTGGTGGCGCTGTCCGTGGCCGTGTCTGTGTCATCTTCGCCGCACGCTGCTGCGAGCAATGCCATGCTCAACAGAAGCCCGCACATCAGCCCTGATCGTCTTCTCATGAGGAACTCCCCTGATTGTTCATGCCCCGGTCGGGGCGTGACGAGGCTAGTGACCGGAGGGTCCGGAGGGGCGGACGTTGTGTTCGCGAGTCACCAACCGAGGCGGGCACCAACCGCGCACGGTTGACCACCGAACAGGTGGTCCGATGTGCGCGGTTCGACTGCGGGGCAGGTGTGCGGCCGGGACGCGGGGTCCAGCGAACTTCAGGTGGTCCAGCGACTCTCGCCGAACTTGTAGCCGACGCTGCGCACGGTCTGGATCAGGTGGGCGTGTTCCTCGCCCAGCTTGGCCCGGAGCCGCCGGATGTGGACATCGACCGTCCTCGCTCCGCCGTAGTACTCGTAGCCCCACACGCGACTCAGCAAGGTCTCGCGGGTGAAGACCCGGCCGGGGTTGGACGCCAGGAACTTGAGCAGTTCGTACTCCATGTAGGTCAGGTCCAGCGGGCGTCCGCCGATGATCGCCTGGTAGGTCTCGAGGTTCAGCACCAGCTCGTCGTGCATGACGATCTGCTCGGTCAGGTCGCTGAAACCACCCCGCACCAACAGGTGCTTCATGCGGGCCTCGAACTCCACCGGGTGGAACGGCGCCACACAGAAATCGTCGAAGGTCTCGTGGCGGCCCTCCAGGTCGGCCAGCTGGGATCCCCGGATGAGCAGCAGCAACGGAGCCACGGTGTGGTCCCCGGCCCGGATGGCCCGGGCAAAGGCGAACCCGGCCTCCTCGTCGTCCTCGGCGGAGATCACCGCCCCGCCCCATGTCCCGGCCACCGCAGTGGCCTCGTCGCTGACCGCGGTCCACGCCCAGCCGGCCATGTCGAGTGCCCGAACCACCTCGGCCGGGGGAGGATCGGGATAGAGCAGGAGCGGTTCCACGATCACCAGCTCCCGAGGTACCGGTCGAGTTCGAACTGCGAGACCTGGGACTTGTAGTCGCTCCACTCGCTGCGCTTGTTCCGGAGGAACCACTCGAAGATGTGCTCGCCCAGTGCGTCCCGCGCCAGCTCGGAACTCTCCATGATGTCGAGCGCTTCGGACAGCGAACTGGGCAGCAGGCGGATGCCCTTGGCCTTGCGTTCGGCGTCGGTCAGCTCGAAGATGTTGGACTGGGCCTCCTCCTCGAGGCGGTAGCCCCCTTCGATGCCGGCCATGCCCGCAGCCAGGATCAGGGAGAACGCCAGGTAGGGGTTGCAGGACGGGTCGATGGAGCGGAACTCCAGTCGGGTGCCCTGGGCCTCCTTGCCCCGCTTGGCCACCGGGATGCGCACCAGGGCGGACCGGTTCGATCGGGCCCAGCTGATGTGGATGGGGGCTTCGAACCCGAGGACGAGACGCTTGTAGCTGTTCACCAGCTGGTTGGTGACCGCCGTGATCTCGGCGGCGTGGGTGAGCAGTCCGGCGGTGAAGGCCCGTGCTGTGTCGCTCATGAAGTGCTCGCCGGCCGCGTCGTGGAAGGCGTTGACGTCGTCCTTCCACAGCGAGATATGCGTGTGCATACCGGATCCCTGTACACCGGACATGGGCTTGGGCATGAAGGTGGCGTGGACACCGTGCTCCAAGGCGACCTCTCGCACCACCAGCCGCGTGGTCATGATGTTGTCGGCCATGGACAGCCCATCGGAGTAGCGCAGGTCGATCTCGTGCTGACTCGGGGCGTCCTCGTGGAACGAGTACTCGACCGGGATGCCAATGGCCTCCAAACGCCCGATGGTGGCTCGCCGGATGTCCGAGCTTGCGTCATAGGTCGTCAGGTCGAAGTAGCCGGCATGGTCCAGTGGAACCGGCCCGTTCGGGCCGGCCGCTCCGGACTCGAAGTAGAAGAACTCGACCTCGGGAGAGCACATGAACCTGAACCCCGCTTCATGCGCCCGGGCCAGATTTCGCTTGAGGACCTGACGCGGATCACCCTCGAACGGCGTGCCGTCCAGGTTCTGCAGATCGCAGAACATTCGGGCCGACAGGTCCCCACCGTCGCCCCATCCCATGAGCTGGAAGCTGGACGCGTCGGGCACCGCCAGGACGTCGGCCTCCTGGGTCCGGCTGTAGCCATCGATGGCGGATCCGTCGAACTGCACCCCATCCTCGAAGGCGTTCTCCAGCTCCACCGGCGAGATGGCCACGGACTTGAGCTGGCCGAGCACGTCGGTGAACCACAGGCGTACCAGCCGGACCCGCCGTTCCTCGATGGTCCGCAACACGTAGGACTGATGATCTGCCATGTCCGTAGGTTGTCCCATGGGTGGCTCCTTCCACAGTAGGCAGGGCGCCCAGTTCACGGAGCGTTCACACTCGGGAAACTGGTCCGAAATCGCCTACGTTGGAGGCTACCTCCCGGCTCCGGCGCACTGCCCATGAGCCGAATCGAAACCCATCGGGCCGTGCCACGTGCGCGGTCCCAGAGCAAAGGTGACTTCCGTGGCGCACAGGGCTGAGTACATCTGGATCGACGGCACCAAGCCGACGCCCCTCATGCGATCGAAGACGAAAATCATGGAAGAGGGCAAGGAGCTCCCCATCTGGGGCTTCGACGGCTCCTCCACCAATCAGGCACCAGGCTCCAACTCCGACTGCGTTCTGCGGCCTGTGTTCTCGTGCCCCGATCCCATCCGCGGCGGCGAGGACGTCCTCGTGCTGTGCGATGTGCTGCTCCCGGACACCATGGAGCCGCACGCCACGAACACCCGCGCCGCTCTGGTCGAGGTCGCCGAGAAGTACGCCGACCAAGAGATGTGGTTCGGCATGGAACAGGAGTACACCTTCTTCGAAGCCGGGCGTCCGCTCGGATGGCCGGAACCGCTCTTCCACTACCCCGCTCCGCAGGGCCCGTACTACTGCGGTGTCGGGGCCACCGAGATCGCCGGCCGGGAGATCGTGGAGGCCCACACCGAGGCGTGCCTCGACGCCGGCCTGAGGATCGCCGGAACCAACGCCGAGGTCATGCTCGGCCAGTGGGAGTACCAGATCGGCCCTTCCTCGCCGCTGGAGGTCGGGGACCACATGTGGATGTCCCGGTACCTGCTGTACCGCATCTCGGAGGACTTCGGGGTCGACGCCTCGATTTCCGCCAAGCCGATCAAGGGCGACTGGAACGGCGCGGGCTGTCACACCAACTTCTCCACCAAGGCCATGCGCGAGGGCTACGACGCCATCATCGCCGCCTGTGAGGCCGTGGGCGCTCCGGGCAAGGTCGAAGAGCACCTGGCGGTCTATGGCCATGGCTATGAGGACCGGCTGACCGGTCTGCACGAGACCGCCCACTTCTCGCAGTTCCGCTACGGCGTGAGCGACCGCGGCGCGTCGATCCGCATCCCGTGGCAGGTCGCGCAGGACAAGAAGGGCTACGCCGAGGACCGTCGGCCGAACGCCAACTGCGACCCGTACGAGGTGGCCCGGGTACTGACCAACACGGTGTGCTCCGCCGCGGTCTGAGCGCCACGCCGCAGTTCTCGCTCGACGGGGCCCTCCGGGGTCCCGTTCTCGCGTCCGGTGGCGTGTCCGCTGTCGGGTCGGGCCGGGTCCGGTCGGATCGGTAGCGTGCCGGGTCATGCTCGTCGGCATCTGCCAGCTCAACCCGACCGTCGGAGCGCTGGCCGAGAACGCCGACGCCATCATCGACGCCTACCGTTCGGTGGTTCGGGACGGCGCTGGGCTGGCCGTCTTCGGTGAGTTGGCGGTCTGTGGGTACCCGCCCGAGGACCTGGTGCTCAAGCACCGGTTCCTGCTCGACTGCCGGGTCCAGGTCGACCGGATCGCCGCCGCCACCGGCGACTGCGTGGCGTTGGTGGGCTTTCCCGAGGCGTCCGACGGCTTGCGGTACAACTCGGCCGCCGTCTGTCGCCACGGTGTGGTCGAGGCCGTGGTCCGCAAGCACGCGCTCCCGAACTACGACGTCTTCGACGAGGACCGCTGGTTCGAGCCGGGGATACGACACCAACCGTTGTTCGAGATCGACGGGACCACGGTCGGCGTGTCGATCTGCGAGGACATCTGGGTCGAGGGCGGTCCCACCACCGGGCAGGCGTCGGCCGGCGCCACGCTCCTGGTCAACCTCAACGGCAGTCCATTCCGTGCCGGCCGCCAGGACGACCGTGCAGCTGTGGTGTCCGCCCGGGCCCGGGAGACCGGTGTGCCGGTCGTGTACGTCAATCAGGTCGGTGGACAGGACGACCTGGTCTTCGACGGCGGGTCCATGGTCGTGGGACCGGAGGGCATCCGACACGCCGGCCCTCGCTTCTCCGAATGGGTGAGCGTGGTGGACATCACGGTCTCGGGCGACTCTCGTGCTCCGCTCGACATCCCGGGCGAGATGTGGGGAGCGCTGGTGCTCGGCACCCGTGACTACGTGGAGAAGAACGGCTTCTCCCACGTGGCCGTGGGTTTGTCCGGCGGGGTGGACTCGTCGATCGTGGCGGCCATAGCGGTCGATGCGCTCGGACCTGAACGTGTTCACGGCGTCCTCATGCCCTCGCGGTACAGCTCGCCAGGTTCGGTCGACGACGCCGTGACGCTCTGTGCGTTGCTCGGGATCGAACACCGGGTCATCCCGATCGAACCGGCCCACGCGGCCTTCGAGGCGATGCTGTCCGACTCCTACGGCGGGCGCGAGCCCGGCCTGACCGACGAGAACGTCCAATCCAGGATCCGGGGCGTCACCATGATGGCGCTGTCGAACCTCGAGGGCTGGCTGGTCCTGACCACCGGCAACAAGAGCGAGACCGCTGTCGGCTACTCGACCCTGTACGGCGACACGGCAGGCGCGCTCGCGGTGATCAAAGACGTCTGGAAGACCGAGGTCTACGAACTGTGTCGGTGGCGCAACGAGCGCGGCGACGGCGATCGGATCCCTGAGGCGGTCCTGACCAAGGCGCCGTCTGCCGAACTGCGGCCCAACCAGCGAGATGACCAGAGCCTCCCGGCGTACGAGGTCCTCGACCCGCTCCTGGCGGCCTACATCGACGACGACCTGACCATCACCGATCTGGTGGCGGCGGGCCACGACTCCGAGCTGGTGGCCCGCATCTGTCGACTGGTGGATCTGGCGGAGTACAAGCGGCGTCAGACCCCGCCCGGACTGCGGATCTCGGCGAAGGCCTTCGGCCGCGACCGTCGGCTGCCGATCACCAACCGGTACCGATGAGCGGCGTGCGCCCTGGCCCCGGCGCCCTGTTGTCGGTGGGGGTGACTTGACACCGACCGGGCGGCACCGAACACTCGGTGTCTCGTCGACGTGGGGAGAAATGTGAGCGAGGTCCAGGCAGCGCCGTCACTCCGAGAGCGGCTCAACTCGCCCTCGGAGACGCCCTTCCGGCACATTCCGGGCCTCGACGGGGTCCGTGGTATCGGCATCGTGATCGTCATGTACGGCCATTACTCAGCCGGCCTCGACGAGTCCTTCGGACGGCGGATCTTCGGCGTCTCGCTCACCATCGACCTGTTCTTCGTCCTCTCGGGCTTTCTGATCACGTCGCTGCTGCTCGAGGAGTGGTCCCGGAGCCAGACGGTCTCCATGCGGAACTTCTACGTGCGTCGTGGCCTACGACTGTTCCCGGCGCTACTGGTGCTGCTGACCGTGGTTGCCATCATCCCCATCGTCACTGATTGGCTGCCCCTCAAGCTGACCCTGGCCCAGGTGGCGGCAGC